>Ga0256404_1004838_pt1 | contig 24694 bp, 23 predicted proteins | sample RumenRJG_01DNA_FD_185990 | JGI IMG/M metagenome (GOLD analysis project Ga0256404, IMG submission 185990) | Bovine rumen microbial communities from Lethbridge, Alberta, Canada - RJG_01 | ecosystem: Host-associated > Mammals > Digestive system > Stomach > Rumen | place: Canada: Alberta | collected... | reverse complement strand
CAAGTACGGCGAGAATTTTGCTGAAGATAGTGTCATGAAATACCAAAACACTATCCGTGGATTCGATGCTATTTTAGACGGATCCGTTGATCTCTTTTTCACAGCACACCCGTCTGAAAATCAGCTAAAAACTGCAAAAGAAAAAGGAATTGAAATTGAACTTGTACCGGTTGGTCTGGAAGCATTTGTATTTTTTGTTAACAAGAATAATCCTGTAGAAAGTCTTACCACAGATGAGATAAGATCGATCTACAGGGGTAATATAACAAACTGGAAAGAAGTAGGTGGTCCTGACAGAAGCATCAATCCTCTTCTCAGAGTTAAAAACTCCGGAAGCCAGACCATGATGGAGAAATTCATGGAAAATGATATGATCAAGCGTCGCAGTATATTTGCTGTTTTCGGTGCCTCCATCGGTTATTCATTCCGGTATTATCTTTCAGGAATGGTAGCAAATGATAATGTCAGGATGCTTGCCGTAAATGGCATTTATCCAAATGCACAGAACATAAGAAACGGTCTTTATCCTCTTACTTCAAGTTTTTATGTTGTCTGCAAAAAAGATAATCCTAATCCTAATGTCAGAAAACTCGTAGACTGGCTTCTGTCTCCGGAAGGACAAAGACTTATAGAAGCATGTGGTTATAGTCCCATAACCTCGCCATAAACCATAACTGCATTTCTGACACAGTCATCACAGGGACATAACGGCCTTCCGTCTGTTACAGCTTTAAGGTCCCTGCATCTCAAGGCTCCGCACCTGTTTTGGAACTCTTCCTGTATCTTCCTTGTTGCCATTACAGCGCCTTTACCTTCTGTTTTAAGTCCTGCTATCATGGCTGCACCGATCATGGCACCGCATGTAGCTTCCATGTTACCCATCCCTGCAGCAAATCCGGAGGATAACTGCATTAGCTGCACTTCCGTAAGTGTAGTCTGGTCAGACAGTACCCTTGTCACTGCCTGCGCACAGTTACATACTCCTGAGTTCTTTAATTCTGCAGCCAGTTCTGCTCTCTCGTTTAATGTCATTTTATTAAACCCTTTCCTTTGATTTTATCTTACATATGCCCTGAGTCATAGTTCCCATAGGGCAGAATGAACACCAGGTTCTCTCTTTGTACAGGACCATCACTATAAGTCCTATCAGGGTAGATGTAAGCATCAGACTATAAAATCCAAACCCGAACTGAGCTACCCAGTCAGGAAAAATGCTTCCGTTATAAGCCCATTGCCACGGAACTCTGAATGTCCAGAATAGTTTTATTGCTTTTCTTAGCGTCCCCGCTCCGGAAAACACCAGATATGTCTGAAATACCATAGTTCCGAACATAGTGAGGAAGAATATCAAAAAACCATACCTGAACCATTTGGAAGACATCCATTTAGGTGCAGGCTTTCCTCTTGAACATTTGAGATTTCTTCCCAATACCCAGAAGAGCTGGCCCCTACCACACATATGGTTGCAGAACCATTTATTGCCGCCAACAGCTGCAAAGATCAGCGGCAAAATAAAATCTATCATTCCAAGCCATGCGAAAAGAATGTTGAAAAATCCAAGTGCAAAATAGATAATTGACCAGATCCAAAGGTATTCATACCAGTGCTTTTTCTTATTTACTGCCATTTTCCACCTCCGAAACTTTTATTGATCCTGCAGGACACGCCTTTTCACATAAACCACAGCCTACGCATTTACCAATATCCACAAGCGCATAACAGCCTTTATGAATGGAAATGGCCTCTCTAGGGCACTGCAGGGCGCAGACCCCACAGGCAACGCATCTGTCTATATCATTAACAGCCTTTCTCATTTTCAATATCCTCTTTCTGCATTGTTATCTTACACTATTTCCTTTATCTTTCTGACAAGAATATCCTTTGGAACTGCCCCTAATTCTTCATCGACAGTTTTCCCAAATATCTTAACATGACTACTTGTATTTCTCAGCTGATACCCTTATTATATTTGGTATAGTTTTTATATCAAGTACGCAGTTTTTATTAACCTGGTAAGGAAAAGTATACCATGAGCAAAAAAGAGCACCATGAGCCATTATGCGAGGATATCGCAGGTCAGAATTGTGGATTAAAAAGAATAATTGATAAAATTGGCGGGAAGTGGAAGATCATGATCCTCTGTGTCATAGATAAGAATGAGATCGTGCGTTATGGAGATTTACGTCGTTCTATCCATGGAATCACTAACACAATGCTCGCTAACTCTTTGAAAGAGCTGGAGGCAGACGGACTTGTTGAACGAAAACAATATGATGAAATGCCTGTCAGGGTCGAGTACAATCTCACTGAGAAGACAAAGAGCCTCATCCCCATACTTCTTGATCTCAAAAAATGGGGCGAGGACAATCTGTAGATATGTAGTTTATGCTTCTTTAATTCATCCTTTCCAGCCAGGTTGAACTCGGCAACATTTAAATAGTGCCGTTATTCAGATCTGTTATGTGGAATGAAATCATACGGTTATAGATCGATCTGAAAGCATGGTTCAAAAAAATACTCCTATTTCCGTACAGACAGGAAACAGGAGTATTTCTTAATATTGGATAATTATGGATTATTATTTTTTCTGATAGGGTTGTATCCTTTGCTCTTAATATGAAAGACCCGGATTGAAGAATCCAAGTACAACACCTACGAATGCTACAACTACAAGGAGAAGCATTACCTTGATAGGGCTGAAACGCTTCCTTGCCATAAGCCACCAGCAGAAGATAACTACTATTGCGGTGAGGATGCCCGGGAACACTCCGTCAAGCTTCTCCTGGAGAACCATATAAGCTTCGCCGCTTGCATTAACAAGATGAAAACTGGTCTTGACACTTACCCATGTGGCACTTACCGCACCAATAACGATACCGCCGAGTGTTGTTACTGCCTCACGGATAGCCATACCGATATCTCCTACCAGGTACTCAACGGCTTTTGTTCCCATCTGATAACCCTTTTTATAGATGTACTTCATTCCGAAGTAAGCAAAAAGGTTCCAGACAATCATGTAGAAAATAGCCCCCATCGGTGAGCCGCCGCCTGACATACCCATGGCGATGCCGAGAAGGATAGGTATCACAGTACCTACTACAAGTGAATCACCGATACCGGCGATAGGTCCCATGAGACCTGCACGAAGACCATTGATAGTCTCGGAATCTACTTCTTTGTTTCCGTTAGCTCTTGCCTCCTCAAGTCCGGCAGTAACACCGACTATGATAGCGCCGAGCTGAGGCTCTGTATTGAAGAAAGCCCGATAGGTTTCCATAGCCTCTGCCTTCTTGTCCTCATCATCATAAAGCTCATCTACTATAGGAAGCATGGAGCAGAGATAACCAAAGGTCTGCATGTGCTCCTGAGAGAAACAGGTCAGGTTTCCGTAGTACCAGTTATGAAAAGCTTTTGATAATGTTTTTTTCGATATTTTCTTCTCAGCCATTTTAAATGTCCTCCTCGTCATCGTCCCAATTGTTGTTTGCTGCGCCTGCCGCTGCAGGAGCTGCCTTTTTAAGCTGAAGCATCTTAAGGTTGTAGATAACAATTGCAAACATTGCTGCAACAACTGTTGCACTTACAAGATTAAGGCCCATAGAAGCTGCCAGTGTAAATCCGAAAAGATAAGGTACGAAATCAAGTACAGATCTTACTATCTGCTTTAAAAGTATTGCGATTCCGACACAAGGAAGGAGTGCACCAACTGTGAAAAGTGTCTTCATGGGAATTCCGTCCATCGGAAGAGATGTCTTGATGAGGTTTACAACAGGCTCACCGAGGAGACACATAACTACTGTAGGGATAAGCGAAAATGTGATGTGTGAGATCCATGGAAGAACCATGTCTACAAGGTAAAGCTTATGATACTCTCTGTTATCTACCCACTTCCAGCCCATGTGCTGCCAGATAAGGTTCATAGTAGCTGTTCCGTAAAAAAGAACTGTTCCGATAGTACCCACCATGGTTCCGAATGATGTTGCAAGAGCGATACCTTCAGCTGAATCTGCAGCAAGTCCGTAGCTCTTTAATGCAAGCATTGCAAGTGGTATACCGATATAGGATACTGCACGCACATCAGCAGAAACGGTTCCGCCCGGAGTTACAAGTGCGATATAAACAACCTGCATCGCACATCCTACCAGGATACCTGTCGGGATATCTCCCAAAACGATACCGCAGATAAGTCCGCCAATCAGAGGACGTCCCAGTGTGTAGTTACCGATAGATGTACCGCCAAGTCCCGGCATACTTGAAAGAGATGCAAACAAACCGAGAATTATAGCCTGAATAACACTTATGTTCATGATTAATCTCCTTAGTTTATCAATTAGTTAAAGCCAAACTGACCTCTGAATTTGTTCCAGTTACCGATAGATGTTTCTTTCAGAAGTGCGAACTCTACTTCATAGCCTTTGTTCCTGATATCCTCAAGAGCCTGTGCCTCTTCCTGAGTGATTGACTGATTGTTTCCAAGCTTTACAGCTCCGGGTCTATCGTTGCAAGGTCCAACGATGACAGTCTTGACATCACCTGGTACAAATCCGGAATCTACAAGTATCTTCTTCATATCGATCGGATTCTTGGTGATAACGAAGTAACGTGTATCTGACTCGATTACCTTCCTGCTCTTTGCGATAAACTCATCTACACCCCATACAAAGGTCTTCTTGTCTGAAGCACTCTTGTAAGCAGCCTTTAAAACAGAGTTTGCTGCTGCCGCATCATTAACTGCGATAAGTCCGTCACAAGGGTACTCAAGTGACCATCTTGTCACTGTCTGTCCGTGGATCATTCTGTCGTCGATTCGTAAAAATGTTACTGCCATATCTTCCTCCTATTAATTAAAGTTCTTCTTCCTCATCCTCTGCTTCGATCCTGAATTCATGCAATTGATCTCTTGCACCATCCAAAGCATCGGTCAGAACTTCATCAGTCTCTGCATCGTCTTTGCCTATCACCGTTGTGATAACAAGTGGGAGATTCATACCTCCAAACATCCTTGTTCTTCCGAGAAGTCCAAGCTCAGAGATAACATTGGCTGCATTGGTAAGTGGTGATCCACCTATCAGATCGCCAAAAAGGATGATCTCATCACCTTCTTTAACTACCTTGAGCATCTCTTTTACATTCTCACAAAACTCATCTGCACCCATGCCGTCCTTAAGGCTTGTTGCCAGCAGATCTTCTCTGTCTTCTCCGGCAAGCATGCAGGCCGCGGTTCTCAGTCCCGGAGCAAATTCACCGTGACTGACCAGCACAACATATTTCATACATATACCTCCCCTCTGAGAACTCAGCTCATTTACACATTCCTCTATAAACGCAGTTTTTATCGTTTATCGGAATCACTCTCTGTTTGATTACACTGATACTATAACGATTTCAGAACATTAAATCAGGTAACAAGCGTCACTGAATCGATCAGAAAATTGTACTTCGAAAGATATGACATTTGTCATTTTTATCCCACTAAAAAAGCTCTCTGCAACAGGTGCAGAGAACTTCTACTTTATAAAATGACAGGTGTATATGATTTTCTAACTCAACTTCTTAATGTAATTGTTTATCCTTCGATTCCAGATGATCTGTTCCATCCGGATATTGGATTTATCTTCCAGTATGGAGTCAACCGCAGTGGTCACCTCCGTCGCAATCTCTTCGTAATCCGGAAACCGGTTTTCATTTTCTGCTCTTTCCATGACATAAGTAATGACATCCCTATTCAGAACAACACCATAATGATCAAAAACATACTCAGCAAGCTCAGGATCCTCCGTAACCGATTTAAGGGGTGACAATCCCTCGGAATAATCATATATCTCTTTCTGAACCGCTTCTTCAGAAGTAAGAGTCTTCATAAACTGCCAGGCTTCTTTTTTGTAGTGGGAATCTGATGACATGGCAACCGTGAGCGTATCCAGTCTCGAGACATTATCACCATCCATCCCTGCAGGCATAGAAGTATAGCCCCACTCAAAATCAGAATAGTTCTGATAGCTTAAGTCATTCTGAACACTTGCTCTGTAGGTTGCAAATGACATCGGCTCGAAGGCAACCACTCCTTTATAGAAATCACTTGCGGAAGTGACTTTGCCTTTCGGAAGCTTGGTTAACCGTTCAAGAAAAAGCAGCGATTCATAGATATCGTCACCGGTAAAGTCACAGGCAGTTCCCTTGTCATTGAAAAGTTTTACCTTATTTGCTGCAAATGCATCCTGCCATCCGTAGTTTATGACTCCGTACTGTCCTCCGGCATTCGTATCCGAAATCCCAGTCATCTCACACGCCTCGTAAAACTCATCCCAGGTCCAGTTCTCATCCGGAACAGGTATACTGTTATCCCGAAGCAGTGTCTTGTTCATGATCATAAGCACAGGCGAGCATTCAAATGGAAGGGCATACTGTATATTCCTGTATCGTCCGCCCTTAAGAGTTTTTTCATAGAATAAGTCCAAAGAAAACCCTATGTCATGCTTTATGAACCCATCAAGATTCTGCATCAAGCCAATATCCGCAAAACTCTGGAAATTATCGGATGGAACCAGAAAAACATCCGGCATCCTGCCCTCTGCCTTTTTTCCCGAGAGCCACTCCTGATATTGTCCCAAGGTGATTCCGCTCACATACTGTACTTTGACTCCCGGATTTTCCTTTTCAAATAAATCGATGGCATCATCCAGTATCTTATAGGAATTTCCATTCTGCAGACTCCAGTAACTTCCCGCAAAGGCTCCAACAGTTAAAACTTTTTCCTCACCGGTGGTTACCGGCAGAAATCCGTGTACTGTGAGGATAGCTAAAAGAACCAAAACCCCACTAAGCAGTAATCTGTATCTTCTCTTCACCATGATCCTCACAAATTATCAATATTTTTATTGACAGTTCCGGTCTGAACCGCCCATATGGCAAGCTGAGTTCTGTCTCTTAGATTCAACTTGCTGAGTATAGTACTGAGAGTATTCCTTACCGTTCCCTCAGAGAGATCGAGCTTTGCTGCAATTTCCTTATTGGACAGACCTCTTCCCACAAGTACAACTATTTTCCATTCATTATCACGCAGATCCTTCACCAGCTCATCATCGACTTCGCTGGCAATGTTGGATTTCGCCATCTTTGAAAAGAGATTTACAACTTTGGAAGTTACTGCTTCATTGATTATGGCTGTACCGTTATACACCTTCCTAATGGCATCCGATAGTTCCGTAACGGAGATACCCTTCAGAAGATAACCGCTGGCTCCGTACTTAAGTGCATCGAATACATATTTATCATCATCAAATGTTGTAAGTATGATGATCTTAATGTCAGGATACTGTTCCTTGATGATCTGCGTACAGACTACTCCGTCCATACCCGGCATTCTGATATCCATAAGAATGATGTCCGGTTTTTCATTTCTGACCGAACGTATAACCTCTCTTCCATCACTGACAGCATCTATAACCTGAAAATCCGGTGTATTTTTAAGTATGATTATGAGACTCTGTCTCAGTAACTCCTGATCATCAGCAATCAAAATCTTAATCATATCTGCTTAATCCTCTTTTTCTTCAACACTATTGCCCCATCTTATCGGGATCGAAGCCTCGATAGTAAATCCATGTGAACCATCATACTTAAGGCTTCCGTTCAAGAGACTCAGCCTTTCCTGCATATGATGGAGGCCGAACCCCTTATACACTTTGCCGCAACCTATTCCGTTATCCTTTATTTTTATATTGAGAAAACCATCTTCCCGACCGATGTCAATGTCTATCACGTCAGCCTTGCCGTGACGGATCGCATTTGTCACACTTTCCTGTACTATCCTGTAAATAGCATCCTCTTCATACTGGCTGAAATCGAGAAGTGGTGTGGTACAGTTGTAATTTATCGTTATACCTGTAGATCTCATGGTCTCATCTATTATCTTAAGAAGTGCATCCTCCAGCTTTAGCCTCTCAAGTGCATCAGGTCTTAATGCCTTCACCGATTGTCTGACATCTGTGATTCCCTGTCTCGCAACTTCTTCTATAGCCTTAAGCTGATCCTTTGTAGCATCCGGTGCGATATCCATAAGCATTATACAGGCTTCTATACCTGTTACTATTCCCGTCAGGGCATGTCCCAGAGTATCATGTATTTCCTGTGCAAAACGGTTTCTTTCCCGTGTTTCGGCAGCACTCACCAGTTCTTCGGTATACTCCTCCAACTGTTTGTTTGCTTCAGCAAGCTTTTCGTTGGCGATAGATAACTCTCTGTAAAGCGCCGCGATCCTTTCTTTCTCACTCATCTGTTCCAGGATGAGGAACACCATATATAAGATGAAGATGAATACATCTATGAGAAACATGATATTGACAGCACCGGAGAAAACCGCTGCAACATCTGACCGATAGTAGGTCCATATCTGATTTACGGAAACAGGACTGATATATCTGGAAAGAACATTTCCGTTGAGAACCAGATCAACACAGGAAAGCAGAACGATATACACGATCTTTTTACCCCAGTCAATTCTGTTTCTGACGATATCTGCCAGGATCAAAAGTACCATAACCGTATAGGAAAGCCCCGTGTAGTAAAAAATACCTGCCCCGATCATTATCTCCAGCCATAGCTTCACTATAAGTTCGATATGATTGGTACACTCTATAGACAGCAGGAATAGCAGACTTATGTAAAGAATCCCCGCAACAACAGGTATTTTCCAGTAAACTATGGTTGCGTGACACTTTGTGATAAGATGGAATGCATTTCCCTCCAGGATAAACCCGTGCATTGCATGAGCTGTTACCAGAGTGAAGAACATTATCACAAGGCAGTTAAACAGCTGCATCAAATAAAAAAGCTGTGCCGTAACCCCCGTGATCTCATATTGATTTTTATTTGTTGATTTTTCTTCCATCTTACTGCCACCTGTCTATGGTAAATGAACCTACATTTGTTCTGGTGACCACCTGAACCGGAACTACAACCTCACTCGGGACGGTTTCACCATTAAGAAGTGCATACAGCGAGTCAGCTGCCTCCATACCTATGCGAGTTGGAAACTGGGCTGCAGAGGCCTGCATCTTGCCTTCATTAATGAGAGCCTTGGCATCAGGTGAAGCATCGACACCATAAAGCTCAACCCGGTCAAGCATACCATATTTTTCGAGAGCACTTGCTGCCCCAAGTGCCGCAAAATCATTCAGACAGAACACAACATCAAATTCTTTACCGGACTGTATAAATTTCTCAAGCCCCGGAAGCGCTATTTCATACTGCCCTTCACAAGGTATCTCACCTACAAGATATGTTTTTTTATTTTGACTGACAGCATCCAGAAATCCCTGCACTCGCTGTCTACCCGACATAGCCTCATTGTGTGTCATCACTAAAACCCTTGAGCCCTCCGGATGATGGGAACAGTAGTACTGCCCTATAGACTTTCCAGCATTATAATTATCAGACTTTATGGTCACGTCCGAAAGTCCGGGATCCTCCAGTTCTGTATCAACTACAATGATTTTTACACCCATGGCCTTTGCTTTTTTTATGACATCTATAAGAGCTGACGAATCCACGGGAGTAACAACAAGTGCATCTATCCCCATATCAAGCATCTCTTCTATCTGTGATATCTGCCGTTCCACACTAAGCGCGGGATCTCTGAGAACTATATTGTCACCCTGAGCTTCGACCCTGTGGTTTATCTGTTCATTTACTATCCCATAGAACTCATTGTTCATGGTCATATAAGTGACACCGATAAGGCGGGCATTTTCTTTCTGACCGGCAGAAAAATCCGGTTTAACACATATATATCCTATGATCAGTATGGCACTGATAGCCACCATAAATACTTCTATGATACGGATTATATGTATATAATGTCTTGATGAATCACTTTCATCGGTGCTTTTTTTGTTATAAAACATACTCTTTCCTTCCGCAAAACAGTATTGTTATAAAAGATCATGCATTTGTTAAGAATTTATCGAATCGATTTATTATATCATATAGAATTGGAAACACATCAAGTGTTTCCAATTCGTACTTGGCAGGTTTCGTCAGAAACCTGTCCGGCGAAGCCGGATTATGAAACATGCTTCCCTGGCATGTTTCATAACCTATAATCCAAAAAACCCTACCGGAACAATCCGATAGAGTTCTGTAGATACTGAGATATCAACAACAGTTCAGCCGGGCCATGTAGATCAGAGCCGGAGGAGCATCCATCATAAATCGGGTCGCTCAGACGGATGCCCCTCGGGCTCCTATCTACTTGGCCCGTCCCATTGGTTCACTTGCTGAATTGTTAAAGATATCATTATAGTGTGTTTTCACCTTATGTTCATTATTAATATAACTTTTCTTCCTCCTGCCGCGCTGCTTTTCTGATGGCATCATCATATCCCGTCAATGCTGCAAAGGGAGCAAACTGAGCCGCTCTGTTATATATAGACATGGGTTTATGTTTATCTGAAACATGATGCGGCATATTGATGATATCCCCGTACTTTGCCATGACATCATCATGTTTTCCGTACATCTCTTCCTGTGTTATGCCATGCACATTGTGCCATTCCGGTTTTTCACTGTTCATACTGATCTCCTGATATAATACTCAACTCAGCCCCATTGAACTGTCAAAGAAGTCTATGTCGGGAATGCTGCTTTTTAAAAATTCAAAAGCAATTCATCGAAATGTCCAAAGCAAAGAACTATGCCTTATGACCTCCTATCTGCTCATTTCTTCCCTTCATGGTTGCACCTTCCTGAAGATTCATGCCTTTTAGAACAGCATTCTTGCCGAATTTCTGTTTTAAAGCCAGTGCTGCTTCCTGAAGTTTTTTCTCCTTTTTACGCTCTATCGCCGCCTTTTCTCTTTCCTTTTCAAGCTTCTCATAATCAGTAAAAAGGTCCATCTGTTCCCAGGTTCCGACCTGATCTCCAAACCTTACGGATGTGTCTGCTTCCTTTTCCTCCTTTACCATTGTGGCAGTTATATTGAAACGCCTCACCAAAAGCACCGGATTTATGATCTCATCATAGAGTTTTGCAGCCGCTTCGGTGATAAGTTTTGTTGAGGCAGTCCACTCAGAAAGATTTATGGTACCGTGAGCATGTTTAGGAACTCTTCGGCCCAGATAATCGATCGTCACCGGACCTTTATATTTTTTTCTGATTTCCGGATCTGACAGGTTCTCAATGTCATAGCCCACAGTGATCACAAGCTGCTTCGTCACCAGATGCTTACTGACAAGATCAAGAGACAACTGGTCAGCCATCTCCTTCAGAACAAGTCTGCTCTTTTCACAGTCATACGGGCAATGCAGCACCTGGCCTGAACTGATGCTGTTTGTCTCAGGTTTATAGCTTTTCACATCCTTCATCCCACACGGCTCATAGCCCAGGCATGATCGATCAAAAGTTCAGCATTGATGCCAAATGTTTTGTACAGAAGTTCTTCATTATCGATGGAGCATCTGGCGATATCCCCCATGGTATAGAGTCCCATAGCCTCCAGTTTTCTGGCATAGCCAACACCTACTCTCCAGAAATCCGTAAGCGGACGGTGATTCCACAGAATCCTCCTATAGCTCATCTCGTCAATGTTTGCGATACGTACTCCGTCCTTGTTGGGCGGGACATGCTTCGCAACTATATCCATGGCTATCTTTGCAAGATACATGTTGGTTCCGATTCCTGCAGTTGCGGTTATCTGTGTTTCAGTGTAGACATCCCGTATCATGTCCATGGCCATGATCTCTGCGATGCGGCGTGGCTCCGGTTCAGTTATTCCATGAGTGGACGCATAGGTTTTGAGATATTCTGTAGCATCGATGAAAACCTCATCTATAGAATAAACATGTATGTCCTCCGAAGATGCATATCTCAGGTAAATGTTGTAAATCTGAGTACTGTATTCGATGTATCTGGCCATCTGCGGCTTTGCGGCAATGTAGGAAAGCTTCAGTGTGGGATCTGCCGAAAGCTTCCTTGCATCATCGGATTCACCTGAAAAATCACGACCTTTAAGCTTTCTTTTACGTTCCGCATTGATCTCATTAACCCTCTCAACGACCTGGAAAAGTCTGGCTCTTCCTGAGATCCCATATGCCTTAAGAGATGGCGAAACCGCAAGACATATGGTCTTTTCGGTTCTGCTGACATCAGCCACCACAAGATTCGTCGTGAGAGGATCACGAACTCTCATATGACACTCCACGGAAGCATAGAACGACTTAAGATCTATACATATATAACATCTGTTTTTCATTGTGCCCTTAGTTAAGTTTGGTTTAAGGCTCTGTCTACAAGCTGAAGTCATAAAAGATATGGATATAATATATATTTACTATGAAGTATATGTATGGAAGCAGTGTTGAATTATAAAATACCGTCCCCTTGGTCCACCGGCTGAACTGCTACACCCCGGATCTTCAGGATTCATGCCTTAAAAGTAACGCTTCCTGAATCCTGTTCGTCTTCCTGAGAAAAGAGTTTTCCGTAGCTGGATTTTCGTTTAGCCTCTTCTACTTTTCTCGCTTCAGGAGATGACCTCGCTTGCTCTGTTGATTCGTAGGTTTTGGTACCAGGACTGTCCGGTTTCCTTTCTGCCTTATTTGCTGAGTCATCAAAAACAGGTTTTGTAGCTCTCCCTCTTGAAGATAAAACTAAGGTATCTGCCATAGGTTTTTGCGTTGCTGCTCTGCCGCCGGTGTACTCATCATTGAATCTGTCGTTTACATTGTCACTCGATTGCAACAAGGACGCAGAAGTATCTTCGGAATCATCTTCGTTCTCATCTTCTGATGTCTCAGCCTTTCCTGCATTACGAAGCTCCTCTTCCCGGGCTTCCATGATTTCTTTTTCTGCTTTACGTTTCTCTGCTTCTGTCGGTAGTTTTTCGTATTCCCCTTTATCCACGAATTTGTCAAATGTCTCCTGCTTTTTCATGAGCTTTCTGTATTCCGAAACGCAAACGGACATTTTGGCAGATTCCGGTATATGAGGATTGTTGGTGACAGCATTGACCTTACTAAGAGCTGCATTAGCCTCATCAGTAACAACTCGCTGTGCTTCCTCTTTGGTTTTGGCAGCTTTCAGTTTTTTCTCAAAATGTTTTATCTCATCCTTTTCAGCTTTAATGGACTGATACAACTGAGGATCTTTACTTTTTATGTATTCCATCTCATCAGGAGATAGATCCTGCCCGTACATGGCCTTCGTTCTGATGTCGGAAAGCTTTTTGTCAGAGTTGTTGTTATGCTCATTTTCCTTATAGGCATCAATGATCTTTTGAGACTCTTCCTTCAGCATATCGCGGATCATATCAGATGTTTTCTGAGTACTTGAAGTGTTGGCTGATGAACGTGCAGTTGTTTCTTTTGATCTGAAATCTCCGGTGCGTTCACGATCTTCCCATTTCCGTTTTAACTTCATGGTTTTCTGATAGTTTCCGACAGTACCGTGCTGTGTAAAAAAAGATATATTTAAACTCATACTGTACTCCCTTCTCCCTGGGGCATGAGAATAATGCAGTCGTTCCGTCGACTGTCATAAAAATGCACATAACATCCCTTTATCACATCATTTTCATAATCATATATCGGCAGAATTTCAAAAAATAAAACCTGTAAATATATACACGGTCTTTATTTTGAAGCATTGAAACCGGGGCTCATTGCTCTGTCAACAGCTCCATCAACCGTTTCATGGCGGTACTCAGCTTTGCTTCATCATGTATCGCATACACAAGATAGTAGTAAATCGGAGGATCCAGTGACACTGCATGACAATTCTCTCCATAATCTTCCAATACATGTGATGGCATAAGAGCTATGCCTGTTCCTGACTCGACCATGTTGACCAAAGAGGTAGACACTGTGGATCACATAGTGTCTGCCCTGATTATTATATGTATAAAACATTCCAAAAGCTCTGAAATCTGGAGCGGTCTGATGAACCCAGGGTATTTAACTGGCTAAATTGTTTTTTTCTTACGTTACCCCATCGGCTGTTTTTATATTGACTGATTTCATCACAAAACCTGTTTCCTGCAGATGTCACGATAGTTCCGTATTCCTTGTAAAAACTATCTTATATTAACCGCATATTTTGCCAGATCGACCTTGCCATCATTAACTTCTATCCCATCTGCTTCCAGGAGTTCCTTCTGAGCCCATGCCCCGCCAAAAGCATATTCACCGGCCAGCTCTCCTTTTGAGTTTACAACTCTGTAGCATGGAATGTTCTCAAAATCCGGATTCTTGTGTAAAGCATTTCCTACTGCCCGGCACATCTTTGGATTCCCTGCCATGACGGCTACCTGTGCGTAAGTTGCCACTTTTCCCTTTGGAATCCTTTTGACAGCCTCATATATACGTTTGGTTGGACTGTCTGTCACTAGTTCATAGCTTTCTGCTATCATTCTTTTGATTTCTTCGTCAGGGATAGAACCATCCAAAATCACAGTAATCCAATGATCTTTGTTTTGATGATATGCCGGTACTACAGACTTATAAACACTTCTCCAGAAATCGCGCCATTCAGGGTCACACTTCAGATTAAGACAAATATGTCCATCCTTTTCATATGTCCACAAAAATGCCTTCTTACTTGGATTAACTCTGATCAGCTGCCAATTTGAATCGTGAAAAGGAGCTTCCTGATACGTAGATTCAAATGTCAGACCAAATGCTAATGCCTCTTCCCTGGTTTTCATACAGTATCCTCCTAACTTGCTTTATGCTTTACCTTCTTTTTCTTCTCAGGAAATCCTTCACACATGTTTTCTCATATTTCGCCTCAAAGCAGAAGACCTATGCAGAATAGTCCCAGAACCATATCTACCTTTATATAGACATTTTATGTGTCGTTTGTTTTTCCATGGTGTATCAAAAGGTGGGAGTTTTAGTTTCGTAACCATATAGACTGTCAGCCGACTCCGGAATCAAAATGAATGGAGATTATTTCCGTACTATTGAAAAGCACGGCAGGCTTTCTTGTAAATCCTGTTGAAATATATCATTTCTGCTATTCCTGTGATCGTCCATGAGAAAATATACAGAAGGTAAAGTGAGGTAACAGTTTTAAAATATGCAAATACTGTAAAAATCCAAAGGATTCGAAATACACATGAACCCAGGATAACGATAACAGTTGGGATGAAACTCTTTCCAAGACCTCGCGATGCCGCGATGGAACCATCCATAAACGCAGAAAAGCCATAGGATAAAGCCATTATGGAAAGACGGTACATTCCGGCTTCCACTACTGCCTGGTCAGTGGTGAATATCCTGAGGAACGGAATTCCAAAAATATACAGGCTTAAACCAATGACACTTCCTACCACAAAACTGTAGAAAAGACTTATGTGATATGTTTTCCTGACACGATCCATAAGCCCCGCGCCATAGTTCTGCCCGATAAAGCTTGCTCCGGCTGTGTAAAATGCAGCCATAACATCATAGTCCAATCCGTCTGCATTTTGTGCAGCGGCTGCTCCGGCAACCGTAATGGCATCGAAGGTATTGACTCCATACTGGACAAACAGATTGGCGATCTGGAAAATAGCATTGGCTAAACCGGAAGTCAAACTGATGGGAAGCATACGCCTTGCAATATTCCTGTCAAAATTGTTACCGGTTAAACATAGGCTGATCATTGATCTCTCACGAATGATGGAAAACAAAATGCAGAAAGCAGAAAAATATTGTGAGATCACACTTGCAAGTGCAACTCCAACCACATCCAGTTTCATAACTATAACAAAGTAAAGATTAAGCAGTATATTGATCAAGCCTGATATGGTCAGTAACATCAAAGGCTTACGGGTATTTCCTGCGGCACTGTATGTAGCATTACCGAAATTGAATATTGAAAGTGCCGGAATTCCGAGAAAATATATACTCAGATACTTCATTGCTCCGGGTAGTAAAGAGGACTTGGTTTTAAGCAATGATAAGACCCATATCTTTGTCACTTCGCTGAAAAGCATCGTTAATATGCCGATCATAAGACATAGGGCGAATGCTGTGAACACTGCCCGCCTGACTGCCTCACTTTTGCCTTTACCTATAGTATAAGCCACAGTAACATTTACACCGCTTGCAATGCCGATGATAAAAGTTGTATAGAGTGTCACCAGCGTGGTTGTGGACCCCACAGCACCCAGTGCCATCGGTCCCGCAAATCTTCCGACGACCGCAATATCAGAGATATTGAAAAGGATCTGCAGCAGATTGGATGCTATAAGCGGAAGGCTGAACATCAATATGCCGCTCCAAAGAGGGATTTTTGTTAGTTTTTTTGCTGTGTTTGACCTGTTTCCCATTTTGTGTGCTTCCATGACTCCTTTAAAAATTCAAACATAAATTATAGCGCACAAATCCCATTAAGACACAACAAAAACTTTTCAATTTAGTCCTCTCCTACAAGATGAACTGTCATGTACTCATGACCTGTTGCAGGCAAAAACTTTTTTATAACATCTGCGGTTTTCATCTTTAAGCTTGATGTACATACACAAGGATGACATCCCAGATATTCTCCCTTAAGCACATCCTCATCTATCAGAAGCTGAACCGCATGTTCCCTGTCATTCATCAGCCCCATGATGCTGACTGAACCGGGCTCTATATCAAGATACTTCAACATATCCTCAGGCTCTGCAAAAGATAGTCTTGCAGAGTTTATCTGGGATGAAAGTTCCTTTGTTTTGAATTTCTTGTCTCCGGGCATCAACAGCAGATAAAAGTTTGTTTTCTGCCTGTTGCAAAGAAACAGGTTCTTGCATATCAGAACACCAAGGACTGCATCTATCTCATTGCACGCTGCCATATTGTTGGCCGGTTCATGGTCTGTACGCTTGTATTCTATCCCGAGACGATCGAGAAAATCGTATGTTCTAATCTCTCTTGAAAGCCTCCCTTCGGTATTCTCCGGTCTTCCATCATATAACTCCATTTAAAAACTCCTTTGTTTGCTTAGTATTGATAATGTTCGATATAGAATCCTTTCGCACTCTCAGGTAGGTAAATAGTCCTTTCGTGCTCCATGTGGGGCGTGTAATGAAATATATCTCCCATTTTTGTGCAAGCACAAGTGTGAGAAAACTTTATGACACTTATATCATATTATCCCTATTTGAGAGTAATCTCAACATCACCTTATTCACCCACAGGCGACACTTCTGTCTTACTGTTGCGTAAAGATAGAAAAGAATGATCGCGCATACAACAGAGATTCCCATGATCCACCGGCTGAACTGGTGCCAAAACTTACATATCCTATTAAATTAAAAATTATTTTTGTGTCTCTTTATTTCCTGTCGACCCGATAATAATACAGACTTTTTCTAATATTTCACAAAAATCTACCGATGGTACTATAAATGACAGTGGATTTTTTGTCTTTTCAAGGGGAATAAATCGATGAAAAAAGGGCTGGTTTTCACCAATGAAAATTGTATAAGCTGTAATAAGTGTGTACGAGTATGTACTTCCCCCGGAGCCAGCTACGTTCAAACAGACGAAACCAATACGTTAGTACATATCAACGAAGACAGATGTATATCCTGCGGAGCATGCTTTACTCTCTGTGAGCACAATGCCAGAGACTATCATGATGACACGAAAGACTTTTTTGAAGACCTTTTAAAAGGCGAAAACATATCTCTTTTGGTAGCTCCATCCTTTAAGGCATCCTATCCCGAAGAATACGGTACCATACTTGGAGGGCTTAAAAAGCTTGGCATCAAAAGGATCATTTCAGTAGCCTTCGGTGCTGATATCTGCACATGGGCTTATCTTAAGTGTATCCTGGAAAAAGGAATGGTCGGTAAGATCTCAACTCCTTGTCCGGTAACGGTTTCTTATGTAGAGCATTGTATGCCCGAGCTTATCCCAAGCCTTATGCCTGTAAACTCTCCGATGTTATGCGCTGCCATTTACTGTCGGGAAGTCATAGGCATCAAAGATAAACTGGCATTTCTTGGTCCGTGCATAGGAAAAAAATACGAAACTGATGAGTATATGGACAGCCCTGTTCACTACAATGTGACATTTCTTAAATTCATGAAATATATCCGTAGTCACAACATCACGGGTCCGGATGCAACGGATGAGATCGAGTACGGTCTTGGTTCTTTTTATCCGGCACCGGGAGGACTTGCAAGTAACATTCATTGGTTTATGGGTGATGATACACCTGTCAGGATAGTATCCGGAAAGACCTTTCTTTTTGATTGGTTTAAAAATAATAAAGAAACTCTTCAATCCGGGGATAACCCCTTCGTACTGATAGATGCACTCAACTGTCAGGATGGCTGTATAGAAGGAACTGCCTCCGAATCAAAGCACTTTGGGGAAAATGCTGCATTTTATGCCATCAGCAAAATACGAAGCAACAGTAAAAAACACGGTGAAGATTCACCCTGGAATCCGGAGCTTCCTATCGAAGAAAGACTCCTTAAGTTTAATGAGCAGTTTAAGGATCTCGAACTTTCACATTATTTACGCAGCTTTTCTGATGTAAGTGAGCAATGTAAAACCCTGATCCCAACAGATGAGGAAGCTGAAAAGATTTACTGTTCAATGCATAAGACTACACCTGCATCCCGCCATATCGACTGCTCTGCCTGTGGTTACTATTCCTGCTATGATATGATGATCGCTATCTACAACCGGTTTAACACCAAGACGAGTTGCCTTCATTACCAGAAGGATGAGGCATTAAGACTGGAACGTCTCTCCATGAATGATCATTTAACAGGAGTTATGAACAGGAGCGGTCTCAATAATGTCCTTTCCCATCAGTATGGAGATAAATCTCTTGCTGTGATAGCTGCCGATATCAATGGATTGAAATCGGTTAATGACACTATGGGACATGAAGCAGGTGACAGACTGATCGTAAGTGTTGCAACCTGTCTATCAGAAGTATTTGGAAATAATAATGTATTCAGGACCGGTGGAGATGAGTTCATCGTTATCCAGTATGATCATTCAGAGGAAGAATGCATCAATGCCATAGAAAAACTTCGAGATGTTATGAATAAAGCCAACGTAAGCGCTTCTTTGGGATATGCTTACACCCCATCTTACAGATCGGATTTTTTAAGGCTTCAGTGTATTGCAGATAAACATATGTATGAAGATAAAGAGCGTTTCTACAGTTTGACAGGGAAGCACAGACGTGTATAGGCTTATACATTTGCAAATATGACATAAAAAGATGTAGTTGTCAGTAGTGGATCCGGTGAAGAGATCCCTCTTGTAGCCAGGATCATTTGTGTAGCAGATTCATTTGATGCAATGAATACCAATCGAGTATACAGAAATAAGCTCACTAAAGAAAAAATCATGGATGAGATTGAAAAAAACAAAGGACTTCAGTTCGATCCTGCCATAGCAGATATCATGCTGAAACTTTTAAAGGATGACGTCATTAAAATCGGACAATGAACAGTCTCATCGATAAACCTGAATCACCCACCCACATGCGGGTGGGCTTTCAGCACTGCACATAATATCAAGATCCTGATAATGCTTGCAAGGCGGCTAACTCATGACATTTTCGTGAGTTAGCCGCTATTCATAAGGCTTTTTAAACCTGATACAATGAATCTTTAATTCTCGTTGCACTGAGATGACTGTAGCATCGGGTCTTTTTTAGGATCAATTAGAAGAAATATGATAGTTCTGAAAAAGCAGGATACTGTGGCACATAAAATCACGACATTAAGAAGGAAGTTTACTGATTCAGACAAGTTGTTCACGGGCTTGTCAAAAAGTAAAGACATGCAAACGACTGAAAGAACCACATAACGGATCAAGTTACGTATTTTCCATGTCTTGGCGTCATTAATCGTATATGGTCTGTCACTGTAAAAATAATACGACCGACCATCCATATAATATATATATCGATGTGCTCCGATAAAAACATGCGTACCGAATCTTGCATTTTTTCGATACGATCTGCCATGCTTGAAAAATTTATATGCATTCATAATTCCATTCCTTTTCTCCCTACCGATGTCCATGAGAGAAGCCGGCATCTGTTTTCATAATCATCCATCTTTTTAAAGAATTCACTGTCTGACAAGTCAAGTTCTTCTGCCTTGGCAGCATCAAATATACCGGATGTGTTGTGATATAATCCGATCTTTCCCGCTTCTTTTTCATCAGAGAAATAAAAATCATCCCATACGATCTCTGTGCCGTCAGGACTCAGATGATTCTCACCGAAGATAGTGATTGCTGCCCCTCCGGAACCGCTGTAATAGAAATGATCGTCTCCCATCCATTGATAACTGCTTCTTGCCCAGCCATCAAACACACTCTGCACTTTATCATTTTTTAATGTCAATAAGTTGAAAATGTAACTTCTTGGTTCGTTATCACCAAACTTTTCGTCACATCCTATGATCAGCTCCGGAATTCCATCTCTGCTTACGTCTTTCAGTACATATCCAACTGCCTTTGTAAGATCATCATCACCAGGATACATACATTTCTCCATCAGTCCGTTTGATACGTACTTGTATTCCTTATCATGATCATAACCATTGGTTACTACTTCACGGACCTCCTCCAGGACCGGAGAATATAATGCTTCATAAGCAGCCAGATCCGCACTGTCAGGCTCAGACTCGTTTCCTGCTTTATTTGTAACTTCATCCATGCTTATAACATGAACCTTACCATCATTTACTCTTTTATATTTTCCGTCCTCCGGAAGTACATCAGGAAATTCAGAGTTTTCAATTTTCAGAGTCAGATCATCACCGCTGACTGTATATTTACATGACATTTCGAAAGGCATTCCGCCATATCCAAGACGGTTTGCCTGGCAGGTAAATGTCTCCTTCCCGTACTTACATCCGCCTGCCGCATAGAAAACTTCAGTTCCCGGGTTTTTCTTGTACATATATAGATCGGAACCGGTGAATTCAAGATAAAGATCCGATCCCTTTGCATCATCAAGGATCCATAAACCCTGTAACTCCTTATCTCCCGCAGCATCCCTGTTTAGATAAACGAATGCATTTTCAACCCTGTCATCCTTCTGAAATAGTCTGCTGTTATCATTTTCCGGCACAAGGAAATCATCCTGTTCAAAGCCTTCAAAAACTATTCCTTCATCCGTAAGAGTGATATTACCCTTCTGACCCTGATCCCAGTATAATCCTGCATTTGACATCACTGAAAATCTAAGTTCGTTTACAGTTACCATATCACGATATTCGCTTTTAAGTTCTTCCGGATCATCCGGTATAAACTCACAAGCCCAGAAGCTGTATGCATTAAGGTTCTCGGTATCTTCTGCCATTGCCTGTCCGCAATATGCATAGAGATTGTCACCGAATGGAACGACATCCATGATATAGTACTCGTCATCACCGTTTTCACCGCCGTAATGATAGCTGTATTTGCCTGCCAGACGCCGGGCAAGGGACTTGTTTTCTGAATTTAAATTATCTGACCCGTTATTTTTGTCCGTAGATTTTTCTTCCTTTGAAGCATCCTCATTCTTTTCAGGAGCCGCCTCATCCCCTGTAGATTCAGCTGACTCATCATCAGATGTCTCTTTGTTTTCTTCAGCAGACTCTTCCTGCTTTTCAGCAGCCTTGCTTTCCGGTGTATTTGAAACACCACCGCAGCCTGCAAGCATCGAACAGGAGACAGCACAAACCAAAAATCTCATTAAATTACTTCTCGTCATAAAAAGAACCTCCCCATTTCAAATAATTTTCACTAAACCGTATTACTACAATATGGAAATTTAAACATTCTCAAACCATACTTCTACTGATTAATATTATAATGGTTTTAATGGATTTTAATAGCTTAAAGTAGGCCACGGCATTGTCTATACTTCTGATTCTTTATAAGATTAATCGGGACTTATTTGCAAAATGCTCAAAAAAAGGCTGTGGTCTTTATACCACAGCCCGGATATAATCTGAAATTTCACGATAATCTTTTGTACAGCTCAACAAATTCAACTGCCATATCTTTTATAGCCATGGCGTCCATCAGAATATCCTGAGCATGTACCATCATAGACATCATAGGAATATACTCACCATTTATTTCCGATTGAATCATAGAGGTCTGAATCTGATGAGCCTCAAGAAGAGTTTCATCACAATTTTTAAGTAATTCATCAGCTTCTTCAAAATTTCCTTTTTTCGCAGCCTGAATAGCCTTCAGCGCTGTATCTCTGGCATCTCCGCCATTCACGATCATTCCCATGAGCATCTCACTATAATCGTCTTCGTTGAAATTATTAATATCCATACACATCTCCTCATAGTTAATCTATACAGGTTATACTACTTCTTTATCGGTTCATTTTCACAATAATATTAATACATATTTCAAAAAACCTCGCTATCAAAATAAAATCTCTCTGTGGAATTCATGCTTTATCCTCCTGCGCTCAATCAATATGACAAAACAATCATCTATGTTGATTTTTGTCTGGCTCAAGATTTACGTATCATGATTTAAGCCCCTTTTAACATTCTCAAACATTGAATGTCCATCCATGCTCGCCATGATAAAGCAAGTTATTTTGTCCAAGGAAGAACAATATTGGGGAGATCTAATTCTTTAACGTCCTGAAGATCGTAAACTATGCCATTCTCATCCAATTCCTTTAGAAAAGCATTCACAAAAACAGGGTTTGAAAAACTCTGAAGAAAATCCAGTGTGAATCGTCCATTCACTGCGGATATTTCAATGGTCAGACCATTAGAAGCAGAGGATGTCCACAGCCGGAAATCGCGGATATACTGCTCGGCTTCCTGATAGTTTGCCTTTCCTACATAACTCACCGTGGCTGTGATGACCCTTGAAGCCAGTGTATTGATATAACCAGCTACTCCCAGCCGCTCCTGATCGCTCTCTTTGGAGAGAATCAGTCTGTTGATTCCGTTTATGGAGGATACCCCCATCAGCACATTCTCTTCCTGAGTCTGAGCAAACACCATTCCTCTGTAAGCAGTAGCCTGCTTATCCAGAGACCAATCGCGCATTTCTTCTTTATACTCAAGAAATACTCCTCCTACAAGACTCTGATGAGCCAGCGGACTATGAAGGGCATTTCTTTGGTTTACACATAATGTAATGCGAATTGTATCCTTTACGTCCGGATACAATTTTGCAATTGCCCGGCTAAGAAGCAGGGAAACCATAGTTCCAGGGCTACCATCATTATCCAGATTGAATTTCATAAACTCTGATTCAGATACGGCGATACTGTAAACTGTATGCTGATGATCATCTTCCAGCCCTGCGGAAGCTATTAGATTTAGTGCATCTGACATTTGATCATTTTGCCTTGGGAGTGGCAGATTGGTTCTTTGGGATACAGGGTCATCCCATTCTTCCGCAGAGATTTCATCCCCAACCAGACGGATACATTCCGCCTTCAGCTTGACGTTGTATCTCTCGGAGCAATAGTAATACAGAAGTGTTCTCACCACTTCATATGCGCCTGTTCCATCCGTCATACCATGAAAAACATCCAGAATAATCCAGTTATCCTGCCAGCAAAATGCGATCATATGATAATTTGAAGCTACGGAATTCAATGCCACACCGTGAAGTGAGTTTGTGATCACCACAGGTCGATGATTTTCCGCAAAAATGTATTGGCCATCCTTTTTCTGCAATTCCACGCAGAAGTATGGGTATCTTTTCATTGTAGTATTCACAGCATGGCGAAGAATTTCCGGATCAACCATATCCCGAATACGAATCCTGATTCTTATTTCGTTAGGACTTTCTTTGCTGGTTATATATAGGGAACGTAATTCTGTAAATAGTTTTTGCTCCATACAATCTTGCTACTATAAAGTAGTCTCTCCTTCCTATGTTTTTTAATCGCTGCTTATATTTTCAAATCAACATAATCTACGAATCGCATGTCTTCATGTTATTTAATCCTGTTTCTATCGACAAAAGGGTTGGATTTTATAACTCTATATAGCCAATATAATATTTCTTTGTGTGTTCATGATCTGCCGTTGCCAACATACAGGCAAAGGAAACGCTTTAATCAGCCTTTCCCTAATTTTCCCATTAATTATTCCGCATTATTAGCCGAAATACAATATTATGGAATACTACATGGTCACAACTACCAAATATGCCGTTTTTTAATTTATTACACGGTACTTACTTTCAGAACCAGGAGGAATACATTAATGGGTATTATAAGTGCTATTTTATCATTACCTATAACGGTAATTCTTATATTGTGGATACTGAAAATGAAAAAGGATGATCCATTTCCAAAGGGAACCGTCCTGCGTACTCTTCTATTAGGAATGTTGAGCACGATTGTTGTCTCGATTCTTACTGTTGGGGCCGGAATCATTAATATGATAAAACTTATAGGGCTTGATGGAATCAATAAGCTTATGACAGCTGCTACATCAGGAAATGAGGCTGCGGTCAAAGATATCATAGACAAGCTGAATTCAGGAATTGATAACTCCTTTGGCATTATGTTTATAAGGACTTTTCTGGTAGTAGGACTTGTAGAAGAAATATTCAAGTTTCTGGTTATGAGATCATCCGTGAAAAGAATAAAAAATAGAATGTGCTGGCTGGATGTCGTTTTTTGTGGAGCTCTTGCAGGTCTCGGTTTTGAACTATATGAGGACATAATGTACTCGGGTAACGGGTTAGGCGTTGTCTTATTA
>Ga0256404_1004836_pt1 | contig 24701 bp, 17 predicted proteins | sample RumenRJG_01DNA_FD_185990 | JGI IMG/M metagenome (GOLD analysis project Ga0256404, IMG submission 185990) | Bovine rumen microbial communities from Lethbridge, Alberta, Canada - RJG_01 | ecosystem: Host-associated > Mammals > Digestive system > Stomach > Rumen | place: Canada: Alberta | collected... | reverse complement strand
TTTTCGCTTGTTTTCTAATTGCAACACTAAGATAAGTGAAAAATCTGACACGGCAAAATCCTAGGCAACTTATTGTTGCTCAGGAACTTATAAATAAAGTTAAATTATAGTGTTGCGGAATTAAGGTCTATATTAAATGGTACGCGCATGGGACGTGGTAACAAGGTGCACCAGGGAGCCGTCATCGCTGCGCTGCCGCAGGACTTCAACTTCCATGGCGAGAAGTCGGAGTGCATCATCGGCGACAACAACGTCATCCGTGAAAACGTGGTCATCAACCGCGCCACCCATACGGGCGGAAAGACCGTCATCGGCAACGGCAACTTCCTCATGGAAGGTGCCCACGTCTCGCACGATACGAAGATTGGCGACAACTGCGTCTTGGGCTACGGCACGAAGATTGCCGGCGACTGCGAGATTGGCAATGGCGTCATCTTCTCGTCGTCGGTCATCGAGAATGCCGGCACCCGCGTCGGCGAAGGCTCTATGATTCAGGCTGGTACGACATTCTCTAAAGACGTGCCTCCCTACATCGTAGCAGGCGGAAAGCCCATTGGCTATAATGGTCCGAACAACACCATGATGACGGCTTATGGCATCAGCGAGAAGGTGCAGAAGCACATTGCCAATGCCTATCGCCTCGTCTTCAACGGCCAGGGCAGCCTCTTCGATGCCATCCTGCAAATCAAGGACCAGGTGCCCGACAGTCCCGAGATTCAGAACATCACCCGTTTCCTCGAGACCACGCAGGCCGGCATCATGACGAAACTCTAAAACCTCCCCCGACCCCTCCAAAGGAGGGGAGGGCCTGCCGGGACAAGGCTAACCAGAAAAACGCCCCAACGGGGCAGCACCTGTCAGCCCAGGGCAGCGCCCTGGGTTTGGGAAGCAAGAGAGTTGACTGCGCCCTGAAAGGGCAGCACCTTTAAAACGCCAGGAGATAAAGATTTTGCCCTTACAGGGCGCCGTTCCCTTGCTGCCCTTTACCCAGGGCGCTGCCCTGGGCTGACAGGTTGCTGGCCTTTCAGGCCGCTCAATTCCCCTGCCGCCCCAATTCCCCAACTCCCCCCAAAAACTATTCTTACTATGCATCGCCTCGCCGCCTTCACCCTGACCCTTCTGCTGCTGACCGTTGTCGCTGGCAGAACGGAGGCACGCCCCCTCGCCACCGAGAGGTCGTGTGGGGAGGAAGCGACGCAGGGTAAGCTGGCCCTCGTCCTGGGCGGCGGCGGTGCCAAGGGTGCTGCCCACGTCGGCGTGCTGAAGGTATTGGAAGAGGCAGGCGTCCAACCCGACATCATCGTGGGCACGAGCATCGGCGCCATCGTGGGCGGTCTCTACAGCATCGGCTATTCGGCCTCGCAGCTCGACTCGCTGTTCCGCTCCCGCCAGTGGCTGCAACTCTTCACCCGCGAGGCCATCGAGGGCAACGCCATCAAACAGATGCTTGACAGCCTGACAGCCAGAAGACCCCCCCCCCTGCCCCTCCCTGTGAGGGAGGGGAGTGATTACTCTCCAGATAATGCCCAACAAGCAGAAAGACATTCTACTCCCCTCCCTCAAAGGGAGGGGCAGGGGGGTGGGTCTGTTGGGGGTGGGTCTCCAGTCTTCGCTTGCGTCGCCTCCGACCTGCCCACATTCTCAGAGGTGGTTGCTCACGGGCGACTCGCTGGCGCGCAACATGCGGGCAAGCATGGCCATTCCCGCGCTGTTCAAGGCCGTGCGCTTCGATGACTACGTGCTCTACGATGGCGGCATCTTCAACAATCTGCCTGTCGACGTGGCACGCCAGATGGGCGCCACGCGCATCATCGCCGTCGACCTTACCGTTAATCATCCCGACGACGAGGACGAACCCTCGGAATTCGTGCAGCTGCTCGACGACCTCCTGGGTCTCTCCAGCGCCGACGGCATCATCGGCTGGCTCTTCAACAGGCCCGACTTCAAGAAATATCGGCAGAACATCAAAGATGCCGATGTCTACATCAATCCCCCGCTCTACGACTACGACGCCACCAGCTTCAACCGCAAGGCCATCGACGAAATGATTTTCCTCGGCGAACACGAAGCACGCAAGCAACTCGCCCTCCTACGCACATACGGCAACATTGGCAGCCGCCACTGACGGTCTGGCGCCAAGAAAATAGCGCCCGAACAGAAGAAAAAGCTTTTTTTCCTTTGCATTTCACAAGTTTAATCGTACCTTTGCAGAGAAATGCAAAGCAGACAAGGCCTATGACAAGCGGAAAAATTCTTTGGGTCGACGACGAGATAGAACTCCTGAAAGCCCACATCCTCTTCCTCCAGAAGAAAGGCTACGAGGTGGTGACGGTGTCAAACGGTACCGACGCCATCGAAGAATGCCAGCGACAGTCGTTCGATTTAGTGATGCTCGACGAGATGATGCCGGGACTCACCGGACTCGAGACGCTACAGCGCATCAAGCAAATCACGCCCGCCACGCCAGTCGTGATGTGCACCAAGAGCGAAGAGGAAAACATCATGGACCAGGCCATTGGCTCGAAGATTGCCGACTATCTCATCAAGCCCGTCAACCCGATGCAGATACTGCTGACGCTGAAGAAGAACATTCACAAGCGCGAGATCGTGGCCGAGGTGACGCAGACGGGCTACCAGCAGAACTTCATGGACATAGCACAGCAGATTCAGGAGTGCCGCACGTTCGACGACTGGGTGGAGGTGTACCGCCGACTGGTGCACTGGGAACTGGAACTGAGCTCGGCCGACAGTGCGATGACAGAGATACTCTCCACACAGAAAGAGGAGGCGAACATCGGCTTCGCCAAGTTCGTCAAGCAGAACTACCTCGAATGGGTAGCCTCCAGAAACAATACCGCCTCCCAATCCTTTGACCAGGGGGCTATGCGAACCGGGAGGCACACCCCTCCTACCGAGGGGCCGGGGGAGTTTTCTCCCCTCCTCTCGCCAGACATCTTCAAGCGCCGCGTCTTCCCCCTGCTCGACCAGGGACAGCAGGTATTTCTCATCGTCATCGACAACTTCCGCTACGACCAGTGGCGCATGATAGCACAGGAAATAGGCGACCTCTTCGAGGCGCAGGAGGAACTCTACATGAGCATCCTGCCCACCGCCACGCAGTACGCCCGCAACGCCATCTTCTCCGGACTCATGCCCGACCAGATAGCGCGCATGTTTCCTGACCTGTGGGTCGACGAAGACGAGGAAGAAGGCAAGAACCTCAACGAAGGACCACTCATCGGCACCCAGATAGAGCGTTTCCGCCGCCACGACACCTATTCCTACCACAAAATCAACACCTCGCAGGATGCCGAGCGATTCCTCGCCCAGCTACCGTCGCTGCGCCAGAACAGCCTCAACGTCGTCGTGTTCAATTTCATCGATATGCTCTCCCACGCACGCACCGAGTCGAAGATGGTGCGCGAACTCGCCAACAACGAATCGGCCTACCGCAGCATCACGCTCTCATGGTTCCGCCATTCCGCCATGGCCGAAGTGCTCAAGCAGTTGGCCACGTCCGACTATAAGGTGCTCGTCACCACCGACCACGGTTCCATCCGCGTCAGCCGACCCAGCAAAATCATCGGCGACCGCAACACCAACACCAACCTGCGCTATAAGCTGGGCAAGAACCTCAACTACAATCCCCGCGAAGTGTTCGTCATCAAGGAGCCACAACGCGCCCACCTGCCCGCGCCTAACCTATCCACGAGCTATGTCTTCGCCACCGGCGACGCCTTCTTCGCCTACCCCAACAACTACAACTACTACGTCGCCTACTACCGCGACACGTTCCAGCATGGCGGCATCTCCATGGAGGAAATGCTCGTGCCACTGGTCGCGCTGACGCCGAAGAAGAGGTAGAAGGCCCTTCGGGCCGTTCAAAGTTCAAGGTTCAAGGTTCAAAGTTCAAGGCTCAAGGTTCAAAGTTCAAGGTTCAAGGTTCAAAGTTCAAGGTTCAAAGTTCAAGGTTCGAAGTTCAAGGTCCTTAAATTCTTACAAAGATGATTACAATTAAAGATATTGACCATATTCACGAGGCCGCCCGCCAGTTCATCAGCGAAGTGCTGCCCGGCCACAACGTTATCGCCTTCTACGGACAGATGGGAGCAGGCAAGACCACCTTCATCAAGGCCCTCTGCGAATCACTCGGCGTCAAGGACGTCATCACCTCTCCCACCTTCGCCATCGTCAACGAATACACCACCGCCGCCGGCGACCCCATCTACCACTTCGACTTCTATCGCATCAAGCGGTTGGAAGAAGTCTACGACATGGGCTACGAGGACTATTTCTACCAGTCAGGCAGCCTCTGTCTCATCGAGTGGCCCGAGCTCATCGAGCAGCTCCTCCCCGACGACGCCCTCCGCGTCAGCATCACCGAACAGCCCGACGGCACCCGCCTCATCCGTTGGTAACAGGGGCAGCCGTGGAAGGCCGCTGCCGCGCCGTGTAAGGTGCCTTCAGCGCGTGTAAGGGCGGCGGAGGACATGCAGACCAGCTGGCTTGTCAGCGACGAAACTCTTCTGACGGAGAAGTTGCCTTTCTGATAGGATCACAAAAAAATGAAGAGCGAATAGCTTGTCTTCACAAACTACTCGCTCTTCACTATTCATTCACTCGCTGCTTAGAGCAGGGCGCGGAACTTCTCGTCGAGGGTGGCCTTGGTGGCGGCACCTACGAACTTGTCGACGAGCTTTCCATCCTTGAAGAAGAGGATGGTGGGGATGTTGCGCACGCCGAACTCAATAGCGATGTCGTCGTTCTCGTCGACGTCGCACTTGCCGACGACGATGCGGCCGTCGTAGTCATTGGCGAGTTCGCTGATGACGGGTCCTACCATGCGGCAGGGGCCACACCAGGGTGCCCAGAGGTCAACTACGAGGGGCAGAGAGCCCGTGAGATAACTCTGAAAATTGTCGTTGGTGATTGTTACTTCCATGATGTTTGTTTGTTTTGATTGGGTTGATATTGGTGTTGTTGATATGAAATTTGTTGTTGTTCTGCGCGGCACGCGGCGTCCACCTACATAGCTTCCTGCAAAAGGCATGCCAAAAAAATGGAGGGGTCGGGGGGAGGTTCCCCTCTCTAGTTCACTTGATAGCCGAGGCGGGGGTGCTGTTCAATGAAGCGGATGAGGTCGCGGCTGAGGCTGATGGTGCGCGAGGTGGAACGCAGGAGCAGGTTGGTGTTGTGCTCGCGGTCCAGTATCTGCACGTAGAGCTCGGTGTGGCCGGGACTGTCGCTGATGAGGGTGGTGAGCTCGTTGACCACGGTGTCGTCGAGGGCGTCGCGCTCGCAGGTGATGGTGAAGCGCGTGATTTTGCTGTCGCGCACGGTCTGGAGGTATTCCACGCCGGTGGTGCGGAAGTCGATGAACTGGCTGTTGGGGTATTTCTGCACGTAGCGGCCTCGCACGTAGACGGAGCTGCCTTCGACGAACATGCCTCGCCAGCGGCCCCACTCTTCGCCGAAGAAGGCTAGTTCGCCGGAGCCGTCGAAGTCTTCGATGGTGACGACACCCATGGGTTTGCCGGTCTTGGTGTAGCGGTCGCGCACCTCGGTGACGATGCCGCCCACGGTGACTTCGGGTTTGCGGGCGAGTTCGGCTTTCTCGTCGAGCTGGGAGCAACGGGTGTTGCACATTGTGTTGAGAACGACGCTGAACTCGTCGAGGGGATGAGCTGAGAGGTAGATGCCCACGAGGTCGCGCTCGCGGTTGAGGCGCTCGATGGTACTCCAGCGCTCACACTGGGGGATGGGGGGTGTGGCGATGTCGACGGCTCCTTCGTCGCCGAAGAGGGAGTTCTGTGCCTGCTGCTGCTCGGCTTGATAGAGCTGGCCGTAACGCACGAGGGTGTCGAGGAACTGATTGCCGCGGGCATCGGAGGCGAAGAAGCTCTCGCGGGGGATGCCGAAGGAGTCGAAGCCGCCGCTGAGGGCGAGCGACTCGAAAGCTTTGCGGTTGACGGAGGCGTAGTTGACGCGCTGGGCGAAATCGAAGATGTCGCGGTAGGGGCCGTTCTTCTCGCGCTCGTCGATGATGGCCTGTGCGACGTTGTCGCCCATGCCCTTGATGGCGGCGAGTCCGAAGCGTATCTCGCCGCGCTGGTTGACGCCGAACTTCAGATAGGACTCGTTGACGTCCGGTCCGAGGGTGTCAATGCCCATGGCGCGGCATTCGTCCATGAGCTTGGTGATTTCGGTGATTTGGTCGCGGCGGCGGCTCATGATGGCTGCCATGAACTCGGCCGGGTAGTTGGCCTTGAGGTAGGCGGTTTGATAAGCCACCCAGGAATAGCAGGCGGCGTGCGACTTGTTGAAGGCGTAGGAGGCGAACTTCTCCCAGTCGGCCCAGATTTTCTCAAGCACCTTCGGGTCGTGGCCGTTCTTGCGGCCGCCTTCGATGAACTTGGGTTTCATGGCGTCGACGATGTCTTTCTTCTTCTTACCCATGGCCTTACGCAGGGCGTCGCTCTCGCCGCGAGTGAAGTCGGCGAGTTGTCGGGAGAGGAGCATGACCTGCTCCTGATAGACAGTGATGCCATAGGTGTCGCGCAGGTATTTCTCCATGCAGGGTATGTCGTAGGTGATGGGCTCGGCACCGTTCTTGCGGCGAATGAACTGCGGGATGTAGTCCATGGGGCCGGGGCGATAGAGGGCGTTCATGGCGATGAGGTCCTCGAAGACGGTGGGATGGAGCTCGCGCAGGTATTTCTGCATGCCGCTCGACTCGAACTGGAAGGTGCCGATGGTGCGTCCCTGCTGGTAGAGCTCGTAGGTCTTGGGGTCGTCGATGGGTATAGTGTCGAGGTCGACGTCGATGCCCCGGTGGAGCTTGATGTTGGCGCAGGCTTCCTTGAGCTCGGAAAGCGTCTTCAGTCCGAGGAAGTCCATCTTGATGAGTCCGGTGGACTCGATGACGTGGCCGTCGTATTGGGTGCAGTTGGTCTTGGTGTCCTTGAAGTCGGGGTCATCGGCTGTGGAGACGGGCACCCAGTCGCTGATGGGGTCGCGGCAGATGATGAAGCCGCAGGCGTGGATGCCGGTGCCTCGCACGGTGCCTTCGAGCATCTTGGCATACTTGATGGTGTTTGCCATGACGGGGTCGGCAGAGTTCTCGGCCTCGCGCAGCTCGGGGGTGCACTTGATGGCGTTGGTGAGATTCATCTTCATGCCGTCGGGCAGTCGGTCGGGGATGGCCTTGCAGAGGCGGTTGGACTCGGGCAGGGGGAGCTTCTCAACGCGGGCCACGTCCTTGATGGAGTTCTTCGTGGCCATAGAGGCATAGGTGATGATGTGGGCGCAGTTCTCGTGGCCGTATTTGTCCTCGACCCACTTCAGCACGCGGCCGCGGCCGTCGTCGTCGAAGTCAGTATCGATATCGGGCAGGGAGATACGGTCGGGGTTGAGGAAGCGCTCGAACAGCAGGTCGTACTTCAGCGGGTCGATTTTGGTGATGCCGAGGCAGTAGGCCACGACGGAGCCTGCGGCCGAGCCACGCCCGGGACCTACCATGACGCCAAGTTCGTTGCGGGCGGAATTGATGAAGTCCTGCACGATGAGGAAGTAGCCGGGGAAACCCATGGTCTTCATGATGTGTAGCTCGAAGCGTATGCGGTCGTCGACCTCCTTGTCGAGCGGCTGGGCATAGCGTGCGGCGGCACCTTCGTAGGCGAGTTTGGCCAGATAGTCGGCCTCGAATTTGATGCGGTATATTTTCTCGTAACCGCCGAGGTGGGCGATTTTCTTCTCGCCTTCCTCGCGTGGCAGCGGGTTCTCGCCGTTCTCGTCGCGCGTGAACTCCTCGTAGAGTTGCTCTTCGGTGAACTTGCGGCGCCACTCTTCCTCGGTGCCGAAGCTTTCGGGAATGGGGAAGAAGGGCATGATGGGGTCGTGGTCGAGGCTGTAGATTTCCACCTTGTCGAGAATCTCGAGCGTGTTGGCGAGTGCCTCGGGCACGTCGCTGAAAACCTGGTTCATCTCGGCCCGCGTCTTGAACCACTCCTGCTTGGAGTAGAGCATGCGCGTGGGGTCGTCGAGGTCTTTGTTGGTGGAGAGGCAGAGCAGGTGGTCGTGGGCCTCGGCGTTCTCTTCTTCGACGAAGTGGACGTCGTTGGTGCAGACGAGCTTGATGCCGTATTCGCGTGCCAGTTCGATGAGCACGCGGTTGGCCTTCTGCTGCAGGGGGAAGGTCTCGCGGTTGGCCCGCTGCCGCGGGTTTTTCACCTCGTGGCGCTGCAGCTCGAGGTAGTAGTCGTCGCCGAACACGCGGTGGTGCCACTCAATGGCCTCGCGGGCTCCGGCGATGTCGCCCTCCAGGATTTTCTTGGGAACCTCGCCAGCGATACAGGCCGAGCAGACGATGAGTCCCTCGTGGTAGCGCTCGAGGTCGGCGCGGTCGGTGCGCGGACGCATGTAGTAGCCGTCTACCCATGCGCGGGAGACAATCTTGATGAGGTTCTTGTAGCCCTGGTAGTTCTTGGCCAGCACAATGAGGTGGTAGCCGCTCTGGTTTTCACGGCCGTTCTTCTGCTCCTTGGGGCCGTGCTTGGCCACATACATCTCGCAGCCGAAAATGGGTTTGAAAGGTTCCTCGCCCGCCTTCTTGCGCTTTTTGTTGACGCCGACGCAGTAGTCGTGGAACTCCTTGATGCCGAACATGTTGCCGTGGTCGGTGATAGCCATGCCCCGCATGCCGTCGGCAATGGCCTTGTCGACGAGTTTCGAAATCTTGGACTGGCCGTCCAGGATGGAATAGTATGTATGTACGTGCAGATGAACGAAATCTTCCATAATCGGCAAAGGTACGAAAAACTGACCGATGCCGCAAGGATTTTGCGAACATTAACGTCATGCAGCCTACAGAAAAGAAGAAAAACGGCAAGAATATAAAAAAAGATGAAAGAAGATGGCTCTTTTTCAAAGAAAAGCATTAACTTTGCAAGTTGGAAAAGTCCGAAAGCCATTTTATCATGGGAGAAAAAATCAAGAAACTCAAAAAAATACGCCTGCATCGCGAAGGTACCGACACGCTGTTGTGGGGCTTCATCGGCATCACCGCCATAGCCCTGCTGCTGTGGCGGCTGGAGGCACGGTGGCCTTTCTGGCTCTTCGTCGCGGTGTTTGGCACCATCTATCTTGTTGTTGTCAATTTCTACCGCTGCCCCATTCGCTACTTCCCTGAGGAAGAGACCGACGGCATCGTCGTGGCTCCCGCCGACGGCAAGATTGTGGTGATTGAGGAGGTGGACGAGCATAACTACTTCCACGACCGCCGACTGATGATATCGATTTTCATGAGTCCGCTGAACGTGCATGCCAACTGGTTCCCTGTAGACGGAAAGGTGAAATTCGTGTACCACCAGAACGGCAACTACCACCGGGCTTGGTTGCCCAAGGCCAGCGAGGAGAACGAGCGCTCTGACGTGATGATTACCACGCCCGGCGGCGTCGACGTGCTGTGCCGCCAGATTGCCGGAGCTATGGCGCGTCGCATCGTGACTTACGCCAAGGAAGGCGAGGACTGCTACATCGACGAGCACCTGGGCTTCATCAAACTGGGTTCGCGCGTGGATGTGTTCCTGCCCGTTGGCTCTGAGGTCTGCGTGAAGATGGGGCAGAAGACCACCGGCGACCAGACCGTCATTGCCAAGCTGGCATAGGACGCTGCGAGCCGCGGTTCAAGAGGCAAAGCAAACTTCTGCATTTCTACACTTCTAGCACTCTTACACTCCTAAAAATAAAAAACGTTTTGAAGAAGCACATCCCAAATACAATTACCTGCTGCAACCTCATTTCGGGCTGCCTGGCTACGGTGTTCGCTCTCTATGGCGATGCCTCTGTCGCACTGCTGTGGATTGTCATTGGCGCTGTATTCGACTTTTTCGACGGTATGACGGCACGTCTGCTGCACGTCTCCTCACCCATCGGCAAGGAACTCGACTCGCTGGCCGACGACGTGACGTTCGGCGTGGCTCCCTCGGCCATTCTCTTTTCCCAGCTCGCCGTCATGGACGCCCCCTCTATGCTGCAGCGCCCGCTGCCCGGCACCGGACTGATGTGGGCTGACCTGCTGCCCTACTTGGCTTTCATCATGGCAGCCTTCTCGGCATTGCGACTGGCTAAGTTCAACCTCGACGAGCGTCAGGCCATGGGCTTCATCGGACTGCCCACGCCTGCCAACGCCCTGTTCTGGGGATCCCTCATCGTGGGCACCCACCGCTGGCTCGACCAACTGCCCGGCGGCGTGCTTACGCTCATCATCATGATGTTTTTCAGTTGCTACCTGCTCGTGAGCGAGATTCCCATGTTTGCCCTGAAGTTCAAGCACTGGGGATGGAAAGGCAACGAGGTGCGCTACTTGTTCCTGCTCTCCTGCCTGCCGCTACTGCTCTTCTTCGGCATCACCGGAATCGCTGTCATCATTGCCTGGTACATCTGCCTGTCTGTCGTGACACAACACTTAAAAATCAACAACGAGCAGCAGTAGCCCCATGATTATCCTGAAAGTCCTCTTTTTCATCCTTTTGCTCGGCCTGATAGCCGTCGTTGTGTTCTTGTTGTCGGTTTGGCAACAGGTGAGGAGCGGTTTCCGCCGTTTCCGCCAGCAGGGCGACGCACAGCAGACGCACGTCGATGGCAACGTGGTCATCGACCGCCGCACACCCGAGGAAGCCGCGAAGAAAATCATTCCCCGCGACGAAGGCGAATACGTTGATTTTTCTGAGGAATAAGTAGCCTGCTCCCTCGCGCCCTAACTAAAGGGAAAGGGAGCATTTTTTCTATAACACGTCGCGTCCCTACATCATCAGAACAAGTTTCCTAATTGATAGACTGCGGCCGACACCACCCAGGCGACGGCTGTGGTGTAGACGGCTGCCACGACGGCCCAGCGCCACGACCCCGTTTCGTTCTTGATAGCAACAATTGTTGCCAGACAGGGGAAGTAAAGCAGCACGAAGAGCAGGTAGCAATAGCCGGCGAGCGGCGTGATGCCGTCGGCCGCCATGAGTTGCTGCAGCCGCTCGTATTTGCCATCGGTGTCGTTGAACGTGTCGTCGTCGGCGAACGAGTCGTCGCCCGAATAGAGTACGCCAATGGTGGAAGCCACGATTTCCTTGGCACCCAGGCCTGCCACCAGGCTGACGTCGAGTTTCCAATTGAACCCCTGCGGTGCAAAGGCGGGTTCGATGGCTTTGCCGATGTGGCCGATGAACGACTGCTCCTGCTGTTCCTGCGTAGAGAGCGCGTCGTTGTGGGGGAAGTAGCCCAGCGCCCAAACAATGACTGAAGCCACCAGGATGATTCCACCCATCTTTTTCAGATATTCCTTACCTTTCTCCCAGGTATGGCGGCCAATGGCCTTCGCCGTCGGCATGCGGTAGGGCGGCAGCTCCATGACGAACGGCGTGTCTTCGCCCTTGATGACCAGACGCGAGAACACGCGGCTCACGACGACTGCCACCAAGACGCCCACCACGTAGAGTGAAATCATCACCAGCGAGCGATATTGCAGGGCGAAGAACGTGCCCGTAATCATGATATAAATAGGAAGTCGGGCCGAGCACGACATGAAGGGCAGAATCATCATCGTGATGAGTCGCGAACGGCGGCTCTCTATGGTGCGCGTCGCCATGACGGCCGGCACGTTGCAGCCGAAGCCCATGATAAGCGGAATGAACGATTTTCCGTGCAGCCCCATTCGATGCATGAGGCGGTCCATGATGAAGGCGGCTCGGGCCATGTAGCCGGAGTCCTCCATGAGCGATATGAAGAAATAGAGTATTAGGATTTGCGGCAGGAACACGATGACAGAGCCCACACCGCCGATGACACCGTCGACCAGCATGGCACGCACGGGACCTTCGGGCAGCGTTCTACCGACGAGGTCGCCAAGCCATGCCACGCCCATTTCTATCCAGTCCATCGGGTACTGGCCCAGCACAAACGTGACGTGGAACATCAGGAACAGCAGGGCAAAGAATATGGGGAAGCCCAGCCAGCGATTAGAAAGCACGCGGTCGATGAGGTGGGTAGTGCGGTAGGTGTCTTCCTTCGTGCCGGTCTGGAAACCAGCCTCTGTCAAGGCACCATTGATGAAGCCATACTTCGCATCCATGATGGCGGTTTCGGCATCCACAAGGGTCTCCTCCAACACGCGGGCAGCAGCCTTGTCGCGAGCGGCCATCAGTTGCTTGCGGTCCTCGGGACGCTGCTCGTCGGCCATGTGCTGGGCTACGTATTGCTGGGCGTCGGTGTCGTTCTCCAGCAACTTGATAGCCAGATAGCGCGTGGAGTAGCGCAGGCGGATGTGTTCGTCGGCCTTCAGGAAACGCTGTATTTGCCGGATGCCGTCCTCAATCTCGTGGCCGTAGTTGATGTGCAGGTGGCGGGCCTCGCGACTCTTGCCCTCGTACACCTGGATGACAGCGCGGAAGAGTTCCTTCACGCCGGTGCCGTTCTTGAACGACGTGGGCACCATCGGCATACCGAAGAGCGTGCTCAGCGTCTTCAGGTCGACATGATCGCCGCGGCGCTCGAACTCGTCGAACATGTTCAGGGCTCCCACCAGCGGGATGTCCATGTCGACCAATTGCGTGGTGAGGTAAAGGTTGCGCTCGAGGTTGGAGGCGTCGATGACGTTGATGACCACGTCGGGCATTTTCTCCGTGAGGTGCTGCCTGACATAGAGTTCCTCGGGCGAATAGCACGACAGCGAGTAGGTGCCGGGCAGGTCGACAAGGTTGAAGTCGTAGCCGAAGAACGAGGCGCGGGCTTCGGTGGCATCGACGGTCACGCCCGAATAGTTGCCCACGCGGGCATGGGCACCGCTGGCGTAGTTGAAGAGCGATGTCTTGCCGCAGTTGGGGTTGCCCACCAGTGCCACATTGATGACGCGGCGCTCGCGCAAAGCCCCGTGCTGCAGGTAGTCGTTCTGATGCTCCGAACGCGAAAGCACCAGTCGCTCGCCGCGCGCAGAGTCCTGCTGCTCGCGACGGCCGAACTCTTCTTCCGTGATAACTTCTATCATCTCGGCCTCCTGCCTGCGCAGCGAGACTTCGTAGCCCATGATTTTATATTTCACGGGGTCTTGCAGCGGAGCATTCAGCAGCACTTCCACCTGCTGTCCCTGCACGAAACCCATTTCGATGATGCGCTTGCGGAATCCGCCGTGGCCCGACACCTTTACGATGACGGCCTTCTCGCCAGTCTTCAGTTCTGATAGTTTCATTCTTCCATTTCTTTTTCCGAATGCAAAGGTACACAGAATTTTCCGCTTCTCGGTTGTCTTGGGGCTATTTTGTGGCGAAAATACCTAAAAAAGGGGACTCCGCAGGGCACGCATGGCATTTAGAACAGCCAGCACCGTCACACCTACGTCGGCAAAGACAGCCATCCACATCGTAGCAAGGCCAAACGTGGCCAGCAGCAGCACCAGCACCTTCACGCCAATGGCAAACCATACATTCTGGCGGGCGATGGCCAGCGTGCGGCGGGCAATGCTGACGGCGGCGGCCACCTTGCGTGGATCGTCATCCATGATAACTACGTCGGCAGCCTCGATGGCGGCATCGCTGCCCAGTCCGCCCATCGCTATGCCCACGTCGGCTCGAGCCAGCACGGGAGCGTCGTTGATGCCATCGCCAACGAAGGCCAGGGCTGACGATTGCTCAGTTTCGCCGGCCGACGACCGCAGGCGGTCGATGTATCCCACCTTGTCGGCGGGCAGCAGTTCGGCATAGTAGGCGTCGAGTCCCAACTGGTCTGCCACCTGGGAAGCCACTTCCTCGCGGTCGCCTGTAAGCATCACGAGGCGGGCGGCACCCTGTTGCTTCAGCATGCCGACAGCCTCAGCGCTCTCAGGCTTCAGTTGGTCGCTGATGGCGATGTGGCCGGCATAGGCGCCGTCGATGGCCACATGAATCACGGTGCCTGCATGGTGGCAGCTGCTCCACTGCAGGCCCATCGCTTCCATGAGCTTCGTATTGCCCACGCTGACCAGCCTGCCACCGACACGCGCCCGGATGCCTTGACCGGCTATTTCCTCCACATCGGCGACCTCGCAGCCGTCGGTGGCCTCATCGGGGAAGGCGTCGCGCAGGGCAGCGGCAATGGGGTGGGTCGAGAAATGTTCTACGTGGGCTGCCAGATGCAACAGCTCGCGCTCGGCATCGCCGTCGGCCTGCCCCGACTGTTCGGCAGCCCAGGGGTGTACGGCCTCCACGGCAAACTGCCCACGGGTAAGCGTGCCGGTCTTGTCGAATACCACCGTGCCTATCTTAGCCAACACGTCCATATAGTTGGCGCCCTTTACGAGGATGCCGTGGCGCGACGCTCCGCCGATGCCGCCGAAGAACGTCAGGGGCACGCTGATGACCAGTGCACAGGGACACGACACGACGAGGAACATCAACGCGCGGTAGAGCCACGTGGGGAAAGCCGTAAGGAAACTGCCTTGCTGAGCCAGGGCCACATAGAGCGGAGGCAGCAGCGCCAGTGCCAGTGCCGCCAGCACCACCACGGGGGTGTAGATACGGGCAAAGCGCGTGATGAAGGTTTCGCTCTTCGACTTGTGCTCGCCGGCCTCTTCCACAAGACGAATAATCTTCGACACCGTGCTCTCACCGAAATCTTTCGTCGTGCGCACGCAGAGCACTCCCGTCAGATTGACACAGCCCGACATCACCTCGTCGCCTACACCCACTTCGCGCGGCATGCTCTCGCCCGTCAGTGCCACGGTGTTCAAAGCCGATGCTCCCCTGACCACTACGCCGTCGAGAGGCACCTTCTCGCCCGGCCGCACCACGATGATGGAGCCCACGCCCACCTGCTCGGGCGAGACGTCGGCAAGGCTGCCTGCTTCGCCTGCCTGCTGCGCGTCAGGGGCTACGTGAGCAATATCGGGACGGATGTCCATCAGATGGGCGATACTGTCACGGCTCTTTCCTTCGGCATAACCCTCGAAGAGTTCGCCCACCTGGAAGAACAGCATCACAAACACAGCCTCGGGAAACTGCGTCTCGGCGCCCGGCAGGAAGCCGATGCCGAGCGCGCCGATGGTGGCTACGGTCATGAGAAAATGCTCGTCGAAGGCATCGCCATGCATCACGCCCTCGGCAGCCTCGCGCAGTGTGTCGTGGCCGATAAGGAGATAAGGAACCAGATAAATCAGCAGCAACTGCCACGTCGGCAGTTGGTAGTGCTTCTCAATCCATACCGCAGCCACCAGCAGCACTACTGTTGCCCCGATGAGCAGCAGTTGGTGCTTCAGGTTGTGCTCGTGGTGATGATGATCGTGATGATGTTCGCAGGAGCACCCTTCGTGCCCATTCTCGTGGTGATGCTCGTGGTGATGATGTTCGCAGGAGCAACCTTCGTGCTCGTGGTGATGATGCTCGTGCTCGTGATGATGTGACATGTTGATTCTATTATTTTTTAATTTCCGCTGCAAAGTTACGGCAAGGTTTTCGCAACTTGGTTGCAAATATCATTTTTTTTCTGTATCTTTGCGGCATGAAACAAATTCTTCTCTCCATTGCCGCTTTGTTCGTGGCGCTTTCCGCCACCGCCCAGAGCCCAAAGGCCGACGACGTGTTGGCTCATCTCCGTAAAGCAAACGACTATTTTATGGCGAAGTACAGCGACCCCACGCGCGCCACATTCGTCAAGAAGGTGCGCCCCAGTTCGCTTTGGACACGCGCCGTCTACTACGAGGGGCTCATGGCGCTCAACGCCATCGACCCGCAGCCGCGCTACACGCAGTACGTTGACCGCTGGGCTTCGTTCCATCAGTGGACGCCGCGCGACGGCATCCAGACCTGCGACGCCGACAACCAATGCTGCGCGCAGACCTACCTGATGCGCTACCAGCAGGTGGGGGGCGAGGAGAAACTGCTGCCCACGCGACAGAACCTCGACCACCAGATGCAGACGAAGATTGGCTGGTGGACGTGGATTGACGCCATCCAGATGGCCATGCCCGTCTATGCCCAGATGACCACCATCACGGGCGACGAGCGCTATCTGCAGCACGCCATGAAGATGTATCGCTGGACGCGCGACTCGCTGGCTGGCGGACTCTTCAACAAGAAGGACGGTCTCTGGTGGCGCGACAAGGACTTCGTGCCGCCCTACCGCGAGCCCGACGGCCAGCAGTGCTACTGGAGCCGCGGCAACGGCTGGGTATACGCCGCCCTCGTGCGCTGTCTGGAGGAGATTCAAGGTTCAAAGTTCAAGGCTCAGCGCTCGCTGCTGCGCAAGGACTTCGTGCGCATGAGCAAGGCCCTGCTAAAATGCCAGCGCGAGGACGGTCTGTGGAACGTCAGCCTCGTCAGCAACCACTATGCCGGCCCCGAACTCACGGGCACCGCCCTCTTCCTCTACGGCATGAGCTGGGGCATCCGCCAGGGACTGCTGCCCGCCAACCTATACCGACCTGCCTGCGACCGCGCCTGGACGGCACTGCAGCAACAGTGCATCCATGCCGACGGCTTCCTCGGATGGGTGCAGGGCACGGGCAAGGAACCTGCCGACGGCCAACCACTCTCCTACACCCGCGTGCCCGACTTCGAGGACTTCGGCACAGGTTGCCTCCTCCTCGGCGGCAGCGAATACTACCGCCTGCTGCAGACCCAGTGACCCTCTCTCCACCTACCTTTACCGCTGCAAAGTTACTATATTTTTATCCCGAAAGCAAATCCCTGTTGGGTACACATCTGGGTAGTTACCTTGCGGCAACCAAAAACAGGGGCACCTGCCCGGCCTCGCAGCCAGAGCAGGTGCCCCGCTTCTTTTTTGTTCATACTTGTTTATCACAAAGATTTACTCTGCGCTCACTTTATCACAAACTTGACTTCGTCGAGCTCGTTCACGTTCGGCATAGTTAAAGCGATTTGAGTTCCTCGAACTCTGTCGCGACTCGGCATAGCTCAAGCGAGCTTGGCTCTGCCCTCGCTGCTCCATCGCTTGGCTCTGCGCTCACTTCATCACGACCTTCCGTCCGTTCTGGATGTAGATGCCCTTGGGCAGCTTGTTACCTTGGTACTCTGTCACGTTGTTACCTTGACCCACTCGATGGCCCATAATATCGAAAAAAGCATCATCTGCAGTAATGTCCTGCTGAATCGCTGTAGCAATATTACTCGTATAATCTTCAAGGGGAAGGACTTTCCCGGAAAAGACTTTCTTGAATTCTTCTATCTCCGACGATTGCACATAAAGAGTGGCAGAGCTACTCAGAAAGGAGAAAGCACCCGCAGCCAGACCTTCACCAGAGAAAGTCCCCCGGATTACTATTACTTCAAGAGGGGTATAACGGAACACATCCTCTGCCAGAATGCCAACACTCTCTGGAATATCGAGGAAATGCAATTTCTCACAACTCTCAAATGTGTAGCTGTCAATCACTTTTAAGCTTTCCGAAATCCTTACATGCGTCAGGGCCTTGCAGCCAGAAAAAGCTGAACTTCCCAGCGTAGTCACACTATTAGGCATCTCCACTGTTTGCATATATGGACTTTGGGAAAAACAATACCCTGCTATCCACGTTACATCGTCAGGTATCACATATGTTGCAGCCCTTGATCCGACAGGATAGCTATAAAGATTGGTACCGTCTTTGCTCAACAACGCACCATCTATAGAACTCAAATTGGAGTTCTCCTCATCTACTTCTATGTATTCCAGATTAATACACCCGGAAAAAGGATTTCTAACGGTTTCCGGCTGATACCAATAGCTTCTGATTCCCAATATCGTCTTAGGTATTTTCACTCTCGTCAGAGTCGTACAGTTGCTGAAAGCATTCCAGACTATTGCCTCTGTTACATAAGACTCTCCCTCATAGACTATTTCCTCGGGAATAGCCAGTTCGCCCTCCCAACTATTATGACTGGCCACCATAGCAGTGTGAGTCTGTTCGTTTAGATTATATTTCAGCCCATCAATGGTTGCACCTACCGTATAATAGGAATCGCCATGTTGCGCATAAAGAACCCCTGGCAACATATATACTACCAAGAGGGACAGATAGAAACGAAGTGACATCTTGCTCATTGTATATTCGAATTTAATTATTTCTTATGCAAAAGTAAGAAGAATAGTATTACATACCAAATAATTCACACAGAAAATGGCTCTATCGAACCGTTTCCTATCTCCACGATGGCACCGACAGGAGCCTCGAAGCTTTTACCCTGCATCATGCGAAGTCTGCCGCCCTTCACTTCATCACGACCTTGACTTCGTCGAGCTCGTTCACGTTCGGCATAGCTAAAGCGATTTGAGTTCCTCGAACTCTGTCGCGACTCGGCATAGCTCAAGCGAGCTTGGCTCTGCCCTCGCTGCTCCATCGCTTGGCTCTGCGCTCACTTCATCACGACCTTCCGTCCGTTCAGAATGTAGATGCCCTTCGGCAGCTTGTTACCTTGGTACTCTGTCACGTTGTTACCTTGACCCACCCGGCGGCCCTGCAGGTCGTAGACGGCATTGCTCACGCCCTTTCCGTTCATCCGCTCCGCTTCCCACTTCTGGTTTTCTATGCCGCTTACGTATTTATCCTTGGAGAAATCTTCCACCGAGAAAACGCAATTGTCTTCGTCGTCAAAGACACCGATGAATTGCGAATAGTCACAACGACAGTTGGGGACTGGCAATGGGAAGGGATCAAGTCCCCCCTCTCCTCCAATGCCTTCGACGTAGGTCATATGAGTCTTAGGCTGGTAATATGGTGCAAAATGGTGTCGCAAATACAAAGTGCCACCTACCGCCACCGTGTCCACATGTGTGTAGAATACCGGTCCGCCACTTTGCTGGTGGCAGAACTCATAGGGCAGCATGTCGAAATCGAACATTGTCTCTGCTTTCTCGGCACCATCACCCTTAGCGATACGATACACTTTTGCATTCTCCTCAATCCATGCACCCGCATAGGTGCGGGTTCCATTCGACTCACAATACATCTTTCGCCACAGCTTGTTGGCAATCAGCGTGTCTCCGTCGAGGAAGAAGTCCTGTTCAAACACTGTTTCCTTGGAAGCATTTTCGTCCTGATCCTCAAATTGGTGGTATTCGTATTTCCAATGGCGACCATCCTTGAGCATCGCACGATAATCCATTCGCTCTCCTTTCCATTGCTGGCGAAGTTGGGCTCCAGCATCGATGGTCTCGCCGCCATTGCTCACAGTAGTGAGTGGCTGCAGGCCAAAGCCGTTGTTCGAATCGAGCGGAACCAATGTCAGATGGCCGCCGATGCCTTCAATCCAAAGACCACCAAAGCCCTCTGCGGGATAGTCGCAAGCATAACGGAACACGCGCCGTTCAATGTTGCCGATCGTTAAGTTCTTGATGTCGGTAATGGTCACAGTCATCACGCTCTTCACATCGTCAAACTTAGACACCTGAGCCTTTTCGCCCAGCTTCAGGCCAAAGTCATACAGCAGGCAGCGCTCCGTGCTATTGGCAGGAATGAAAAACACCTTCTCATCCTCTTCCCATAGCCCACCTTCATAGTTCCTCTCTTTACGCAAATCTCCGGAATACTCATGCCTCTTCTCGGAGAAAAGGCGCATGCACGTCCTGCCGTCAACCACGGTGTCGCCATCTATGTAGTAACGGTCATTGAAGTGGATGCCCGGAGCCAGTTGCCCGTCGTAGACCCATTCCTTGCCATAGTCAAGAAACATGTCCTCCTGGTGGTTGTCATCTTTCTCATAGACCAGTTCATTGTTCACTCCCCTGAATTCAGCGAGTCCTCCAAACGAATACACTCGTGAATAAACATCATCCTCACTGGCAATCTTATATCCCAAACCAGTATTCTGGTAACCCAGCAGTTCGCCACCTGCCGTGATGCAGCCAACGTTCTCCAGGATCTTCTGCCCATTGCTCAGACAAAATAGCTTACGCTCCATACCGTCGTGTGTCGTCAGACGCTCCACTGCCTTCACCGTCACGTCTCCCTTACAGGGATAGCGGTCGCCCACGCCCAAAGTGAAGTCATAGAGCAGCACCTCGCCATTGCCACAGTCCTCAAGAAACAGTCCGTCCTCCATACCGAACACAGCAGACATCATCTGCACGTATTCATCTTTAATGCCATACACCTTGCCACCGTCTTCACGCACGTGGAACTTCATGATGGCGTCCCAGCTGCTGATGCCGGCTGCAGCCGTCATACGTCGAAGCACGGAGTACTCCCTGCCGTCAACGGCCTCCTTGGCAAATGTTCCGTCGTCATACATGCATTCTTTCCAGCCCACAAGTGAAGACCCGTCAGCCTTTTCGGTCTGGACTTCAGTATTCTTGTACATCCAGTAACTATTCCCGGAAAGCATGGCAGGAACATCAGTTCCCTGAGCATAAACCAGCCCGGATATCCACATAGCAAATAAAACAAATAATTTTCTCATAGCTATATCATTCTTATTTCTCTTTTTTGCAAAGATCATATTCCCTGCATATTTAAACAAAATATTTCACGTTTTTAACTCATTATTCTGTCCGTATCTCAAATTCTGCTCCACTTTTCACTTCATAATCCTCCATAATGGTTACTGATCCAGATGTCGAAATTGTCGTCCGCTCTGACTGACTTTCAGCTGTGCAAACCCCGTAAACGGCAGGATTGTTGCCATCAGAAATAAAAGTGTCTTTTTCATAAAGTATGTATTTATAATTAATATGTGCCTCTAACTTAATTATTCAGAACTCGCCGTACAGGTGGCGGTCACCATAGTAGAGCTCGATGGAGAACATGTCGGCAATAATCATCGCCGACATGCTCGTTCACGTTCGGCATAATTCAAGCAAGCTTGACTCTGCGCTCACTTCATCACGACCTTGACTTCGTCGAGCTCGTTCACGTTCGGCATAGTTCAAGCGATTTGAGTTCCTCGAACTCTGTCGCGACTCGGCATAGCTCAAGCGAGCTTGGCTCTGCCCTCGCTGCTCCATCGCTTGGCTCTGCGCTCACTTCATCACGACCTTTTTCGTCGTGCCGTCGCTCATTCTGACGATGTTCAGGCCGCGCACGGGAGCCTGCAGCCGCTTGCCGTCGGCAGAGTAGCAGGCCTCTACGCCAGTCACACCCGTCTCAGCAACGCCGATGCCAGTGGGAGAAGCTTCATTCTCAGGGTCAAACTCCTCAATGTGCTTGAAATAGCTCCATGAGCCGGAAGCGGCATACGCATCTTTGCTGCCAACCGGGACATGCAGCACCACCTCGTCGAAATGGAAAGCACCACGTGGATCACCGAAAGCACGGAACGTGCTGGCGGGTTCATTGCTGTAGACAAAGACATCCTGAATACCGTAGCACATGGCGAAGCAGTCACTTTCAATCTCTTTCACCTCGGCAGGGACCGACAACTTGGCAATCTGCCGGCACATCAAAAACGCTCCGTAGCCGATGCTGCTCACACCGGCGGGGATGACAGCGTTGTTGCTGCCCTGCACCAACTTGCCCGTCGACGTCTCGATGATGGCGTTGCAACCGTCACGGCTGTCATAGCGGGGATTATCCTCTGCCACTTTCACAAAATCCAGGCCGTTGATGATTCCATTGTCACTGTTGCAGCCGGCACCCATGAACGGGGCTACGCCTATCTCGGTGACGCTGCTGGGGATTACGACATCTGTCAGGCGGCAGTGTTCAAAAGCGTAGTCGCCTATCACGCGCAGACCCTCGGGTAGCGTCATGTGCTCCATCTGTACGCCGGCAAGGCCGAACATACCGATTTCCTCCAGTGTGCTCGGAATATTCACATTTGCACAGAATACACTCAGCCCCATATAGCCAATGCGCTTCAGACCTTCGGGAAGCGTCACAGACGTTACGAGGCAGTCCTTGAACGCAAGGTCGCCGATGCCAGTCACAGCATACTTCGTGCCCCCTACAACAATACTCGAGGGAATGACCACGTCGCCCTTATACTTCACCTTGCCCTTCACGACGGCTACCTCGCCCTCGCCGGCCTTCTCGTAGTAGATGCCGTTCAACTCAAAGTCATAGGCACTCGCTGCCAGAGGCATCATAGCCAGGAGCAGCAACATAAGTAAATTTCTAGTCTTCATAATCATAATGGTTTTGATAGGTTTTACAATCATTTTTGCAAGATTCCATATTGCGGCTGCAAAAATATGAAAAACCGTCAAAAAATGCAAGAAAATCAATGTGCAAAAAATGTGCATTTTATAACCGGCTGATTATAAGATGGTTACAAGGGCGTCCCAGTCGCTTGGTTTCCCACTTTTCTTCATCGCTTTCTCGTAAAGACGGCGGCGAGAAGCGGTCACAGACTCACGGCTGTGGGCTGTCAGCGAGGCAATTTCGGAGGGTTTCACACCGATTTTCAGCAGCAGGCAGACTTGGTACTCGAAGTTGTTCATGGGCGTCAGCGACGTCAGCTTCTCCCTGAAGTTCGGGTAGACGGCGTTCACCGTCTGGTGGAGCTGCTGCCACTCGTCGTCGCTCAGCGGTACGTCGCCCGCCTTTCCAAGGTGCGACTGGATGGCGGCATAGATAGTCGAGCCGGTCACCTGCTCCCGCTCAGACAACTTCTGCTGCTCGGTCTTCTGCTCGTAGCTGTAGCGCAGCAGGTCGGTCTTGCCCATGCTCGACTGCACCAGCTGACGCTTGTATCGGCGGCGAAGCACCACGAGGCCAGCCAGCAACAGCATGACGACCACGGCCGACGACAGCAGCAACAGGTAGACGCGCATCCTATCGTTCTTCGCCTTCAGCTCATGCGCCTCACGCTCGTGCTTCTGGTAGTTGTATGCTGCATGCATGCGGGCGACGGTCTCGGCGTTGTCCATTTTGCGGATGGAGTCGTCGAGGTGTTTGTATTGGCGAAAATGGGCTGTTGCCGATTTGAGGTTTCCTCTTTCCATAGCTATCTCCGATAATTCACGGTGAGCGTTGCGCCGACCATAGATATTACCTAAGTCCAAAAGCTTATCGTAGCATATTACAGCGGAGTCTATATAGCCCTCGTGTCGATAAATCTTGGAAGCTATATTATATGTAGCTGTTATATTTGCAGAATCTATGGCTTTTAGTGATGGCATGATAAATATTCTGGCAGAATCATACATCTCTTTTTGGATATAAAGACTTGCTAATTGAGACTTAACATCATTGCACATCTCTATAGCAAAAAATTCTTCAGCCAACTTCAATGATTTGAAATAGTAAATAATACTACTGTCATTTTCGTTCATAAACTTATATTGTTCTGCAATATCCCTATTTTTAAATATCATGCTCAAGGTATCGCGTATCATCTCTGCTATGGCATTGGCCTCTTGAAAGCTATGTAGAGCTTCTTCATGAAGACCTTGGAAAAAGAACTGCTCACCTATCTGACTGAGTATTAGACCGCGCTGCATAGCGAGACGAGACCTATCCCCAACCCTCCCCGAGGGAGAGTGAGTAGTGGACTGCACGTCGAGGGCGCGCTGGTAGTAGTCGAGGGCCTGCGGGGCATCGCCGAGGTCGGCGAAGATGCGGCCGGCATAGAGGTAGGGCATGGCTGGACCCGTGCTGCCCAGCACCGAGGGGAGCACCTTCGGGTGCTGCTCGAAGTAGCTGACCAGCTGTAGGATGGTGTCGCGGTAGTGGGTGACAGGGCGGTAGAGCTTGTCGTCCACCTTGATGCGTAGCAGGAGGGCCACCTCCTCCTTCTCCCTTCCCTTCAGGGAGGTACTGGGGGTAGGCTTCAGCAGCACGTCGGCAGAGTCGGGATCGACGTCGGCCAGCGAGTCGATGCGCGCCAGCAGGCGGTCAGCATCGCTCACGCTGCGTCCGCAGCCTGCCAGCAGGGCGCAGGCTGCCACGAGCAGGAGGATATAGGCAGTCGGTTTCCGATTCATGGTTCAGCTGGGTTTAATATTTCTTGCAAAGGTACGAATAAGTGAGCGGAAAACAAAAGAAAATACGAAGTTTTTTATTTTGCTTTCCCGAGCGAAAGTACCTTCGACGAAGTCAGAGGTACGAATAAGCGAGCGGAAAACAAAAGAAAATACGAAGTTTTTTTAGCGTGCGGCAACGAAGGCCGAAGGCCTGGCAAGAACACAGGCAGGGGTGCAACCCCTGCGAATAGTGCACATTTGTATTTAAGCGCCGAAGGCCCGACAGAATAATTCTGCCACCCCGTCGGGGTTTTAGAATACTCTCTTGGTTCTTTAGCAGGGGTTCCACCCCTGCCTGTGTTCTTGCCAGGCCTTCGGCCTTTTCCCTGCTTGCGGACGGGGAATAAACCCCGTCCCTACTCCACTTGATGCCCCTTCTCTGAATTTTTCCGACAAAAGGACTGCGGCGTGAAACATCAAACTAGAGCGTGAAACAATAGGGAGCCTACCCCTAACCCCTCCCTAAAGGGAAGGGAATCCAGCTAAACCTATGGTTTGACTCGGCTAAACCTATGGTTTCTGCGATACAACTCATTGAGATAGATGGTCTAAAGCATAGGTCTGCATCGGCTAAACCTATGGTTTACATACATCAAACCTATGGTTTTAAGCCCCCTAACATAGGGGGTTGGGGGTCTCAAACAACTAACCAACTGAGCCACAACGGGTTAGAGACTTTGCGGAAATACGGGCGTATTTCGGAAAAAATATTTTGCGGTCGGGAATTTTTAATTCTACGAGGGGGTTGACAGGCAAGTTTTTTTGACACTTCTGGGGCGGCAGAACTG
>Ga0256404_1004832_pt1 | contig 24728 bp, 10 predicted proteins | sample RumenRJG_01DNA_FD_185990 | JGI IMG/M metagenome (GOLD analysis project Ga0256404, IMG submission 185990) | Bovine rumen microbial communities from Lethbridge, Alberta, Canada - RJG_01 | ecosystem: Host-associated > Mammals > Digestive system > Stomach > Rumen | place: Canada: Alberta | collected... | reverse complement strand
ACCAACGTAGCGGTGGGCGAGCATACCTATATGGTTTATGCCCGCAAACAGTTTGACGGGAAGTGGAAGTACAGTAACGGGGCAAGCGCAGAAATAACAGTAGCGGCACCGCTTACAATCACCACCCAACCTGAGCATTGGGAGGGCGCTGCTACGCAGGATGCGTCATTTACAGTAAGCGCAACGGGCGGAACAGAACCGTACACTTATCAGTGGAAGTACAGCCATAATGGAGGATCGTGGCTCGTATGCAGAGAGGAGACGGCAATAACTCCGACCCTTACAGTGGCTGCAGAGGGAAAAGATGGTTATCAATATATCTGCGTCATAACGGATAAGAATGGCAATGAAGTAACCAGTGAGCCTGCAACGCTGACCGTCACTCCTGCTGTCGCCGTCACATCCTCTGACCCTGTTGAAAATGGGACTTTTGAGCGGACAATTACACTGACATCGACGGTATCCGGTGAATATGCCCAGACTCAGTATATGTGGTTGCTTCAGTTCAGCACGACGGCCCAGTTTGAAGCAGACAATACATGGATCGAGGTGCAAGGACCACCGACAACAGGATCTGGTTCGAAGACATGGGACTTCCAGGTAGTACCTAATATGAATTTCTACTACAGGGCGATACTTGCAACAGTTGGTAGTCCCGAAGACTGCAGAAACCCTGATAACTGGATTTGCGAGCCGGAAGCTACGATACATCAGCTCACAACGGGAGATGTTGCGTATCCTGCGGTGGAACTGAATGTCCATTATAATGGATCAATAAGGGAGTATTATCAGTTTACAGCTCCTAAGGCTGGTACCTATATTTTCAATGCAACGACAGCAAGTGGCATTATTGTAGTCGATGATATGGGACACACCTTGAACTTCGTAGCGGATTCAGAATTCAATACCAAAACGGTTTCCCTTGCCATGGAGCAGGATCAGACGGTTTATGTACGCGTAAATGCGCAGAAACAATCCGGCGCAACCGGTAATTTTGAATTCTGGGTCACAGTTGAGGATGCAATCACGATTAGTTCTGTTTCGCTTGGTGAACCAGGTCAGCAGCCCAATGGAGGACCTGACGGCCTGCTGATCACCTATGACGTGAACACTGCGGAAGAGAACACGAAGGTAAGGCTTCTTGTCAGCAATGATGGTAGCTTTAATGACGAATGGTATCCCATGGACAAGAATACTTCTGAAGTGAATGGTGTACCGACACAATATGTCTTTGCTCCTGGACTGAAACTGTATCTGAAAGCTCAGTTACTGGATCAGAATGGAAATGTACTTGCCACGCAGACAACAGCGACCGAGGCCGAGACGAGACCGTTTAATGAGGAGTCTCCTTACAATAAAGTCGGGCACGTGCTTGACTTCAACAACAAGGGTGTTGCTTTTGTGCAAGTCAGTGGACCATATCCCCCGTATTATGTCGTTGAAGTTTCGGCAACTGGCACTTATTCTTTGGCAATCAGTGGATCAGTACAGCCTAGCATCCATAACGCAAAAGGTCAGAAGCTTGAAATAACGAATGGCAGTTTTGTTATTACGGATAACGATGTTGGGAATTTGTTTATTCAGGCATTTGATATCGGTGAGTTCTCGATCACGGCTCCGGGCTACTACACTGATGCCAATAATGCCCTGACCTATGCGGTATCCGACACAGATCAGACTCTGACAGTCGCTTCCTTCCACGCCCCCTATGCGACTACCGTTTACGTTCCTGCGGAAGTTACCGTGAATGGTCAGAACTATTCGGTTACAGAAATTGGCCCTGAAGCCTTTATGGACAATAAGGCCATCACGACAGCTAATCTTCCGAACAGCATCACCGTGATCGGCGCGAGAGCGTTCAAGGGCTGCACCAGTCTCAGCCAGATGACTTCTCACGACTGATTCCGGACAGTTACAAGACCTTCAGCTCGATGAGCTAAGCAAAACACTAAACCAATAGGGGACAGCAATGTCCCCTACCCTATCAGCACAGAGGTTATTCCGGTTCGACTCCGGAGGTGCTGAAATACGAACCAATGCATATCAGCTACGCTAAGAAGATACACATTGGGCAGCGCATGCTGCTCGTGAAAGAACTGCGGCGACTTTGTAACAATCGTAATAAGTAATGCAGACATGAAAAGGATTTATCGACTTATTTTCAAATGTCTGGCGATGCTTTTCATTGTTCTGCTGGTGCTCTTTGAACTCAAACCGGGAGCACCTACTTCTGCTTCACTCACTACAGTAACGGAAGAGTACGATGGGGTAAGAACCAGTTCATTTGTTGACGTATCCGGCAAGATCACTTTCGCGGTTGACAAAGGTTATGCCTCCGTCCGCACAACTTACAATGAAGCAGGGAAGAAAGTATTGGAGGAATACCTCGGGACAGACGGAGAGTCTCTGACAATCCCGGCGGGGTATTCTGCGACTCGATGGTATTATTCCGGTGGGCTCGCAACTGAGATTATGTATCTTGGCGAAGACGGACAGCCTGTCATCCTGAAAAACGGCTATTCATCTATTCACAGAACTTATAATGATGCACATCGGGCTGAAACGGATACCTATTTTGTCGTCGCTCCGGATGGAACGGAGACTCAGGTAGAGAGAAAAGAAGGATACTGGCAGTACAGAAGAGGCTATACCGGGAAGTATGTAACCGAAATCAGCTATCTTGACCAGGGAGGATCTCCTGTAAACATCAAAGAAGGATATGCCCGGATTAACCGTGCGTATGACCCGGACACAGGGAAGATCCTTCAGGAAAAGTATTATGATGCCTCTGACATGCCGGTTGCCAGCTCATCCAATGGGAGCTACGGGTATGAGAGAGAATATGATGACTTGGGGAGAGTTGTACGACAGACTTATCTTGGCCCGGACGGAAGCCCTTGGAATATCAGGAAAGGTTATGCGACGATCATAACCAGCTATCTTACTCCGGAGCCTGACGGCGGGGAAGATAACGGCAATGTGTCGATCAAGAGAGAGTATTTTGATCAGAATGGAGAAAGAGCTACCATCGGACGGTTCCAATATGGGACGCAGACAGATCCTGCCGGTATCGCGGTTTATCTGGATTCAGAGGGGGAACCGGTCTTCCGCCTTGATAACTTTTTACTGACGCATCCGCTGTTTGTGCTCGTTTCCGCGATCTTGCTCACATTTCTCGCCTTGACCATAAAGGGCAGGCCCCGGACTGTTTTTCTGATTCTCTATCTGTTCTTCATCCTTTTTATGACGATGATGTACCGGGAGACAGGAAACTCCAGAGCGCAGCTGGAACTGTTCTGGTCTTACAGAAAGTTTTTGAGCAACAGCAGGACTCGTTATGAGATTCTCAACAATATCTGGCTGTTTGTTCCATTTGGCGCTTCCATTGGCACGTATGCCGCGGAGAAAAAACAGTATAGATATGTTCTGATCCCTGTGCTCCTGAGCGCCCTGATTGAGGTGCTTCAATACTTGCTGGGGATTGGACTCTGCGAACTTGACGACGTGATCAGTAACTCTTTAGGAGGCATTGCAGGCTTTGCTCTGGCCGGATTCCGCCGGAAAAATTTGATTCAGAAACAGAAGGAGATGAAGACGGATGAAACGAGCGGTTGCGATCGGTATTCAGGATTTTGAAAAGATTCGGGAACGGAACGCTTTTTATATCGATAAGACGGATTTTATCCGTCAATGGTGGGAAGGCCTGGACGATGTGACGCTGATTACCCGTCCGCGGCGCTTCGGCAAGACGCTGAACATGTCGATGCTGAACTGCTTTTTCTCCAACCGCTATGAAAACCGTACGGACCTTTTTGAAGGGCTCAACATCTGGAAAAACGAGAAATTTCGAAACCTGCAGGGTAAGTTTCCCGTGATTTTCCTGAGCTTCGCGGGGGTGAAACCGAATTCTATGACGGCCGCGAGGCAGGCAATCAATCATCTGCTGACCATGCTGTATAACTCCCGGTGGAACCTGTTACAGGACGGGCGCTTCACGGAAGCGGATCGGGCGTTTTTCCATCGTGTGACGACTGAGATGGATGACGCGACAGCGTCCATGTCGCTGAATATGCTCTGCGACTGGCTGTACCGGTATTACGGCGTGAAGCCGCTGATCTTCCTGGATGAGTATGACACCCCGCTGCAGGAGGCCTGGCTGAACGGATACTGGGACGAGATGGTGGCGTACATTCGGAATCTGTTCAACAACACCTTCAAGACGAATCCGGCTCTTGGCCGCGCGATCATGACCGGGATCACCCGGGTGAGCAAGGAATCGATCTTCTCGGACCTGAACAATCTGACCGTGGTGACGACGACTTCGGACAAGTACGCGGACTGCTTTGGCTTCAAGGAAGCGGAAGTGTTTTGCGCTATGGAAGAGCTTGGGTTTTCAACAGAAGACAAAGAGCATGTAAAATACTGGTATGACGGATTTAGATTTGGAGATGTGACGGATATTTACAATCCCTGGTCCGTGACGTGCTTTCTGGAGTCAGGCAAGCTGGATACCTACTGGGCCAACAGCAGCGGAAACGGCCTGATAAGCGCTCTCCTACAGAAGGGAAATCCACAGGTCAAGATGCGTTTTGAAACGCTGCTGCAGGGAAGAACACTGGAGGTTCCCATTGACGAGCAGATCGTGTTCAATACACTGGAACGGAGAGAAAATGCCATTTGGAGTCTGATGCTTGCAACAGGCTATTTAAAGGCCGAGCACGTCTTGCGCGGACCCAGGATGACGCGACCGATCTATTGCCTGTCCATCACAAACTTTGAGACAAAAATCATGTTTGAGGACATGGTGCACGCGTGGTTCGAAGAAGGAGAGTATTTCGGAGACTTTGTGAAGGCCATGCTGCGTGGAAACGAGTATGAGATGAACGTATACATGAACCGGGTCGCCTTGCGGGTTTTCAGCAATTTTGATACGGGGACAAAGCCTGCCGGAACACAGGAACCGGAGCGCTTTTATCACGGCTTTGTGTTGGGGCTGATGGTGGACCGTGCGGAAGACTACCTTCTTCGTTCCAACAGGGAAAGCGGTTTCGGACGGTATGACGTGGTGATGGAGCCGAAGGACCCGAAGAATCCGGCAGTGATCATGGAATTCAAGGTGTTGGATGCGGAACATGAAGAGAAAACGCTTGAGGACACGGCGGCCAACGCCCTGAAGCAGATCGAGGAAAAGCATTACGATGCCGATCTGCTGGCCAGGGGGATCCCAACGGAGAACATCCGAAAATATGGCTTTGCGTTTCAGGGGAAAACATGCCTGATCCGGAAAGGCTGAGGGGCGTTCGGCAAAAGCAAGGACAATAATCAATTCATGGATTAGAAGTTAAGAATATTCACTCATTTTTGTTCCCCGACCAAGGAGGTTTCTTCAATGAAAACAATCAGAGTGAGCCGGATTGCGGCCCTTTTGCTGGCGGTTTTTCTGATCATCGGCCTGTTTCCCACTGCAGGATTGGCGGAAGAAGATCCGGGGGAGACTGCGCCTGCGGCGGAAAGCATACCGGAAGCTCCTCCAGCAGAACCAGAATCGGAGGAGGAAGTCGAGGCTCAGAGCGTTGATGAAACCGAATGGGTGCCAGATGTAGAAATCCCGGATGAAGATGTCCCGGAAGCATTGCCAGCTCTTCCGGAGGAACAGGCACAAGGCGACAACACGGATGAGCAGATCGAACCGGCTCCTTCAGAGCCTGCAGACGATAATCCTACGACAGATCCTCCGGAGAATTCAGAAGATCAGGTTCAGGCCCAAAATATTGATGATGACGTAAAAGCCATGGAAGCGGAGAAACCCGAGAAGAACGAGGAACCCGAGCAGGACGATCCGAATAAATCGGACGATTCTGATGATCCACCTACGGCGTTTACGGTAACACTGGAAGATTATACGTGCGAATATGACGGAGAAGAGCATTGGAGTGATAAAACTCCAGTATGCGAGCCCTCAGACGAGACAACGGCATATTCATTCGCCTACAGCTTTGAAGAAGGGGAGTATACTGACGATCTTGCAAGCCTGAAGAAGACGGATGCCGGCGAGTATACAATCTATGTGAAAGCAACGAACTCAGACGGCAAAGTAGCAACAGCCGAATCTAAGATGATCATCAACAGACGCGAAGTTAAGGTCAAAGTGGCAGATAGCGAGGCAGTGTATAACGGGAGTGAGCAGTACGGGAGCGAAGAACTGGTATTCGAAGGGCTCCTGGAAGGCCATGAAGCATCGATTGACTACGAGCCTGCAACAGGTACGGAAGTTGGTACCTATGACAACGGGAGCTTTGACGAGAAAAGCTTTAACGTTATTGTTAAGCCTGTAAATGAAGAAGACATTCCCGAGGAAGGCACTCCCAAAGAAGACACGCCTGAAGAGAAGAATGCTGCCGAGGAAGAAGAGAATCCCACCGACAACGAGAATGATACGCCGGAAACGGTTGTCACTTCCAATTATAGTCTGACGGGAATGACACCGGGTCAACTGGTGATTAAACCGGTCGATGTTTCGATCAGCAGTGCGGACGGGACATGGACCTATGACGGAAATGAACACAGCAAACCCGAATACACCGTGCTGTGTGGCGGTGAGACTGTGACGCCGGATGACGATAGCGGTCTGGTATTCACACTGCCTCAGACCGGTGAGACTCTGACGATCCTGGAACCGTCAAAGGTGAAAAATGTCAGCGATACGACAGAGGGCAACAACACATTCAGCTATGAGCTGACAAACGCCGGCCAATATGATGTCCAGATGAATTTCGGAACGCTGACCATTCAGAAGATGCATGTAAAAGTCACGATCACCGGACATAACGACAAATCCGTGTATGACGGTAAAGAGCACAGCGTGAGCGACTATGATGTTATGTGCAGTGAGAAACTTTATGCCAAGAACCTTGAATCAAACTTCAACTTTACCGGCAACGCATATGCGGCGCGTACCAACGTTTCTTCTCCTTCAGAAAGAGAAGGTACGACGTATATGGGCCTGAACGAGGATCAGTTCGAGAACAGGAATACCAACTTCAATGCCCAGTTCGAGGTTGTCGATGGCTACCAGACAATTGAGAGAAAACGCCTTATTGTTAAGACCGGGGGCGGTGAAAAAGTTTATGACGGAAAGCCGCTGAAAAACACGGAAGCCACTCTGTCAGGACTCGTGGAAGGGGAGACTGCTACGGTCGTCGCAACGGGCGAACAGACGAATGCCGGAAAAAGCTACAATACCTATGAGATCAAATGGGGAACGGCCAAAGTCGGAAACTACATTCTGGCAAATTCCAGAGGTGTTCTGACAGTCACGCGTGCGCCGATTTCAATTAAGGTCAAACCGCAGAGCTACGAGTATAACGGGAAACCACAAGGGGAGGACAACAAGACTTACACGGATCCGGCTGAAATAAGCAAAAAAGTTGAAGTGAAAGGCCTCCAGGGGAAAGACATGCTGTTGAGCATCACCCTCAACGGGCAGCAGACTGAGGTTGGGACTTATGAGAAGGAAAAGTCCATCGCCCTTTCCAATGTAAAGATCGGCACAGATCCAAAATCCACCACTTACACGACAAAGAATTATGAGATTCACTGGAGCCGCAGCACGCTGGAGATCACAGAGGCTGATTCCAGCAACAACAGCACCGGCGGAAGCAGCAAAACCAGCGGAAGCAGTAGCAGTAGGAGCAGTAGGAGCAGTAGCGGCAGTAGCAGTAGCAGCTATAGCAGCTACGATTACGGCAGCGGAAACAATTACTACAGTGGCGGCTACAACAATACAACCAATACCGCACAGGCCGAGAGTGCTGTCGTCAGCTATGAAGTTCCACTGGAGATAGGAGTTGTCAATACGGGTACGGGCGAGAGCTATGAATGATGAGGCCTGTACCGGGAGGAATACAAAATGAAAAGGATTCCGGCTTTCCTGCTGGCGGTGATGATTCTGGCCTCGAGCCAGGTGTTCGGCTGGCAGCCCCGGCACGAATTATCCGCATATGCAGAGTCTGACCTGGAAGAGACCGAACCAATCTCCGAGTTGGAAGAGGAAGATATCGACGAGGATGACGCAGACCCGGATCTTCCGCCTCTGACCGATTCGGATGATGAACTGGTAGTCGGCGCTACCATGCCGATGTACGGCACGTTCTTTACCTCCATGTGGGGAAACGGCTCCAGCGACAGAGATGTACGCAACCTGATTCATGGATACAATCTTGTGGAATGGGACAGCGATCACGGCGAATCTGTTCTGAACCCGGCGGTTGTATGGGACTGCGAAATAACAGAAAACGAAGTCGGGGATCATATCTATACATTCACGCTCAATGATGATCTTCAATACTGCGATGGTAGCGCGATCACGGTGTGGGACTATGCGTTTTCCTTCCTGCTGCGCATGGATCCGGAAATCGTCAAACTGGGAGGCACCCCCGAAGTCCTGAACTGTCTTGCGGGTTATGACGCCTATATAAGCGACCGAATCGCGTATATCAAGGAAATGGACAAGAACGGCTGGGATGCTGGCTCCAAAGATGATTCGGCGGCAGACATCCCTGCCTTCAGCGGAATTCAGGTTCTGGATGACACCCAGCTCAGCATTACCATCAGCCATGAAATTCTGCCGGTTTTTTTTGAACTGGGGCTGCTGGACTGCAATCCTTATCCAATCCAGGTGCTGGCGCCCAACTGCACAATCGATGACAGCGGCGACGGTGTCCTGATTAGGGGGCCTTTTCATGCCACAGCGCTGGCGAGCACGATTCTTGGCGAAGAAGGATATCTGACCCATCCCAGGGTGACCAGCGGCCCATACAGGCTGGTATCCTTTGACGGAGAAGAAGCACAGCTTGAACGGAACGAATACAATCTGGAAGATACGCGCGGAGTAACCCCGCTTATTGAGCGAATCATATTCCGGCGGGCAGATCCGGAAACCATGTTCACGCAACTGACAGACGGTGATTACGGCCTGCTCACCAGAATCACGAGCGCTTCCCAGATTCGGGATGGCATGGACATGATTGAAAGGGATCCGCGTTTCACGAGCGAAAGCTACCCGAGGAGCGGGCTGAGCTTTATTGGCTTCAACCGGGAGAATGAGATTTTTGACAATGCGGATCTGAGAAAAGCCCTTGCGGCTGTCATAAACAAAGATGAACTGGTGGATGAGGCGGTAAACAGCTACGGTCTGAGGGTAGATGGGTATTACGGCCTTGGTCAGTGGATATATCGACTGCTGAGCGGAGAGGTTGAATTCCCAGTAGAGGAACCGGAACCGGACGCGTCCCAGGAAGATCTTGATGCCTATGAGAGCGAGATCAAGGCATGGGAAGATCTGGCCTCAAGGCTGGAAGCGCTTTCCGGTTATGACGGGGATCCGGAAGAAGCGGTACGCCTGCTGGAGGAAGACGGCTGGGTCCTGAACCGGAACGGCGAACCATATGACCCATTGGCAGACGACTGCCGCTGCAAAATGATCAATGGCAACATCCGGGCACTTGACCTGAAGCTCCTGTATGGAGAAGGTTCCGGTGTCGGAGCTGCCCTGGAGCTCCTGATCGAACCAATGGCGGAGGTTGGTATTAAGCTGACTGTCGAGAGTTCCGACCGACTCCTGAATCAGTACTACGGGCAAGAGGAGAGGGACTATGACCTGATCTTTCTTGCGAGGGATTTCGACGTTCTCTTTGAACCCTGTCCTCAGTTCGAGCCGGGCGGGACATACAACTACATCGGCTCGGATGACGAAGAACTCTATGAGCTGGCGGTTAATCTGAGCCAGACGGCGCCGGGTGCACTTCTGGAGTACTGTGAGAAGTGGATGGATTTTCAGGAAAGATTTATGGCAGTCGAGCCGCTGATCCCGGTCTACTCCAACAACTATTTTGATTTTTATACGAATGCATTGGCGGATTATCATATTAAACAGTATAGCTCATGGTCTAAGGCTGTTCTGGCTGCAATTATGCAGGGAGAATCGGAAGAATTAAACAGTCAGGAAGATGGTCTCACAGAGTGAGTATGCTGAGGGATCAGAAGCTGAAAACGGATAAACTTTGCGTTCCAAGAGAAGACCTGCCTGAACCGAAAAGGATGAGAAAAACAGGCATAATATAAAAGAAAACGGAGGACACGACATGAAAAGCACATTCCGAAAGACTGTACTGTTTCTGCTGAGCCTGGTGATGCTCTTTTCGCTGACAGCGACCGCGGCATTTGCGGAACAGCAGGGAGATCAGACGAACGCAGGGGAAAGCGCCTTGGAGTATGTGGAGAGCACATGGGCCGAAGCGTATCCGACGGACCGCTCTGAAAACAACGCGGAACTCCTTAACGCATACGCTCAGGTGCAGCTGGACAGAGCCAGCGGTTCCGAAGTCGGTGCCGCGAGTACGGGCTATGCGCTTGAGAAGTTGAGGGAAGAGTATCCCACGATGGCAAAGATTTACGAGGCAATCCTCCCGGAGATTCAGGCCATCGCGGCGGGGGAGCGCACCTCCACCGAGATTTCCGGTTCATTGGCTGACCTGGAGGGAGTTCAGCTGACGTATACGGCACAGAGCCTTCACCTTGATAGTATTACTTCTGAAAACAAAGATGCTGCATATGCGGAGGCATTAAGCCTTGCGGGATTGACGGCGGTAAGCAATATGATAGACGCACTCCTTTCCGATTGTGCGTACGAACTCTACTGGTTTGATAAAACTGCCGGCTGCCCGTATGGTTTTGGATATTCTTGGAATAGTGAGCAGTTGACTCTCACCGCTTACCTGCTGCGCTTTACGGTGGCATCCGCGTTTGCGGATGGGGACAGTTATACCGTTTCCACGGCCAGCGCGGATACCATCCATCAGGCGATTCAGACCGCGCAGGGGATCGTGCAGGCTGCCTCATATCGTGCGGACTGGAGCAAACTGAACTACTATCGCCAGCAGATCTGCAATCTGACAGATTACAATCACGATGCTGCGAATGATGAAATTGATACCCCCTATGGCAACCCGTGGCAGTTGATCTGGGTTTTCGATAACGATCCGAACACGACGGTTGTCTGCGAGGGCTATGCCAAAGCCTTTGCCTATCTCTGCGAGCTGACCAATGCGCAGAACGGGTTCGAGGATGTCGAGTGCTATCTTGTCTCGGGACAGATGGCCGGTGGCACGGGGAGCGGCCCGCACATGTGGAATGTGATCCGGATGGATGGAAAGAACTATCTGGTGGATGTGACCAACTGCGACGACGGCAGCATCGGCGCGCCTGCCCAGCTCTTTATGGTCGGATATGATTCCGTGGACACAGAGGGAGCCTATCAGTTTGCATGCGAGAGCGGTAATATCCTCTACGCGTATGATAATGATTCGATCAATACATACGGCACGGAGAAACTGAACCTTGTGTCGAAAGCAGAGATTACGGCGCCCACCGAAGGCCGGACGGTTACACTGACGGTAAACGGAAATACTGAGACGGCGACCGCGCGTGAGTATGAGCGAGTCACGATGCTGATCCGTGCCCCCGGTGCCACGGGGCTCCGGATATGGAATGCGGTTGAGCAGGAATGGGAGTACTATAACCGGGATTACTACAACTTAAGTTATTGTGAATCCCGGAGCAGCTATGGTTCAGGAGAGTGGACCCTGTATGCGCAGGCTTGCTATAATGAGTATTCCGAAACGCTTGATGAACCGGGGGAGGCTCAGTGGACCACTCTCAGCAATACGGTAACGTTGACCGTACCGGAGCCTACGGAGAGCTGCCCGGCACCGAATGTCACGCTCAACGGAACCATAAACCCGGTCAGCGTGAATCGCGGAGATTGGCTGCATGCCGTGATCACCGATCCCGCAGGGGAGGGAAAATGGTACCGGTCCAAGATCTTGAAAAAGATCAATGATGACAATCGATATCAGGAGATGGAGGGGGAGGAATATTACTTTGAAACGGCGAATGAGCTGTATATTCCTGCTGCGCACTTTGCTCCGGGAGAGTATGCGCTCTCTGTGTACGGCGCTGCGGCTGGGTATAAAGACAGCGCCGAAGTATACCGCTTTTTCACCGTTACGGATGAAACTCCGACTGCCGGCCTGAAACTCAGCGCAGACAGTACGCCGTACCTGCGGTACGTTACGGTCTGTGGTTATGTCCCCGGTGCTGACCACATGCGACTGAGCGCGACACGGGAAGACGAACCGTACTGGAGTCAGTCCGAGGAGTGGTGGGAAGAACTATTCTATCATCCGATCAGATACAGTGAACCCGGGGAATATATGCTGACCCTGACCGCGTGGTCGGAGAACGACGAACTGCTCGGCACATATACGGCGGCGGTAACCTTTACGGAGATGGAGAATGCCCGACTGAAGACACCGGATCTCTCTTCTTTCCCTAGGATTCTGAAGAGCGGAGAGGCGTTTTCAGGCACGATCGGAGTCGACGAGCGGACTACCTATCTGGATATCGAAATATACTCCTATTCGGATGAGGGAGGGAGCCAGACCATCTATAGGTCTAACCGTGACTCCATGGACGGGGAAGACTGGACAACGGTGGAACTGCCCGCAGAGCTGTTCACAGAGGCAGGCCGGTATGAGCTGTCTGTCCATAACTATGGTTCGGAAACCATCGGCAGTGGTACAACACTTTCGTTCCTGCGGGAAGATGAGACGTCCCCGGCCGGAGATCTGCTCCTGACGGCCAACGGTTCGACGGAGAATATCGACAGCTGGAACAGCTGGAAATTCATTTCCGTCGAGGTGAGCTCACAGAGCGCCACGGCGGTGCGGATCCTGGATGGTAATAACTGGGATTATGCGGATATGACCGACGGCAGCGTCACCAGAGACTACTGCCTTGGGGACGGCGATTACACGCTGGTTGCCCAGATGACGACAGATGATCCCGTCTGGAGAGGGGACGACGATTACTGGAATACCCATAGCTGGGATGAACTGAACTGGACTTCGCTCAGTAATGCTGTTGCATTGCACGTGAGCAGTCCGAACGGCCAGCTGGCAAAACCGCAGCTGACGATGACTCCCGCTGATGGAGAGGTAACCCGGGGAGAGCCGGTGACAGTTACCGCCGCGTCCCAGACCGCACAGGGGCAGACGGCGAGAGAATGGATCAGAGCCACCCTGATGCGCCTGGAAGGCATGGATTCCGACTATCCATATTGGACATTTGAAGGAGAATATGGCGGTGACGGAACGCTTCAGGCGCTGATCCCCACCCGGAATCTGGAACCGGGGGTATACAGGCTTGATGTGATGATGAGCGCGGAAGGCTGGCTGTCCAATGAGAACCATGTGTATTTCACGGTGCTGCCCAAAACAGCCGAAACGGTCACGGACGGCAGCAGCTTCAGCTTCATCACACAGGACGAAGGAATCTTCCCGGGCCAGTATTCCGGGTCTAAGCTGATCACACCTGCGGAAAGCGGCTTCTATACCTTCACCGTCAGCTTCGAGGAAAATCCGACAATTCAGCAGAATCAGGCTTATCTGGGCATCACTGGTACAGACGTTCAGGATCGGTCGTTCGATACCGCGGTTCCGGCGTCGATGATGTTCAGCGCGACGCTGACTGAAGGCGAGGAATACGAGCTTGTTTTGAGCAACCTCGAAGCGCTGGGTACATTGAACGTCAATGTGGCTGTCAATTATGGGGTCATCCCCTTTGACAACACTCTTGTGCTCCCTGCGTCCCTGACGGAGATCGGGGAAGAGGCCTTCGCCGGTGTCGCGGCTCAGAGAATCGATCTGCCGGAAGGCATCGAGAGCATCGGAAGCAGAGCGTTTGCCGACTCCGACAGCCTTTGCTTCGTGGTCATTCCGAATGTGAGTGTTCAAATCGATTCTGCCGCTTTCCAGAACAGTCCCTATGTGAGAATTGCTGCTCCGGATGGTGGGACAGTAAAAGCTTTTGCGATAAACGCAGGGATTCCGTTCATTCCGCTCCCGGCCGAGCCGCAGAGCTGAGCGCAAAGCGAAACAGCAGAATAATGGCAAAGCTGTGCAGAAAACGCACAGCTTTGCCGTATTGAAATTGAGCATTCGGATATAATATTTCAGAGTTTCAAAAGCAGATGAGACCGGTGAATTTGGATTCTATACACAAGAGAATACGGAAAAAATCCCGCCCGGAGGGAACCTTGGGAGCAAGCGTGAAGCGCGCCCTGAAGATGGGGGCGATGCTTGTCCTTGCCGGGGGACTGCTGCTTGTTCCGCGGGAAAGGGCTTTTGCGGAAGAGAGCGGTGGATCGGCGGGGAACCTGTCTGAGGTGATCGACTGCACGGACGACCAGTTCTCCTACGGCGAGCTTGTCGCGCGGCTGAACCGGGGCGAGGTACCGCCGGCGGCGGAAGGACTTCTGTCTGCCCAGTCGGTGGACGGCGACAGCGCACAGAAGAGAGGTCTGTCGCTGACTGCGGTTCTCTGCCGGACGGACGGTACCGAGCCGGACTTCGAGCCCTGGGCGCCGGCCTATGTCCTCGCGGGGCCGAATCACTGTTACACACTGTTTTTCTCCACCGAGGAGGGAGCCGACAAAGCGGCCGGAGAGCTGTCCGGCCTGCCCGGCATCCGTTATGCCGAGCGGGATGCGGAGGTGGAGGCCTGCGGGACAGAAGAGGTGAGCCTGCTGTCCTGGGGCGCGGAGAGAATGAACTTCGGCCCATATCTGAGCTGGGCGGCGGGCTGCAGCAGCGGGAGCGCGACCGTGGCAGTGGTGGATTCCGGATCTATTCTGCACAGCTTTTATGCCAGCCGGGTTCCGGAGAGCGGCTATGACTATGTGGACGGAGATGAGGACGCGACCAGCGATCTGTATGGCCACGGCACCAATGTGGCGGGCATCGTGGCGGACTGTACGCAGAACCTCCCGGTGTACCTGTATCCCATCCGCGTGCTGAACGCCGAGGGGAAAGGCTCCGTTTCCAATACGGTGAACGGCATCAGGGAAGCGGTGCAGAAGGGCGTTGATGTCATCAACCTCTCCCTCGCCTGCGAATCAATTTCAGGCGCTCTGGACAGCGCCATCCGGGATGCGGTGAACGCCGGTGTCACGGTTGTGGCCGCGGCCGGAAACAGCAAGATGGATGTCTCCACGATCAGCCCCGGCCACCTGACGGATTTGGGCGTGCTGATTGTCGGCTCCGCGGAAACGGACGGCACGAAGTCGGACTATTCCAACTTCGGAGACAGCGTAGACGTCTATACCTACGGAAGGAGCATCAAATGCTGTTCCAAAACCGGAAAATACGCCTATAACACCGGCACGTCGATGGCTGCGCCTCACGTCTCCGGTCTCGCTGCCGTTCTGGCACTGACGCATACGGGGATTACGCCGCAGGAAACCGAGACAAGGATCTGCAATTCTATTGACGCCACTCAGAGTATCAGGATTTCTGACCTGACCCGGATTACACCGGACAACATGGGCTTCTCCCTGAACCTGCTTAAGATGGACCTGCAGGACAGCTACAGGCTGGGAACATCCGTCCGCCCGGTGACGGCGACGGAGATGATCCAATATCAGATCAGCGATCCGACCGTCGTTTCCGTTCAGGATGGACAGATCATACCGCACAAGGCCGGAACCGCGACGATCACCGCGCAGAGCCTGGGGCTGGAAGACTGCGTATTTGATGTGATCGTGACGGACGAGGAATGCATGACCGTGACGCTGCCGCAGAATCTCCGAACCATCGAAGAAGAAGCGTTCAGCGGTGCAGCAGGTCTCGTCGGACACATGATCCTGCCGGAAACCTGCGAGACCGTCGCCGCAGGAGCTTTTCACTCCTGTGAGGGACTGAAAACGATCGCGCTGCCCGATTCGCCTCTCAACATCGAAAACGGGGCGTTTTCCGATACGGTGCTGCTCTGCCAGGAAGGAAGCACGGCCGAGAGCTGGGCACGGGAGCATCAGCAGCCTTACATCCTGCTGGTTGATTGAAGCGAGAGGAAAAATGAGAAACAGAATCATCGGACTTACAGGGGGGCTTCTTCTGGCGGTGCTTGTGCTTGCCGCGTGCGCTGCCCCGGTTGCCGAACGAACGGAGCCGGAGCCGAGCCCGAAAGAAGGAGTGGTGGAAACCGTGTTTTATGACTGTTCTGATGACCAGATGCTCTATGGAAAGACGGTGGCGGCGCTGAACAGGGGAGAAACCCCGCAGAATTCTCCCGATCCGCCGGCATCCGTCGCTGACAGCGGCGAACAGGCCATGCCGGACTTCACCGCGATGACGGCGATCCTGTGCCGGACAGAGGGACAGAAGCTGGATTACAGCCCCTGGAGCCCGGCCTGTGTGGTCGCCGGGCCGTCGAACTGTTATACGCTGTACTTCACGGATAAAGCGTCAGCGGAACAGGCCTGCAGAGAGCTCTCCGAAAGGGAAGGGATTCAATATGCGGAGCCGGACGGCGAAGCTGCAGCAGGGTAAAGGCGAGATTCATTCATCCATAAACATGCAATATCCTTTTGCGCTGTAAAAAACACAGGTTCCCCACAGATCCTGTGATAAAAATAGAATGTGGAATTGCTTCAAAGGAGGAAAAGAATGAAAAAGTACAGTCTGAGCATACTTCTGGTGATTCTGGTGCTGCTTACACTGATCTCATCCGCGTATGCAGAACCGGCGGACACAGAGGTCAGCGCGACCGCGGCCGGAAATTCCATCGATTTTGTGTCGATCGATGAGGTCGCATGGGATCACATTACCTATAAGGTAAGAATAACCACGACAGATGAACTGGCAAGAGATGGCTATAGAATCGGAATTTCTTATAGCCTGGATCCGAGTTTTTCTTCGGGAGTTCTTCAATCTAAGGACACCTTTGGAACCGGTGAGACTCCTGACCATTATTTCCACGAAGATGACTGGACGTATACGGTTACGCGCTATGTTGTCGAGCTTCTCCCGGACAAGACGTATTATATTCGCCCGATGCTTCTCAGCAAAGACGTGCAGTCTTTCGATCCGATTGCGACCGGATCAACATGGAATGTTGCTGGCCCCGTCGGAAACGGTGACTATACGAATATGACATTGAATCAACCTGTTGTTCCACCTGGTCCCGATAAGGGGCTAATGATTCACGCGAAGTTTAAGGCTGTTGAGGGTGGCAAGTACGCGCTTGTCGGTAATGAAGATATGGAGTTTATCTCCTATGGCTTCCCGGACGGAAACAAAGGGGCCAGTCGATACTCCGTATATGATGACCATGGGGACGGTACCACCAGCAGAACCGTACTGAAGCTGTTTTTTGATCTCTCCGCAGGAGACACCGTGTATCTCTTCGGCAAACGTGCCGAGCCTGAAGATAACGACCAATTAGGTGATGGAGAACTCAAGATTGTGCCTGCGGCCGATGCTGCGCCGACGGAAAACAGCATTGAGGTCGGAGATCCTTTTGAAGTGACCGGTATGGGGGCAAAGTTCTCCTTCACCATCAGCACAACCGAGGCAACCGCGAAAAACGGGTATCAGGTTGGCATTGTTTACGGTGAGCATAGAACCGATCCGGAAACCTGGCAGGGTAAAACCAGATTATTTATGCCCGAGACCGAGATCAAGGATTCGGTAACCAAAACTTATGGAAATGGCAACGCATTTGTGCCCTTGATGGATGTGGACTATCAGGCGGCGCTCTTTGATCTGAACGGTACGATCCTTGCCAGGGGCGATTATGTCGGACACCTTCAGACCAAAGCAAACGGGGATCTGAGCAATCGTAGTTCTTTTCACATCAGAGAGAATATGATCATCGCCAAAGGTGCCAGTCTGGACTTCTCCGGCACGGAACTGGTAATCGATCCCGGTGTTACCTTGGAAATCCTGGGCAGTGCCGAAGGAGATGCCGTTGTGGCAGAAGGTACGCTCCGCGTTTCCGGAGACAGCGCGTATTTCCGGACAGGCGCCAGTTTCCGTGAAGAGGACTCCGGCAAGCTGGAGATCGACGGACACGGCTACGCGGAACTTGCCAGCAACAGCACGGCGAACAACGCATATCTGGATCCAGATATGAACATCGAGTTCACGAATGAAGGTTCTGTGACCTTCGGATACTTTGTTCCGAGTGAAGAGTATATGCGGAGTCTGCTGTCAACGCTGGATAACAGCAATCCGAATATCCGCCTGGATCTTCAGTTCTACTCCGGCATAACACTGTCGGACGACCTTGCGCTTCCGGAGCATGTGACCCTGCATACGGATTACAACTGGGGCCAGGGGGCCGGCTTTACGATCCCGGCCGGGAAGACCCTGACCATTCCGGAAGCCGGTGGATTTTACGCCTTCACGAGCCCAATTGACATTGAGGGCAATCTCGTCAACAATGGCGAAGTTGTTCTCGGCTCGGTTCGGAATGTCGATTATTATCCGACGATCTATAACATGACTCTCTCGGATGGCGGAAGCTATTCCGGAAACGGTTATGTCTCGGTTGAAACGCTTGAGAATCCTGTCTCCTATCTGTCCGGCTTCGAGTCCTACAGAATGAATGAAACCTGGCGCGATGAGAGCAACAACCGTATTACGTATCAGCTGATAAAAACCTACAACTACAGAGCAGACGACGGTTTGGGCGAATATACTCTCCCAGGGAGCCTGACGATCAAGCCGGGCGAGCAGCTTCTGGCAGATACGCTGATCATTCCCGCAGATGCGACCCTTACGGTGAATGGAAGCGCGTATGCTTACAATGCCCTCGTGATCAACCAGGGCGGCGCACTAATCATCGGAGACGATGCCAGGTTCGAGCTCTACAACATGCAGGCGCCTCCAACTGATACAATAATAAACGGTACCATCACCTTGGGCAATAATGCCGGACTGTATATGGGCCTTGGCCACTGGACAAACTCGAACATCAAAAACGCGATCACGGTGACAGGCCAGGATGCGCTGATCCAGGTCGATTATCACCATTCAAGCAGCGCCCCAAAGACTGTCAATGAGATGCTGGGCGTGATCACAGGTGATGCTGCCGCGGTTCCTTCTGAACTTGAGCCTTATGTCAGTAAACTGTTCTCCCTCTGCATCCCGTACGAAGCGACAGCGGACCTCGTTATTCCGGAAGGAATTCAGTTCCGGGTTCTCAACAACGGCAGTGACGAAACCGGCAGCCTGACGATTCCACAGGGGGTTGGCCTGACCATTCCGAATGGGGCGCACCTGGTGCTGGCCGGGGCGAACCTGACGGTGAACGGTACGGTCAATAACAGTGGGCAAGTCGAACTGAGAACCTACAGAGGCGGACCGGACGGGACCATGCCGATCTTTACACTGGGCGACGGAGCCGATTATCAGGGCAAAGGACAGATCTGGGTCAGGAGCTATCAGGAGAATCCGGTGCAGTACCTTGTCGACTTTGATGGGAACAAACTGAGCATGATTAACCGGGATGATATGGGCGGACAGTTCCTCTATGTGGATCTCAACGCGGTCTTTGAGGCGTTCCGTGAGGCCTGCGACCTGGAGAACCACCCGGACTATTATGATCTGAATGACCTTGGCGAGTTCACGATTCTTGATGATTTGACCATCCCAGCCGGTATGCAGGTTGATGCCTGGGGCACGACGCTGGTGATTCCGGAGGGAGTCACACTGACCGTGAACGGAGGCCTGAGCTGCGAAGGATTCAATATAGCGGAAAATGGCGTTCTCCTGGTTGAAGGTATCGGAGATTCCGACTGGGCGCATGTCGATGTCAATGAGATCGACGGCTCCGGAGTTGTTTCAGTCGGGGACTTCTCAAACTTCAATATGAATATTGCCGGCTGGAACGAGACGGTAGCCAATCACATGGAAGTTTCGAGAAAGGGCGAAGTCTGGGTCAATATCCATGCCAACAACGAAGCGGAATTTCAGGAGGGACTCCAGACAGCTCAGAGCTTCAACCCGTATGGTGTTTCCAGCGGATGCAACCTGAATATCAACTATCCATGTGTTCTGCCCGATGGGTTTGTGCTGAGAGGCCCGTTTTCCTATCATGTGAACCAGGACGAGTACAATAACGGCAGCCTGACCGTGCCGGCAGATGCGACGGTTACGCTGACGCAGAGCGGTTACGTGAGTCTGCATGGCTGCAGCCTGAATGTTTTGGGTACTTTGGTCAACAATGGCTTAATCGAGCTCGGAAGAGCATATAACGACCAGCAGGTAACTGGAAATCTGGATATCGCAGTGGATGGAAGCTATACCGGCGGCGGAATCGTCGCGGTCAATGCATCCGAAAACCCGAAGGGGCATATCACGGGGATTGATCAGAGATGCATCCTCCTCTTCTCAGCGGATGAGAACGCTGCCATGTACCGATATCGGATCGCGGAAACGGTCCCGACCGTCATTACCGACGGCAGCAGCTTCAGCTTCCAGACCACAGACGAGGGAATTTTCCCGGATCAGTATTCCTGCGGCATCCTGGTGACACCGCAGGAGGATGGCCTTTACAGCTTCACGCTGAGTTTTGCGAACGACCCCAAAATCCACTGGGACGAGGCCTGGCTGGGCATCAACGGGACCGATCTTCAGGATCAGAGCTTTGACACCGATGAGCCCGCCTCCCTGGTATTCAGTGCCATGATGTATTCGGGAGAAGGGTATGAGCTCGTCTTCTCAAATCTTGCAAAACTTAATGCAGTGACCGTCAATGTCAGCGTCAGCAAGGCATCCGACGGCTTCACGGAGAGGCTGAACGCTATGGCCGCCAATCCGTATCAGCGCTTCCATGTGGCTATCGCAGCAGAAGATCTTACCGGTCTCACTGCGCTGAATGTTCCGATCAATGTGACGCTGGATGTGGACGGTGAGCTTACGATCCCGAGCGGCCTCACGGTTTCATGCTACGGCGACTTCAGTGTGAACCAGGGCGGCGCGCTGCACATACCGGAAGGGGCCATGCTGAATCTGATCCCTGACGCTGACTGGCGCACCTACGGATGTGTCATTCTGGATGGCGGAACGCTGGATGCAGCGGCGAACACCATGAGCTTTGAAGGCCGCGCCTGTGTTCAGCTTCAGAATCGGAATTATCTATCCAATGAAGCTGCCCTGAACGCGGTGAGCGGCGTCGCGATCAGCGACATTACGCTTGAAGTCGAAATCCTCAGCCAGTCCGATTATGACTATTGGTACTACAAGAAAGCGACCGGTTATAAAGAGGCCAATCTGATCCTGACGAATGGCTTTGCGCTTACCCTGACGCAGGATCTGCCGGCGGGATACTGCCTGGTTGTCAACGAAGACGGCAGTGTGACGGTTCCGGAGGGGAAGGCTGTCGCTTTGCACGGTTACATCGCGATGGAAGGCGGCGGCTTTACCAACAACGGATTATTAACCGTAAATGAAACCGCGGGAATCAACATCTGGGCTGATGGTTCGCAGGTGACCAACAACGGAACGATAAACCTGAACGGCAGCATCCAGAGCGGGAATGCTTTTGCCCTTACCAACAATGGCGACTTCACCGTTATGAACGCGCAGGCCATACCCGCAAAGATTACCTTCAGCCCCAATCTGTATCACTACCCGGACGAGCATCGTCTGGTGCTGCCGGCGTCGCTTACCACCGTCGAAACCGAGGCCCTCGCAAACACCGCCGCCTGGGAGGTTGACCTGCCGGACGGAATCGGCAGCATCGGCGACGGAGCCTTTGCGAATGCGGATGATCTGTTCCTGGTTGTCATTCCGAATGGGAATGCTTCCATCATGGGCAATCCCTTCCAGGGCAGCGGGAATGTCATAATTGCCGCGCCCTCTGGCGACTCAGTCAATCAGTTCGCGGACCGGGAGCAAATCCCGTTTATTGCACTCGCACCCCAGACGCAGGGGTGAACGAAAAACCGAAACAACAGAAAATGGCAAAGCTGTGCAGAAACGCACAGCTTTGCCGCTTCCTGGTACTTTGCCGCTGTTTGGCCGTCGGAAATTGTTGAGCGGTCGTCAAATGATGAGGACTGAACGGTATGGAGGGATCAGCCCTTCAGAATGAGGCAGTTCCTGCACTCAAAGGCGAAGCCGTATTTCAGGATGCGCTCCGCCGGAATGCCGCGCTGAAGAAGATCGGCGTCATAGCGTTTTTCCTCAATCTGTTTCAAAGCGTTACGTGCGGTGTCTTCGAGCGTCAGCTCGCCCCGCCGGGAATTCAATACCTTAAACTCCATTATGACCGCCGCTCCGTCCGCTTTCTTCGGTTCCAGCACAACATCGTAGCGCCCGAAACCGGATTCCCGGTTGGACCTGAGCAGGTGAGTACTTGCCCGGTCCGCCAGGAGACCCAGAACGAACCCGTGGTAGAATCTTTCCGGTTCACTGCGCTCAGACGGCTGCATTCCGGTGTCGAAGGAGCTGAAGGTGTTCAGCGCCACCTTGTTCATATAGTGGTTCATGGCCTCTTCGTCGCCCCTGAACATGGCGGTGACGAACAAGCCGAAGCCGGAGGCGTCATTGAACCAGCCGCGGATCATACCGCTGAACATGGAACACACTTCACGGTTGGTCAGGCGAAGGGTATAGACCGGTTTTCCGGCGGGATCGTCCGGATCCTGCGGTGTGACATGCTCTACCTTCAGATAACCGGAGGCAAGCAGAAGACTCCAGATTGCCTGCCTGCTCCCGGTCAGCTGGTTGAACACGATCTGTTCATCAATCTGCGTGACAATCACGCCACCGTTCATCAGCGTTTCGAAATCCTGCTTGAGCTCCGGGTCTCCTTCCCGGATCAGCTTGCTGACCAGACCGTTGCCGCTGGTGTTGGCCCAATAGGAGGCCAGCTTTTTTTTGTCCAGATAGCTTGTAATGGACCAGGGATTATAGATGTCTGTCACCTCGCCGAAGGTGAAGCCGTCATACCAGGCCTTTACGTCGGCTTTGGCGTCTTCCGGAAAGCCCTGATCTTCGAGCGCGCGAAATACTTCTTCTTCCGTGAAGCCGAAAGCGGTGGCATATTTGTCCGAGGTGGTGGTGATCACATCCAGGTTGTTGAGATCCGAGAAGATCGACTCCTTGCTCACCCGGGTGATGCCGGTCATGATGCCGCGCTCCATGGCGGGATTTGTCTTGAAAGTGTTGTTGAACATGGAGCGTGTAAAGCCCACCAGCTCATCCCAGTAGCCGTGCACCCAGGCTTCCTGCAGCGGGGTGTCGTACTCGTCCAGAAGGATCAGGACTTTTTTTCCGTAGTACTTTTCCAGCAGCGTGGAGAGCAGGTTCAGCGAATACTCCGCGTCCACATCGCTCATGTCCTCGCGGACATTCCGAAGCATGTCACGCTCATTTTCATCCAGCCCATCCCAGTTTCTGAGTTCCGGGAAGGATGAGAACAGCTGTACCAGCTTTTTCCTGATTCCGGCCACGGTGTCGGGATAGTTGGTTCCCTTCACCCCGGCAAAGGACAGAAAGATCACGGGATACATGCCCTGCAGGGAACGAAGCTCCTCATCCTTCCAGATGTCCAGTCCTTCAAAGAGATCACCGCGACCCGTGTATTTATTGGAAAAGAAGCAGTTAAGCATGCTCATGTTCAGCGTCTTGCCGAAACGCCGGGGCCGGGTGATGAGGGTCACTTCCGCCTTGTTTTCCCACCATTCCCTGATAAAACCGGTTTTGTCAACGTAAAAACAGTTATTGATCCGCAGCTTTTCGTAATCCTGTGCACCGATGGAAACGGTTCTTGCCATGACGTTCACCTCCCTGGGAAAGTCAGTTTCATGAGGGCTTCAGTAGTTGTTTTTAGTATAAACGAAAACAGCCGATTGCGCAAGAAGAAAAGGACCGCCGCATTGCGAATGCGAGTCGGAAACGTTTGCCAGAAGAAACGATGCACTTTTTCAGGACTCAGGGAGAAATTTTTCGTTGATGAAGAGTGCACAGTATGATAGAATAAAGAAAATGACAGCAAAGAGATCTCAGAAGGGGATGACAGAATTGAAAGCATTGACGATGTTCTATCTCGAAGACTGCGGCTACTGCGCCAAGGCGCGCAGAGCACTGGAGGAGTTGTATGTCGAGAATCCAGCTTATCGGGAAGTGCCGATTCAGATGATTGAGGAATCCCGGGAGCCGGAACTGGCGGACCAGTATGACTATTACGCCGTGCCGAGCTTCTTTGACGGAAAGGAAAAGCTTTTTGAGGCGCATCTCTTCATGAGCTATGAGGATATCCGGGATGAAGTCAGGCGGGTCCTCGATTATTCCCTTTCCACACCGGAAGCGGCGGCGGAACCGTGATGCATCCGATTGCGCACTTTCGAACGATCACGGAACACCGCCACCTTGTCTGCCGTTACTGCCTGCGGATCGGTCTGATCCGGCAGGGGCTGGTGCATGACCTGAGCAAGTATTCTCCCGAGGAGTTCTGGCGCGGCGCGAAATACTATCAGGGCTATCGCAGCCCAAACGACGCAGAGCGGGCTGAGACGGGCTTATCGCTTGCCTGGCTGCATCACAAAGGGCGAAACAAGCATCATTTTGAATACTGGATCGACTGGCAGCTCAATCCGGAAGGCGGAGTATATTACGCAGGAAACAGGATGCCGATGCGCTATGTGGCTGAGATGTTCTGCGACCGGGTTGCGGCCAGCAAGGTGTATCTGAAGGAGAAGTACACCGATGCCAGCCCTTATGAGTATCTGATGAAGGGCCTGCCGGATGTGATGATGCACCCGGATACACTTGCGGAGCTGGAGAAGATGCTGCTTGTCCTGAAGGATGAAGGAGAAAACG
>Ga0256404_1004828_pt1 | contig 24752 bp, 22 predicted proteins | sample RumenRJG_01DNA_FD_185990 | JGI IMG/M metagenome (GOLD analysis project Ga0256404, IMG submission 185990) | Bovine rumen microbial communities from Lethbridge, Alberta, Canada - RJG_01 | ecosystem: Host-associated > Mammals > Digestive system > Stomach > Rumen | place: Canada: Alberta | collected... | reverse complement strand
GCAGGAAGAGCCCGTTCGTGTGCAGCAGCGGCGAGATGTCCCGCATGGCGCGGGAGAGCTGCATATAGCCGGGGCCGGCCCAGCCGCACGCGTCGAACAGCCGCGTCATCAGGAAGCAGGGCGAAAAGTCGCCGCCGTCGCCGATGAAGTCCGCGCCGAGGACCTCCTTCGCCGCGCGGTTCGCCCAGATGAGATAGGGCGTGGCGTAATAGTTCCGGAAGCCGGCAAGCGTGGACGTGTCAAAATCAATGCCCATCTCCTCATAGACTGAGCCGCCGTTGCCCATCCACGGCTTGTGGTCGCCGAAGAGCACGAGCACCACGGGGGTATCGCGCGCGTCCAGCTCCTGCGTCAGACGGACATATTCGCGGACCGTTTCATTCACGCCGAAGAGGTAGTTGTTGAGAATATTACAGCTCTCCCGCGACCAGCCGCTTGCTTCGGGCGAAACATAGGGAACGGTGCTCTCCGTTTCGGCGTAGGGGCCGTGATTCTGATAGCTCACCGCGAAGGAGAACAGGGGCGAGCCGTCCGCCGCGTCGAGGTCGGCGAGCAGGTAGTCCGCGAGCTGTTGGTCGGAATGCCACATGGCGACGTAGGGGTCGACCAGCTCGCCGAAGCCGTTTTCCGTGAAAACGCTCCGGTCAAAGCCGAGGTAGTCGTTCACGCGCTCGCGGTCATAGAACCAGCTGTAGCCGGGGTGCGCGTAGTGCGCCGCGTAGCCTTGTGCCGTGAAGTAGCGGACGTAGGAGCCGGTCGCGCCGCGGTATTCGTCGTGCTCGCTCGCGCCGGTGAGGAAGCCCCACTCGGTATCCACGGTGCCGCCCGCGAAGATGTTCGTGAGCAGGCGGCCGGAGAGGCTCTGCTCCTCGAGCGCGTGCCAGGGGGCATAGACCTCCTGCACCGTGTCGAAGCCAGCGAGGGCGTCGAAGTCGGTCAGGTCGCAGAACGCCTCGAGCATCACGCCCATGACGGCGACCTTCTCCCCCTCCGGAATGTCTTCATCGGGGAAGGACTCAAGCAGCGTCTGCGCCGCGCGGGCATCGTAGCCCTCCGGATTTTCGGGGAACAGCTCCGGCACCGAGTGCAGGAAGGAAAGCGCAAAGCCGCGGGAAAGATAGACCTCGTTGTCCGACCAGATATTGATGAGCGAGTCGTTCGCCGTCCTTCCGTAGACGGCTTCGTCGGCGTAAGCGCCGAGGTACGCGCCGACGCCCAGCAGCACGCAGGCCGCCGCGCCCAGCGCGCGGACGCGCCGTCGTTTATCGCCGCGCGGCATGAGGAGCACGGCAAAGGCCAGCATCGCGCCGAGGAGCGCGACCGCCGTGTTGACCTCGGCGGTCCGTTCAAATTCGTATTGACTCATGATGCCGCCCGCCGTGCGCAGGAGCAGGATATCGCTCGCGCGCATCGGATCGCCGCGCAGCATGACCTTATAATAGTTGATGAGCGGGAGGCCCACACCGAAAAGGCCGCTGAGCAGCACGCCGCACCAGCAGCGTCCGGACAGAAAATAGCCCAGCCATGCGAGCAGCAGCGGCGGGAAAAGGTTCAGCGCCAGCAGCAGCGGATGATCGAGATAGGACCGGTACAGCTCTGCCTGCGGGAGGGCGGCATCCGCGCAGGCCGTGAGCCACAGGCCGAGAAAGCCGATACCGACGCCGAGGAGCGTGAGCAGGACGGCGAGGTAGGCGCGGTGGGCGCGGAGCGTCCCGCGGCTCGCGCCGCCGGTCGGAAAAACAAGGCGAGAAAGCTTCAAATCGGGTTCCCCTTCAAAAAGAATAACAGGATTATAACAGATTTTTCGGCAAAAACAACCGCCATTTCCCACCATTCCGCCAAATCTCGCTCAATGTGAGAAAAAAGGACGGTGAAACGGGGGTGAGGGTATTGCATTTTCTTGGCAAAGCCTTTATAATTATACTAAATCTTCGTCATGCGGCCTGAAAATATTTTAGGTGTTATGACGAAATAAAAGAAAGGGAGAATATCATGGAAAAGCTCTTTAAGCTCCAGGAGAACGGCACCACGGTAAAAACCGAGCTGCTTGCCGGTCTCACGACGTTCATGACGATGGCTTACATCATCGCCCTGAACCCCAACCTGCTGACCAACTTCGCGGTCGGCACCCCGCTGTGGAACGGTGTGTTCCTGGCAACCTGCATTGCCTCCGCCATCGGCACCATCTGCATGGCCTTCATGGCCAACAAGCCCTTCGTTATGGCTCCCGGCATGGGTCTGAACAGCTTCTTTGCCGTGGTCGTGGCCAACATCGCCGTCATCAACAACTGCGAGTATGAGTCCGCGTTCCAGGCCGGTCTGGTCATCATCCTCGTCGAGGGCATTGTGTTCCTCGTCCTCACCCTCCTGAAGGTCCGTGAGAAGATCGTCGAGGCCATTCCTCTCGGCGTCCGCTACGGCATCGCCCCCGCCATCGGCCTGATGCTGATGAACATCGGTCTCGGCTCCAACGTCGGCATCTATGCCGAGGGCAACGGCTTCACCAGCCCCTTCTACATCATGCGCGACTTCTTCGGCGCCCTGACCCCCAGCATCATCAAGGGCAGCATGGGCGACATCGGCTATCACACCATGGTCCTCACCGCCATCACCGCCTTCCTCGGCGTGTTCATGATGGTCGTTCTGGCCAAGAAGGGCATCAAGGCCTCCGTTCTGCTCGGTATGCTCTTCTCCTCCGTGCTCTACTGGGCCGGCAGCTTCCTGTTCCTGGGCGTGAATCCGTTCGCCAGCCTTGAGACCGCGAGCTTCGTGCCCCCCTTCGCCGACATGGTCTCCACCACTCTCTTCAAGTTTGACTTCGCCGGCTTTGTGAACATCGGCTGGTTCACCGCCATCACCCTGATCATCACCTTCTGCATGATCGATATGTTCGACACCATCGGCACCCTCGTCGGCACGGCCTCCCGCGCCGGCATGGTCGACAAGGACGGCAATATGCCCAAGATAAAGGAAGCCCTGCTCTCCGATGCCATCGGCACCATCGCGGGCGCTGCCACCGGTACCTCCACCGTCACCACCTTCATCGAGTCCGCTTCCGGCGTTGAGGCCGGCGGCCGCACCGGTCTGACCGCGCTGACCACCGCCGTTCTCTTCCTCGCCTGCATGTTCCTCGCCCCCATCGCTGCCATCATCCCCGGCGCTGCGACCTCCGCCGCGCTCATCTACGTCGGCGTGCTGATGCTCCAGGGCCTCAAGAACGTCAACTTCGACGATATGGATCAGATGCTGCCGGTGTCCATCATGCTCATCGGTATGCCCGTGTCCGGCTCCATCGGCCACGCCATCGGTCTGGGCCTGATCTCCTACACCGTGGTCAAGGTCTTCTCCGGCAAGGCCAAGGACGTCAGCGTTCTGACCTATGTCATCTCCCTCCTCTTCCTCATCAAGTTCTTCGTGGTGGTGTAAGACCCATACAGCGGCATAAGAAAGAGCGCCCGAATGGGCGCTCTTTCCTTTTGGCTTTTTACTTGTAGAAATCCGTGCCGTCCTCAATGACGATGGGCAGGCCGTTGTGGTAGACGGGGATGGTCTCGAACTTGAAGCGGCTGACGCGGTGCTTATGGTCGATCTGCTCTTTAATGGCGGGATCGGCGACGCCCTTGCGGACGTATTCGTTCACCGCGTGGTAGGAAAAGCCGAGGTTGTCCTCGTCGGTCTTGCCGGTCAGGCCGTCGGACGGGGGCTTGATGAGGAAGCGCTCGGGCAGGCCCAGCGCGCGGCCGATGGCGATGACCTCCTCGGTGGTGTACATCCCGATGGGCGAGAATGCGCCCGCGCTGTCGCCGTAGATGGTGCAGTAGCCGACCCAGTCCTCGGAGAGGTTGGAGGTGTTGACCACGATGCCCGCATCTACGCTCTGGGCGATGGCGTACAGCGTCGCCATGCGGATGCGGGAGGGAAGGTTGACGGTGGTCTGGCGGCTGGCCTCGATGCCGAGACGCGCCATCTCGCCCAGAATGCCGCTCGTGCCGCCGTGGATGTTGAAGGTGTAGTGCTTGATGCCGAGGAAGTCCACGATGCCGTTGGAGTAGTCGATGTCGGGCTGGACGCCGTCGGGCATGAGGACGCCGACCACGTTTTCGCGGCCATAGGCCTCTACGCACAGCGCGGCGATCACCGAGCTGTCCTTGCCGCCGGAGATACCGACGACGGCGGTTTTGCCGCCGCAGCCTTTCATCTGCGCGCGCATCCAGTCGAGCAGGGCGGGAATGTGGTCCGCGGCCTTGAAATCCTTGAGATCGTACATAGCTTGCGCTCCTTTTTTGAAATTTGCTGTCATTGTAGCGCAAAAAAGCGCGGATTGCAATGGAGGGAGCGCAGAAATTCTCATTTCATCGGTCTTTTCCGCGCACGGATGTGACAAAATCAGTCGATCAGGGCGCGCAGCTCGTCGAGCGAGAGCGAAGGCTGGAGGGCAAGGCCGACGCCAAAGCCGACGACGCGGGCAAGCTGCTCGGCGCGCGCGTCGATGTCGCGCGGCGTGACCATGACGCTCCCCTGTCCGCGCAGGGCGGCGGGATCGGGGAGGTCCGCCCCGGCCTCGTCTAAAAGGTCGAGCGCGAGCGTGGCGGCGTCCACCACGGTGGGGACGCCGACGGCGAGAACGGGAACGCCGAGCGTCTCGCGCGTGAGGGCGCGGCGGTGGTTGCCGACGCCCGAGCCGGGGACGATGCCGGCATCCGTGAGCTGGACGGTGGTGCAGACGCGCCCGAGGCTCTGCGACGCCAGCGCGTCGACGGCAACGACAAGGTCGGGGCGCACGGTCTCCACCGCGCCGCGCACGAGCTCGGCGGCCTCCAATCCCGTTGTGCCGAGGACGCCGGGCGTCAGCACGCTGACATCCGCGAGCGCACCGAAGGCGGCGCAGCCCTTCAGGTGGCGCGTGGCGGGCACATGATCGGCGGCGCGGGGACCGATGACGTCGGGCGTCATGGCGCGGTTGCCGAGTCCGACCACGAGGGCGGTATCGACCGTTCCTTCGAGAAGAGCGCGCAGCTCGTCGCGGAGCGCGAGCGCCGCGCGCTCCGTGTACGCGGGGTCCTCGGGAGAAAGCGCGCGCAGGTCGAGCGTGACGTAGGTCCCGCGCGGCTTGCCGAGGGCGCGCGAGGCCGCCTTGCTCTCCACCGTCACCGTGGTCACGGCGCAGCCGCGGCGCGTCCGCTCGGTGAGCGTGAGGCCGTCGATGGCGTCGTCCTTTTGCGCCGCGCGGAACAGCGCGTGCGCCTCCAGCGCCAGGTCCGTCCGCCGTGCGTTCATAAAACCGCCTGCCTTCCACTAAATCTTGTATATCGCTCTCATTATGTCCCCTAAATTTTGAAGCATACAAAAAAGTGGAGAAAATCTGAAAAAAGTGCTTGCAATTCCTCGAAAACTTTGTTAAAATACCATTCTGCACGGTGGATTTTTTATGTTCGCCGTCAAATCCCAACCGGAGGAGGTGTTTGGTTTGCCGAATATTAAGTCTGCCAAGAAGCGCGTCCAGCTCGCTGAGGTGCGTAACGCCCGCAACAAGGCTGACAAGTCCGCACTGAAGACCGCACTCAAGAAGTTCGAGGCGGCTGCCGCTGAAGGCAATCGCACCGAGGCCGAGGGTGCTTACAAGGTCGCAGTGAAGATCGTGGACAAGTCTGCCGCGAAGGGTCTGCTGCACAAGAACAACGCTGCTCACAAGAAGAGCGCTCTGACCACCAAGCTCAACAGCATTGGCTGATCGAACCAAACAGCGAGAGACGTCCGCGAGGACGTCTCTTTTTTGTCTGCCGATCAAAAGACTGCTTTTGGAGCCGCTTATTTACAATTTGTTCACACGGTTTTCAAGTTTTAGCCATAAATCGCTGGTATCTTAATACTTGCAAAGGGGTTACGTGATCCCCGATGTGATTTTCTCCCTCCTAAAAATACACACAACACACAGCCAAAAGCCCCCGTCGAAAGACGGGGGCTTTTGGTGTCTTATCGGGGGCAGGAGCTCCGACGCGCGGCAGAGCGGGAACGCGGGTTGCGTTTGCGCGCGCGGCATGGTAAAATCAGGGAAAGAGCCGCGAAACGCGGCAAAGAGAAGCACGCAACGCGCGAACAAATGAGGGAAATACACGATGAAACGAAGAATTTTTGCGCTGCTTGCGGCGCTGTGCCTGCTCGCGGGCTGCGCGGGCAAAACGGAGCCGGACGCGCCGGTCATTGACCCCGCGCCGCCGACGGTCGACCCGACGCCGGTCACGCCGACAGAGCCGAGCGAGGCCGAGCAGGCCGAGGCGCGGCTGCGCGAGCGCATCGCGGGGATGTCGATCGAGGAAAAGGTCGGGCAGATGTTCTTTGTCCGCTGTCCCGAAACGGGCGCGGCGGAGGACGTGGCCGCCTACCACCTCGGGGGGCTGCTGCTCTTCGGGCGGGACTACAAGGGCGCGGACGGCGGCTGGCTGAGCGCGGAGGAGCTGACGGCGAAGCTCGGGAGCTATCAGGCCGCGGCGGACATTCCGCTCTTCATCGGCAGCGACGAGGAGGGCGGCACGGTAACGCGAGCGAGCCGCGACCCGAAGCTCTTCGCGCAGCCGCTGCCCTCGCCGCAGGAGTTGTATGCCGCGCGCGGCATGGACGGTCTTGCCGCGGAGACGCTGGACTATAACAAGCAGCTTCTGGCGCTCGGCATCAACGTAAACCTTGCGCCGGTGTGCGACGTATCCACCGACGCGGGCGACTTCATCTACGCGCGCTCGTTCGGCGGAGACGCCGCGGCGACGAGCGAATTTGTGACGGCGGCGGTCGGCGCGATCCGGGACGCGGGGGTGGCGGCGGTCCTCAAGCACTTCCCCGGCTATGGGAACAACGCCGACACGCACACGGGCGTCGCCATCGACAAGCGGCCCTACGAGACCTTTGAGGAGAGCGATTTTCTGCCCTTTGAGGCGGGCATTGCGGCGGGCGCGCCCTTTGTGCTGGTGAGCCACAACGTGGTGGAGTGCATGGACGCTGCGCTGCCGGCGTCCCTCTCCCCCGCCGTGCATAAGGTGCTGAGGGAGACGCTGGGCTATGACGGCATTGTCATCACGGACGACCTTGCGATGGACGCGGTGAAGCGGTACGCGAACGGCGAGGCCGCGGTGCTGGCGGTGCTCGCAGGAAACGATATGCTCATCACGAGCGACTACCAAAACGACATTCCCGCCGTCCTCGCGGCGATGGCGGACGGGCGCATCGCGGAGAGCGACATCGACGCGCACGTGCTTCGCATTCTGCGCTATAAGCAGGCGCAGGGGTGGATCGAATAGGAATTTTTGGAATTTCGGAACAAAACGGCGCGGTTTCACGTCAAAAGATGCAAAGGTCCTGCTTTTGGAAGAGGCAGGACGGAAACGGAAAGGAGCAAAGGAAATGAAAAAGTCTCTGCGAACCGGTATTCTAATGCTGCTGGCCATGATGCTGCTGACGGTATCGGCCCTTGCCGACTCGGGGCCGAAGGCCCAGCTGACGGTGAAGGTCGAAAACGCGCCGAGCGAGCCGTACTACCTCGATCTTTTGGAAAAGGGGGATTATCAGGGGCACACCTATGGCTCCGGAGACGGAGATGACACATACAGCGGGCTGGATTGGAGCTACTCCGAGGAGGAAATCGCCGCGCTGGATGATGAGCTGCTGGACGCGCTGCGGGCAGCGGTGCCGGAGGGCTGGCACGCCTGCACCGCGCAGGGGACAAACGGCGCGCCGATGTGGGGCGACCTTGCCGGTGAGGACACGGGCCTCGGTACGCGGCTGCACACGTTCGGCTACCACGGCGTACCGGATACGTATCGGATCATTCTCGTGACAAAAAGCGGCGAAAGCTGGGTGTCCGATACGCTGCACCGCGCGACGCTGCAATCGAGCGCGACGGTGGATTGGGCGAAAAGGACCGCGAGCGCGCCGAGCGCGGCGGTTTCCTATCTCCTGCAATTTCTCTGTATGCTGCTTCCCACGCTGCTCATCGAGGGCGTGCTGCTGCTCGCCTTCGGCTATCGGAGCCGTCGGAGCTGGCTGGTATTTCTGCTTGTCAATCTTGTGACGCAGGGCGCGTTCGCGGTGTATCTCGCCGTGATCGTGCTCAATCATGGCGTGAGCGGGTGGTCGCTGCTGTTCTACATTCCCATCGAAATTATCATTACCGCAGTCGAGCTGCTGTGCTACCGCCGGCTGCTGACGGAGAAGGGCCGAGGGCGCGCGGTGGGCTACGCCGTCGCCGCAAATGTCTGCTCGGCTGTGGTGGGGCTTTGGCTCATCGACCCGCTGTGGCGGTTTATCGTGAGCATCTCTTAAAAGCGATTATGCGCGCCGAACGCGGGCGCGGGAACGAAAGGAATTTTTTTCATGGAGACCGAAAAGCTATACTATGCCGACCCCTTTCTGACGGAATTTGACGCGCGGGTGCTCGCGTGCGAGGCGGTCAAGGACGGCTTCGCCGTCGTGCTCGACCGCACGGCGTTTTATCCCGAGGGCGGCGGGCAGCCGTATGACACCGGTGTGCTCGGTGGCGCCGAGGTGCTGGACGTTCACGAAAAGGCGGGCGTCATCACGCACAAATGCGCCTCTCCCCTGCCCGTCGGCGCGGCCGTACACGGGAAGATCGACCGGGCGCGGCGCTTCGACCATATGCAGCAGCACTCCGGCGAGCACATCTGCTCTGGGCTGATCTGCGCGCGCTACGGCTGCGACAATGTGGGCTTCCACATGGGCGCGGAGAGCGTGACCATCGACTTCAACGCCGACATTCCGTGGGAGGAGCTGCTGGAGATTGAAGCGGCGGCGAACCGGTACATCTATGAGGATCACGCCATCGACATCCAGCTCCACCGCGGCGCGGAGCTGGACGCGATCGACTACCGCAGCAAAAAGCCGCTCGAGGGCGACGTGCGCATCGTGACCTTCCCCGGCGCGGACTGCTGCGCGTGCTGCGGCACGCACGTCATGCGGAGCGGACAGGTCGGCATCGTGAAGTTTCTCTCCGTGCAGAAGTTCCGCGAGGGCGTGCGCATCGAGCTGCTGTGCGGCGGGCGGGCATACCGCTATCTCTCCGCCTGCTGGGCGCAGGACGTGGCGGCCGCGCAGGCGCTCTCGGTCAAGCCGACGGCCTCCGCCGCGGCGGTCGAGCGCTTGCAGGGCGAGCTTTCCGCGCTCAAACTGCGCTGCGCAAAATTGGAGGAGAGCGTGTTTGCAGGCGTCGCGGCGCGGTACGCGGGCTGCGGCGACGTGCTGCTTTTCGAGGACGAGATGAGCGGCGACAGCGTGCGCAGGCTCTGCGACGCGGTGGCGGAGACCTGCGGCGGGCGCTGCGCGGTGTTCGCGGGCGCGGGCAGCGCGTGGAAATACGCCATCGGACAGCGCGGCGGCGATCTGCGCGTGCTGACAAAGGAGCTGAACGCGGCGCTCTCGGGGCGCGGCGGCGGCAAGCCGGAGTTCGTGCAGGGCAGCGTCGGCGCGGAGCGCGGCGCCATCGAGGCGTTCTTTGCGGAAAAGTGACTTGACAAGCGCGCGGCGGCGTGCTATGCTACGCACAACAAAAGGCTGTGAGAAAGAAGCCTTTTCCCTTCGGCGCAGCAGAGAGAGGACGGTCGGTGCGAGTCCTCGCGGCAGGGAAAGGGCGGCGCTTTTGAGCCGCGCGGCGGAAATGCCGCGCCGGTCCCCGCCGTTATCGGGAATGAAGTGCCCCGCCTCCAACGGGGAATTCAGGTGGAACCACGGACAATGCTTTGTTCGCCCTGAGCCTACTGAAATAGGCTCAGGGCGTTTTTTATCTCCTGAGCCAAATATCGAAAGGAGAAATTCACCATGAAAAACACCGAAAAGACGATGGACAAGATCGTTGCCCTGTGCAAGAACCGCGGCTTTGTGTTCCCCGGCAGCGAGATCTACGGCGGCCTTGCCAACACCTGGGACTACGGCCCGCTCGGCGCGGAGCTGAAGAAGAACATCAAGAACGCCTGGTGGAAGAAGTTCGTGCAGGAGAATCCCTACAACGTCGGCCTCGACGCGGCGATCCTGATGAATCCCCAGACCTGGGTGGCGAGCGGCCATCTGAGCGGCTTCTCCGATCCTCTGATGGACTGCCGCGAGTGCCACGAGCGCTTCCGCGCGGATAAGCTCATCGAGGACTGGTGCGCGGAGAACGGCTTCGAGCTGAGTAAGCCCATCGACGCCTTCTCCCAGAGCGAGATGAAGGACTTTGTTGAGGAGCACAACATCCCCTGCCCCACCTGCGGCAAGCACAACTTTACCGACATCCGTCAGTTTAACCTGATGTTCAAGACGTTTCAGGGCGTGACCGAGGACGCGAAGAACACTGTGTATCTGCGCCCCGAGACGGCGCAGGGCATCTTCGTCAACTTCAACAACGTCCAGCGCACGACGCGCAAAAAGCTGCCGTTCGGCATCGGCCAGATCGGCAAGAGCTTCCGCAACGAGATCACCCCGGGCAACTTCATCTTCCGCGTGCGCGAGTTCGAGCAGATGGAGCTGGAGTTCTTCTGCAAGCCCGGCACCGACCTCGAATGGTTCCAGTATTGGCGCACGTTCTGCCACAACTGGCTGCTGTCCATCGGTCTGAAGGACGAGAATCTGCGTCTGCGCGACCACGATCCCGAGGAGCTGTGCTTCTACTCCAAGGCAACGACGGACTTCGAGTTCCTGTTCCCCTTCGGCTGGGGCGAGCTTTGGGGCGTCGCCGACCGCACGGACTACGACCTGACGCAGCATTCCAACACGAGCGGCGAGAAGCTGGTCTACCGCGAGGGCGAGGGCAAGGACATGGTGGAGTATATCCCCTATGTCATCGAGCCGAGCCTCGGCGTGGAGCGCAGCGTACTGGCCGTGCTGTGCGACGCCTACGACGAGGAGGTCGTCGGGCAGGACAAGAAGGGCAACGACGATGTGCGCGTGGTGCTGCACTTCCATCCCGCGCTCGCGCCGTTCAAGGCCGCGATTCTGCCGCTGAGCAAGAAAGAAGTTCTCACCGGCCCCGCACAGGAGCTGTATGCCGAGCTGAGCAAGGAGTTCATGGTCGACTACGACGAGACCGGCTCCATCGGCAAGCGCTATCGCCGCGAGGACGAGATCGGCACGCCGTTCTGCATCACCTTTGACTTCGAGACCGTCGGCGACGAGAACACGCCCGCCGACCACTGCGTGACCGTGCGCGAGCGCGACACGATGCAGCAGGTGCGTATGCCCATCAGCGAGGTCAAGGCGTATCTGCGCGAGAAGTGCGCGTTCTGAGATCATCCTGCCGCACTTTGCGGCGCACATAACAAAGGGGGTATTCTCTGCCGTAGAGAATACCCTCTTTTTGCCGCGCGGCTTTATTTGTATTTCCGGCTCTCGGCCACGGCGAGCTCGTCGCAGCGGTTGTTGTATTCGTTCTCCGCGTGCCCCTTGACCCAGTGGTAGCGGACGTCGTGCGCGGCGATGAGCGGCAGCAGCCGCTCCCAAAGGTCCACGTTCAGCGCGGGCTTCTTGTCGCTCTTGACCCAGCCCTTTTTCTGCCAGCCGTACACCCAGCCCTTGCTCAGCACGTCGATGACGTACTTGGAATCCGAGTACAGCTCGACCTCGCACGGCTCCTTCAAAAGACGCAGAGCCTCGATGACGGCGGTAAGCTCCATGCGGTTGTTGGTGGTCTGCGCCTCGCCGCCGGAGAGCTCGCGTTCGTGCGCCCCGTATCTGAGCACCGCGCCCCAGCCTCCGGGACCGGGGTTGCCGCTGCACGCGCCGTCGGTATAAATGGTGACGTTTTTCATATCGGCTCTCCGTTCAGCGGTGTGAATGCTGCGCCTTGACGCGCGCGACACGCTGGAGGTATTCGTCGCGGTCGAGGATACCGGCGTCGTAGAGGACCTTCAGGCTCTCGAGACGGCCCTCGCAGCTGTCGACGCCGGCAGCGTGGACGCGCAGGGAGTCTGCCTGCTGGCGGCGGGCCTCCGCCCAGCGCTTCTCGCTGTGATGGCGTTCGGCGGCGTTGCGGCGCGCCTGCTCCGCTTCGATATCGCGCCCGCTCGGGCGGCGCGGACTCTTTTTGAGGGCATTGACGGCGCTGTTGAGCTTGTCGGACACCTCACCGCCGGCGGCAGACTGGCGGAGCCTTTCCGCCCATTCCTCCGCGGTGGGGCCGACGTTCTGTGTGCGCTTCTTCTTACCCTCCCCCTCACTTTTTGCAGCGAGCTTGCCAAAGAAGATGACAGCGGCAACGATCATTATTAAAAAATCCATTCTGCTCTCCTCCTTACAGGTCGCCTAGAATGTCACGGCGCTTGGCCTCGTACTCCTCCTCGGTGATGAGGCCGCGGTCGTAGAGGCTGCGCAGCTCGGTCAGGCGCGCTTCCGCGTCGGAGCGCGGGGCGGCGCGGCGGTCGTCCGGCTCGTCGTCCGTGATCTCGTAGCCGCCCATTTTGACCTTGCCCGCGGCGATCAGAAAATTATAAACGCCCATGCCGAAGGCCAGCAGACACCAGATGGCCTTGAAGCCTGCAAAGGCCGGGTCGAAGCCCGACGGAAGGGCAAACAGGCCGAAGCAGCCCATCGCAAAGCAGACGATGCCGCCGAAAATGCTCTCGCCCCTGGTCGGGCGGCGGGTGATGCGCCGTCTTCTCATATCATGCCTCCTCAGTCGGTTCCTCAGACGCAGCGTGCATACTGCCCTGAATGTCGGGGTCTTCATCGAGCGCCGGCTTACGCTTGCCCTGCCACTTCGCGCGGCGCTCGTCCTCCGCGGGGCCTACGCCGCTGCCGATGAGCTTACCGAAGGCGCCGAAGGCGAGGATCATAAGAACCAATAGAGTATATTTCATCTGCTTTCTCCCTTCTTCGTTTGGTGGGTCTTGGTGGTTTCCTATCCACAGTATCGCAGAAAAAGAGGAAAAAGTCTACAAAAATAAAGTTGCGCCGAAAATTTCGGCGCAACTTCTATTTTACACTGCCCTTACTCCGCGGGATTTTCCACAGGGCCGGGGATTTCTGTGGGCGCAGCGTCGGACGCGGGGGCTTCCTCATGCTCGGCGAGGGCCATGGAGATGACCTGATCGCCCTCCTCCTTAAAGCGCATGACGATGACGCCCTGCGTGGAGCGGCCTGTGGAGCGGATGTCCGCGACGGGGGTGCGGATCAAAATGCCCGCGCGGGTGACGAGGAGCAGGTCCTCGCTGCCGTCCACGACCTTGACGCCCACGACGCCGCCGGTCTTTTCGGTGACCATATAGTTCTTGATGCCGAGGCCGCCGCGGTTGGTGATGCGGTATTCCTCGACCGGCGTCTTCTTGCCGAAGCCGTTCTCGGTGATGGAAAGGACCTGCTTGCCCGCCTGTGCGCGGGCGGCGCCGACGACGTAGTCGCCCTCGCGCAGACGGATGCCGCGCACGCCGACGGCGGTGCGGCCCATGGCGCGGACGTCGGTCTCGTCAAAGACGCAGGCCATGCCGTCGTGCGTGGCGATGAGGATGCGCTGGCTGCCGTCCGTCTCGCGGACCGCCACCAGCTCGTCGCCCTCGTCAAGGCTCAGGGCGCGGATGCCGTTGCTGCGCAGGTTCTTGAGCGTTTCAACGGGCAGGCGCTTGACCGTGCCGTTGCGTGTGACCATGGTGAGGTAGAGCTTTTCGTCGCCCTTTTCGCGGAAGTGGAGCATGGCCTGCACGCGCTCTCCGGTCTCGACCTGGATGATGTTGACGATGTTCGTGCCCTTGGCGGCCTTGCCGCTCTCGGGGATCTGATAGCCCTTCTTGCGGTAGACCTTGCCGGTGTCGGTGAAGAAGAGGATATAGTCGTGCGTGGAGGCGGTGAACACGTCCACGACGGTGTCCTCCTCGCGGGTGGTGATGCCCTTCTTGCCCATGCCGCCCTTGCCCTGCGCGGCATACTCGCTCACGCCGGTGCGCTTGATGTAGCCGTTCTGCGTGAGGGTGAAGACGCACTGCTCTTCCTCGATGAGATCCTCAATGTCGATCTCGTCCTCGACGTCCTGAATCTCGGTCTTGCGCTCGTCGCCGTACTTGTCGCGAATTTCGATCAGCTCGTCCTTGAGGACGCCCTTGAGCATCGTTTCGTTGGAAAGAAGCTCAACGAAGTAGGCGATCTTCTTTTCCAGCTCGTCATACTCGTTCTGGAGCTTTTCGCGGTCGAGACCTTGCAGGGCCTTGAGGCGCATTTCAAGAATGGCCTGCGCCTGAATGTCGGACAGGTCGAAGCGCGCCATGAGCTTTTCCTTGGCGTCGTCGTAGCTGGTGCGGATGATGTGGATGACCTCGTCGATGTTGTTCTGCGCGATCAGGAGTCCTTGCAGCAGGTGCTCGCGCTCGCGCGCCTTCTTGAGGTCGTACTGCGTGCGGCGGGTGATGACCTGCTCCTGATAGGCGAGGTATTCATCGAGAATGTGGCGCAGGGAGAGGATCTTCGGCTGCTTCTGGTTATTGACCAGCGCAAGCATATTGATGGCGAAGCTGGTCTGGAGCTGCGTCTGCGTGAACAGGCGGTTCAAAACGACCTGCGGGTTCGCGTCGCGCTTGAGCTCGACGACGATGCGCATACCGGTGCGGTCGGTCTCGTCGCGGATGTCGGAGATGCCCTCCAGCTTCTTTTCGTTGACCTGATCGGCCATGCTCTTGATGAGCATACGCTTGTTGACCTGATAGGGAAGCTCCGTGACGATGATGCGCACGCGGTCCTTGCCGAAGTCCTCAAACTCCGTGCGGGCGCGGAGCACGATCTTGCCGCGTCCGGTGGCGTAGGCGGCGCGGATGCCCGCGCGGCCCATGATGATGCCCTTCGTCGGGAAGTCGGGGCCGGTGACGTGCTGCATGAGGTCCGAGAGCGTAGCCTCGGGATCGTCGAGCACGCAGATGCAGGCGTTGATGACCTCGGTGAGGTTGTGGGGCGGGATATTGGTCGCCATGCCGACGGCGATGCCCGAGGAGCCGTTGACGAGCAGGTTCGGGAAGCGGCTGGGGAGCACGCGCGGCTCCTTGCGGGACTCGTCGAAGTTGGGGTCCCAATCGACGGTGTCCTTATCAATGTCGCGCAGCATCTCGTTGGCGAGCTTGGACATACGCGCCTCGGTGTAACGGTAGGCCGCCGGGGGGTCGCCATCGACCGAGCCGAAGTTGCCGTGGCCGTCGACGAGCATATAGCGCATGGAGAAGTCCTGCGCGAGACGGACAAGGGCGTCGTAGACCGACGCGTCGCCGTGGGGATGATAGCGGCCGAGCACGTCGCCGACGCAGGTGGCGGATTTTTTGAAGGGCTTGTCGTTCGTCAGACCGTCCTCATACATGGCGTAGAGGATGCGGCGGTGGACGGGCTTGAGACCGTCGCGCACGTCGGGCAGAGCGCGGCCGACGATGACGGACATGGCGTACTCGATGTAGGAGGACGTCATTTCATGCACGAGCTCGCTCGTGACGATCTTCTGCTCGGGGAAGCGAATGTCCTCGGGCTTGTAATCTGTGTTTTTGTGAGCCATTTTGAAGATATCCTCCTTTCTCAGAAGTCAAGATTGACGGCGTACTGCGCGTTCTTCTCGATAAACTCCTTGCGCGGCTCGACCTTTTCGCCCATGAGGACGGTGAAGGTCTCGTCGGCGAGGATGGCGTCCTCGAGCGTGATGCGGCGCAGGGTGCGCTTTTCGGGGTCCATGGTGGTCTCCCACAGCTCGTGGGCGTCCATCTCGCCGAGGCCCTTGAAGCGGGAAATATCGACCTTGGCGTTCGGATTGTCGCCGCGCAGCTCGGCGGAGTATTTGTCGCGCTCCTCCTCCGAGAAGGCGAGGCGCGTCGTCTTGCCGCGCACGAGCTTGAACAGCGGCGGCACGGCGGCGTAGACGTAGCCGTTTTCGATGAGGGGACGCATATAGCGGAAGAAGAAGGTCAGCAGAAGCGTGCGGATGTGGGAGCCGTCCACATCGGCATCCGCCATGATGATGACCTTGTGGTAGCGGAGCTTGTTGACATCGAAATCCTCGCCCAGTCCCGCGCCGAGCGCGACGATGACGGGCTGGAGCTTGTCGTTGCCGTAAATCTTATCGGCACGGACCTTTTCGACGTTGAGCATTTTGCCCCAAAGCGGCAGGATCGCCTGGAAGCGGGAGTCGCGGCCCTGCGTGGCGGAGCCGCCCGCGCTGTCGCCCTCGACGATGTAAATTTCGGTCAGCTCGGGGTTATTCTCGTTGCAGTCGCGCAGCTTATCCGGCATCGCCGCGCCGCCGAGGGCGCTCTTGCGGCGGATGGATTCGCGCGCCTTGCGCGCGGCCTCGCGCGCGCGGTTGGCCATCATCGCCTTATCCAGAATGGTGCGGGCGACGACGGGGTTCTCGTCGAGGAACTGCATGAGCTTATCCGAGACGATGGCGTCCACGAGGGTACGCATGGAGGCGTTGCCGAGCTTGGCCTTGGTCTGACCCTCAAACTGCGCGTCGGTGAGCTTGACGGAGATGACGGCGGTAAGGCCCTCGCGGCAGTCCTCGCCGGAGACCTTGTCGCCCTCTTTGATCAGGCCGACCTTGAGGCCGTAGGCGTTGAGCACGCGCGTGAGCGCGGCCTTGAAGCCAGTCTCGTGCATACCGCCCTCGGGGGTGTGGACGTTGTTGGCAAAGGAGAGAATGTTTTCCTGATAGCCGTCGTTATATTGCAGGGCGACCTCGGCGTAGGAATCTCCCCTGGTGCCGCTCATGTAAATGACGCCGGAGTGCAGCGCGTCCTTGGACTTATTGAGGAAGGTGACGAACTCGCGGATGCCGCCCTCATAGCACATCTCGTCGCTCTGCTCCTGCCCCTCGCGCAGGTCGATGGTGCGGATGCGCAGGCCCGCGTTGAGGAAGGCCTCCTCGCGCATACGGGTGTGGAGGGTATCGTAGGAGTAGACCGTATCCTCGAACATTTCGGGGTCGGGCTTGAAGGTGACGGTGGTGCCGGTGTGGTCGGTGGTGCCGACGATGGTCATCTCCTGCGTGATGTGACCGCGGGAGAATTTCATCTCGTGGATCTTGCCGTCCTTATGCACCTGCACGGTCAGCCATTCGGACAGCGCGTTGACGACGCTCGCGCCGACGCCGTGCAGGCCGCCGGAGACCTTATAGCCCCCGCCGCCGAACTTGCCGCCCGCGTGCAGGACAGTAAAGACGACCTCGAGCGCGGGACGTCCGGTCTGCGCCTGAATGTCCACGGGGATGCCGCGGCCGTTATCGATGACGGTGATGGTGTTGTCGGGATTGATCTGCACGGTGATGTCCGTGCAGTAGCCCGCGAGGGCTTCGTCGATGGAGTTATCGACGATCTCATAGACGAGGTGGTGCAGACCGCTCGTGGAGGTCGAGCCGATGTACATGCCCGGGCGCTTGCGCACCGCTTCCAGTCCCTCAAGGACCTGAATTTCCGAGGCGTTGTAATCGTTGTTGGCGTCGACCGCCGTGGACTGCAGAAGTTCGTTGTCTGCCATGGGGTTCTCCTTTCGGTACAGGGTACGAAGAACCGGGCCGGAACGGCTTCCGACACGTTTCTTCGCACCTTGTATAGTATTTTCGGATGGGAAGGCCGCTTACATCGCGGTCTGTCTTTTTTTCTTCGCAAGAAGGTACACGCCATACACGAGCGCTTCACTCAGCACGCACAGAAACACAATGCCTGTGAGCGGCGCAAAGTAGAGCGCCGAGCGCGAGGGGCAGCACCCACCGTTCGTCGTGAGGAAGGGAAAAGGGACTTAACAGCATAGACAGGGCGATCGGGGTCTTCATGTCGGTTCCTCCATTCTTTTTTGCAGTGTTTGGCTCGAAAGTTCGGAGAGATAGACGATCTGGGGGTGGTAGGGATGGTCGCAGACGAGGAAGGATTTGGGGAGGTCGTCGCAGACCTCGAGCACCGTGCCCTCCTGCTGCGCGCGGTCCAGAAAGGCGCGGGTCGTTTTGGACTGCGAGGTGATCTCAAGATCAAAGATGCCGATGATGCGCCGCTCAGCGAGCATCTGATTGCGGCCGATGTGCAGGTACATTTCAGACCACCTTTCCGTTTTCAACGTGGAGGACCTTGCCGCCGAGAAGCGTTTCCAGCCGGTCCTCCTCGCAGCAGGTGATGAAGACCTGACCGCCGGAGATGCGGTTGAGGACAAATTCCTGCCGGCGGGGGTCCAGCTCGGAGAGCACATCGTCGAGCAGGAGGACGGGCGAAAAGCCCGTCAGCTCGCGGAAAATGTCGCGCTCGGCGAGTTTGAGGGAGAGCGCCGCGGTGCGGGTCTGGCCCTGCGAGGAAAAGGCGCGGGCGGCGGCGCCGCCGATGGAGACCTCGATGTCGTCCTTATGGGGTCCGGAGAGACAAAGACGCGAGGCAAGCTCGGCATGGTAATGGTCGCGCTGGTGCGCCATGAGCTGCTCAAAGACCGTCTCCTGCGGCGCCATCGGATCGGCGACGGTGCTGACGGTCCTGTACGCGAGCGTCAGCTCCTCCCGCCCGCCGGAGCATTCGCGGTGGGCGCTCGCGGCATAGTCCGCGAGGAGCTTACAGAAGCGGGCGCGATAATAGATGAGCACCGCGCCGCACTGCGCCATGCGGAGGTTGAAATCAGGGAGCGCGTCGAGCAGCGAGGGGTGCTCCTCCGCGTCGCGCAGGATGCGCGTCTTGTGGTCGTAGAGGCGGTTATACTCGCTCAGCGCCGCGTCGTAGCGCGGGCGGAGCTGGGAGAGCGAGAGGTCCATGAAGCGCCGCCTTGCCGCGGCGCCGTCGCGGATGAGCAGGAGATCGTCGGGGCAGAAATAGACGGTGTTCAGCACACCCGAGAGATCGCCCGCGCGCTTGCAGGGGACCTGATTGACGCTCATTTTCCGGCGCTTGCCGCGGGACAGCTCGATCTCCACGGTAAAGTCGCGGCTGCGGGAAAAGACGCTGCCGGTGAGCCTTGCCGTGTCGGCGTCAAAGGAGATCATCTCCTTCTCCGTGCGGGCGCGGGGCGACTTGGCGCAGGAGAGGTAGACGGCGGCCTCGAGCAGGTTCGTCTTGCCCTGCGCGTTCTCGCCGACGATGACGTTAACCGAGGGATCGAAGGTCACGCTCTGGTGCGTGTAGTTGCGGAAATGCTCCAGCGTGATGGCGTCAAGTCGCATATTCGACGGTGAGCTCCCGGCCCGCGAAGGCGACCACGTCGCCCGGGCGGATCTTTTTGCCTCGCATGGTGCAGACCTCGCCGTTGACGGTGACCTCTTCATTCAGAATGCGCAGCTTGGCCTCGCCGCCGGTGGAGACGAGATCGGCGAGCTTCATCAGGTCCTGCAGCTTGATATACTCGGTGGTGATGGGAAGAACGGTCATAAGGGGACCTCTTTTCTTTTATTGTGCCTTGAGACGGACGGGAAGAACCATATAAAGGAAGCTTTCTTCGCCGTCGGTCGGGACGAGGATGGCGGGAGAAATGCCGGTGTTCAGCTCGAGCTTGAGCTCATCGGCGGGCGCGAAGCGCAGCGCGTCCATGAGGTAGCGGTTGTTGAAGCCGATCTCGAGGCCCTGCCCGTCGCCGTCGATGCGGCAGACGTCCTTGGCGTCGCCGTTGGCGGTCTTGGCGGAGAGGAACACGCGGTCCTGCTCGAAGATGCAGCGCACGGGGCTCTTGAGCTTCTCGGAGATGACGACGCTCACGCGGTCAAGACTCTCGAGCATTGCCTTGGTATCCACGGTGACGGAGATGGGGTTGCGGCGCGGAATAGCGTTTTTGTAGTCGAGAAAATCGCCCTCGAGGCGGCGGCAGATCAGCTCGGTCTCGCCCATTTCAAAGAGAATGTGGCGCTGGCCGAGGGTGATGGTCGCGAAAGCGTCGATGTCCTCGCAGATCTTCTCGACCTCGTTGAGCGCAGCGCCGGGCGCGACGAAAGAAAACGCGCCGCCCTCGATCCGCTCGAGCGGTTCACGGCGAAGCGCCAGACGGAAGCCGTCGACCGCGACGACGGTCAGACCGTTGTCGCCGATCTCGAAGAGCTCGCCCATGTGAACGGGACGGGCCTCGTTCGTGGAGACGGCGAAGGAGGTCTGCTGGATCATGGAGCGCAGCGTCTTTTCCGGCAGGGATACGGAATACTTCTCCTCGACCTCCGGCAGCTCCGGAAAGTCGGCGGCGGAGAGGGCGAGAACGTCGAAGTCGGCATCGCCGCAGGAAAGATGGACCATGAGCTTTTCATCGGACGAGAAGGTGATCATATCGTCGGGCATACGGCGGATGATGTCTCCGAACAGGCGCGCGGAGAGAACCAGCTCACCGCCCTCCTGTTCCTCAACGGGAAAGCGGGTACGGATGCCGGTCTGCATATTGTAGCCGGAGACGGTCAGCACGCCGTCGCCGCACTGGAGCAGGAGACCCTCGAGCGCGGGAATGGAGCTTTTCGCGGCGACTGCGCGGGAGGTCGTATTGACGGCGTTTTGAAGAAGGAGCTTTTCGCAGGAAAATTTCATATTGCGATCCCTTTCTTGAAAAAAGAATAGATTATTTCGTCGTTATCGTAGTAGAGGAGAAAAAATGTGGAAAAGGGGAGGGAGGATTAGAAAAATAAGGGTTTTCGGCTGTGAAAAACGGTGGGGAAAGAAAATGGAAAGAATCGGTCTTTGTGGAAAGCTGAGGTTATCCACAGAAGGCGAAGCCGGAAACGTGTTAATTCAGGGGAAAACGTCACTTCTTGGAGTTGATGTTGATGGTGATGTCCTTGATGGTCTGGGCGAAGCCCGGGTCGTTCTGGAGCTTCGTTTCGACCTGCTCGAGCGCGTGGAGAACGGTGGTGTGATCGCGTCCGCCGAACTCGCGGCCGATGTCGGGCGTGGAGAGATTCGTCATGCGGCGGACGAGGTACATGGCGGACTGACGGGCGGTGACGGCCTCGCGGCTGCGGGAGGGTCCCTTGACCACCGCCTCGTCGATGCCGAAAAAGCGCGAGACCTCGTCGATGATGGAGGCGGCGGTGGGAATGTACTCGTTGGATTTGCGAAGCATATCGCGCACGGCGCGGTTGGCGCTCTCCTCGTCCATCTCCTTGCCGATCAGGTCGCGATAGGCGAGGATCTTATTCATCGCGCCCTCAAGCTGGCGGACGTTGCTGGAGACGTTCTCGGCAATGTACTTGGCAATGTCGTCGTCGATGACGCTGCCCCATTGGGCCGCCTTGTTTTTGACGATGGCAAGGCGCGTTTCAAAATCGGGCGGCTGGACGTCGACGAGCAGGCCCCACTCGAAGCGGGTCTGAAGACGGTCGTCGAGCAGCTGCATCTCCTTGGGCGAGCGGTCGGAGGTGAGGACGATCTGGCGCTTGGACTCGTAGAGGGTGTTGAAGGTATGGAAAAACTCCTCCTGCGTCTGCTTGCGGCCGGCGATGAACTGCACGTCGTCCATCAGCAGGAGGTCCGCGTCGCGGTACTTGCTGCGGAACTCGACGTTCTTGCCGGTGCGGATGGCCTCGACCAGCTCGTTGGTGAAATCGTCGCCCTTGATGTAGACGATCTTGGCGTTTGGTGTTTTGGTGCGGATCTCGTGCGCGATGGCGTAGATCAGGTGCGTCTTGCCGAGGCCGGAGTCACCGTAGATGAAAAGCGGATTGTAGTGCTCCGCCGGCGCGTCCGCGACCGCGCGGGCCGCGGCGTAGGCGAGCTTGTTGCTGTCGCCCACGACGAAGGTATCGAAGGTAAATTCGCCGGACTCCAAAAGAGAGGTCGGCTTTTTGGGCTTCTCCTGCCCGAGGGCGCTGCGCTCGGCGGCGGAGAGGAGCTTCACGTCGAAATCGGCGGAGAAGATCTCCTTCAATGCCGCCTTGAGGTTCGGCAGGAAGAGGGATTCGATCGTCCCGCGCTTGAAGTCGTTGGGACAGCAGAGGTAAAAGGTCATATCGCGGATGGCGACCGCCTCCACCTCGTCGAACCAGGTGGAGATGGCCGTTTCGGCCAAACCGCCGGCGCGCAGGCGTTCGAGCACGACCTGCCAGACGTCAGCTACAGAGTTCAAAGAAAACGCTCCTTTCGTGGGCGGAAATGAAGGCGCGGCCCGCTGTGGAGCAGCGCATAATATCACCTCTTTATTATACCAGAGACGGAGGGAAAAAGCAACCGTATTTTATATTTAGATAAGGTAAGATAAGCCGTGAAATGAGCGATTTGCGGTCGGAAAAGCGGGATACCACAAGATTTTGTGGCTTGACAGGGTGGGCCGCATCTTATATAATATCTTCTACGTTGCGTTGAACGCGGCGCAGAAAAAAGGCTACTGCGGGGGCGGGAGACCGCCGCCGTCGAGTAAGAGCGGCCGATGGCCGCCGGCAAATTTTTTCAGGAGGTGTAACGCAATGGCTACTTCTCGTACCTATCAGCCCAAGAAGCTTCAGCGCTCCAAGGAACACGGCTTCCGCAAGAGAATGGCAACCGCCAACGGCCGCAAGGTCCTGGCCCGCCGCCGCGCAAGAGGCCGCGCCCGTCTGACCCATTGAGGGAGTCAAAGGCGCATCGCATATAGATAGACCGAGGGACGGACGATGGGAAAAATCGCCGTCCCTTAGAGGCTATCGTCCGAAAACGCCGGAACGGCGGAAAAGGACGGATGCAGGAGAGAAGCAATGAAGCGAACGATGACCGTTAAGGAGAATTATGAGTTCCGCCGGATCTACGCCAAGGGGCGGTCCGGCGTTTCGCCGTACCTTGTGGTCTACGTCCGCCCGAACCGGCGGGGGCGTAACCGCCTCGGCGTGACGGTGAGCACAAAGCTCGGACACGCCGTGGTGCGCAACCGCGTCCGCCGCCGTCTGCGGGAAATTTTCCGGCTGAACCAAAGCGGGCTCACGCAGGGGTATGATATGATCCTCGTCGCGCGCACGCGCGCGGTGGGGGCGGAATACCGCGAGCTGGAGCGCGCGTTTTTGAATGTGTGCGGAAAGCTCGGACTGCGGGAGAAGAAGCCGTGAAGCGATTTCTTCTCGCGCTCGTGCGCTTTTACCGGAAAAGCATCTCTCCCCTGCGTCCCCCCTGCTGCCGCTTCATTCCCACCTGCTCGCAGTACGCGCTCGAGGCCATCGAGAAGTACGGCGCGCTCAAGGGGGGCTGGCTGGCGTTCAAACGAATTATGCGGTGCCATCCGTTCTATCGGGGCGGAAAGATCTACGACCCCGTTCCCTGAGGGGGAACACCAAAAAACACGGAGGACACAAAAATGTTTGCAACGATCGGATACTATATCTGTATCCCCTTCGCATGGCTGCTCCGCGCGCTCTATGAGCTGACAAGCTCTTACGGCTGGGCGCTGGTGCTCTTTACCGTGGTCATCAAGCTGATCATGCTGCCCTTCCAGATGAAATCGAAGAAGAGCATGATGCGCATGAGCCGCTTCCAGCCCATGATCAAAGAGATCCAGACCCGCTATAAGAACAATCAGGTCAAGATGAACGAGGAGCTGCAGAGACTCTACGCAGAGGAAGGCGTCAACCCCATGAGCGGCTGCCTGTGGAGCTTCCTGCCCTTCCCCATCCTCATTGCCCTGTATTCCATCATCCGTCAGCCCATCACGCGCTTCATGATGCTCACGACCACGGCCATGCAGGGCGTGATCGACGCGGTGAGCGCGGCGGGCTTTGACCTCGCCACCATCGCCATGACGGCGAACGACGGCGCCGTGACCGTGAAGGACGGTCTGACGCAGCTGCAGCCCTACGGCCAGATCACGCTCGTGAAGGCCGCGCAGGAGCTGGGCGTCGCCCTGCCCGAGGGCTGGATCCACATGGACTTCAGCTTCCTCGGCATGGACCTCACCATGATCCCCAGTGACGTCATCGGTCGGATCGGGACCGGCGGCTGGGCTGTTATCGGCGTGCTGCTCATTCCCATCGTTTCCGGCGCGCTGAGCTTCTGGCAGTCCAAGGTCTCCATGGCCGGCAATCCCTCGGCCGCGGACCCCAACGACCCCACCGCGCGCTCGAGCCGCATGATGATGTGGATGATGCCCATCATGTCCCTCTGGATCGGCTTTACCCTGCCCGCCTCCCTCGGCGTGTACTGGATCGCGAACAGCGTTCTGATGCTCGTGCAGGAGAAGGTGCTCAACAAGTATTTCAAGAAGAGCATGGCTGCGGAGGACGAGGCACGTGAAAAGGCCCGCATGGAGGACCGTCTCCGCCGCATGGAGGAGGCCCGCGTCGCCCAGCAGCAGCGCGAGGCCGAGAAGAAGAGCCTGAAGGAAAAGCAGAAGGCCGCGCAGGCCGCCAAGGCTGCCAAGGCCGAAAAGGCCAGGAAGGCCACCACCGAGAACGGCCGCATCGGAGACCGTCCGTACGCGAGAGGCCGTTCGTTCAACGCCGACCACTACGGCGAATAACGAAAAGGAGCTTGTCTTAGATGATCAAGTTTATTGATATGACGGGCAAGACCGAGGACGAGGCCATCCGCCGCGCATTGGAGCAGCTCGGTCTGGAGCGCGACGACGTTTCCGTCGAGATCCTCGAGCGCGCGAAGTCCGGCTTCCTCGGCATCGGCGGCTCGCCCGCAACGGTCCGCGTCAGCTATGACGACGGTCAGCCGGAGCCGAAGCCGGAGCCGGTCAAGCCCGAGCCCAAGAGCGCCGCGCCCAAGGCGGAGAAGAAGCCCGTTTACTGCGCCGAGGTGCTGCAGAAGGAAGTGCGCGCCAGGGAAAAGCAGGAGCGCGAGGCCAAGCGCGGCGAGCGCAGGGCCGAGCCGAAGGCCGAGAAGGCTCCGCGCGAGCCGGCCGTGCTCGGCGAGGAGATCCGCGACGAG
>Ga0256404_1004827_pt1 | contig 24757 bp, 15 predicted proteins | sample RumenRJG_01DNA_FD_185990 | JGI IMG/M metagenome (GOLD analysis project Ga0256404, IMG submission 185990) | Bovine rumen microbial communities from Lethbridge, Alberta, Canada - RJG_01 | ecosystem: Host-associated > Mammals > Digestive system > Stomach > Rumen | place: Canada: Alberta | collected... | reverse complement strand
AGGCAGGCCTTATAAGCTGTCTCGATTATTATAATGAGCGTCATGCTTTGAAGTTACTTTGAACCGCCGTATGCCGAACGGCACGTACGGTGGTGTGAGAGGGGAGTTAAATCTCCCCTACTCGATTATCTGTGATATTTGTTGTAGAAATCAAGAGCGTTGTGGATTCTTACATATGGATCCAGAAGCTCGCTCAGTGAATGATCGTAGTTGAGCTTATCGATCAGGAGAGCGATATATTTGCTCAGATCGACATTGATATAGTACGGACGGCTCAGCAGCTCCGGTGTCTGATAGATGGCATTGGTGGTCAGCACCTTGCTGATCATGCCTTCCTCGACAGCCTTATCGAACATGTCAAGGCCGTTCGTGAAGAGACCGAATGTTGCTGCCACGAAGACTCTTCTTGCCTTGCGCTTCTTGAGCTCAGATGCGACATCCAGCATGCTCTCGCCGGAGGAAATCATATCATCGATGATCAGGACATCCTTGCCCTCGACAGAGGAACCGAGGAATTCATGCGCAACGATCGGATTTCTGCCGTCGACAACGCGGGAATAATCTCTTCTCTTATAGAACATACCCATATCGAGTCCCAGAACGTTCGCATAGTAAACCGCACGGGTCATGCCGCCCTCATCCGGGCTGATAATCATCATATGCTTGCTGTCAATCTGGAGATCCGGTACGTTGTTGAAAAGACTCTTGATAAACTGATAGGTTGGAGGGATATTCTCGAATCCGCTGTTCGGAATAGCGTTCATGACACGAGGGTCATGGGCATCGAATGTGATGATGTTATCGACACCGAAATTGTGAAGTTCCTGGAGCATAACCGCACAGTCGAGGGATTCTCTTGATGCTCTCTTGTGCTGGCGGCTTTCATAGAGAAACGGCATGATAACGTTGATTCTTCTCGCCTTGCCTGTGGCGGCTGCGATAACACGCTTGAGATCAGCATAGTGATCATCCGGCGACATTCTGTTGACGTGACCGAACAGCTTATAGGTAATAGAGTAGTTGGTGACATCGACGATAATATACAGATCCTTGCCCCGGATCGAATCGCTGATGGTGCCCTTGGCTTCACCGGAGCCGAAACGCGGGCATTTCGCGCCGATGATGTAGGAATCCTTCATATGCTCACCTACAGGGTTGAGTACCTTGTTTCGTTCTTTTCTCCAGTTGACGATGTATTCATCAACTTTCCTGCCGAGTTCGATGCTGCTCTGAAGAGGGATGATTCCGAGTTCGCCGACAGCGATGGAATCGCGGAACTCTTCAATATTCTGTGCCATAGTATACCTCCTGAAAAGTGACTGGTGTTTACAGTCTCATTATATAATACATATAAAATTTTTCCACAGTTAATTTTGAAATCAATCTGCGGGTGCGCCGCCGATGGCTTTGCGCACACGGATATCGTCGCCGATAATCATCATAATGTCGTAGGCACTGATGATACGTGAAAAAATACGTTCGCTGTAGACCTTCTGCAGTGCGTCGAGCGACAGGTTGGTCGAAATGATCGTGGACCGCGATGCGTTCATCCGCTTGTTGAGCAGATAGAAGAGCTGTCCGGTGACAAAGCTGTTGGAAAGCTCTGTGCCGAGATCGTCGATGATCAGCAGGTCGCAGTCCTCGATATACGGGAAACGATCCTCCGCCTGCTCGGCCGGGTCCGTCTGGGCGCCGCGGTCAAAGGTATGATGCTCCATGACATCTACGAGGCCGATCGCACTGATGCTGATCACCGTGCGGCAGCGGTCGATCATCTCTTTCGCTATGCAGTTGGTCAGAAATGTCTTGCCGACGCCGGTCTTGCCGTAGAAGAGGATATTGCGCTTCCCGTCAAAATGATCGATGAATTCGTGACATTTCTTCAGCACGGCATTCATGTTCTCGCGCGGACTGATACCGAGAGACGGATCGGTCTTCCCGGAATAATAGCGGATATCAAAATGTTCGAAGTTCTCTCTGGCGAGAATCTCCCGGAGTCCGGACTGCTGATAGAGCAGTTCCGCGGCGAGCTGGCGGAAACAGACACATTTCTGCCCGTTTACAAAACCGGTATCATGGCAGTGCGGACAGACATATGGCGGGTCCAGATAATCATCCGGATAGCCGGCATTGGCAAGCAGCTGCCGCTGTTCGTGCTCGATATTGCGGATCTCGGCCTGTACGACAGATTTGTGCCGGTCCTGTCCGCTGACGGCGGCTTTCGTCTGCTCGGCGTAGATATCGACAATGCGCCTGCTCAGCTCATCGTAAGCCGGGAGCTTCTCCCGGATCTCCTGTTCGCGCCGGCGTATCAGCAGCTGCCGGTCGAGCCGGCGCTGGTCGTAGATACGCATCAGGGTCATATACTGTGAATTTGTAAGTCCCATGGCAAACCTCGTCAGTCAGATGTCGAGCCCGTTGTGGACTGCAGCCGGCGGATGAAAATCTTATCCAGATCGGTGTCGCTGTAGGAACGCTGCTGGAAATTGCCGAACTGGCCGCCCTGGCGCTTTGCCGTCTTCGCAGGAGCGGATTTGCTGCGGGCGCGGGCCTCGTCGTCGCGTTTTACCGCCTCCAGTGTATCGATGCCCTTCTCCTTCCAGTTGGAAAGGATCCGGTCAGTGTATTCGAAACTTGGCGAGTGCGTGGCACGTATGGTACGTGCGCATGCCTCCAGCACCATATCCTTCTCAAAGCCGTATTCGTGGAACCATTTGCGGATGAAAGCGGCTTCGCTGGTCGCCGGTCTGCGTCCGCCCAGTCCCAGCGCCTTCATCACGGCAAAGCTGGTGCCGTTGTACTGCTCTATGGAACGGTGCGCCTCCTCGGCCGTCTTGATGCCTTCTTCTGCCCAGCCGATGGCGGTCTTCTCGATATAGCGCATGTTCGTGTGGTTGTTATTGACGCAGTATTCAAAAAGATATTCAATCAGCTCATTGGAAAAACCGAGCTCGTCCGTAAAAAAGCAGATCATGTTGAGATCTGTCTCGCTCAGCGTACGGCCGAGATAAGCCTGAATGATGCCGATGAGTTCGCTGCCTTCCTTGCCGCTGCAGATCGAGCTGATCTGTTCCATGGAATAGGTCTTTTTCTCGTAGTGCTTCGCTGCAGGTGCAGCCGGTGCCGCCTTTATCTGAGGAGCTGGCTCTGTCTGCAGTGCCGGCTGCGCCATCGCGGTCTGCGCCGCAGGCGTCTCCGGAAGAGCAGGCTGTGCTTCCTCGCTGTGTCTGTTCAGGTCCATCAGGCAGATGGCGGTAATCGCATGATCGGCACCATCTGCATAGGAGAGAGTGAGCAGTCCCTTCTTCTCCCAGTAGCGGAGCGCACGGGTGACATCGGCGTCCGTCAGATTGAAAGTGTCCGCGATCGATTCCAGAGAAAGCTCATGGTCGCGGACCGGGAGCCAGCGCAGCAGATAAAGGTATATCTTAACAAACTCCCCGTTGGCATCCGGGAGATAATCATCAAAAAATGCTTTCGGAATCCTGACGTAATTGTCAGAGCCTTCCGATACGAGTTTTACATTGCGGGACATAGTCCACCCCTCTTTTCGTCAGTTCTTGTGCGGTTTAAATTATAGCACAGATGATTTTTTTTGAGAATAGAAGGGCAGGCCGGCGCGCGCGGTGCATGCGTTTTCTGCCCGCCGGTGGATAAAGTGGATAACTCTGTTTTCTGCCGTATTTTTCAGATAAAAATATCCACCGCCCGGCGCGCCGCAAACGGCCGGCCAAACGGTGGATAAAGTGGATAAAAAATTATTTAACGAGGTCTTCCCCGATTTTTACAACGTTTCCGGCACCCATGGTTATCAACAGGTCGCCGTTGACACAATTTTTTCGGAGGAAATCTTCGATCTTCTCAAAACTCGGAAAATAGTAGGCTTCCTTTCCCTGATCCTGCAGCAGGCGGACGATGTCGCGGCTGTGCACCATGCCGGTATCCTTCTCGCGGGCGGCGAAAATATCGGCGAGGACAACCTTGTCTGCCAGCATCAGCGCATCGGCGAACTGATCCAGGAAAGCGATTGTCCGCGAATAGGTGTGCGGCTGGAATACGCACCACAGCGTCTTGTGCGGATAGTTGCGCGCCGCTGTCAGTGTGGCGCGGATTTCCGTCGGATGATGCGCGTAGTCGTCGATGACGGTTACGCCGTTAAACTGTCCCTTGTATTCAAAGCGGCGGTCAGCGCCATCGAAGGAAAGAATGCCGGCGAGGATGGCATCGTCGCTGATGCCGATCTGGCGTGCGGCGGCAACGGCTGCCAGCGCGTTGGAGATGTTGTGCCTTCCCGGTACCTTCAGCTGGATGCGCAGCGTCGGCTTGCCGTATTCAACGAGGGTAAAGGAGCCGTGCGCGTGCTCATCAAACGCAATATCGGCAGCGGTATAGTCGCTTCCCTCGCTGAAGCCATAGGTGACGATGCGGCAGCGCAGGCCGTCGGTGATCTCATTGAGATTGTCGATTTCGCTGTTGATGATCAGCGTGCCCTGCTCATCCGGCTTTTCCGCGAAAATGCGGAACGAATGGCGGATGTCATTGAGATCCTTGAAGAAATCGAGATGATCCTCTTCAATATTCAGGATGACGGCGATCTTCGGTGTGAGGCTGAGAAAGCTGTTTGTATATTCGCAGGCCTCGGTGATAAATGTGTCGGAACGGCCGACGCGGACATTGCCGCCGATGGATTTCAGAATACCGCCGACACTGATGGTCGGGTCGGTATCTGCCTTCAGCAGAATATTGGAAATCATGGAAGTTGTCGTCGTCTTGCCGTGCGTACCCGAAATGGCAATGGAATTGCGGTAGCAGGCCATGATCTGGCCGAGCAGGGCGGCACGGTCCATCATCGGAATGCCGGCAGAAGCCGCCGCCATGTATTCCGGATTGTCGCGGTGAATAGCTGCCGTATAGACGACGGCATCGATATCATCCGTGATATTCTCGGCGCGCTGACCGTATTCGATCTTCGCTCCCATCGAGGCGAGATGCTCTGTGAGCGCTGACTTGTTCCCGTCCGAACCGGAAACCGTAAATCCGCGGTCGAGCAGAATCTCGGCGAGACCGCTCATGCTGATACCGCCGATGCCGATAAAATGGATATGCTGAGGTTTGTTGAAATTAATCTGGTACATAAAATCAGTCCTGTTCCTTCTATATTAATGTAATGATTTTTGCCGCACGCAGGCTGCGCCCGGGCAGTCCGGACCGCGGTATATTTTTCTGAAAAAGACTGTAAAAAGTCCAGTAACATTATACATGCAAACCATAAAAAAGCAAATCAGAACAGGTAAAAATCACATAGCCAAGTTAACATAATCCAACCGCTAAAAACTGGACAACATGGTATAAAAACCGCATTGCATAGTAGATATTTTCGTCAATATGCACTCTTTTTTTAGTTAAAACTACAAATAATGGTAATTAGCACTGTTCATATTTTATGTTATTGTGCTATAATATGAGCACAGGAAACAACTGAGGTGATTTTGTGATTAAGAAGGAAATGATTGCCATGCTGCTGGCAGGCGGCCAGGGCAGCAGGCTTGGAGTATTGACAGCAAATGTCGCAAAACCGGCCGTCATGTTCGGTGGGAAATACCGTATTATCGATTTTCCTCTCAGCAACTGTATCAATTCCGGTGTCGATACGGTCGGCGTTCTTACGCAGTACCGTCATCTGAGACTGAATACACATATCGGAATCGGTATTCCGTGGGATCTGGACCGCATTAACGGCGGTGTCACGCTCCTGCCGCCATATGAGACGAGCAGCACGTCTGACTGGTATTCAGGCACAGCAAATTCCGTATATCAGAATCTCGAGTTTATGGATCACTACAATCCGGATTATGTCTTAATCCTGGGCGGTGACCATGTATATAAGATGGATTATGAGATGATGCTTGACTACCACAAGAAGAAGGGCGCCGACGTCACTATTGCCTGCATTCCGGTTCCATGGGAGGAGGCAAGCAGATTTGGCGTTGCTGTAGCCGATGAAGACGGCAATATCAGAAATTTCGAAGAAAAACCTGCGCATCCATCAAGCAATCTGGCTTCGATGGGCATTTATATTTTTAACTATAAAGTGCTCAGAGAAGCGCTGATCGCCCTGAAGGATCAGCCGGGCTGTGACTTCGGTATGCACGTTATTCCGTATATTCAGGAGAAGACGCACAATATCTATGCTTATGAGTTCAATGGCTACTGGAAGGATGTCGGTACACTTTCGGCATACTGGCAGGCCAATATGGAACTGATCAGCATCATACCGGAGTTCAATCTCTATGAGGAGTTCTGGAAAGTCTATACGCGCAACGACATTATCCGTCCGCTTTATTTCGGCGATAAGGCCGATGTCGATACCTGCATTATCGGCGATGGTGCGGAGATCCGCGGAACGGTGGAGAACAGCGTGATCGGAAGCGGTGCCGTGATTGAGGACGGTGCTATTGTGCGCGATTCGATTGTCATGGAGAACGCGGTGATCGGGAAGGATACCGTCGTTGACAAGTCGATTATAGCGGAGTCCGTTCATGTCGGAGCAAAGTGCCATCTTGGCGTCGGGAAATTCGCGAGGAACGAATACAATCCGAAGGTTTACAATGCCGATCTGGTGACGATCGCGGAGGATTCTGTGATCCCTGACGGTGTAAGCATCGGCAAGAATACAGCCATTTCCGGTATCACAACCATTGATGATTATAAAGACGGATTACTCGCAAGCGGACAGGTAATCATTAAGGCAGGTGATCGATGATGAAGGCATTGGGTATTATTCTTGCAGGCGGCGGCAGCAGCAGACTCGGAGATCTTTCCAAGAAGAGGGCCGTGGCGGCTATGCCGATCGCGGGAAGCTATCGCTGTATTGATTTTGCACTGAGCAGCATGTCCAACTCCCATGTGCAGAAGGTGGCTGTTTTCACGCAGTACAATGCGCGGTCGCTGAATCAGCATCTGAGTTCATCGAAATGGTGGGATTTCGGCCGTAAACAGGGCGGTCTTTTCCTGCTCACACCTACAGTTACGACGACCAATGATTCCTGGTTCCGCGGCACTGCGGACGCGATGTGCCAGAATATAGATTTTCTGCGCGATTCTCATGAACCTTATGTGGTTATTTCGTCCGGTGATTGTGTCTACAAGGCGGATCTCGGCAAGATGCTGCAGTATCATATCGACAAGAACGCCGATATTACAATAGCGTACACTCAAATCGACAATACACTGGATAATCCGGCGCGATTCGGTGTGCTGACTCTGGATAAAGATAATAAAATCCTCAGCCTTGATGAGAAGCCTGCAGAGGCGTCCGGCAATATTGTGAATACCGGTATTTATATCATGCGAAGGAGATTCCTGATTGAGCTCCTGAACAGAGCGGACAAGGAAGGCAGGTACAATCTGGTACAGGATATCATCGTGCCGCTGATCGGAACCCGCAATGTCTATGGATATGAGCTGCCGGGTTACTGGAGCAATATCGCGACAGTTGACGCATATTACAGAACCAATATGGATTTTCTGAAACAGGATATGCGTGAATATTTCTTCGGCGGATATAACAGTATATATTCGAAAGAGACGGATGAACCGCCGGCCAAGTTCAATGAGGGCGCAAGCGTTCGGAATTCACTGATCGCGAGCGGCTGCATTATCAATGGTGCCGTGGAGAACTCTGTTCTCTGCCGCAAGGTTTATCTTGGAAGCAACAGTGTAGTTAGAAATTCAGTTATTTTAGGAGATGTTTATATTAGTGACAATACGGTAGTTGAAAATTGTATTGTTGAAAGCCGCGGGACACTTCGCTCGGCAAGGCAGTATAAGGGGACAGACGGAAAGATCAGAGTCGTTGTGGAGTCGAATGAAAGGTATCTTATATAATTTGCATACCGTAGTGTAATATAGCAGAACCTGCCTGTGATCTGCAAGGAGGAAGACTATGCAAATTACCGATGTAAGAGTTCGAAAGATCAATAATAAGGGCAAGTTGAAGGCAGTTGTTTCTGTCACGATCGATGACGAATTTGTCGTACACGATATCAAGGTGATCGATGGTGATAAGGGATTGTTCATCGCAATGCCGAGCAGAAGAACTGCCGATGGCGAGTACCGGGATATCGCACATCCGATTAATTCTGAGACGCGCGAGCGCCTTCAGGGAATCATACTAGAGAAATATCAGCAGGCAGAGGATGTGGCACCGGCTGAAGACGAGTAGGTCTTCGGCGATCGTACATACCATACAAAATAAAAGGCCGTCTCGTATGAGACGGCCTTTTTCTATGAGGGGTAAATTTTTTCGGCAGGTATGTCTGCCGCTGGTTGGCTTTTCAGTATGCACCGCCCTCAGGCTCTGGCGGTGACCACTGCTGGTTTTACCTGTCTGTCCTGACGCATCATGAAATCCATGATTCTTGTGACGTCTTCTTTATCGTATGCGACAAGTTCCAGCTCAGGGATTTCATTGCTCGAAAATACCTTGGCGAGTGCAACGAACTGGCTGAGCTTGGATTTGAGGTTGATGCAGTCACCTTCTCCGGTAACCAGCTCCACCTTACCCTTGCAGCTGTCGATCATTTTGAAGAATCCGTCGATGTCTGTAACGTTTGTAACTTTCATTGCAGTTCTCCTTTCTTTAATTCCCTTTGCCTGTTTCGATGGTCATTATACACGCCTGAAAACGGATTGCAAGCGTTTTCACGAAAATCGGCGTATTGGCGATTATAGACAAAAACAGGAAATATTATTGTGCATAATAACGGAGAATCCGGTAAAAATATAGGCATAATTACCTGTAAACCGGATTATTTTTTGTGTGTGCAAAAAAACACGGCGGGAAAAAGGAGACTGTGATACACTAGGATAGTAGTTTTAAAAACAGTAATGATAAGGATGGTATGCAATGTTTATCGTAGCAGGATTGGGCAACCCGGGCCTTCAGTACGTAAATACAAGACACAATACGGGCTTTGCCGCGCTGGACACACTGGCAGAGCAGTGCGGTATCCGTTTTACCATGCATAAGTATAAAGGCATCTGCGGACAGGGATTCATCGGCGCGGAGAAGGTGCTGCTGATCAAGCCGCAGACCTATATGAATCTGAGCGGCGAATGTCTGCAGGAAGCCGTTCATTTCTATAAGGTGCCGTCAGACCATGTGCTCGTCATGTATGACGATATCAGCTTGCCGGTCGGTCAGCTGCGGATCCGGGAAAAGGGCAGCGCCGGCGGCCATAACGGAATGAAGAGCATTATTGCCTGCCTCGGCACGGACGTATTTCCGCGGATCAAGATCGGCATCGGCGAGAAGCCGGCCGGCTATGACCTGGCGGCCTACGTGCTTGGCCATTATTCGGAAGAAGACCGGAAGCTTATGGCGGAGGCATTTGACAATGCCGCAGAGGCGGCGCAGATGATTGTCGGCGGCGATGTGAAAGGCGCGATGAATCATTTTAACGTGCGCAACAGGCAGAAGCAGGCATAAGAAGCAGGAGGATCGTATTGAAGACATTTACAGAGCCGCTTGAAGGCCTGCATGAATTTGCGCTGATCCGGAAGGATCTGGAGAGCGGGCAGACACCGGTCCGTGTCAGCGGCTGCATCGATGTGCAGAAGAGCCATCTGATCAGTGCGCTGGGCGAGGCGTATCCGCGGAAGCTGATTATCACCTACAGCGAGACGAAAGCCAGACAGATCCTCGCAGATTACCGTTTCTTCGACAGCCGGGCGGTGTATTATCCGGCAAAAGACCTGATTTTCTACAGCGCTGACGTGCAGAGCGATTTTATCGTGGGTCAGCGTATGACCTGTATCAACCGCATTCTGTCAGGAGAGCCGGTCACGGTTGTGACGGTGATCGACAGCCTGATGGATAAGATACAGAAGCCGGAGCAGATGAGACGGCAGCAGCTGCATTTTACGGTGGATGAGGAAATCAATCTCGAAGAGACGGAAAAGCGCCTCGCCGATGCGGGCTTTGAACGTGTCAGTGAGGTTGAGACGCCGGGGCAGTTTGCGGTGCGCGGCGGCATTCTGGATATTTTCAATGTGGCGGATGAGAATCCGGTCAGGATCGAACTGTGGGACGACACCATCGATTCCATTCGTATTTTTGATGCGCAGACGCAGCGGTCGATCAACGATGACCTGGAGGAATTTTCGGTCTATCCGGCGGCAGAGTATTTCATGGATGAGGCGCGCAGGCAGGCGGGTATCGCCGCCATCAGCGCGGATGCGAAAAAACAGGCGGCGGCGCTGTCCGGCGAGGGCAGCCAGCAGGCCGCGCATCACCTGCAGGGTATGGTGCAGGAGCTGACGGATACGATGGATGCGCTGGGCAACGGCGCGAATATCGACAGCTACGCGGCGTATTTTTATGACGATCTGGGCACCTTCCTCGATTATTTTGACGGGGACGGCAGCCTGATTGCCGTGGATGAGCCCGCGCGCGTTTCGGAACGGGGCGATGCGGTTTACAAGGAGTATTCGGCCAGCATGGAGGAACGCCTCGGTGCCGGCGCCGCACTGCCGGGACAGGCGCGCGCCGTGAGCAGTTTCGAAGAGGTTCTGTCGGATATTGCGGACAGGAGAACCGTGCTGCTGACCGCGCTGCAGTATAAGATTGCGGGTATACCGGTGCGCGCCGATTATGGCATGCACGTCGTTGGCATGAGCAATTACAACGGCAATTTTGAGATGCTGATGAAGGACATCGACCGGTGGATGCGCCAGCAGTACAGACTGGTTGTCATCTGCAGTTCGGAGCTGCGCGGCACACGCCTGGCATCGGAGATCACGGAACGCGGCTACACGGCGATGTATACCGAGGACCGCAGCCGCGTACTTGAGCCGCGCCAGATCATGGTGACGCGCGGCGCACTGCGGCAGGGCATTGAGTACCCGGATATCCGCTTCGCCATTATTTCCGAGACGGATATTGTCGGAGCGGCCCGAAAGAAAAAGCGCAGCCGCCGCAAGGACAGCCGCGGCGAGGCAATCAGCTCGCTGTCGACACTGAGCGTCGGCGATTATGTTGTACACGAGCGCTGGGGCATCGGCGTCTACCAGGGCATTGAGAAGATCGAGACGGATGACACGCAGCGTGATTACATCCGCATTGCCTATAAAAATGAAGAATCACTGCTGATCCCGGTTTCGCAGCTGGATGCGATTCAGAAATATGCGGATAAGGGAGCGGAAAAGGTTGCTGTCAATTCGATGGGCGGCCGTGAATGGAAGAAGACGCGCCGGCGCGTCAGCAAAGCGGTCCATGTGCTGGCGGCGGACCTTGTCCGGCTGTATGCCATCCGCGAACACGAAAAGGGCTATGCCTGCGGACCGGATACAGTCTGGCAGAAAGAATTTGAGGATATGTTTCCGTACGAGGAGACGAATGACCAGATCGCCGCGATCGATGATGTCAAACGGGACATGGAGAGCACGAAGATCATGGATCGCCTGATCTGCGGCGATGTCGGGTTCGGCAAGACGGAAGTCGCCATCCGCGCGGCATTCAAGATGGTGCAGGAGGGCAAACAGGTGGCGATGCTCGTGCCGACGACCATTCTGGCGCAGCAGCACTATCAGACTTTTGCGCAGCGGATGAAGGATTATCCGGTCAACATCGAGATGCTTTCCCGTTTCCGGACGTCCGCGCAGCAGAAGGAGACGATCCGGCGGCTGAAGAGCGGAGAGACGGATATTGTGATCGGCACGCACCGCCTGCTGTCCGCCGATGTCGGCTTCAAGGATCTCGGCCTTCTGATCGTGGACGAGGAACAGCGTTTCGGCGTCACGCACAAAGAGAAAATCAAGAACCTGCGCAAGACGGTGGATGTGCTGACCCTCACGGCGACGCCGATTCCGCGAACCATGCATATGAGCCTGATCGGCATCCGCGACATCAGTCTGCTGAACGAGGCGCCGATGGACCGTCTGCCGATTCAGACCTACATTATGGAATACGATGAAGGCATGGTCCGGCGGGCGATTATCCGTGAGATGGATCGCGGCGGGCAGGTGTTTTACGTGTACAACCGCGTGCGCGGCATCGAGGAGGAAGCCGCGAAGGTTTCCCGGCTCGTGCCGGAAGCGGAAGTAGCCTATGCGCACGGACAGATGCGCCCGGCGCAGCTGGAAAAGATTCTGTCCGATTTCGTCAGCGGCGATATCGATGTCCTCGTCTCCACGACGATCATCGAGACCGGCATGGATATGCCGAATGTCAATACGATCATTATCCAGGACGCAGACCGGTTCGGCCTCGCACAGCTGTATCAGCTGCGCGGCCGTGTGGGGCGGTCCAGCCGCACCTCGTACGCGTTTCTTCTTTATAAACGGGACAAGGTTCTGCGTGAGGTCGCGGAGAAACGGCTGGCCGCCATCCGCGAATTTACCGACCTGGGATCCGGCTACCGCATTGCCATGCGGGATCTGGAGATCCGCGGCGCCGGCAGCCTGCTCGGCGGCGAACAGAGCGGTCATATGGAAGCGGTCGGCTACGATCTCTACTGCAAAATGCTCGGGCGGGCGATCCGCGAGGAGCAGGGCGGCGAGGCACCGGAGGAAGATTTTGATACGTCTGTGGACATCAAAGTCGACGCCTATATTCCGGATTCCTATATCCGCAATGAGATGCAGAAACTGGAGATGTATAAGCGGATTGCGCGCATAGGAAATGAAGAGGAGAAGAGCGAACTGGTGGATGAGCTGGTTGACCGCTTCGGCGACGTGCCGCAGCCGGTCGACAATCTCCTGAATATTGCGCTGTTGAAAGCCATGGCACACAGCGTTTATGTGACACAGATTGTGCACCGCGGAGAAAAAACTACTATATATATGTATGAACGGGCGAAAATCACCGCGGCAGCCATTCCGGACCTGCTTGAGGAATACGGCCGGAAACTGGAATTCAAGCCTGACCCGAAGCAGCCGCGCTTTATATTCCGTCCGGAGGCAAAAAAAGACGCCGTTCTCCTGAAGCAGGAATTAAAGCTTGTTTCAGACATGTCGCAGCGGCTGACGGAAAAGCCGGGTACTTGATAAATGCATTTTCATGGTGTAAAATAATTCATGATATGCTTTATAACCGAGAGAGATTATTATGAACAATAGGTTCAGCTAACCCGATAAAAATGATGAAAAGGAGCAGGCTTCATGTCAAAAAAGAAAAATGATTTCTGGGACACGCCGGAAGAAGACGAACTTCAGGATGCCGCCGGGGAAAATTCGAGTGCAGAAGAATGGTCGGCAGTGAAAAGCCTCCCATTAAAGATAATAATGAGGATTCTGCTGATGATTTCGTTCATTGCAGCAGCCGTTTCCGGCTTTGTTGTATATGAATATGTTTACGACCGCTACGCGGACGGAAACTTTAATGACGATTTCTTCAACAGCCGCAGCTTTGCCGCGGAATATGATGACAGCGTGGATAATCTTTTCCAGCTGCTGAATGCCATGGAAGAGGATTCCACAGTTACGGATCCTGGCAATGAAGAGCGCCTGGCGACGATGATTGAGAATTATATGGGCAAGGATACCAACTTCTCTTTCATGATTCAGGATGCAGATCATCAGACCATCGCCGAGAGCGGTGATGATGCCAAACAGAGAATCGAAGCCAGCAGCCATTACCTTCTCCTGACCAGCGACAGCAGCGGATCAAGCACCAGCAGTACGCTGCCTGGTATGCTTCTGGAAAGCGATAAATGGGAGCAGGAACTGAAGAACGCAAGTGAAGAGTATATTATTTATACCGCTGTAGACAATGAACTGTCACAGAAGGACAATTTTTACGAGGCACAGCAGCAGTTCAACCAGACAGCACAGTATTTCCGATATGCCAGAATTATCGGCATCATCGCCGTCATCCTGCTGATTATCAGCCTGATTTTCAGTATCATGGCAACCGGTATGAAGCGCGGATATGATGGCGTCAGACTGAACTGGTTCGATAAGATTCCGACAGAGATTGCGCTGATCATCATGCTGGCCGGCGATTATGGTCTGTATTATCTGATCCGCATGTTCTTCGGACGCAATGGCAGTGTCAATGCGTTCGGACTCAGTCAGTACCTGACATACACCAATATCAGCTATGCGCTGATGATTGTGGCTTATATCTGGTTCATCAAGTGCTTCTTCAGCGTGATTCGCCGTATCAAGGCAGGCACTTTCTACCGCAAGTCCATCATCGGACGGATTATCATCGCGGTATCCAATGCGATCGGCAAACTGCCGTCCGCACTGTGTGTTCTGCTGACGATCATCATTCTGGTGCTGATCAACGGCGGTGTTGTCTATGGATGCATCTTCATGCGTCAGTACACGGTAAAGGGCATTCCGATTGCATTCCTTGTGGCTGCGGTTACCTTTATCTATGAGATCATGGCGATTGTGGCGCACAGCCATGACAGAAATATGGCGGAACAGGCGCTGTTCCATGATGATGACGACCTGGCGGCCGAGGAAGCGGCAATGGAAGAGCCTGCAGCCGAAGCGGCATCCGAGGCGGCTGATGCGGTCACCGTATCCGCGTCCGGCAGACAGAAACCGTCCATGTCAGGCAGATATAAATCACAGAGTGCAGCGGCACCGGCAGAGGAGACGAAGGAAGCACCGCAGCAGAGCGATGACGACAAGATGGATTTCGAGTCATTTGACCTCGGCCATGCTGTAGAAGAGGCAGAGAAGAAGAAAGCGGAGAGCGAAGCGGCTAAGAAAGAGACAAGAACCGCGAAGGCGGAAGAAGCTCTTGCAGCTGCCAAAGCGGCAGACACCGAGAAGACAGTCGTACTTTCCGAGGACGATATCATGAAAGCCATCAATGCTTCAGCAGCTCCGGCTGTGGAGCAGCCGAAGACCAAGAAGCCTGAACAGGCTCAGCAGGAGACTGCACAGGAGCAGCCTGAACAGGCAGCGGCGGAGAAGACCGTTTCCGCACCGGCTGAGCAGACAGCTTCCGTTCCGGAGAGCAGTAAGGCACAGAAGACATCTTCTGAGAACCTGCAGCCGGCGGAGGATGAGACAGAAGGTTTTGACCTTACCCAGCTGACCAAGAGTGTCCGCAATACATACAGGGCACAGCTCAAACCGAGAGGCATCGTCGCTTCCGTCCGGGCTCCGAGAAAACCGGTCATGGTTGACATGGATCAGGATAAGACAGCTCTCGTCATCTCCGATATTATGGATCAGATGGTGCGTTTTTCCACTGACAACGTGAAGAATTATGCGGAGGTCTATACGCAGGGCAGCAAGGCGCTTCTGATTGTCAGAGTCACCGTTGCCGAAGATAAGATCGAGGATGCGAAGAAGATCTCATCGGACGGCACCTTTGACCGGGCATCGAAGATCGTCGCAGAAGAAGGCGGCCGGTTCATTTCCATGGTAGATGACAATGTCCTCAAGGTGGGCATGCTTGTGAAGAGAATCGGTGCATAACTGAGAGGTAAAATAAAACCGGTGCATCGGCCGACAGGGCCGGGCACCGGTTTTTTATATCAGAAGAGAAAGAGAAGGTGTGCAGAATTTCTGCACACCTTCTCTGCTTTTTCTGTATCAGCTCCTCAGCTACTCATCCAGCACGGCGATTTCGAGAAAGTCAAAACTGATTGCCTCGATAAAATTATCCTGCGTAAAACGTGTTCGGCTGCGGCGCTGAAATTCGCGGATATTGCGATCCAGCCAGATCGGCTCCGGCAGATCAAATTCACGGCTCATCGCCGTAACGGCGTGGGCGACTTTCGCTGTCCGGGACACATCGCTGCCGTCTGTAACCTGCATATCCCGGATGATGTGATTTTTCCTGACGATTTTACCATATAAAGTGAACATGACAGTCCTCATTTCCATTCCAAACATATATTCTGTGCATAATGATAGTTTACAGCACCTTTTTTTGTCAAGGACAACTAATAATTTCAAAAAAATTACAGTTGTTAAATATTTATTAACATGTTATACTGTTTAATAAATAATTGTGCAACAAAATGTGTATTCTTCAGAGGAGGAACATTATGAAGAGAACATGGCTTACGAGGGCTGCGGCGGCTGCCTCAATCGCTGCAGTGCTTGCATCCGGCTATCCTCTTTCTGCGCTGGCGGAGACGGCCGGCTATCAGGAGGAGACAGCAGCGGATACCACAGAACTTCAGGAGAGCGAGACTGAATCAGAGGAAAACGCCGCTTCTGCGGAAGAGACAGAGACGGAGACAGAGACAGAATCGGAGACAGAGACAGAAGCAGAGGTACACCAGATTACGGGCTTCGCAGGACTGGCTGAGTCAGAGAAGGAATACACAGTCAGCTATTATAATAAGCCGTCTGAAGACGAAGTCATTGCCATGCTTCCGGATACGATTGAAGTCTATCTGGACAATCAGTCAGTGACGACCGAGATTCCGGTTACCTGGGAGAACCCGGTATCGGACAGCGATTACAGCAGTACGGATTATTTCTATTATGAATATGACGCTGTGTGGGATACAGATCAGTACACACTGGCGACAGATCAGGAAGCACCGTATGTATGGGTTAACCTGAGTACAGCGCTCGGCGAAGGCGAGACCGAAGTCGGCAGCAGCAATGTTTCCGGCGGCAGCCAGTCTGCGGTGGCATCTGTTTTCCGCGGCAGGATAGCGACCGGTTCCAATCTTCTGCTTGCGGCTGCTTCTGCATCGACTCAGGATAGCAACCAGCAGGCGATTTACAATTATCTGACGCAGAAGATGGGATTCAATACAGCGGCCGCGTGCGGTATTCTCAGTAATATTGAGGCAGAATCCGCTTTTTATCCTACCCTTTACGGAGACGGCGGCACGAGCTACGGATTATGTCAGTGGCACAATGATCGTTTTACCGCGCTGAAGAATTATACAAGCAATTACCAGACAGTCGAGGGACAGATGAGTTATCTGTACTACGAGCTGCAGACAAGCTATTCCGGTGTACTCAATTATCTGCGCAATGTCAGCAATAATGCGTCGGGCGCCTATTATGCGGGTTACTACTGGTGCTATTATTTCGAGATTCCGGCAAACCGGGCCAAAGCGGCACAGGTAAGAGGCAACCGTGCCAGTGAACATTTCTGGCCGCAGTACAGCGGACAGGCGACCAATGGCAGCACGGACAGCGGCGATACCACGGTATCTTCTCTGCAGATTTCCGGCGCGACAAAGCCAACCTCTCTGACAGAGGGCAGCGGCTTCAGCGTGCAGGGCACCATCAGTTCCAATACAAGAATCACGCAGGTTACGGCAGGCGTTTATGATGCATCCGGCAATCGTGTTATCGGTGCGGAGGCGTCACCGTATACGACTATGTATACACTCGGCAATATGGATGCTTCCATCCGGTTCGGCACTCTTTCCGCAGGAACCTATACCTATAAGGTTATCGCTACGGATGAGAAGGAGACGAAGACACTCGTTGAGACGCAGTTTACAGTAACCGGTTCCGGCAGCGGCACATCGCAGTCATCAGGTCTGCGCATCACCGGTCAGAATCATCCGGACGATCTGACCACCGGACAGGGATTCAGCATCAAGGGTGTTGTCACCTCCGACAAGACAATCACCAATGTGACCGTTGGCGTTTACGATGCGTCCGGCAATCAGCTGATTGGCGCAAGCGCATCACCGAACAGCAAGAGTTTTGATTTATACAGCCTTGATACCCGTGTCCGTTTCGGCACGCTCTCAGCCGGTATCTATGTATACAAGGTTACCGCTGAAGATCAGGATGGTCCGCAGACGCTGGTAGAGGCATATTTCACGGAGACAGCGGCGAACAATGCCACCGTGTCCTCACTGAGCATTTCGAATTATTCGCAGCCGACGACGATTCAGGAAGGCTCCGGTTTCTCTGTAAGAGGTACCATTACTTCTTCATCGAAGATCAAACGGGCCAGCGTCAATATCGTGGATGATTCCGGCGATCAGGTAATCAGCGCAAGTGCATCTCCGAATACTTCGACCTACAATATCTCGGGTCTGGACAGCAAGGTGCGTTTCGGCACACTTTCCACCGGCGAGTACACCTATCAGGTTACGGCTGAGGATGCAGGCGGCGAGGAGACCCTCGTGAACGATGACTTCTCCGTTGTCGGCGGCGAGGTGAAGGGACTTGAGATTGCCAATGCGGTAAATCCTGACAGCTTCACGGCAGGCACAGTATTTACAATCGGCGGCAGCATTTCCTCCGGTTCGAAGATTTCCAATGTCACGGCAGCTGTTTATAACGGATCCGGCAGCAAGGTGCTCAGCGCCAGCATGAATCCGAACAGCACGTCCTGCGAGCTGAGCAGTCTTGCCGGCAAGCTGCAGTTCGAGACACTGGCAGCAGGTACATATACCTATGCAGTAAACGCAACCGATCAGACCGGTACGCAGGCACTTGTCAATGTGAAATTTACAGTCAAGGAAGCAGATGCCTGCATCAGCATTGCGGATTATACGGCGCCGACAAGTCTGACGGTAGGCGATTATTTCGTGGTTCGCGGCAATGTGACATCGGATTCCCGGCTCACCAATGTGACGGTCGGTGTCTATGACAGCAATGGCAAACAGGTAATCGGTGCAAGTGCGACACCGAACAAGAAGACATACAGTCTCTCCGGTCTTGACTGGAAGGTGAAGTTCGGCAAGCTTTCGGCAGGCAGCTATGTCTACCGCGTGACCGCATCCAACAAGAACGGCACGAAGACACTTGTTGAGCAGAATTTCACGGAAAGCGTTTCCAAGGTCGGCCTGAAGCTGACAAGCTACACGAAGCCGACAGAGCTGACGACAGGCAATTACTTTATCCTCAGAGGCATCGTGACATCCGGCAGCACAATCAAGAGTGTGACAGCCGCTGTCTATGATGAGGACGGCAAACAGGTAATCGGATACACGGCACATCCGAACAGCCGCTCTTACAGCCTTGCCAGCCTGGATACGAAGGTGAAGTTCGGCAAGCTTTCCGCAGGCACCTATTCCTATCGTGTTATTGCGGAAGACGAGAACGGCACGACGACACTGCTTGATCAGACCTTTACCGAGAAGGATCCGTCCGGCAGTCTGAAGCTTACAAGCTACACCAAACCGATTTCTCTGCATGTCGGCAACGGCTTTTCCGTACAGGGCAGAGTTTCCTCCGGCAGCAAGCTGAAGGAAGTTACGGTCGGTGTCTATACGGAAGACGGCACGAAGGTGATCGGCTGCACCGCACATCCGACGATCAACTGGTATTACCTGGAGAATATGGATCACAGGATTAAGTTCGGTAAGCTGAAGAAGGGAACCTATTACTACAGGGTTACGGCGACCGATCAGAACGGTACGGTAACGCTGCTCAATGCGAAGTTCACGGAAAAATAATTTTCCGACCGTATGCGATCTTTTGTATAATAAATAGTGATCATGCTATAATAAATGCAAATGGTCTGTTCACGCAGATCATTTGCATTAATTTTTGGAGCGTTTTTATGGAAAATAATATTCTGATTAATTTTGCCGAAGAAGACGAAGAGGCACTGCGGCCGGTGCTCAGGCGTCTTATGGAGAAATTCCCCGGCGCCGGCTATGGACCAGAGGCTGTCCGCAGTCTGAAAAAATACAGATATATTGTTAATCTCTATACGCCGGCGGCGGAGAAATCTGCCGATTACCGGCGCGTCATTGGCTATGCGGTCAAACATCACCTGGACTGCCTGCTGTTTCACGTGGAACCTGAGGCGGCATCGTTTGACATGGAACTTACGGTGCAGGTCCTTCTTGGTCTGCTGAACGGTAAGACGCCGGCGGCGGAAGGCGTGCCGCAGGGCGCGGCGGCCGGAACAGATGCCGGAAAGGCAGAAGGCGAAGCACCGGAGAAGGCTGCACCGCAGGGCGGACAGGATGCAGACCGGTCAGCGCAGAGAACGGAAGAAGGCGGCCGCAGCGAGGAGACCGCGAAAGAAGAGACTGTCCGGAGCGAGGAGGCCGCGGAAGCGGAGTCCGTCCGCAGCGAGGAGACAGCGAAAGCGGAGATTGCCCGCAGCGCGGAAACAGCGAACGCAGAGACTGCCCGGAGCGAAGAGACAGCGAAAGCGGGAGATGTTCGCAGCGAGGAGACAGCGAAAGCGGAGACTGCCCAGAGCGCGGAGGGCACCGTGCCGGCACAGCCGAAGACGGCAGAACCGGCGGCGCAGCATAATACCGCCGTCTTGGCGTCAGCGCAGAGCAGCACTGCGCCGCAGGCAGATGAGGCAGCCGAGCAGGTTGAGATGGAGCTTCAGCAGGTTGTGACCCGCGAGGAAGAAGAGATCGAGAAGGCCGCCGACCAGAGAAGTCTGGTGCGTGACCGCCTGTATGCCGAAGGCATGCAGTACATGAATGGCATCGAACGGGAGCAGAATCCATACAAAGCCTTTGACTGTTTCCGCCAGGCTGCCAATGCGGGTTCCGTGCTGGCGCAGTATCAGCTCAGTGTCTGCTATGATCAGGGCATCGGCGTACGCCGCAGCGCTGCAGAGGCAGCGCGCTGGTGCGAGATGGCTGCCTTTGGCGGATACGGCAAGGCGCAGTGCGTGATCGGCTACTGCTATGAGACAGGTCAGGGCGTTTCACGGAACATGCGCGATGCGGTCCGGTGGTATCAGGCAGCGGCGGAGCAGGGCGAAATCGAGGCCATCAACAATCTGGCCTTCTGCTATCAGAAAGGCCGTGGCGTACGGCGCGATATGGATAAGGCAATTGCCCTCTACGAGCAGGCCGCCGAGGCCGGACACGCAAGTGCCCAGTATAATCTGGGCTTCTGCTACTGGTACGGCGAGGGCGTCAAGAGCGATAAACAGCGCGCAATCGAACTTTTCCGCACTTCGGCGAAGAGCGGAAACCAGAAAGCACAGCAGATGATGAAGATTCTCAATCTTCATGCCTATGTAAAATAATAAAATCTGAAAGGGGTTAATAAAATGGCAGACGAAAAAGAGAAGGCGGTTAAGCCAATTAATGTACTTACACCAGATGAAGCAAAATTTGCGGATTATGTGAGGGTCCGCACGGAGAAGACGCTTGGCGACATCCGCGCGCTGGCCGAAGAAGGCAATAAAGATCCGGAAGAATGGTGCCGGTGCTTCAGCTATCTTGGCAGAACTTACGGAAGGGATTCCGATGAGACATTCAAATGGTACAAATACTATTACAGAAACGGCATGATTCCGAAGGAAGTAGCGCTGGATGTGCTGATTCAGGTATATCTTACCTGCAGCGTCGATCAAGGATTTGCGAACATGCTTGTCAAAGCGGTCCGCGAGATGCCGGAAGAGACAAGGGCACAGCGCGAAAAGGAAATGACGGATGACCTTGTCGGCAAATATATGGAAGATGACGGCACGGTGAAGGTTTACCGCGGCTGCTTTGAGCGCCCGTTCGGAACCGAGGATGACCGCACAAGACCGATCGAGAAGGCATGTGCATTTTCGCTGGATAAGAACACGGCAAAAAAATATGCCACCATGTGGTTCCCGGAAAAAGCGTGGATCTATGAAGGCCGCGTAAAACTTTCCGATATCGCATACTGCAGCGTATACGATGAAGAGAAGACCATTATTCTGATTCCGCAGTTCAAAGGCGGCCAGTGGACCATCGAGAACACCGAAGAAGTGCCGGAGAGCGAATACGGCAGCGAGGATGAGAAGAAGGAAGCAAGAGCGGATTATGTAGCCGCCTTTAAGCACTGAAAGTTGAAGAAATGGTGTTTATATGGTAAAATTCTCGTAATTATGTGGTTTAGTGGGGATTGGATCCCGCGTGGCCTCACAGGAGGCCATGGAAAGTGAGGAACACTCGTGGATAACAGAATTAATGAAGGCGAACTGACCAAGAAGGCGAAAACGCTGGTCCTGCAGGGGCATTATGAGGAAGCTCTGGAGACCCTGGAGGAACTGGATCTTCATAAGATAAAGAACACATCCATTCTTTGCCTTGTCGGCGAGGCTTATATGGGACTCGAACGCTATGATGAAGCGGAACGTGTCCTTCTTCGTGTGTATGAAAAGCAGCCGAATACGAGAAGAATACTGGATCTTCTGACGACACTGTATATTGATAAACAGGAGTATTCAGAGGCCGAGTATTACTACAAGGAATTTATCGGTGTCGCTTCCAGAGACCTTCACCGCTATATTCTCCGATACCGTCTGGATAAGGGGAAAGGTGAGAGACTCTCTGTCCTCATCAAAACACTGGAACAGCTGAAAGATTACGAATATATCGAAGAATGGGCCTATGAGCTGGCGACGCTCTATGAAGCGGCCGGTGAGAAACAGAAATGCATCCATGAATGCGATGAGATCGCTTTGTGGTTCGGCCATGGCGAATATGTCGATAAGGCCATTGCGTTAAAGTGCAAGCTTACCGGACAGCCGGTTCCGCAGATCAGCACAGAGGAGCAGTTCCGCAAGGCTGAAGAGGAGAAGGCCAGAAAAATCCGTGAGGAAGCCGAGAAAAATGTGGCTCTCGAGGATCAGACCGCAAATGCGGCGGAGGCGCTCGATAACCCGATCGACACGCAGATGATTCAGGATGCGATGGAGAAAGGCACAGCCGGTGCCGAAGCGGAAGACGCGCAGAATGGTTCTGACGCGGCTGGCAAGACGATTGAGTTTACACCGCTGAACCGTCAGCATCCGGAGCCGGTTCCGAAGAAATTTGTGCCGGAATCCGAGAAAATTGCGCGGCAGGATGCGGCGGCGATCCGCGACGAAATTTCTTCCGTAGTCAGGAATACTTTTACGGAAGAGGGGCAGCCTGAACAGGCGGCGGACGAGACCGCTGCGCCGGAAGATGCGCTGATCCGTGAGAATCTGCCGCATCCGGAAGAACAGATTGACCGGATCCTTGAAGAGGAAATGCCGAAATCAGAAACGGCAGCCGCGGCAGTAGAGGAAGAAATTCCGGTGATTATCAGTGAGCCGGAGGAAGAAGCCGCACAGGAAACGGCGGAGAGCGCGAAACCGGCAGAGCAGGATTCTTTTGAGGCGGCTTTCCGGGAAGCGTCCGCGGAAATAAAGAAATCTGAATCGGAAGAAAATGACGACGAAAATTTCGAGGCGGATCTGAAAAAGGCCGCGGAGGAAGTTTCTATGGCGGAGCCGGAGGAGACCGCGGAGGAAGTGCCTGAGGCGGAGCCGGAAGAGACTGCAGAGGAAGCCGTTTCGGCGGAGCCGGAGGAGATCATAGAGGAAGTTTCTGCGGCAGAACCGGAAGAGACCGCGGAGGAAACCGTTTCGGCAGAGCCGGAGGAGATCATAGAGGAAGTTTCTGCGGCAGAGCCGGAAGAGATCATAGAGGAAGTTTCTGCGGCAGAGCCGGAAGAGACCGCAGAGGAAGCCGCTTCGGCAGAACCGGAAGAGATCGAAGAGGAAGCTGTTTCGGCGGAGCCGGAGGAAATCGAAGAGGAAGCTGTTTCGGCGGAGCCGGAAGAAACAGAAAATCCGGAACCTGAAAAGGCAAAGCCGGTCAAGGATATTTCCGGCGAAGATAACTTCCAGGAAAATGATGTCATTGAGATTGTAGCCGATTTCTTTACCGGTATAAAATCAAAGTTTTCTACAGGACACAGCAGTGAAGAAAAGCCTGACAAGGAGTCCAGATGGGCTGCCTGGAAGGCTGACATAGAAGCGGAAAGAGAAAAGAGAGCGGCCGAGAAAGAAGCCGCGCGGAAGGCGAAGGCCGAAAGGCTCGCAGCGGAGAAGGCAGAGGCCGAAAGACTTGCCGCTGAGAAGGCAGAGGCCGAGCGGATCGCCGCAGAGAAAGCAGCGGCCGAGAAAGCAGAGGCTGAAAGAATCGCCGCAGAAAAGGCAGAAGCCGAGAAGGCAGAGGCCGAGCGGATCGCGGCGGCGAAGGCAGAAGCCGAGAAGGCGGAGGCGGAAAGACTCGCGGCGGAGAAGGCGGAGGCCGAACGACTTGCCGCAGAGAAGGCAGAAGCCGAGAAGGCGGAGGCGGAAAGAATCGCCGCAGAGAAGGCAGAAGCCGAGAAGGCAGAGGCGGAAAGACTTGCTGCCGAGAAGGCAGAAGCCGAGAAGGCGGAGGCGGAAAGACTCGCCGCAGAAAAGGCAGAAGCCGAGAAGGCAGAGGCCGAGCGGATCGCGGCGGCGAAGGCAGAAGCCGAGAAGGCGGAGGCGGAAAGACTCGCGGCGGAGAAGGCGGAGGCCGAAAGACTTGCCGCCGAGAAGGCAGAAGCCGAGAAGGCGGAGGCCGAAAGACTTGCCGCCGAGAAGGCAGAAGCCGAGAAAGCGGAGGCCGAAAGACTTGCGGCAGAAAAGGCAGAAGCTGAGAAAGCGGAGGCCGAAAGACTTGCCGCGGAAAAGGCAGAAGTCGAGAAGGCGGAGGCCGAAAGACTTGCCGCTGAGAAGGCAGCGGCCGAGAAGGCGGAGGCCGAAAGACTTGCTGCTGAAAAGGCAGAAGCCGAGCAAATCGCGGCAGAGAAAGCAGCGGCTGAGAAAGCAGAAGCCGAGCGAATCGCCGCAGAGAAAGCAGCGGCGGAGAAGGCGGAGGCCGAAAGACTTGCTGCTGAAAAGGCAGAAGCTAAGCGAATCGCGGCCGAGAAGGCAGAAGCTGAAAGACTCGCCGCCGAGAAGGCAGCGGCCGAGAAAGCGGAGGCTGAAAGACTCGCCGCCGAGAAAGCAGCGGCCGAGAAAGCAGAAGCCGAGCGAATCGCCGCAGAGAAAGCAGCGGCCGAGAAGGAGGAGGCCGAAAGAATCGCCGCTGAGAAGGCAGAAACCGAGCGA
>Ga0256404_1004825_pt1 | contig 24765 bp, 26 predicted proteins | sample RumenRJG_01DNA_FD_185990 | JGI IMG/M metagenome (GOLD analysis project Ga0256404, IMG submission 185990) | Bovine rumen microbial communities from Lethbridge, Alberta, Canada - RJG_01 | ecosystem: Host-associated > Mammals > Digestive system > Stomach > Rumen | place: Canada: Alberta | collected... | reverse complement strand
CAGAAATCCTGGATTTTTTCTCTATTATGCCAGGAAACCTCTGTTTCCGTCGAATCCATCTTCTGTCACATTAAGACTATGCTTTCCATAGGTATATCCTGCAGAGATCTGTTGGGCATGCTGCATAACAGGTGCACTGTCATCTGCGTCTGCAACGCCTTTGAAAGCAACGCGAAGTTCTGTCATCACTTTTCGCGCAGCTTCGATATGCTCTACATTTCGATCGTAAGAGAGCTTAGCCAGGCAACGCATGCAGTAATCGTAGAGGGAATAGAGATTCCCGGAAATCTCATAGCGAAAATTCAGATCATTCATGAGCTGGCGGAGTACCTCTGATGCCTTACGGAAGGAAGAGCGCATATTCTTCTCATCTTCTGCCAGATGGCTCTCTTCGAATGCAAGCATGGCCTTCCGGCCGTCCTCGATACGGACGAGAAAGATATCATAGAGCACGACAATCAGCTCTGTCTTATTACTATTTACAATCCTTCGGGTGAAGGTACTAATCTCTTCCTGGGTCATTTTCTGTCCTTCTATTCACACGTCGGGCTTGAAATCGGGATTTTATCCACAATTACTGAAGAAGCTGCAGTGCCATCTGGGGAATCTGATTGGCTTGAGCAAGTGCGCTGGTGCCTGCCTGCTGCAGAACATTATACTTGGTATACTCGCTCATCTCCTGTGCCATATCTACATCTTCAATACGGGAGAGCGCGCTGGTCATATTCTCAGAGGTCTCATCGAGGGACTTGGTGGTGTGCTCCAGACGGTTCTGGGCTGCACCGAGATCTGCGCGGACCTGGTTGACACGGGCAATTGCCTCATCGAGGGTAGCAATCGCCTTGCTTGCGCCATTTACCGTTGTAACATCGATGCTATCGAGATAGAGATTATCTGCAGAGATGGAAGGAATACGAACCATCATGGACTGGTTCTCATTGGCTCCAATCTGCAGGGTCATGGGACCCATAGTGGTAACTTCCAGTTCGAGGTCGCCTTTTACGCCTTCGTCAGCGAGGAATTCGATGGAGAATCCACTTTTATCTGTAATCTTCATACGATTGCCATCGGTCGTAACGGTTGCGGTATCACTGAACTGGGAACGATGCTCAGAACCGGCATCCTGGTTCCAGGTGGTAAGGCTTACAACAGCGTCTTTGCCACTCGGCTTCTCCGTTCCATCCACGACAACACCATTCTTCATGGTAAGTCCCAGGAACTTCGCTACATTCTCATCACCAGTGATGGTCAGACCTGCATGCGCACCATATTCCTTTGTTGTGAATGCATAGGATTTTGTTGTATTGCCAAGAGCATCGGTTTTGACGGTCGGATAATCTACTTCACCGATCTCTGCTGCATCTCTCAGAGCCTGCTCAACTTCCTCACCGGTCATACCTTTTGTCAGAGTTACTTCCGCTCCATTGATGGAGATACTGCCTGCTGCGCCTTCAGGAACTGCCTGGCTTCCATTGAAGGTGGTTGCGATGCTGGCGGGCTGTGCTGCCTTGTCAATCTTCAGCTTATAGAAGCCTGCTGCAACGGAGTCAGAAACAGCAATTCTGGATACCTTATCAGCATAGACACGCTCATCGAGACTTCCATCTAAGAGCTGCTTGGTATTGAATTCGGTAGAGCTTGAGATACGGTCAATCTCTTCGCGCAGCTGGGAGATCTCAGCCTGGATCTGCTGCTTGTCGGATAGAGAGTTGATGCCGTTGGCTGCCTGGACGGACAGCTCTCTCATTCTCTGGAGCATGGAGGTAACTTCGTTCATGGCGCCATCGGCGGTCTGAATAACGGAGATACCATCGTTTGCATTACGGGAAGCGAGGTCAAGCGCCTCGATCTGAATATCCATCTTACCGGAGATTGCCATTCCAGAGGGGTCGTCTGCTGCGTGATTGATTCTAAGACCACTGGAGAGACGCTCCATTGCCCCAGCCAGACTGTCTTCGGTACGAAGCAGCTGCTTATTCGTGATAACGGCAGAGATATTATTATTGATCTTCATGGATTTGTCCTTTCTGTCGCTTGGCGCGAAAAAAGACCGCGCCGGCGGAACACCGCGATCCTTGCGGTTCCTCTGTCGTGACGGTCCTTGTCAACTAATTACTATATCGGCAGGCTTTATGGATTTATGAACCCTTCGTCCTGTCCTAATCTTGAAACTGCCTGAATTATTCCTCTTGCGATGCTATAGAGACGTGTCGTCTGTACCTTGCCAGCCTCCGTCTTCGCATAGGATCTAGGGTCATCCTCTTCCCCCTTCTCGAAGTAGATCTGAGAATAATCCTGCTCTTCATTCCATGTAAATGTAAGGCCAGGCTCTACTCCGCTCTCTTCTGCGATCGCATCGCTTAAGACGGAAGCATGCTCTGACAGCAGTTCCTGTGTGCTTCTTCTCTCTGCACTGAAGGTTCCCTTTACTCCATCCTGGTCTGCCTTCAGATTCGCTGATACTTTACCCAGACGGTCGGTATCCAGAACGAGAGCAACAAGACCTTTGTCCTCTTTTCCTCTGACGATCTTAAGGGTCATATTGCCATATTCATCTGCCACCATAATGGGTAGGTGATAGGTTTCTTCCTCACTCATCGTGCTGCAGATATTCATCTGCTTCTGCAGAAGATGCATGCTCCTTAAGTCGATGACATTGCTGTCCTCGCTCGTCATAACACTATCCATGGCATGTTCTGCCAGGTCTGCGAGTCGCTCCTGGGCTTCCGCCATCTCTTCCGGCGTCTTGCATGCTTCTCCGTAGTCTTCCATAACTTCTTCAAGCATTGCCTTGATATCCGGGTTTTCTACATCAACCAGACTACCATCCATGTTGCGATGCGTCTTGCCGAGATTCTTCCAGACTTCTCCCGCTCTCTTAACGAGTGCCTGCATTGCAACCAGATTTGCAGCGGTAGAATCCATATCATATTCTTCGAGTGCCCGATAGATGATGGGTTCTGCATTCGCAGCATCCTGCATCTCCTGTCGGATCATATTCAGACGTTCTTCTTCGATGGAGACCGGTTCTGTCTCATGACTAAGTGCCTGGTCGAAGGCCTCTGGTGTCATGGGTTTCATTGCCTCTTCTCCACCCATTGCCATCAGCTTCGAGGGGGTGATGATGGACTCTGCATGTTGCAGATGATTCTTCTGAAAGGCTGCTTCGATCTGCTCTGTAATGGACAGTTCTCTCTGCTGCAGGATCGTCTCACCCTGGCTATCATCGACGACATATTCGCGGTTCTCTGCTCTCTTAATACGGACAGATTCCATGAGATTCTCCATGGTAATCTCTCTGCCACTCATCACAAGTTTGCCGATGGCTGCGCCATCATTCTTATTGACCTGATGAATCAGGCGGTAGATCCCGATAAAACTATTTCTCTCCTCTTTCGTGATTCCCTCGGTCTTATCCATACGATAGAGGAATTCTGCCATCTTTTCTTCTTCGGAATTCCCATCTTTTCTCTTATCCATCTGATCTGCTGTATCAGACAATTCCTTCATCGTCATGTGGAGAGGGTTTTTACCTTCTCTTATCATCTCGAGGACCCTGGCGGGTTTTAACTTATCGAGGGTAACTCTTACCGCCTGATCCGCGGATCTTACCCGAAGTACATTCTCTTCGGTGACTTCCATGTTGTTATATCCTAAGATACGTACAGCTCTTCTGTTATCTTCTGTGATCTCGAGGCCATTTTCTTTCAGGAGTTCATCGATATTACGGAATGCCTTCTTGATAGAATCTCCTAAATCTTTTCTTACCTCAGTTCCAACTGCCTCATAGGTCTTCTCGGCAAGGTGGGTTAGTTTCGAGGAGAAGAGATGTGCGCCAGAGTTCCTCTCTGTCCATCTCTCTGCGAGGTCCGACAGACCCTGTAATCTGCTCTCTAAGAGACTGCTTCCGGAGAAAGTTCCCAGCATAGCCACCGGTGCAGAGAGGATTGTATCCTTCTTTTCCAGTGTCTCCTTCATAAGTGACACTTCGTCATCGGAATAGATAGGCTTTTCTTCTTCCAGCTTATCGATCAGCTTTGACAGATCTTCTGTCTCGATATTCAGGCCGCTTCTTACCATTCGGGCTGTATTATCAACATTCATGACCAGCTGAGCGGTCAGCAGTGTCTTCGAGTAGCTGCTCTCTTCGGCTGCTTCTCTGGTTGAAAGGCTCTGCTCTACATTTCCCATGTAAACCTGAGAAGATAGTCTGAGGTTCCGAAGATTCAGGGGAAGGCCTGCAGCTTCAAGCTTGTCGACAGACGTCTGATCCGAGGACGTTAATACTTCCACTGCTTCCCTTGCCTGATCCTGAGCAGAGAATCCTGTTAAGAGATAGCTGTCTTCGATCTGTCTGCCCTGTGCTGCTTCCGCTACGATGGCATCTGCAATGGCGTCTTTATCTGTCATCCCCTGACTTCTTACCAGCTTATCGAGAAGTGCCATGCTGTCAGAGGTAATGGGAAGGTCATTCTGATAGAGATAGAGAGCTTCCTTTTCTGTGCTCTGTGTGACAGGGAAGCGGGAGTCAAGAATTCGCTTGTCGATCTGGTCCATTCCGATCAGGTCTGCGTCAGAGAGCTTCGTGCGATTTACTGCTTCGACGATATTCTCCTGCCTGTCTTCTGGCTGGTTTTTCAGTCCGAATCCGCTGCCGTTTCCAGCTTCGATGAAGACAGCGCGATAGAGGTTCCTGATCGTGGGATCCTCATTGCTTCGAATCAGTTCATTGGCCGCAGCCTTAGGAAGACCGCCTTCGATCCTGGGAAGAATCTCTGCTGTCTCCTGTAATGCGGTCTTTAGATCACGCATCATGTCATCATTCATTGGCAGATCGGCATCTTCAAAGGCATTTCGCAGTGCACTCGTGGAAAGCTCCCTAGTGATTGCTTTCTCTTCGCCATCTTCTGTCTTGGTTTCCAGGTCTGTCTCGGCTACTTCCTTCACCTTGCTCTGAAGTCCGGCTGCCTCGGCTGCACTCCCGGTCATGGCTTCGATGGCTCCGTTGTCCAGGCCACCCAGGCGGGATACATCCACGCCAGCCTTTGCCAGCTGCATCTTGATCTGATCTGCTACCGTAACGAAGTTCTCCGGGTCCATATCCTTGGGTGCGAATCCGAGTTCTTCCATCTTCTTCAGATCAGAATTGCTTATATTCTTGCTTGTATTCAAAAAAGCCTGGCGAATCGCATCCGTATTACCAATCGAAGCATCTGTCGCGGACTTTTCCGCTTTCAGGCTGTCCCTGGCATAGACTGCTCTATCATTTAAGTTTAGGTTCTTAAGTTTCTCGGTGACTTGACCAAAGATTCCTTCCAGTCCACTTTCCTTGGCCTGGCTTGCTTCCTGGCTATTATGGGTAGAATGAATGAGGTTTGAATTCAGAGAATCAATCTGCATAGTGGGTCTCCCTACTGTTATTTTACTCTACAGAGTCTATTTCGGAGAGTTTCTCTTTTTTCTTAAGGTAGATCTCCTATCCACTCTTCTCATTGACTTTTCTTGTTCTCTACGAAAAAACCTCTCCATGGAAGCTGGTTTTGCTCCATAGAGAGGGCTCTTCAAACAATCTTCGATTGTAATATTTATAATTCTGTTCTTCCTTCGAGAGCTCGAAGAAGGGTTACTTCGTCGATATTCTCCAGATCTCCGCCAACAGGAACACCGCTGGCGATACGGGACACCTTCACTCCGGTCGGCTTTACAAGTCTGCTGATATACATGGCAGTTGTCTCGCCTTCCAGACTGGAATTGGTTGCAATGATCAGCTCTTCGATATCCTCTTTGGCAATTCTTGCCATTAGCTCCTTTAGCTTGATATCGTCCGGTCCTATGCCCTGCATGGGAGAGATTGCACCATGAAGGACATGATATACACCTTCATATTTCCCCGTTTTCTCATAAGCGGCCAGGTCTCGTGTGTCTTCTACCACCATGATCTGCTTATGATCTCTCTTGGCATTCGCACAAATAGGACAGATATCCTGATCGGTAAGAGTAAAGCATTCCTTGCAGTAATGCACATTCTGTCTGGCCTGGGTCAGGGTATGAGACAGGCGTTCCACATCGTCTTTGGGCATATGCAGGATATGAAATGCCAGACGCTGGGCTGTTTTTGCGCCGATGCCGGGAAGTCTTCCCAGTTCCTCAATCAGCGAGGAGATTTCTTTGCTGTAGTATTCCATATGAATTAACCGAACATGCTCGGTCCGATTCCTCCGGTGATCTTAGACATGGAAGCCTGGGAAGCGTCTTCGAGCTTACGAAGAGCTCCGTTTACAGCTGCCATTACAAGGTCCTCAAGAGTCTCAACATCTTCAGGGTCAACTGCTTCAGGATCGATCTTGATCTTAGTGATCTCCTTCTTACCGCTTACAGTTACTTCTACAACTCCGCCACCTGCAGTTTCGGTGATCTCAAGTTCTTCGAGCTTCTTCTGAGCCTCTTCCATCTGACGCTGCATACGCTGCGCCTGCTTTAACATGTTCTGCATTCCGCCGGGCATTGCGCCGCCACCGGGAAATCCACCTCTTTTTGCCATATTTCCTCCTAGAAATCATCATCTTCTGTTGCTGTTTCTACTGCAACCCCTGAGGACTTTGCGAATTTTGCGATTGCATCTTCGTATGCATCCTTATTGGGTTTTTTTGTATTATTTATTTCAAATTGTACGCCAATCATAGAATTGGAATACTCATGAATTTCATCTGTCAGTTCCTGTTTACCGCCACCATCCAGCCAGTCTATAAGAACCTTGGAATCCCTTTCTTTGGGATCGATGACCAGCATAAGCTTTCCGTCATCGGATATAGATGGATAGAGCGATTCTAAGAATACCCGAACCATCGGATCATCATACTGTCCCTTGAAGGCATTCCATCGCTCTACCATAGCTTTCACATCTTCCGGTGTTGCTTCCGGTATCATGTGTTTCTGTCCTCTGGGTGCCGCCTCATTATTTGCCGGAGTTCCTTCCCAGGCTGCCATTGGGGACGCGACAAAGGCTCCGCTCTCCATCTTTCGTTCGAGCTCATCGATACGGTCATAGAGTGATGCGGTATCGGTCTCCATCTGAGGTCTGCACATACGAATAATGGCAACCTCTAAGAGAACTCTCTTCTCGGTAGAGTTCTTCATATCCGCCGATACACCGGACAGGATACGAATGTATCGCATAATGATCTGCTCGTCAATCTCTGTCGCTAATTTTTTCAGCTGATTGAAGTTCTCTTTCGAGACGTCGAGGAGATCCTCGGAACCATCCTCCAGATTTGCTGCCATTAGAATATTTCTCAGGTACCAGAGGAAATCTGTCACATACTGCTGCAATTCTCTACCGTCTGCAACGGCTTCTTCCACAGATTCAATGGCATCTCCTACTCTTCGATCCCGGATTGCTAACAGGGTTTTGTGGAAGACTTCCGTATCCACCGTTCCAAGTGTCCCTAATACATCCTCATAGGTTATGGTCTTACCGGTGTAGAGAGCGATGCTCTTATCCAAGATACTAAGAGCATCACGCATGGATCCGTCGGCACATTTTGCAATATAACGAAGAGCCTGCTCATCAATGGAGACTTCTTCCTTCTCCATCAGCTCTTTCATTCGGTTCGTGATGGTCTCAATCGTAATTCGATGGAAATCCCATCTCTGCACGCGGGAACGGATGGTAATAGGTACCTTCTGAATATCCGTGGTTGCCAGAATAAAGATGACATATTCAGGCGGTTCCTCCAGGGTTTTCAGCAGGGCATTGAAGGCCTGCTGCGAAATCATGTGAACCTCATCGATGATGAAGATCTTGAAACGTCCGATCTGAGGTGGATAATTTACCTGCTCCGTGATCTGTCTGATGTCCTCGATACCATTGTGACTTGCTGCATCCAATTCGATGACATCAAGGTCATGATCTTCGAGAATCGCCTTGCAGGTCGGGCACTCATTACAGGGATTTCCATTTACCGGATGTTCACAGTTAACTGCACGGGCCAGAATTCTAGCCATGGTCGTCTTTCCGGTTCCTCTGGTTCCGGTGAAGAGATAGGCGTGAGACACTCTCTTGGTCTCAATCTGATTCCGCAGCGCGGTAACTATATGATCCTGTCCCTTAACATCTTCGAAGTCCTGAGGACGGAACTTACGATACAGTGCTGTATATGACATTTGCTTACTTTCTTTTCTTCTATCTTTTTCTATCTATGAATGGGAAGGCTTTACATTTCCCGAGGGGATCAATCGCCGAAGGAGATACCTAAGGCCTTGATCTCCCTTACCATCTTGCCCTTGGGGTCCACAGACTTCAGCTTTCCGGCACACTTCTCTAAGGGAATGCGCTTGGTCTCGCCATTCACCATACCGATCATATTGCCATAGTCCTTGTCGATGATGGCCTGTCCCGCTGCCGCACCGAGTCTGGTGCAGAGAATCCTGTCATAAGCGTCTGGTGCACCGCCACGCTGCATATGACCGGGGACGGTAACGCGGGCTTCGACGCCGCAGGCTTCTTCGATCTCGTGAGCGATCTTGTAGGAGACGGAAGGATAGGGTGACTTTGCGATCTTCTTTTTCAGTTCCTTCTTGCTGAGCTTGGCGTCTTCCTTGGAGATCGCGCCTTCTGCTACAGCCAGAATGGTGAAGTTCTTCCCGGATTCCTGTCTCTTCTTGATTCCTGCGATGACCTTATCGATATCGTATGGAATCTCCGGAATCAGGATGATGTCTGCTCCGGAACCGACACCTGCATAGAGGGTCAGCCAGCCAACCTTATGACCCATGACCTCAACGATGAAGACGCGGTTATGGGATGCTGCTGTCGTATGAATGCAGTCGATGGAGTGGCAGGCGATGTCGATGGCGCTGTAGAAGCCAAAGGTCACATCTGTTCCGTAGATATCATTATCAATGGTCTTGGGCAGATGGATGACATTCAGTCCCTCTTCCCGGAGGAGATTGGCCGTCTTCTGCGTACCATTACCACCCAGGATAACCAGGCAATCCAGCCCTAACTTCTCATAATTCGACTTCATGGCATGAACCTTATCCACGCCATCTTCGCCGGGTTCGCGAATCTGCTTGAAAGGAGTACGGGAGGAACCGAGAATCGTTCCACCCACGGTGAGAATCCCCGAGAAATCAGCTTTTGTCAGTATACGGTACTTGCCATAGATCAGACCTTGATATCCATTCGAGAATCCATAGATGGTAAGATCATCGACATTGTTGGCCAGGGTCTTCACCACGCCGCGCATTGCAGCATTCAGTGCCTGACAGTCACCACCGCTTGTAAGCATTCCGATCTTCATGTCCTATGCTCCCTTCCACGCCAGATTGATATTATTTTGTTTCGAGTACCTGTCGGATATAACGGTACATACGCTCTGTGGATGCGATATCCAGTCTCTCATCCGTTGTATGGATGTCGAGAATGTTGGGTCCCATGGATACAGCATCGAGATTCTTGATCTTGTCCGACAGAAGTCCACATTCGAGACCTGCATGAATCGTATCTATCTTGGGTGTTTCACCAAACATCTCTTCGTAAATGCGAACCATCTTATCGCGGAATGGAGAAGTCTCATTGTATTCCCATGCCGGATATTCGCCACCGAAATTCACTTCTGCACCGAAGTAGGTTGCGATGACTCTAAGTTTTCTGTCCAGATCATCTCTTGCAGATGCATAGGCAGATCTTACGGCATACTGGAGGAAGAGTCCCTGGTTGGAGAGCTTGCAGATACCGAGATTAAGGGATGTCTCCGGCATATTCTCGATGGAGACAGACATTCTCTGAATTCCATTGGGCAGAGCCTGAAGAAGAGCTGCCATACTCTCAGTGCATTCAGAGGTAAGTACGGTCTTCTCTGCAACTTCAGCCTTCTCGATCTCGATCCTAAGTTCAGGATCCGTGATATGGTATTCACTTATAATATGATCCGCTTCTGTTCTTAAGCCCTGCAGTACTGCATCTACATCATCATTTAATACAAGGAGCTGGCCCTCGCCACGCTTGGGAATCGCATTCTCCTTCAGACCACCACGATAGGAGATCACATATGCCCTACCTTCGTCTAAGGCTGCGGAGAGGAGTCTTGCGAAGAGGACACTGGCATTTCCTCTCTGCTTAATGATCTCGACACCGGAATGACCGCCGGTAAAGCCTTCTAACTTTACGGATACTACCGTACCCTTTTTCTTCTCCCATTCGACAGGAAGCGCAACCTTGGCGCTGGCACCACCGGCACAGCCTGCCAGCAGGGTTCCCTCAACTTCAGAATCCATATTGAGGACCAGATTACCTTCGAGCATGGACAAATCAATGGCACGTGCACCATCCATTCCTACTTCTTCCGATACCGTGCAGACAAATTCCAGACGAGGTGCTTTCAGTGTCTCATCTTCGAGAAGAGCCAGCGCATATGCGACTGCAATTCCATCGTCACCACCCAGAGTGGTTCCTTCTGCATAGACATACTTACCATCTTCCTTGATATCAAGCCCTTCCTCGATCATATTCTTTTCGAGTCCGGCTACCTTCTCACACACCATATCCATATGACCCTGAAGGATGATCGCCGGTTGGTCTTCATACCCTTTTGCTGCAGGTTTAATCATGATGACATTGTGCACTTCATCAGTATAGTGCTCCAGATTATGCTCTTCAGCGAATTTTACCAGCCATGCACTTACCTTCTCTTCATGATAACTTGCACGGGGAATCTTGCTCAATTCCTCAAAATAGTGAAATACTCTCTTGGGTTCTAAATTCTCAAGTACTGACATTACCAAAATCCAATTTCTAAGTTCTTTATTTCTTTGTTACCTGATCTGTCTCTATATAGCACTTAGGCTATCTTCTTATTGCTCGTCGTAAACGCCATATTCACAGCCGACATGTGCAGTCAATAGTTCATCCTGAAGCTCCCACTCCCACTTATTCTTAAGAGAGATCTTCTTCTCATAGAGCTTGATGCTGCCGGTTCCTTCTCCACCATTCCAGAGATTCTTATGACGGAAGGATCCATCCGGAGCCTCATAGCGAATCTTTAACATTCTGTCCTTAGGACACTTGATTTCAACCAGGACCTTAGCTGTCGGCGTCTCCTGTTCGATCTGCCATACGATCTCTTTCTTATGGTCCTTCACGCGATACTTGGTTTTCGTGAGAGTCCATACTTTGGAGAAGTTGAATTCATAAGGTTTTCCTTCGATCCAGAACGCTGACAGAAGCTTACCTTCGATTGCAAAGGGGCCAACCTTGGGACGTCCGCCGCCGATATCGAAAGCACTATCCTTCAGTCTCTCTCCGGTTTCCTTACGAACCAGATCATTGGAAGAGAGCCAGATCCGGGGAGATGTGAAGTCAGAACCCCAGTTTTTGTCAGAATATCCATAACAAGTATCCGGAGAAACCGTATAGTGAGTTCCGTTATAGATCAGCTCGCCTGAAAACTCGGTCTTCATGCCTTCTGCATGCCAGAACATCTGGAAAGCATCTGCCTCACGCATCACCTTACCAGCACCATATCCTACATTGAAGGCAATCTTCTTATCGATCTTCAGATCCCAGATCATACTGCCTGCATCCGATAACCACTCGGGATGCTGCTCTGCATCCTCCTGGGAGACATCTACCTTGCCCAGCGTACGGGTCTCAGACAGGAAGCAGTTGTCAGCACTGATGAGGAAGGGAGCATCTGCCTTAATGGTCACATCATCCCATCCAAAGAACCGATGCATCTGGCTTGCATTCTCTCCCCAGGCACCGACATTGACCATCATATAAGAGGGATGGATGCCATTCTTCTGATTGTCCTTATCCTGTCCGAAGATGGGATCTTTCCCGCCCAGAGATGGATTGATTGTAAAGAACTCGATATAGAAGCTCTTCTCTTCTCCCGTCTCTTTATTCACACCGGTAAAGCTGTTCCACCACCAGTCATATCCTTCTTCTGCCAGTTTTCCATGCAGCATGAAGAGATCTCGAGTCTCATCCGGATGGTTAAAGGACTGCTCTGCATTCTCTTCTTTTCTGGGAAGATGAACCGGCAACTCCAGAGAAGAGAAATCCACCTTGGGAAACTCTATGTTTTTCAGGTCGATTTTCGGTATTTCTGGCTTCTTAAGATCAACCTTTGGAAGCTCTATGTTTTTCAGGTCAAACTTGGGTAGTTCCATGTGCATTCCTCCCACGATTTAAAAGCGGCATTCCCGCTCATACTTACGTCCAATCTACATAATTATACCATCACAAACTGCCCTTTTGAAATGGTTCTTGCGAAAATGCAAAAGGTAATGTAATATCTACTGATGGGCAGCGTCTGCTGTTTTGGAGAGTTACCCAAGTGGTCTAAGGGGGCGCACTCGAAATGCGCTAGGCCGGCAACGGTGCGAGGGTTCGAATCCCTTGCTCTCCGCTCATCTACCCGTTCCGTTCGCGGAGCGGGTTTTTAATATACAAAGGAGCTTTCGTATGGGATCTATCTACCAGAAACTGACAGAATCCGATATTGAGAAAATCAAGGCAGAACTTCATGAGCGTATCTGTGTCACAAGACATGAGATCCTTGAAGAAGTCAAAGAAGCGCGTGCCCAGGGGGACTATTCTGAGAACTACGAACTCTATGCTGCAAAGCGTGCCAAGGGACAGAACGAGTCTCGTATTCGCTATCTTCAGAATGTGTTAAAGAATGCGACCATCATCTCGGACGAATCACCAGTAGATGAAGTTGGTATAAACAATACAGTGACCATCTACTACCCGGAGGATGATGAAGAAGAGACCTATAAGATCACCACTTCCATACGTGCTAATTCCATGGAAGACCGTCTGGATATGGAATCTCCTCTTGGCAAGGCGATTCTTCACCACAAAGTCGGTGATACAGTCCACGTTGTCGTGAGCAAAGATGTAGAGTATGATGTTGTCATTCGTGCCATCGATAACTCCAGCAACGGAGACGATGATCTGCGTTCCTATTGATCAATCACCGCTCGCTTTCGCACACACCATTCGACAGTCGAAAAATGCCCTTTCGGACGAATCCGAAAGGGCATACTTTTTGAACTGATCACACAAATTGGTGTGGTTCATCATTTTTTATGTGCTTTGCGCTGCTCATACAGTCTGGTCAGTGCTTCCTGTTCGTACTGCTCATCACTTGTTTTAGCGATCTCTGTCTGAATCAGAGCCTTCCGGGCACGAATCTTCTGTAGATCCTCTTCGGCCAGTTTCTCTTCTTCTTGCAGACGTCGCAGCTCTAACATCAGGTCATCTAGTTTTTCTCTATCCTCTGCTGTCATATAATTCCCACTTCCCAGTGATTATATCCGCTTTGCAAGATCCTGGCGGACCAGAGATTTCTTCAATGCCATCTCTGCTCTTACCATATCTACTCCTGCTTCGTGTCTCGCAATACGATCATGTGCACGCTTCTCTGCAGCCTCTGCTCGACTGACGTCGATTTCATCCGGCCACTCGGCAATCTCTGCCATCAGCGTCACCTTATCAGGACGTACTTCTCCGAAGCCAGCATGCACTGCTGCTTCTTTCACTCCGTCTTCCTCGTGAATTCTAACGACTCCAGGTGCAAGAACTACGGTAAGCGGAATATGTTCCTTATATACACCGATCTCGCCCTCTGTCGTGTTGAACTCGATCATGGAAGCCTCGCCCTCATAGAAGACGCGGTCCGGTGTAATGATTGTGACATGAAACTGATTCTCAGCCAAATCCATTACTCCTTCCGTGCTTGGGCTCTCTCTCGAACCTCATCGATGGTTCCTGCATTCAGGAAGCAGTTTTCAGGTACATCATCCAGATGACCTTCCAGAATCTCCTTGAATCCACGAATGGTTTCCTGTACAGGAACATACTTACCATCAAGTCCGGTGAACTGTGTTGCTACGAAGAAAGGCTGAGACAGGAATCTCTGTACCTTACGTGCACGGCTAACCGTGAGCTTATCTTCTTCGGACAGTTCGTCCATACCCAGAATTGCGATAATATCCTGCAGTTCCTTATACTTCTGAAGAATCTGCTGTACTGCATGTGCTGTCTCGAAATGATCCTTACCTACAACACGAGGGTCAAGCATTCTCGATGTAGATCCTAAGGGATCAACTGCCGGATAGATACCAAGTTCAGCGATCGAACGATCCAGAACGGTGGTTGCATCCAGATGGGTGAATGTCGTTGCCGGAGCCGGGTCCGTAAGGTCATCTGCGGGTACGTAGACTGCCTGAACGGATGTGATGGAGCCGTTCTTCGTAGACGTAATACGCTCCTGAAGTGCACCCATCTCTGTCTGCAGGGTAGGCTGATAACCTACTGCAGAAGGCATACGTCCTAGAAGTGCAGACACTTCGGAACCTGCCTGGGTGAAACGGAAAATATTATCAATGAAGAGCAGGACATCCTTACCGGAGTGATCACGGAAGTACTCTGCCATGGTAAGTCCTGTAAGACCTACTCTCATACGTGCTCCGGGCGGTTCATTCATCTGACCGAAGACCATGCAGGTCTTGTCAATAACACCGGATTCCTTCATCTCGTAATAGAGGTCGTTACCTTCACGAGTACGCTCGCCAACACCAGTGAATACGGAATATCCACCATGCTCGGTTGCGACATTGTGAATCAGCTCCTGGATCAGGACGGTTTTACCTACACCTGCACCACCGAACAGACCGATCTTACCACCCTTCTGGTAAGGGCAGAGCAGATCTACGACCTTGATTCCTGTCTCGAGAATCTCTGTCGAGGTTGCCTGCTCCTCAAAGGAGGGAGCCGGACGATGAATCGGCAGCTTCTCTTCGGTATTCGGAGCATCCTGGTTATCAATCGGCTTACCTAAGACATTGAACATACGTCCCAGAGTTGCTTCACCGACAGGAACCTGAATGGGAGATCCGGTAGCGATTGCTTCCATACCCCTCTTCAGTCCATCTGTAGGACCAAGTGCAACGCAACGCACGATGTCATCACCCAGATGCTGAGCAACTTCTACAACAAGCGTATTGTCATCACCAAGAGGAATATCGATGGCTTCATTGATTTCAGGCAGCTGACCTTCCGGAAACTTGATATCCAGGACGGCACTGATGACCTGAGTGATCTTACCTGTTTTCTTCTCAGCCATTGTCTCCTTCACTTTCTGTAATCTTATGCTAACGCATTGGCACCTGCTACGATTTCCGTCAGTTCCTGCGTAATCGAGCTCTGTCGTGCCTGGTTATACTTCAGTGTCAATTCTTCGATCATCTCTTCTGCATTGTCCGTTGCAGAATCCATCGCCGTCATACGGGCACCGTTTTCACTGGCCACAGATTCTACCATTGCACCATACAAAAGGCTGGTCACATACTTCGGAATTATCTGCTCAAGCGCTTCTTCTTCCGAAGGTTCAAAATTCATCAGAAGGTCATCCGGCAGTTTCTCTTCCTCATCTGTATTGAGCTCTGCATCACGATCCATGGGCAGTAGTCGCATCATCTGAGGTTCATGAACAACCGTGTTCTTGAAATGTGTATAGACCAGATCAATCTCTCCGATTTCGCCGGCGACATAGGCAGTAAGAAGATCCTTAGAGATTTCCATTGCGTCTTCATATGCCGGTCTTTCGATTACATCGGAATAATCCGAACGTATGTGATAGCCACGGGCGGACAGGAGGTCCCTACCCTTGTGACCGATCGACACAACTTCGACATCTTCCTTTGCGATGCCGGAATTCATCACCAGTTTAGTGATGTTCGAATTATAACCGCCCGCAAGACCTCGGTTAGAGCTAATCACGATGATTGCCTTCTTCGGGTTATCTTGCTGTTTGAGATACGGATGATCTACATTTCCGGAAGAAGCAAGCAGACTCTGTACCGTCTTATACATAAAACGGAAATAAGGATCTGTCTGCTCTGCACGGGTTCTTGCCTGCTGCAGTTTTACTGTTGCAACAAGTTTCATTGCCTTCGTAATCTGCTGCGTACTGGAAATGCTGGATTTTCTTCGTTTGATGTCACGCATGGACGCCATACGGAGTCACCACCTTCTCTTAAGACTATTTATAGTTCTTCTTGCACTCTTCAATCGCCTGCACCAGCTTATCCTTCATTTCGTCGGACAGAGCCTTGGTGTCGCGGATCGACTGCGTTACTTCCGAATACTTGGTCTCTACCAGTTCGATCAGTGCATCCTGGAAACGAAGCACGTCAGCAGTCGGAATATCCAGAAGATATTTCTGTGTTGCTGCGAAGATGATCAGGATCTGGTGCTCAACCGGCATCGGGCTGTACTGGGGCTGCTTTAACATCTCACGAATGCGTTCGCCCTGTGCCAGCTGTTCTGCAGTGGCCTTATCCAGGTCAGAACCAAACTGTGCGAATGCTGCAAGCTCACGATACTGTGCAAGTTCTACACGGATGGGTGCTGCGATCTTCTTCATTGCCTTGATCTGAGCCGATCCGCCAACGCGGGATACGGACAGACCTGCATTGATTGCTGGACGGAAGCCTTCGTTGAATGCATCGGTCTCAAGATAGATCTGACCATCTGTAATAGAGATGACATTGGTCGGAATGTATGCTGATACATCACCTGCCTGGGTCTCAATGATGGGAAGAGCGGTAAGAGATCCGCCACCGAGTTCATCGGACAGACGGGCTGCACGCTCTAACAGTCTTGAGTGCAGATAGAAGACATCTCCGGGATATGCTTCACGTCCTGGCGGTCTCTTCAGCAGCAGGGAGAGGGTACGATAAGCTGTCGCATGCTTGGACAGATCATCATAGATGATCAGAGCATCCTGGCCATTTTCCATCCACTCTTCACCCATTGCACATCCTGCATAGGGTGCGATGTACTGCAGAGGTGCCAGCTCAGATGCAGTTGCTGCGACAACAATGGTATAGTCCATTGCGCCGTGCTCTTTGAGCTCATTTACAAGATTCGCAACAGTCGATGCTTTCTGACCGATTGCAACATAGATACATTTTACTCCCTGGCCCTTCTGATTAATGATGGTATCCAGGGCAATTGCTGTCTTACCAGTCTGCTTATCTCCGATGATCAGCTCTCTCTGTCCACGTCCAATAGGAATCATGGAATCGATTGCCTTAATACCGGTCTGCAGAGGGGTATCAACTGATTTTCTGGAGATAACGCCGCTTGCAACTCTCTCTACTCGACGATACTTGTCGGTTTCGATGGGGCCTTTGCCGTCGATGGGCTGACCCAGCGCATTTACGACACGACCCAGAAGGGCATCTCCTACAGGGACTTCTACTACTCGTCCGGTTGTCTTAACGGTATCACCTTCACTAATACTTGAAGCGTTACCGAGAAGTACCGCACCAACGTTGTCTTCTTCCAGGTTCATGACCATTCCGTAGACTTCGCCGGGGAACTCGAGCAGTTCTCCCTGCATTGCGTTTTTCAGTCCATGAATATGTGCGATACCGTCTGCTGTCTGCACAACAGTACCTACATCGGAGACTTCCAGCTTAGAAGCATAGCGCTTCATCTGCTCCTTGATCACAGAACTGATCTCTTCCGGTTTCAGATTCATGAAGTCTTCTCACCTACCTTAACTGTATCTGCGACAGGCTGTGTGCCAGATCGTTCAGTCTGGTTTTCACACTGCTGTCAACCACGCGGTCACCGATTCTGATCTGCATTCCGCCAATCAGGCTCGGGTCGATCTCATATGAGATCTCCAGGGACTTGTATTCCGTTGTTTCGAGAAGACGGTTTTCAATCGCTTTCTTCTTCTCGTCTGACAGTTCCATAGGAACCGTCACCGTACATTTCCCAATCTTCCTGTATTCCTTCACTTCATCCACGAAGTAGTTCATAACGTCTACAACGCTTTCGAAGTGGTGCTTCTCAACCAATAAGTGGAGAAGTTCGAGGGTCTCATCGGAGATTTTGCCTTGCCAAACCGTATCTAAGAGGCTCTGTTTCTCCTCCTCTGATACTTCCGGATGGTTCATGATCTGAATGAATTCAGGATCTTCCTGCAGGATTGAAGCGATTGCTTCTGCTTCCTTCTGCAGTTCATCCATGCGGTCCGGCTGTTCGGTTGCCAGAGCATACATGGCGTCTCCGTAGACCTTGGAGACTAATTTTGCCATGTGGAATCACCCATTTCTTTCAAAGTTTCATCAACCAGGCTTTCCTGAATTGTAACGTCCATGTTGGATGCAACAACCTTTCCAGCCATAGCCTGTGCCACCTGAATGATCTCCTGCTTCATGCTGTCACGTACACGCTTCTCCTCAAGAGCGACTTCTTCATTTGCTCTTGCGATAATACGTGCCGCCTCTGCCTTGGCATCTGCGACGATACGCTCTTCATTTTTCAGAGCCTTCTTCCTTGCCTCCGTCAGGATTGCTTCCGCTTCTTCATCAGCCTTCTGAAGCTTTGCTTCATACTCTGCCTTAAGGAGCTTGGCTTGTTCCTGATCGTTCGCTGCATTCTCTAATTCTCCGGCAATCTTTGCCTTACGGTCTTCGAGAAGTTTACGAACCGGATTGAAAAGAAGGTGAGACAGGATGAGGAAGAGAAAGAATACTGCGATTGCCAGGAGTGCTGCATCATGCAGCAACTGGAAATCCAGGTTAAATAATCTTTCCATATTCCGACCAGTCCCTCCTTTCTCTTAATAGTTGCCCGATCAGCCGACCAGGGGCTTAACGAAGAGTAACAGAAGTGCTACCAAGAGGCCGTACAGACCGGTCGTCTCTGCGACTGCCTGTCCGACAAGCATGGTAGTCATGATCTTTCCCTGTGCTCCGGGGTTACGTCCTACTGCAGATGCTGCATAACCTGCTGCAATACCCTGACCTACACCAGGTCCAATACCCGCGATAACCGCAAGACCTGCACCGATCGCTGAGCATGCTAGGATCAAATCCTGTCCTGTAATGTTCATATTTTTTTCCTCCTGTTTTCTGTTCTGTCTTTATTCTTCACTGTCGCCAATCGCTCCGGACACGAAGGTCATGGTCAGCATTGTGAATACATAGGTTTGGATCGTTCCCGAGAAGAGATCGAAGTAAACATGAAGTGCTGCCGGCCACACATATGCGAATCGGTTCACCATGCCATACATGAGAGCCATGATGATTGTGCCGGATAGCACATTTGCAAATAGACGAAGGGATAAAGAGATGGGCACCGCAATATCAGAGATGATATTGATCGGCAACCAGAGCGGCAACCATGGCGGCAGCGGCGAGGTCTTGGAAATCCATAGATCCTTGGGGCTGTTGTACTTCACTTCGTTGTAATGGATCATCACGAAAGTGATCAGGGCCAGAGCCAGGGTTGTACCATAATCTGCGGTAGGAGGTCTTAAGCCAAACAGACCGGAGATATTCGATACCCATATGAAGATAAAGATAGTTGCGATGTAATTACGATACTTATAGGCATGCTTGCCCATAGAAGCAGATACCATTCCATCGAAGAATTCCACCATCATTTCGAGAACATTCTGGAATCCATCGGGAACCTCTGTTGCGCTCTTGATTCTTCTGTTGGCGATAAGCGCAAACAGAATGAGCGTCAGCATGACGATGAGAATACATACATGCGATGTGGTGATCCAGACAGTGTGGCCGAATAGTTCATAGGAGAACAGGCCGTGGATCATGAAGTCCACATCCGCTACGGATGACATAAAGATTTGTCCTGTCACTGATCTTCCTCCTTAGTTGTTAACCCCAATTCATCTGAGTCTTCCTCCTCCCAGTCATGCAGGACATGTCTGTGGATAAAGGGCTGTGCGTATGCACAGATCTTAAGACCCAAAATTCCAAGAAAGGCGGGTATCAAGCTTCCCAGCCTGAAATACATCATTAGAAACAGAATAATTGCTACTACAATATAGCGTAGTAGGGATTTAATTTTGAGACGGGTAAGTGACGCCGCTTCCGTATCAACAGCATCCCGAATGACCGATGCGATGGAGATTGCCATATAGACTGCCAAGGCAATTCCAATGACCGAACCAGATACATAGTGCAGTCTGTCGTCCACCAGCCATACCCCGATGCAAATGAGGAGCAAGCCATAGATAAGGATTGACCCAACCAATGCCGGAAGCCCTTCATTTAACCTTCGAAGTGCATTCATCGATTAATAAACTTTCTCAGGATAATATAGACACTGCGGAAACCCGCAATCGTCCCCACAAAAAAACCGACGATAACCAACCAGTTGATACCAACCTTTTTCCCCAGCCACCAGGCACCGTAAGTGCAGATGACAATTGGCACTAACATGGTGATCGTGACCTGACTGATCATGACCAAGAGTTCAAGAATTTCGCGGTTATATTGACGTTTGTCTCTATTCAAGACGATACTCCACCCTCTCCAAAATTACAAGTCGATTTTGATGTGTCGACCGGTCGGTTCGTACTTACGGAACTTGACGCCGGCAGCCCTTAACATGCGCTTTGAGGCGATTGTCGAAGGCGTGTGTTCGTACTTGTCTGAATCATAGATGATCTCTGTGATTCCGGACTGAATAATAGCCTTGGCACACTCATTACAAGGGAAGAGACTGACATAGAGTTTGGACCCCTCTAAGGAACCGCCTCTGAAGTTCAAAATAGCATTCAGTTCACTATGTGTCGTGTAGAAATATTTATTATTGAGAGGATCTCCTTCTCTGTTCCAGGGAAACTCTTCATCCGAACAGCCCTTGGGAAACCCATTGTATCCCATGGATAAAATCTTATTATCCTGGCTGACGATGCAGGCGCCTACCTGCGTGTGGGGATCTTTCGAGCGCATTCCTGACATGATGGCAACGCCCATGAAGTACTCATCCCATGAGATATAATCCTTACGCTTGTCACTCACAGTTCTTCTCCTCTTTCTCCTGCTTGAGTCGATCTACGAATTTCGTCAGTGAATTTCTTAAAGTCTCATAACAGAGCCCATAGGTTGCCAGTGGGCCACCATAGGGATCCATGGTCTCTAATTCTTCTCCTACATAATAGGAGAGAACGTATACATTCTCTTCATTGGCAGAATCAAAGTGCGCTAGAATCTGTTTTCTCTGCTTCTGGTCCATAGTGAATATCAGTGTTTTATCGGTGATCTCTTCATTCTTGAGTTCCTTGGATGAGAAACCCTCCATGCTGATTCCCTTGCCTGCTAAAACCGCTTCTGTTTTCTGATTCAGCGGTTCTGGGAATGCAACCACCAATCCTCTTGCAAGAATCTCTATCGGATACTCTTCCCCAAGAAGATCGGATAGAATTCCTGCCGCCATCGGTGCACGACTGATACCATTCCCCGCCGCAAATATGATTCTTCTAACCTGTGATAATTCCATATCTGCTCCTTTGCCCCCCTTTGAACGATTACGCCTCAATCACATGATGTCCGGCAGCTTTTAACAGTCGGTTCATAATCGCCTGCCCTATGCGAGGCGTATCAAAGCTCTCGGTATACATCTTCTCGATGCCAAGCTCATCAAAACCTCTTAAAATACCATAGAGATTATGAGCGATCGTGTCCTCATTTTTCCGTTCCCCAACGGTAAGGATCGTATCGCAATCATAGAGCGCTTTGGTTTCCTCCGTAGCTATGACACCTACCTTAAAACCAGCGGCAAGATCTGCTTTCACGCAGGCGTTGATCTTCAGAACCACCTTGTCGCGATCGCCCTCGACAATAGTAAGATCCCCCTTGGGAGCATAATGCTTATAGCGCATTCCTGGCGCCTTGGGACGAACATTCTTATCCACACCGAGAATACCGGGGTCCATTCGAACCTGCCCCAGGACCTCAGATAACATCTTTTCATTGATGTAACCCGGTCTTAAGATCGTCGGAATTTCGTCCGTCAGGTCAACAATGGTCGACTCCAGTCCGATATCCACGGAACCACCATCGATAATGCAATCGATTTTTCCATGCAGGTCTTCCCATACATGATCCGCTGTAGTAGGGCTGGGTCTTCCGGATGTATTCGCGGATGGTGCAGCGATCATAACCTTCGATTCTGTCAAAAAAGCTCGGGCTACGGGATGACTGGGCATACGGATTGCTACCGTGTCGAGTCCCCCGGTCGTTTCGAGAGGAATCACATCATTCTTGGGAAGGATCATCGTAAGCGGGCCCGGCCAGAATGCATCAGCAAGTTTTCTGGCACTCTCTGGTACCTCGGCTACGATCTCTTCTAATTCCGAAAGATCATGAATGTGTACGATCAGAGGGTTATCGGAAGGTCTACCCTTGGCGGCATAGATTTTTTTTGACGCCTCAGGATTCTTCGCATCTCCGCCCAGTCCGTAGACTGTCTCAGTCGGAAAAGCAACAAGACCGCCCTCTCTTATCAGGCGGATTGCTTCCGATAAACTCTCTATCGACGGATGCTCTTTATCAACTGTAATCTTAAGTGTTTCCATATCTGCCTTCTCTACCAGTGCAAATAGAGTTAATTCATATAAGTAATAATGGTGTCCCAGATGCTTGACGGCTCGAAACCTAATTTCCAGAATGCTCCACCTGCGAGATTATTTTTCTGCATCTCCATAAGCTTTGCAGACAGGGACTTGGTGTCTTCCATCCAGATCTGATACTTGGTTCCATCTTCTGTAAATTCGCCGTAATACTGAGCGATATCGTCCTGCCAGGTCATTTCTACCTGGTTCTGATCCACGAATTCCTGCGTCTTCTCGATGCCACGGGCAGATGAAGTAAGACCGGAATCGTCTGTGATCCAGATTCTGGTGTAGAAGGGCATTCCGAGAACCAGCTGTTCTGCAGGAACCTCCTTCAACGTATCTGCGATACCTTCTTTAACGAAAGGAAGGGAAGCATTCGAACCAGCCTCTTCACTTCCGTTGTAATGCTCATCGTAAGCCATAAGAATGATGTAATCTGCATACTTTGCCTGCTCACTACGGTTATAGAACTCGGTGTAGGAGCTGGGCTTATAGTTGTCCACAGATAAGAAAAGGTCATTCTTACGACACTTGAGCGAAAGCTCTCTGATGAATTCGATATAACCATCTTTTGCATCAATGGAGAGGCTCTCGAAGTCAACATTAATACCATCGACATTGGCTGTGATTGCGGAGGCAATCAGGTTGTTCACCAGCGCATCTCTTGCGGAAGTGGTATTCAGTACCGTGGTGGTATCCACATCACTGTTTACGAAATTAGACACCAGAGCCCAAACCTGAATACCCGCTGCATGACAGGTCTGAACATAAGAGGCATCCGAATAGTCACTGATTCCGCCCTGATTATCCTGTAATCCATACCAGGTCGGGGAGATGACATTCATCCCCTTGGTATTCTGAAGAACCTTCGACAGGCTCTGGTTCGCTGTCTGATTGGTCACCTGATGCCAGCCGAGACTGATCTTCGAACCAAAACTACGATGCTTGTAGTCTCTCTTCGGAAGAACCGCTGCCGTTTCTGTCTCCTCGATTGCTTTCATCTTACTGTTTTCAATGCAGCCAAGAACACCACGCTCATTTAATACCAGGCTCCACTTGCCATAATTCTCAAGGACAATAACCTGATCACCTTTTGCAGCATCATCAAGAATCTTCGACTTCACACCACCGAATCTACGATAAGCGCCATTTCTACGAATGGTTGCCACCTGATGCTTCCATCCTGCAGTTTCAATCACGATACGATTGGGATCCTGCTCTGTGTAGAAACTTAAGTCGGTATAATTCTTAGCCCAGTTCAGATCGAGATAAACCACGCCATCCTGCATAATAACAACATCTTTGTCATTGCTTGCCTGCTCACGGTCCACCAGATAGTCCTTCGACTGAAGATATGCCGTGATCACCTGACTGTCAGTTGTGTATCGAAGCGTATTCTCAACCGTGTCATATACGTATCCATCGTCGATTTTATCTTTGATAAATGTAAGGCTTACATAAGCTTCGCCTTCCCGTATAATACCCTGAGGATCACTCTCTTTATCGTATTCCCCATTGGCAATGACCGCTGCCGACTCCTCACCACTCAGAGTAAAGTACTCACTCAGTGGCATTCTCTCTCTTGTCGGTGCATATCTGATAATCATGAACACAAGGAAAGCAAGTATCAGCACAACGGCAAAAAGACCAGCAAGAATCAGTCCCTTCCCCGGGTCCTTTCTTCTACGTCTTCGCTCTACTCTGGACGTCTTTCGTCTATTCTCACTTGCTTCATTTATGGGATTTCTATCGGAATTCATTTGATTTCCTTTCTCATATGCCTATAATCCATCAAATTATAGCACAATCGCACCTTATGTGCTATTTCCCCTTCTTCCCACCCTTTTGATCTTCCGTCGAACACCACTCGCTCATACGTGCGACATTCGATATGCAAAAAACGACTGCCTCCTGATTCTTCAGAGACAGCCGTTATTCGATCCGCAGCAGACCTTTCCTAAATTACTTATTTACCATAGTTCATCTTTATTTTTCTCTTCTTTTTCTTACCCTCCATCGCCAGAAAGGCCCTGATTTCTTTCGCATCCTCATATGTGAGAAGATCCGGATTCTTGATATAGGGCGCAGCCTGCAGTGTAAAGCCATACTCCTCCTCAAAAGACTTCCTTAATTCCCTTGTATTGTCGAAGGTTACGAGATCACCCTTTTGTATCCATCTTCGTTTGCTCCCATATTCTTCCACTTTTTCAAGGAATTCTTTTCTTTCGTAAGATACCATGCTTCCCAAATAGAATCTGCGCTCGCATTCCCGAAATCCTATATGGCTTTCGCCTTCCATCTCCCG
>Ga0256404_1004824_pt1 | contig 24766 bp, 19 predicted proteins | sample RumenRJG_01DNA_FD_185990 | JGI IMG/M metagenome (GOLD analysis project Ga0256404, IMG submission 185990) | Bovine rumen microbial communities from Lethbridge, Alberta, Canada - RJG_01 | ecosystem: Host-associated > Mammals > Digestive system > Stomach > Rumen | place: Canada: Alberta | collected... | reverse complement strand
ATCGTCGTACCATTTGGGAGTAGTACTCTCCTTCTTTCTTGTTGTTCATTGCGCTCTGCTTTAGATCAGAGGGCAAAGGTATATAAATATTAGGTCATGCGCAATACGGCAAAAATTGACTGCTTACTTCGAAAAGAAGAATTATTTCACGATATTAGGAATCCCATTCAACTCATTCTGAATGTATTCCAGCGAAGCAATCTTAGCCTTTGTCTCTTCAAGGTTCAATCTGCGAGTATTATCAGAATTGAACTCTTCAATGGCGGCACGCTTGGTATCACCATCGACGAAATACTTATCATAATTGAGATCACGGTTATCAGCCGGAACCCGATAGAAATCGCCCATATCAATAGCCTTGGCAGCCTCCTCCTTGGTAAGAAGCGTCTCATACATCTTCTCACCATGACGAATACCAATCACCTTAATATTATCTTTAGCGGTGCCTGAGCTTGTCGAAGGCCACTCCTTCGCAAACAACTCGCATACAGCTTCAGCTTGTGTTTGTATTGTGCAAGCCGGTGCCTTCTGCACCAAGATATCACCATTCTCACCATTCTTAAACGCGAACAGCACAAGATCGACCGCCTCTTCCAGCGACATAATGAAGCGGGTCATAGAAGGCTCAGTGATGGTGATCGGATTGCCCTTGCGAATCTGGTCGATCCAAAGCGGGATGACACTGCCACGGCTACACATCACATTACCATAGCGCGTGCAACAGATCTTCGTCTTGCCGGAGTTACGCGACTTCGCCACGGCAATCTTCTCCTCGATGGCCTTCGTGATACCCATCGCATTAATCGGATACGCTGCCTTGTCGGTCGAGAGACAGATGACACACTCCACACCGGCATCGATGGCCACATCCAAAGTGTTGTCGGTGCCGATGACATTCGTCTTCACGGCCTCCATCGGGAAGAACTCACAACTCGGCACCTGCTTCAGTGCTGCGGCGTGGAACACATAGTCCACGCCCTTCATCGCGTACTTCAACGTGCTCTTGTTGCGTACATCTCCGATGTAGAACTTAATCTTACCGGCCACCTCTGGCATGCGCGTCTGGAAATCATGACGCATGTCGTCTTGTTTCTTTTCATCACGAGAGAAAATACGGATCTCACCGATATCCGTGCGCAAAAAGCGGTTCAGTACCGCATTGCCGAATGAACCCGTACCTCCCGTAATGAGCAGCGTCTTTCCTTCAAATACTGACATAAATCTCTATCTTCGTATAAAATTTGGTTTGTCTTCTCTAATCGCCGATCAGATCCCTGACGAGGTCTGCGTACTGGCGCGTCACTATCTCCTTCGTGTAATGGTGCTGAATGGCATCCATGCCGTTCTGCCCCATCGCCTGGAGCTCGGTCTTCGTCACCTGACGCATCCAATCGACCATCTTATCGACACTGCGATCGGTCACCAACTTGGCACAGTGCTTGTCGCTCAAGAAGTTGACAATCGGTGTATGCTCGCCCGACATCACCAGCAGCGGACGGTTGCACGCCATGATGGTATAGACCTTCGACGGGAAACCGTCGTCTTCCATCTTCTTACTCATGAAGATGAAGTTCAAGTCGCTATAGGACAGGATGTAGGGCATCAGTTTCCTGGGTTGATACGGGAGGATGTGCACCTGCTTCAGACCTCGAGCGCGGGCTTCTTGTTCCAGATAGGGCTTGCTGACGCCTTCGCCGATGATGATGTAATCGATGGCGAGGTCGTGGGTCCTCTCTGCTAGTTCCAACAGGGGCTCCCAGTCCTGGGCAAAACCGATATTACCGGCATAGAGCACCTTCAGCCGATCGTTATCGGGGAAGACCGCCGGGTCGAGCACGCCGCGCCACTCGTATGGATGGTAGAGGTCGGTATCCACGAAGTTGGGGATGATATGCAACTTACGACGATCCTCAAAGCGGCCGACAATGGTGTCGTAGAAGACTTGATCGATGGTGGTCACGGCATCAGAACCGTTATAGACCTTGTGTTCCAACTTGCTGAGGCACCGCTGGATGAAACCGTCCTTCAGGTTGAGGATGTCGGGATAGATCTCCTGTACATTATAGACCACCTTACAGTTCTTTGCCCGTGCCAGAAGGAGGTTCACCCAACCAATGGTCAATGGGGGCGAGGGGGACAGGATGAGGTCGATATGACGCATGCACAGACCTAACAGCAGGGCGACGATGTGCAGATAGACAAAGCACAGGAGGCGCAGCAGCGTGCTCTTGTATTTCTTCTGTGGGATATGATAGACGGGGATGCCATGGTAGTCGCTGACCTTGCAAAAGCCCCAGATCTTCCAACGCAGGGGCTGGCCGACCAGTTGCTCGGGCACCACATTGGAATGGGGGGTAGAGGTCAGGACCACCACCTCATAACCTCGTTCCTTCAGGCTCAACGCGATATCATTATAGAGATAGGCCGTTGACACACCATCAGGACTGAAGTTTAAACTATGTATGATGACTTTCTTCATAAATTTCGTTGTATAAGTCCAGGTATTCCTTAAACCGCTCTTTTTTGTTCCACCTGGAGACGGCCCGCGCCCGGCACTTGGCGGCAAACTGCTCTTTCGGCTGCGACACCACCGCCATGACGGCTTCATAGAGGCCTGCGATGTCGCCCGTCTCAACCACCAGACCGGTTTCGGCGTCGATGGCTTCCACACTGCCGCCTGTGCGATAGGTGATGACCGGCGTGCCACATGCCAAGGCCTCGAGATTGGTGGTCGGGAAATTGTCTTCATAGGCGGGGTTGCAGAAGACATGACTCAATGTGTAGAGTCCCAGCAGTTCCTCATAGTTGCTGGTACGTCGCAATCCCAGGATGTTAGCGGGCAGGTTTTTCATCTGTGGTTCGCTCAGGCCCAACAGGATGATGCAGACGTCGTCTGGCAGCATGGTGGCCAACTTCAGGAAGTCATCCAGTCCCTTGCGGGGTTCCCAGGTACTGGCTACGCCCAGGACGACTTTCTTATCGCCTAACCCGTATTGGGCTCTCAGGGCGGCCTGAAGGTCGGGCATCGGACGGAACTTACTGATATCGATGCCGTTATGGATGACGCGCATCGGCTGGTCTTTCAGGAAGGAGTGCTTCAGCATATCGCCCAACCAGTCGGAGACGGGGACGAACGTCACTTGATTCAAAGCCGTAAAACAGGTTTTCTTCAGACGGTAATTACGCTTGGAACGATCCCAAAATAGCGTGGCGGGATAGTGTTCTTTCTGAGGACAGGACTCGCAACCTTGTTGCCATTGCGTACAACCGACGGCGTCGAAATAGGTGCAGCGGCCGGTGAAGGGCCAACAGTCGTGCAGGGTCCAGACGACCGGGATCTGGTGGCGCTGGATATAGTCGAACAGCGTCGGGTAATGCAGGTAATAACCATGGATGTTGTGCAGGTGGATGATATCGGGCTGAAATGCATCGACCTCTTTAAGGAAATCAAGGGTAGCGCGACGGGAGTGCAGGCCCTGGCTGTCAAAGAGTCGGCTCAAAGCCACATGGCGATAGAAGTCGAACGGACTGCCAATCTTGATGAGTCGGCTGGCACTTCTCGGCCCTGTTGCTATCAGGTTCCTGGAATAGGCAATGACACTCTCACCACCGGCATTCAGCACTTGTTGACCGATGCCTTCCATGATCATTCCTGTCCCCCCGATATGGAGACACGCATTAATCTGCAGTACTTTCATCATAACTTAATCAGGGCGTGGACGGGGAAACGGAGGATGGCCACCGTGGCAATACCCTCGAGACGGACCACCACGCACTTGTTGTTCTTGATGCGCTTGACGACGCCCTCAACACCAGCGAACTCGCCTTCAGCGACACGCACGCGCTGGCCTACGGAGCGAAGATAGTCGGTGTCTTCGAGGAAGACTACCCGTTCATCGCCTGACGAGGAGACACGGATGAAATCCTCCATCTGCTTGTCGGGGATGGGAAAGATCTCCCGACGGTCCTTGAGGGTCTGTGAAGGACGGGTGTAGAAGCGCAGGGGCTCGTAACCCGGCATCTGCTTGAGCGCGATGATACGCTCACGGGTGTCGCGCACGAAAATCATACTGGCGAGGACTGGGAGATGACGTAACTGACGCTGACCGTCACGGGTGTCCTTCCACTCCCAATGCATCGGCAGGAAATTCTCTATATGATCCGCATCCAACAGGGCCTTGATGGCCTTGACACGCTGATAAGTGACACGCATGGGATACCAGTGGACCTCATCAGACACAATAAGAGGGGACACCCCGTCATCAGCAGGGTGAACACTCGAATCGGATGCGGGAGAGCCCTTACGCGGTAGCACTGGGTCCAGTAACTCTGATGGTAACAAACTTCTCTCGGTGTTTAAAATTGCTGCAAAAGTACAATAATTATGCGGAACAGCCAAAGATTACCCCAATTTTTTTGCAAAAAATTAGGCTAATTCCCAGGCATCTACATCCCCCACCCTTCTTATCCTCAAGAAGAGGCAATTTCTTACACCCCAAACTCCTCTGCCCTCTCCAGGGCAGGGGCTTAATTGACTACGGGCAAGGACCGCCCTCCGTCAAGGTTCTTGCGTCCTTTCAGTAGCAAGCGATCAGAGATCGAGCGTTGGTATGGCTCGCAAAGCCTGTGCCCTAAAGGGCGAGCCATATCGACCAGCATATAATCGACCAACGTATAATCGACCAGCGTTTAGCGTAGTCGATAAAAAAAACAAGCCGGACCTTTGATGGTCCGAGCTTACCTTAATGTAAGAGCGACAGGAGGAGCGGTTGCATCCTCCCCATATAGGGGGAGGCCTTGGAGGGGGTGGATGTCTCTTTTGGTTCGTTTTCTCTGCGCCAGAGAAAATGAACAATAGTTCGCAATCCTTAAGAAGGAGGATGAGGTAGTTGTGCCCCTGCAGGGCAACTCCCTGCAAAAAAGAAAATGCCCGAGAGCAAACTCTCGGACATTATCCCTTTTGGTTCTTTTTTAAAAAGAACTACAAATTTAGGATAGTCCTAAAAGCGGTTTGAGGTCATTCTCCTTATAAAGAATCCACCCCGTGGTTCCTAGAAACGCTAGGAACAAGAATACCAAACACATTTGCGCCCGCTTCGGCCCAGCCTTGAGCACCGGCACGGTTGCACTCTGCAACGTGGTAAAAGCTGGCGTCTCCTGCTGTACCTTCATCTCGGCCTGCTGGAGCTGGGCCGCCACCTGCTGATAAATCTGCTGTTGCATCTGCATCTCATTCTGGAGATCGGCCTCCTTGGTCTGAGCAGACTGGGAGGTGACAGCACGGTGGGAGTCGGCCCAGGCCGCATAGCGATTACGGGCCTGCTCATATTTAGCCTTGGCCTCACCAAAGAGTTTCTGATTGTACTCCAGATCGACACGGGCCTTACTGGTACGATAATCAGTGATGAACTTCTGCAGACGAGTCTTCACACTATCAGCCATCGTGGCACAGATGAGGGCATCCTGGTCGGTGACGTTGATGGTGATGACCATAGTCTTCTTATCGACGTCGCAGACAACATTCTTGTCGATGGCCTTCACGATTTCGGTCTGTTCCTTGGTCAGTTTGAAGGGGTTGACCTTCGCGCTGGGCTCCTGTTCCTTATCACCAAAGAGACCGAAGAAAGCCTTCGTGGCCTGTGACCACCAAGGGGCCTTCTGCTCATTCATGAGGTAATCATAGTAGGTGAAGCTCTTATTGTCTTCCTCACGATTGACCTTGACCTCGAAGAGACTGGTCTTGAAATCGACCGAGTTCATCAAGTCAGGATAGAGGGTTGGGAACAGGGCTTCCGTGCTATTACCCAACGCAGAACCAAGGTTCACACCGAAACTGCTGGCCAAAGAGGCAAGACCGCTCTTGCTGGAAGAACCGCCGGAAAGCTCTGGGGAGAGTTTCACCGTACAACTGTAGTAGTTGGGGAGCGATATAGCATATATCGCCGCTAACAGAAAAGCTACTGGCAAGACCTTATAGTACAAAGTCTTGTGTTTTAAAAGATCCTGGAAAATCTTTCCAAAGTCTATAGAGGACTCTTCCTCCTCTATATATTCCTTATTATTATTAATCTCTTCCATATTAATTGTTATTGATTTCTTCCATATTAATTGTTACTTATCTCTTCCACGGTCCCTGAGCCTTGTCGAAGGGCCCCTGCGTCCCCCGAGCCTTGTCGAAGGGCCGAAGGGTCAAACCTACGCCGAATCTACATCGAATCTACATCGAACCAACGCCCTTGCTACATCGAACCAACGCCCTTGCTACATCGAACCAACATCGAACCACGGTTGGCGCCCCTGAGCCTGCGTCCCCTGAGCCTGTCGAAGGGTCGAAGGGCCCCTGCGGTCCCTGAGCCTGTCGAAGGGCCCCTGCGGTCCCTGAGCTCGTCGAAGGGCCCCTTTCAGCCCTGAGCCCCTGAGCCCCTTGAGCCCCTTTCCAAGGGGCGGCGACAGCAGGGATGTCAAAGACCATCGCTCGCCCCTCACCAAATCGACCAGCGTCCAGCGTAGTCGATGAAGAATCATCGCTCGCCCCGAAGGGGCAAAGGCTTTGCGAGCGATACCAAGACCTTGACGGAGGGCGGCCCTTGCCCGGAGTCAATTGCATCCCCTTGCCAAAGATTGGCGAGGGGCTTGGAGAGTGGTCTGAAGCCCCTTCTTAAGGATAAGAAGGGGTTGGGGTTGTTGGTGACCCCTGCAGGGTTTCACCCTGCAAAAAGAGGGGGTATGGGGGATTCCCCCCATCCGAGAGCTCGCTCTCGAAACTACTTCTTAATCAAGTTAGCGATAGAAACAAACATGGTCGCAAGTGACGCCATTGAGGTACCAATGCCAAGCCACTGAGTCAGCGTGCTGTTGTCCTTCGGCCCCTTCGTCGGCACGACAATCTCACAGCCAGGTTCGATGGTGCCCTTCGAAGCCTTGGCTATCGTACCGTTCTGATAGAGAATATACGCATGCGACTTACGGGCACGACGACCAAAACCACCAGCCTGCTCAACATAGTACTTGTAGTTCTTCTTGTCCTTGAAGGCCACGGTATTGGGCTTCTGGACATCACCGGAAATACGGATGGTACGGTTGTAGCGCGGGATAATCAGACGGTCGCCGTCCTGCAGTTCGATATCCTCGTCGCAACCGGGATTAGCGATGGCCTCGTCGAGGTGGATACCTACTGAATAGGTGGTCTGCAGCGCCAACTGATCCAGGCTGATGGAATCCTTGGCGCCAGAAGCACTCTGGCGGGCCATGGCGATGACATCCTGCATACGGGCACGCTCATCTTCGTTCATCGTACGGATGAGACGGGCACCACGGACATAGGCGCCGGGGATGATACCACCGGCCTCCTTGACCACGTCACTCAGACGCTGGTTCTTATGCTGAAGGGTATAGGAACCCTGGAAGGCAATCTCTCCCTCCACACGGACGGTGAACGGCTCGGCAGAGACAGGACTGCGACGGACGGAGACGACGTCGAAAGGCTCTAACGTGAAACTCTTGTCACCGTCGAACTCAAAGCCCGGATTAATGGAGAAACTGAAGGTCTTGGCAATATCCATCGTCGAGGTGGTCGCTGTCGGGTCAATCATACGGCGCGCTACATCGACCTTTGCAGTAGAGGCTTTGTCGGTAAGACCGCCGGCCTGCAGGATGAGGTCCTCGACCGTCATCTTCTCGGCATATTCATAGACACCGGGGAAAATAACCTCACCATCGATGGTCAGCGTACGCAGGTTCTGGTGCTCGGCCATCGTCGGGATGAAAAGGATATCCTCGTTCTCCAAGGGTACATCAGCAGAGGTACCTTCCATGATGCCTTTCAGGTCGATGGAGACAACCTCCTGGGTGCGGTTGGGCTTCATACGACGCATCACAGCACGAGAGACCATGGCCTCCTCAGTGAGACCGTCGGCATTCTCAATCAGGCTGCGGACACTGTGGACCTTCTCACCCAGATGGTACATACCCGGACGGAAGACGGCACCCTTCACCTCAACCATATTCTCGAAACGGTCGATAATCGTATCGACAGACACCTTATCACCATCGACCATCTTGAACTCGGGGAATTCAAACTCCTCGACATTGAAGACCGACTTCATACGACCGTTATTACGGAGCACACGAATAGACTTTTTATACGCATCGTTGGCAAAGCCACCACTATATTTTAATAAGGTGGCAAGACTCTCGTTCTTACGGAGCTCATAGGCCATCGGGCGCTTCACACGACCGGCGATATCGACAATGCTCTCGTAAGCACCTACCTGAATCACATCATTGTCCTGCAGACGGACATTACCGGCCAGACGACCGTTGAGGATAAACTCATAGATATCCACCACGGAGATCTGACGACCCTGACGGAAGACCTTGATGCTACGCAGGGTTCCGAGGTCGTTGATACCTCCCGCCATGTAAAGGGCGTGGAACACGGTAGCAAAGGCACTCAGGGTATAAGTTCCGGGAACCTTGACCTCACCCATTACGTTGACCATGATGGTGCGCGTCTGACCGAGGGTGACCCTCACCTCGGAAGAGGCATAATAGGTGCCAAGGGCTGAGCGGATGCGCTGCTGTGCCTGGGCTACTGAGAGACCGCTGACACGGATGGGACCGTAGTCGGGCACTACCACATCTCCGTCGGGACTCACCTGGAGCTGCTCGCTCTTCTGGGTGTCGCCATAGACGTCGATGATAATCTGATCGCCAGGTCCTACCACATAGTTCTGTGGGGTGGCAATATTCATCTGAGGCTCGAAGGTCAGCGCCTTGTTGTTGAAAATATCACGGCCGAAAACCTTCTTACCCGTTGTGGTTTCTGGCTCAACGGGCGCAACATACTGTGGCGCCTCATCACCCTCACGGGTCACAATGTCGTTGTCGTTAGACTCACGGTTGGTGCGCATGCGATCCTGCACATTACTAATGGCATTATCGACATTACTGTCCAGCCCTTGCTTGGTAATCTGACTGGCATACTGGCGGCGCAACTTCTGGATCTGTGCCATCGTGGCTCCTTTCTTCAGCAAGCGAGAGGCAATGTCTGTCTCTGAAAGGCCTTGTTTCTTGGCTGACACAGCCTCCTTGAGGACTTGGTCGTCGGTCATGCTCTGGGCAAATGCCGAACCAAAGAAGCCGCATAAAAAGAGGATTAAAATTAATTTCTTCATATTGTAATTACTTAAGTAAATTCATAACGCTGATCAACAGGGTGACGATGGTGGCCATGGAGGTACCGAGGGAACCGATCGTAGCAATGGTCTGTTGCGTGGTACGGGTCTTCGTGGGGACGATGATCTCACAACCGGGTTCTATCTTCGCATTGCCCTTGGCTCTGGAGACCGTACCGTTCTGATAGAGGATATAGGTGCGGGAACGCTTGGCACTGTTGCCATAGCCGCCGGCCTGGTTGATATACCACTTATAGTTCTTACCCTCGCTGAAGGCGACGGTATTGGGATACATCACGTTACCATTGATCTTCACCGTACCGTTGTACTCTGGCACGACAAGACGGTCGCCTTCACGCAGGATGATGTCGTAGTCGGAGCCTGGGTGCTCCAGGGCTTTGTCGAGGTGGATACCGACGTAATAGATGCTGTCGGTGCGCGTGACGGTGGTTGTATCGAGGCCACGGCCTGTCTGCTGACGGGCCATCTTCATCAGACTCTCTACACGGAAACGCTCGTCTTCGTTGAGGACTCGTTCGACACGGGCGCCACGGACATAGGCCTCTGACGTCACACCACCTGCGGCCTTGATGGCCTCGGAGAGACGGAGGTTCTTGGTGGGCAGGGCGTAGTCGCCCTCGAAGAGTACCTCTCCCACCACCTGGATGTTGCGCTGGGGCTGATAGCCCGGGCTCTTACGCACATACACCTCATCATAGGGCATGAGGGTAAAACCGGGATCGATCTGGACCTTATAACCTTCACGGATGGGGAAGGAAAACGACTGGGCAATGGTCTTGTCGGACGTGGTGGCAGCTGGATCGCTGATGCGGCGTGACACATCGACACGGGCTGTAGAAGTGGCATCGGTAGGACCACCTGCCTGGAGGATCAGGTCCTCGATGGTCTCATCGTCGGCATACTCATACTTGCCGGGGAACTGCACCTCACCGTGGATGGTCACCGTGCGACGGCTCATCGCCTCAATACGGTAAGGGATGAAGAGTTCATCCTCGTTCTCCAACGGCATGTCGGCCACAGCACCGGACATGATACCGTCGATATCGACGGAGACGACACGACGCGTGCGGTCGGCCTTCATGCGATGCAGCACAGCACGGTTGACAAAGGCGTCCTCGGTGAGTCCACCTGCCTTCTCAATCAAAGAACGGACGGTCGAACAGTCGTTCAGATCGTACATTCCTCCGTGGAAGACGGCACCAGAGATGGTGACGGTATTCTCGTAACGGCCGTCAATGGAATCGACGATGACGGAGTCTCCATCCTCCAGACGGAAATTCGCCATATCAAACTCAGAGACATTGTGGCCAGAAAGATGTTCGCCACTGATACGACTGAGACGAACCCCCTTCTTATAGGCTTTCGGAGCATAACCACCTGCATACTTCAACAGGGTGGCCACACTCTCGTTCTTCTTCATCTCATAGGCCATCGGGCGCTTCACGTTGCCGACGATATCCACGATGCAGTCGTAGGGTCCCACGACGATGACATCACCATCGGCCAGACGGACATTACCCGAGAGACGGCCATTGAGGATATAGTCGTAGATATCGACGACCGTCAACTGACGACCACCACGATAGACCTTGATGTTACGGAGTGTTCCCAGACCATTGACACCACCGGCCATGTAAAGGGCATGGAACACGGAGGCAAAGGCTGAGAGCGTATAGGTGCCGGGGACAGAGACCTCTCCCATCACATTGACCGTGATGGTGCGGGTCTGACCGACCGTCATGCGGATGCTGGACTGACGATAGCGCTGTCCCAACTGGTCCTTGATCTTCTGATTGGCCTGTTCAACCGTGAGACCGCCCAGACTGATGGGGCCGAAATTATCGACCGTAATCGTACCGTCGGGCGAGATCTCGTAGGTCTTGGAGATCTGTGAACCGCCATAGACGTCGATGTTCACCTGGTCGCCAGGACCTACCACGTAATTCGACGGGGTCGCGATGTTCATATTCGGTTCGAAAGACAAGGAGCGCTTGTTGAAGATGTCACGACCGAAGACTTTCTTGCCATGGACCAACAAAGAGGCCGTCGAGTCGTTGAAATAGACCTTGGGACGGTCGGAGGAGTCGTACATTTCCTGACGGTCCGTCATATCGTAACCATAGCCATCCATCGAAGAATTACGCATGCTCCGGGTATCCACCCGAACAGAACCGTTGGGCTCGCGCAGACGGGAGTCGGAACTGGACGAACTGGAGGAAGACGTGCCTGACGATGACTTGGAAGACGTGCCTGACTGCTGCTCATACAACTGACGGAGGCGCTGAATCTGCTTCACATCGACACCACGCTGCATCAGGTTGATGGCTATCTGTGACTGGGGAGTACCCGCCTTCACCTCACTCTGGATATACTGAAGAATCTGGGTGTCGCTCATGGTCTGGGACAAGCCGGACAACGTAAACGACAGTGTCAACAATATTGACAAAAATAGTCTTTTCATATTAAATAATACAGTTTCGGGGGACAAAAGTACGAAGAAATCCCGACATAGCCAAGGAATCAATAGAAAAATTACTCATAGCGCAACCGGTGGTTCTTACAGATAAAGTAATTGACGGTGTAGTCGAACACCAGCCAGAAGCACACGTCGATGAAGAAGATCCATGTCGTGGGGATGTGCATCCATACCAACCAAATGGTGATGAGCACGATGGAGAGTGAGGCCAGGACGAGCGTGAGCATCGTCAGCCGGGGACCGATACCAGTGCGCAGGAGCTTATGGTGGATATGGTTCTTATCGGGCAAAAAGGGATTACGGTGGTTACGGATACGGGCTATCACCACACGGACGATGTCGAACATCGGGATGAGCATCGTAGAGAGACCGATGACCAGCATCTCTCGGGGGAAGAGGATGTCGGCCTCACCGGCCATGTAGATGAGCAGGAAGCTGACGAGATAACCCAGCGTCAGACTGCCCGTATCTCCCATGAAGATCTTCTTGCCTCGCTGGACGTCGCCAAAGACATTGTAGTACCAGAAGGGCAACAGGATGCCGAGCATGCCGAACGCCACGACCATGAAGAGATACTGGGCACGCATCATCGCCGCCAATCCCAGCGTGAGCAAGGCCACAGAACAGATGCCTGAGGCCAGACCATCGACACCGTCGATAAGGTTGATGGCATTGGTGACATAGACTACCACAAACACCGTGAGCGGGATACCCACCCAGGCTGGAATCTCTCCCAACCAGAACAAGCCGGAGAGGTCGTGAATCCACAAACCAGAGAGGGGGAAGAAGACAGCACAGACAATCTGTACCAGAAACTTCGCCTGATAAGTGACACCGATGAGGTCGTCGACCACACCAACAAGGTAGAGCATCATCATCCCCACAAACAGGAGGATGAAGCGCACCAACAGCAGATTCAGTCCACGGAGGTAACAGGGCATATCCATCATCACCCACAGACCAATCACCAAACAGACGCACATCAGCAGGATGGGCAGGAAGGTGATGCCCCCAAGACGGGGAATGGGACGGTTGTGCATCTTACGTTCATCGGGCATGTCGAACAGACGCTTGCGGTGGCTGAGAATGAGTACCCTCGGGATGAACAGCCATCCCAGGACGGCTGACAAGAGGAAGGGCACCAGCACCGAATATAATCGCATGATTGTATCTCCTATCATCAATAATCTCTGTTTTTATTCTTATAATAGCTGATCACCACCTGGGAAACGGCCCATAGCGTCAGGTCGGTGATGAGCAGGATGGACAGGTTCCAGTCGAGCCAGACTCCCACGATGTTCAGAATGACGAAGAACAGCGTGAGCAGAAGGATCGTGGCCAGAACACCCATCGGACTCATCCCACCCTGCATCAGACGGTGGTGGATATGGTTCTGGTCGTGTTTCAGGATATGGCGGTGGTTGATCAGACGCGTCACCGCTACGCGCAGTACGTCGAACATTGGCATGAGGAGGGTGCCGAAGCACACCATGATGATGCCCTCTGGCAGACGAGTGCCGCCAAGACGACTCAGCATGAGAACGACGAAGGAGAGCACATAGCCGATGGTGAGGGAGCCGGTGTCGCCCAGATAGATGTTACGCCAACCGATGTGCGGAGTCATCACATTACGGAAGAAAAACGGCATGAGCATGCCGACCATTGCCGTACAGATGACCATCACCAACGGCTGACCACCCAGATAAGCCACGAAGCCTAATACGGAGAAAGCTATCATCGACAAGCCTGATGCCAGACCATCGACATCGTCGAGCATGGGGATGGCATTGGTGATATAGAGCACCGTGAAGACCGTCAAGGGAATGCCAAAGAAGGGCGGTACCTCATAAATGCCCAGCAGACCGTGGAGATCGTTAAACCACAGACCGGACAGGGGAATCAGCAGAGCCGCCAGAATCTCGATGAACAACTTGGACTTGACAGACACACCCAAGAGGTCGTCCATTGCCCCCAACAGGTACATCGTGGTCAGACCTGCCATCGCAAACATATACTGGACGAAGGTCTCGTCGGTCTCACTGGCGATGACGTCGGTTTGACTACCCATCAACAAAGTGACGACGGTGACACCTAGGCTGATGACCAGAATGGGAAAGAGCGACACTCCGCCCAGACGAGGGACGCGCAGGCGGCCTTTCTTCGAGGTCAGCGAGGGGAGCACCAAGTCTTTCTTGACACTCACGAACAGGATGCGCGGGATGATATACGTCGCCAAGACCATCGAGAGCACGAAAGGCAGAAACGGTAATATGTAATATAAATACTGCATCAGGGAAATAATAGGCATTTATGAGACGGGAGGCGCCGGTTCTGACGCATTCTGGATGCGCAGGCGCATGAGCCAGTCGAAGATGACAAAATAAACAAAGAAAGTAAGCCAACAGAAGATATCTCCTCGTACCATATAGATGCAATTAGCAAAGAAGGAAAGATAGAGGAAGGCTCCATACTTTGAGATCGGCTTTTCAAAATGCGTTACCATATAGCCTAGCAATGACATCATGATGATGACGCCTGGCAGGGAAAAATTCAGGTAGAGGTCGGCAATGAGGTTCGTACCAAGTCCATAGTCTGCCTCAGCATATTCAGTCAAGATATAGCCTGAAAAGAGATTCTGACCATCAAGACCTGTCAACAATTTGACCAGCACAGAGCCGCCAAACGGTATGAAGACAAACAGATAGACAATATAGGAGCGGCCCCAGATGATGCCATTCACCTGGGTGTAGTCGATACTCTCATAGAGGGTCTTCGCATTGACGACAAAGTCGGTCAGCAACATCCAGAATACGTCGGGCGACTCTAGAAGTACCTCGGCACCGTATTCCACGACTTCACCGATATTAGCCTGGAAGATATTGTGGTCTGTGCCACGCGTTAACATCACCAAGGCCATCACGACGACACCCACGGCGACGAATGGGACCAGTATCCGCAAACGGATATGGAAATAGTAGTGGTTGATAAGCGGCAGGAGCATGAAGAACAGGAACAGTACCTGACCGCGGCTGCCTACAGACAACATCGTCACGAAGAACAGCAGGGCGGAGAGGATGTTGTACTTGTTATAGCGGAGCATAACCTTCCACCCCCGTTCCCCCTCAGCCAACAACTGCGCCTGATAATACCAAGAGAGAGCGATTAGCGTAAGGATCACCGTCATCAGGCGGGGATAAATATGTTTGTAGCCCTGCACGGCCCTGAAAATGAAGACATAGGCGAACAGGATCGACGTGGCGATGAGACATACACAGGTGATACGGTTGACGGCCATAGCTGGTGGGACGGTATGATGGTACCGGGAGGCCTCGGGCACATCTCGTTCGAAATAGCTGCTGAAGAAGAAATAGCAGGCGATGCCGACTTGAGCAACAGCCACAGCATAGGTTATCAGATGGGTACGTGTGGCAAACCGGAAAGCAGGCAGGAATTCATCATGTGGATAGATAAACGCAGCGTGAGCATAGTTGATCAGGAAGAACGACGGTACGAAGAACATGTCGAAGCAGATGGAACCGTGACGACGGGTCTTCAGCACCAGGAAGTACGTGCCGACAACCATATAGGAGAGAGCCTCAGCCACAAGGAAGGGCTTGTCGAAAGTGGACGGTGCGAAGAGGACTGCCACCAGAGAGCCAATCAGATAAAAGAGAAATACGTAGAACTGGGGCTGCATGTTATCTCATAAGGTGAATGATGCGATATACAAGACGGTCGAAACCTAGATCGGCTAGCGTCAACAACAACTTGTGCTTCAGCTCAATAGATGTCTGCCAGACCCTTACCTCCGGATACAAGGGGCGCACATAGGCATAGTCTGCCTGTGCAGCAAGGGTGTAAAGCGTCACCTTATTATATAGTTTGGCCAAATCAATGGCCTCAGCATAGTAGTCGGCGTTATCAACCCCCCGAAAGAAAGTCTCAAGCACGGACAGCGCCTCAACCGTGCAGTCAATGCTATGCCGGTTAATGGACGCGGTATAGGAGTCGGGATTGTATTTCACATAATTGTATATAGGCGCATCAACCTTGGCTACTTGGTTGGCATAATAGGCTATCCGCGGCATCACTACATAATCTTCTGCCATGTTCAGGCCTTCGGGAGGGAACAACTGATGCTCAATGATCAACGAACGGCGGAACAGTTTTCCGACAACGCCCGGAATGCTCTTTCTGATGAGCAACGAACGGGCATAGGCATCCTTATCCTGCGGAACACGGTCCTGACGATAGACCGTCTGGGTCGCACTGATGATATGCTGACTGCCTGCAACGATATCAGCACCTGTCTCTTCGGCCTGTTGCACCAACAGACTGACGGCATCGAGCGAAAGGTAGTCGTCGCTATCGACTTGGAGGATATAGTCGCCGGTGGCCTGCTCGACGGCCGTCCTGCGCGCTGCGGCCAGTCCGCGGTTACGATCATGGCGGACTATCTTGACAAAGGGTTTGCACTGGGGGTAGTCGTCAACCACTCGTTGAAGAACGGTGATGCTACCATCCTTCGAACAGTCGTCGACGAAGACATAGTCGAGGGCGTCGTAGGTCTGTTCGAAGAGGGAACGGGCACAACGCTCGATATACTTTTCTACGCCATAGACTGGCACACAGATGGTTACTTTGATATCTTTCATCTCATTCGATGGGCTCTTTCATAGCTGGCGCCCAGAAGTAATAATAACGTGAACTGACGGTGCTGCACCAGAAAACTGATGACCTGTGACGTCAGGCCCTGTGGTTTGAAACCGATACCAAAATACTGGAAATAGGCCTTCGGAATAGCATGCAGGCGCCGCATCTTACCAGACCATCCGTCGTCGCAACCTCCGGCATAGAGACTCTTGACACTATGGAGGAAGAGTTCGGCCGTCCGGGTGCGCCAGGTGAGGTCGCGCTGACGCTCAGGTGTCTCGTCGAGTCGTCCGACGAAAACTGTCATCTCCGTCAAACAAGTCTGAAAACACGCGTATTCCGACTCAAAGGAATAATAGCCCCTGCTGAGTGAACCTTCACGCATCGTCAACCGGTAGTTCTCTGACTTGCGGAGAATGACCTGTTCCACCTTATTTATATAACGCAGGAGAAAGACCAGGTCCTCGCCATAGTGAATACCGGTAGGGAAGACAATCTGATTCTCCTGAAGCACCTTCCGACTAAAGAGCTTCGCCCAAGGACTGCACAAGTTGAATAGTGAATGTCGGAGCATATAATCCACCATGTCCTTACCCTGTAGGGAGAGATCCTCCGTGACCAGCCCCTCAAAGAGCGGATCAGAGATGTTGCCCATCACCAGACAGTCGTCGTTGGCCGTCGCAGCGACCATCTCTTCCAGATAACCCGGTAAGACGGTATCGTCGCTATCGACGAAGCACACCCACTTGCCACTGGCATGTGACAAGGCGAGATTGCGGGCGGCACTGACCCCGGCATTCGTCTGATGGAACACCTTGACACGGGAATCACGACCAGCATAGTCGTCGCAGATGACCGGAGAAGCATCGGTACTGCCATCATCGACCACCAACAGCTCGAAGTCAGCATAGGTCTGTCTCAGGATACTATCCAGACAGGCCGGCAGGTAACTGGCGGTGTTATAGACGGGGATGATGACGCTGACACTCACGGACATGGGAAAAGAGACTGAATGATCCTACACTGTCAACAGTTGTTGTTCAATCAGTTGGTCCTTGATGGCAATCAGCTCATCAACAGGTACTTGTATGATGTTGCTCATCGCAATCAGGTCGTTGCGCCCATCGGCATAGGCGATGAAGTCCTGAATATAGCGGGCATTGCCCTTCGTACCCTTCTGACTCACTGTCGGATAGAGACCTCGTTTGCCCAACTGGGGCTCACAAGGACAGGTCATGCGGTAACAGGCATTATGCTCCAGGGCCCGGATCACCTTCGTCATCACATCGTAGGCTCCTTGCAGGCCCGCAGGACTGATGAGGGAGAGATCGTCGGCGGAGGTGTGGTATTCCGGATATTCATGATACTTGCTCCGGCAGAAGGCGCAGACAGGGAGGTCGACACCAGCCGATCCATATTGCCGCTCATCGGAGGCTCGTTTCATGAAGGAATAGTGGATGTAGTCGGGATAATGGAAATGGAGGACGTTAGTCAGCACACGGTCGGCCAGCGTATCCTCATATTTCGTGGCTACCATCGAGTAGGTACGGTCGTCGCCCACACAACTCAGTACGAAGCCCGCCTTGACATGCTGCTGCATCTGAGGCAGATGACGACTGAGATAGGTGATTGAACCGATTGTCTCGGGGATGAATACGAAACGATAGGTGTATCGACGACGCGGCAGGCTCTTCACATACTGGATGAGCGCCGTCTGCACACAAGGGCCGGAGAGTTCGTTGTTGGCCATAGAGGGATGGCAGAGGTAGGTCGAGAAGAACAATTCATCCTCGGTCTCACCCGGAATGATCAGTTCACCATAGGTCAGACTCCCCGGCTCGAGCGTGCTGTCGATGCAGACCTCATAGGTCTCGTCGGTCAGTTGCTCTTTCTGCCGCTCAGACATGCAGAAGCCCCAGCGCTCCTTATAATAGGAGGTGACATAGGGAATCCAGTCGGGCTGGTCGGGTTGTGTATAGACATGCTGGAGCAGTTCTTCCCGACTCACTGTCTGGTGGATGGGCTGGGAATAACCCAGCACATGGAGGTTGCTCTGACGGAAATCGATGACCGTCTCGCCTTTCATCGTACGAATCCAGCCGCCACGGATGTTCCACTCCTTGGGAACGGTCCAGTCGAAGACCTGCGTGCCTGTGGGCACCTCGAACACCTGTATCTCGGGTACGGTCTCACGGATCATCTCCAAGGACTGACGAAAGCCGTCGCCTGTGAGACTACGACAGATGGGGAACAGTCGCTCCGCCATCGCATACATATGGTTTCCTTCTTCGTTCACTTTACATCATGATTATGAATGGAACAGGGGTTGGGATGTCAGTTCAAGCCCCTGAACATCGGTTTAAACTCGCCCTCCTTGTAGATGATCCACAAGGTCAGGACAACAAACGACAGGACGGTGAAGAGGGTGACAATCAAACGGCGGTTAGGACCTGTCTTACCACCAGGGACCGTGGCTCTCTCCAGTGTCGTAAAGGCCGGGGTGTCCTGCTGGACCTTGGCCTGCGCAGCGAGAAGCTGGGCACTCAGGGCATTGTAGTTGTTATAGCGGAGCTGCATGTCGTTCTCCAGTTTCATACGCTGCTGTCTGACACTCTCCAACACGATGTCGCGGTTGGAGTCCATGAAGTCGGCATAGAGCATACATGCACGGTCGTAGTCGCGCTTAGCCTCCTTCTGGATCTTCTGGACATAGGCCAGGTCATGACGAGACTTCGCCGTGCGATAGGCCGTCAGCGCCTCTTGCAGGCGTTCCCTGACTGAATCAGCCACGGTAGCAGCCACCACGGGGTCCTGATCCCTGACATCGATGGTGATCACGTTCGTCTTCTTGTCGATCTCACAGGAGACATTACGGATAATCCTACCCATGATCTTCCTCTGTTCTGGTTTAAGCCTGAACAAGTCGACTGGTTCCTTCTCCTTTTTCGGAGAGCCTCCCAACAAGCTCCAGAAGGCATGAGTCGCCTCATCCCACAAGGGGTCGCGCTGACAGTCTCTCAGATACTCGTAATACGTCATTGCCTTATCGTCACGGTCGCGCTTGACCTTGACCTCAAACAGAGACGTCGTGAAATCCAGCGACTTCATCAGGTCGGGATACAACGAAGGGGTGATGGCATCCGTCTCCTTGCCAGTGCTACCACCCAGATGTACCCCAAAGGAACTGGCCAGGGCTCCCAGTGCCCCGATGCTGTTGCCAGCGCTCGTCTCAGGCACGAGGGTCACCTTACACTTGTAATAGTCGGGGTAGCCCAGTGAAATGAGGTAGACGACCACCATCGTCAGCGGGACAATGGTGAAATACTGCCGCTTGTGCCGTTTCATGGCACGCCAGATATTTCCCAAGTAAATGGTAGGGCGTTCCTGTGCAGCACTCTTTTTCTGTTCTTCCATATCTTCTTTTTACGTTAAAATTCAATCCAGGATCTCAATGTAGGCCGATGGCAGGAAGGCGATGGCCACTGCCGCCACATGTTCTATCTGCACCACGACGCGCTTGTTCTTCTTCACCCGTTTGATGATGCCCTCCACCCCGGCAAAGTCGCCATCGACCACGCGCACATGCTGACCGGGCTTACCGGCAAAGTCGAGGTTCTCGATGAAGAACACGCGATCGTCGGCTACTGAAGCCACACGCATGAAATTGTCCATCTGGAGGTCGGGTACGACGATAATCTCATGACGAACCGTCTGCCCTTTGTCGTCGTGCACCGGACGCATCATATAGCGAAGGGGTGCCATCTCGCGACGCGTCATCTTCATCTCTGTAATCCACGACTGCGAGGCATGCACGAAGATGAGATTGTTGATGGCAGGACGCAGTTCCTGATGACGGGGATGACGACCTTCGACCTGTTCGTAGCGCATCGGGATGAAGCACTCCACACCGACACTCTCCAGAAAAGCCTTGGCCTGCAATTCCCTGGAGTAGGTCACTCGCATAGGGTACCAACGGGGCATGTTTGACGTCTGTCCAGTCATCGCGAAAACACAGCACATAGGAGGGGGACACCGCACCAGAGGCTACGGTGACCCGAATTTTCCGTTTCATTCATGTTAGTTTCCATATTGCACTGACATTCAGCGACATCACAGAACTAAAGCCCTCCTCATAAAGGCCAGAAAGGCCATCCTTTTAGGATGAGGAACTGCAAATTTGGCGCAAAGGTACGAAGAATTATCGACAATCAAGCGAAAAAGATTATAATTTTGCAGAAAAATTATCGAGTTAAAGATTATTAAATCCGGGATTTCTTGTACAAAAAAGGATATTTTTGCAATCAAATCCTTGAAATTATGATCAGAAAAAATATCATCAGACCTTTGATTATCCTGGTCGTTCTCCTAATCAGCAGCGTAACGGCTACTGCTGACAAGAAGATATACCTCTTGTCTGATATCCATGTGATGAGTGAGGAACTGCTTGACAGTCCTGACAACCAAGCTTGGCAGGCCTATCTGGCAGACTCCAAGAAGATGGTGGATCAGAGTGTGCCTATCTTCAACAAACTTTGCAGTCTGATCATCGCCGAGAAACCCGATCTGCTGCTCATCACTGGCGACATGACGAAAGATGCTGAGAAGGCGAGTCATGAATATGTGATAAAAAAACTGACAGAAATAGAGGCCGCTGGCATCCCTGTACTCGTCATTCCAGGCAACCATGACAGAGGCTGGCAACCAGACGGCAAGGTCTATCAGAACAACACGACTGAAGACGCGAAGCTGGTATCCGACAAGCGGTTTCCAGAATATTACAAGGATTTCGGTTACGGAGAAGGCTCCGAGTTGCATGGCACTACCCTGACCTATGCCACCGAGGTATGGCCAGGACTCACCCTGATCGGTATCGACAGTGGTCAGACAGCCACCGTCGATGAAGACGCCGTGACATGGGCGTGCGCCAAAGCCAAAGAGGCCAAAGACAAAGGCCAACAGGTCATTGCCATGATGCACCATGCCCTGCTGCCACATATCTATGCACAGGAATTGATACATGTGAATTCCGTCGTCAGCAATAACGAGGAGATACGCGACCAACTGATGGCTGCGGGGGTGAAAGTGATGCTGACCGGGCACTACCACATATCTGATATCACACGCTATACGAACCTACAGGGACAGGAGATCTACGATGTCTGCACAGGTTCCCCTATCGCCTACCCCTGCGACTATCGGGTCCTGACATTCAACGATGACTTTAGCAGACTAAAAATCTCCACAAAATCCGTGACAGAAATTAACGAAGTACCCAATTTCAGTGATTATGCTAAAGGAAGACTCCACAAAGCAGTTGAGACTTGGGCTGCCAAACGCTTCACATTCTCTGAAATTGGCTTCATCAACGCACTGGCAGCAAGCATCGTCGCAGATATCTTCATCATTCATGCCGAAGGCAATGAACCCCAGAGCGACAACTCTGCCCTGATGTCACAGTTTGCCAGCATCGCCCCTGAAAGCTTCAATGAGATCATACAGAGTATGTTGGGCGATTATCCCTCTCCAGAGGAGAAAGACAACGTCGTGGATGACCGGGAACTGACCATCACCATGTCTGTAATACCAACAGCCATCCGTCAGTTGCCGACAACTCCTGTTGCAGATCAGCCTGTATGGTACACGCTTCAGGGCGTTCGTCTGAACAGTGTTCCTACGCTTCCAGGTATCTATCTGAAGAATGGCCAGAAAGTCATCGTCAGTCACTGAATTCTACTTGACAATGATTTTCTTTCCTCCGACGATGTTCACGCCTCGCTGAGGAGTGCCAAGGCGCTGGCCTTGCAAGTTGTAGATGAGGGCAGACGATGAGTCGATCTGGCTTTCATGAACAACCTAGCTGAACCCTGAAGACGGGCTCAGCAATGCTACAACCATTAAAACCCCATATTCGAATTTCATAAGCTAGTCTAATTATGTGACCAAAGTTACAAAATATCGGAGAAAAATGGTTCATTCTGTCTTTCGATTTAAGAGTATTTATAGAAAAAGGCACAATTCTCATAAAAAAAAGACATTGCCTTACGGCGATGTATCAGTTCGCACTGCTCGCAAAAAAAGACACCGCTACAAAGCGATGTCTTCTTTGGGGTGCCCGGACGGACTCGGACCATAAATGTGATTTTTAAAGAATCTGAGAAATTGTTATATTATACTGAATATCAGTGATTTATAATGATTATCAAGATTCACCAATATTCACGAAAAGTAATAAAGAATTAAAAATATTCCATCAATGTTCCATCAATTCAAAAATATTTTGTACCTTTGCACCCAACAATTATAAACAAAGAAACAATGGCAAAAAAATACTTCTTAAGGACAAAGGAAACAAAGGGTCGCGCAAACTTATATATAGAGGTACGCAAGCGCACGCCCAAGATAAGAGCATTGGTATGTACAAATGTTCCTGTGGACATACAGACATGGGAGCGGGTAAACAAATCTCCTAAGATATGGGAAAACTATCGTCAGACGGAAGAAGGCAAGGCTCTTTCAGACAAACTGGATCTGATAGAGGCATCTATCAATGATGCTATCGCCAACGGAATAGACATCGACGACGTACACTACGTTATTGAAGATGGGAACTCCCCTATTAACTCCATGATACTGAACGCAGCCGTTGAGAAAATCGTTATGCGAGAAATCGCAGAGAGAAAACGCCAGGAGAGAGAAGAAAAGACTGAGAAGAAAAAGCGAACGATGCAATCCATCATTGGCTTTTACGAGTATTTCCTAAATGGCATCAAGAATGATGATATTCTTCATCACAATGGCGAGCACTATGAAGCTTCTACGATAACGGTCTGGGTTAGCTTTGGAAAGCATCTCCGTGAATATGTACCAAATGAAATGACTTTTGCTGAGATTGACAAACCATTTGCAGACAAGTTCTCAACATTCTTGGAGAAGAAGGGAATGATGCCTTATACTGTATCAAAATACGTGGTATGCTTCCGCAAATTATGTAATCTTGCAGCAGAAGAAGGAATTAACTCGAACGCTGTTTCATTGAAGGTGTGGAAAGAGCGAGTGGTTAATACGAATGAGAAACGCGCAGAGCTATATCTTTCAGATGACGAACTTGATGAGCTTTACAAGATGAAACTGACTGGGAAAGATGATGCAGTCCGCGACTTGTTCCTTCTTGGAAACTTTTCTTGTCAACGTTTCTCTGACTATGGATTCTATTCTTTGGATAATTTCAAGAAGACAGAAAGCGGAACCGCAGTTATCAGTCTTTACCAGAAAAAGACTGGTACTTATCTCGAGATTCCCATTCTTGATGAAAGAGTCCATGAGATATGCGAAAAATATGACTACAAGTTCCCTAAAGTCGGCAAACGTACAATGAATTACCATCTGAAGCAAATACTGAAAGAACTGTCCCAAACCGTTCCAACGCTTTCTATGAAGTACGTCACACAACTTAGTATGCTACAGAAGCAGAGTGAGGAAAACTTCGTCAAATGGGCCAAGAAATTAGAGAAAGGTGGAAAATTGAATGACAGCGAACGTAGCCAATATGGGAAATTAAAGAAATATGCCGCAGAACACAATGGCTCCCCATTGTTTGAGCGGAATAACTCTGGTGATGTCATTATGCCGAAATATGAACTGATTTCTTCTCACACCGCCCGACGCAGTGGTATAACGAATCTCTATAAACTCGGCATATTCGACACTCGCGAGCTGATGGCATTAAGTGGCCATAAGAGTGAGAGGGTGTTTGAAAATTACATCAAGGTTGGCGTCAGTGAGCAGGCAGACCGCATAGCTGAGAAAATGCGCCTGGCCCAAAAGGCAAAAGCTAAGAAGAAAGCATAAAGATGAAGAAGGGTTACACAATCGATTTGTCAAAAGTTGGCGAAGCTAAACAACAAATCACTTTCCCTATAAGAGAGAAAGTCCATTTATGGCATAGCAATAACGTCGCTGTATATCAGAAGTTTATCAGGAACTTCGAGAAGATGTCGAGTACAAATATCGACTTCGCTTCAAAGCTTTTCAGACTATTCGCAGATAACATGCCCAAGGAGGCAGAAGAGGTATGGAGTTGCTTCTTTGCGGACAATAATGATGAGCGGACACCAAGTTTATTGGATCAATACGAGACCATTTTGGACGGTTGTCTTGAAGGTGACAATTGTTTTAGTGTAGATATGTCATCTGGTGAAGTGAAGATGTACCAGAACAGCAATCCATCTGACATGGCTCCAGGAGAAGTCTTGTTTTCCAAAAAGATGTCCGACTTGTTTTATGATGGCATTCCCAAGAGATTCAGAAGTTACATCTTTTACCTTTGCACACGGGAATCTAAGAGGGTTTAAGTGTGAATGAAGGTTAATGCGTACTATTTCTTATTCTGGATATTCTCCATGAAGCGATCAAGGCTTAGCTTTTTTCTTCTTTACCTCTT
>Ga0256404_1004823_pt1 | contig 24769 bp, 17 predicted proteins | sample RumenRJG_01DNA_FD_185990 | JGI IMG/M metagenome (GOLD analysis project Ga0256404, IMG submission 185990) | Bovine rumen microbial communities from Lethbridge, Alberta, Canada - RJG_01 | ecosystem: Host-associated > Mammals > Digestive system > Stomach > Rumen | place: Canada: Alberta | collected... | reverse complement strand
CGGAGCCTTTCGTTAAACCGTCATGCGGTAGGAGTGAGCCACCGATCCACAGCACCTAAACAATATTATACCATAGTTCTTGGAGAGGAACTCTAAAAACTACTACTTTTATTATACGAGGAGTGAGCGTAATGGGAGCTTATCAGGAAACCTTTGAACGTATCGAACAGAAATATCTGCTCGGCGTTGACAAATATATGGAGCTTCGCAGAAAGCTTGAGGGCTACGCGCAGGTCGATAAGTACGGCAAAACGACCATCTGCAACATCTACTACGATACCCCCGACCACAGGCTCGTGAGAACATCAAACGAAAAGCCGTTTTACAAGGAAAAGATAAGAGTAAGAAGCTACGGAACGCCCCGCGAGGACAGCACGGTGTTCGTTGAGCTGAAAAAGAAGGTGGGCGGAGTAGTCTACAAAAGGCGCGTTGATATGACGCTCGCGCAGTCGGAGAAATTTACAAGGCAGGGCATTGCGCCGATGAAGAACAAGCAGATAGAAAGTGAGCTTGCCTACTGCTTCAAGCTCTATAACGAGCTTCAGCCTGCGCTGTATTTAAGCTACGACAGGGTAGCGATGTACGGCATAGAGGACGACAGCGTGAGGATAACCTTTGATTCAAACATCTTCTACCGCGACCATACACTTGACCTTTCAAAGGGCGCGTGGGGAAAACAGCTTCTGAACAAAGGCGAAAGAATAATGGAAATCAAAATAGCAGGTTCAATGCCGATGTGGCTGGTAAAGATACTTGACGAGCTGAAGATATATCCGACCTCGTTCTCAAAGTACGGTTCAGCATATCAGCGCGAGCTTGCAAACACAAACATCAAGAAAGAGGGTGCCGATTGTGCTTGACTTTACATCTGTATCATTTACAAGCGTTACCAATAAAACGCTGTTTGTAACATCACTTGTATCCATCGTACTCGGCGTAGTCATCGCGCTGGTGTTTGCCTATAAGAGCAAGAAGTCCAAGGGCTTTCTGATGACCGTATCTGCTCTGCCGTTCATCGTGCAGATAGTGATAATGCTCGTCAACGGCAACGTCGGAACAGGCGTGGCAGTAATGGGCGCATTCAGCCTCGTAAGATTCCGCTCGGTACCCGGCAGCGCAAAGGACATCTGCTCGATATTTCTGGCAATGGCAGTCGGTCTTGCAACGGGAACCAATCACCTGATGCTCGCGGCACTTATGACGATAGTTGTCTGCGCACTTGCACTTGTTTATACCGTTATCCCCGAGAGCAAGTCAAGCGGCGAAAAGGAGCTTACGGTCGTTATCCCCGAAAGCCTTGACTATGCGCAGGTCTTTGATGATATCTTTGAAAAGTACACCAGCGAGAGCGAACTGGTGCAGGTAAAAACGGTCAATATGGGCAGTTTGTATAAACTAAAGTATAACGTTTCCCTTAAAGACAAGACCAAGGAAAAGCAAATGCTTGATGAAATAAGAGTGCGCAACGGCAATCTTGAGGTCATCTGCTCACGGGCTAAATCACCCGATTATGAACAGCTGTGACAGCAAAAAACCGTAAAGCTTAAAACGCAAAAGCGCGGTAAACTAACCAACTTCTCCTATTTTCATATTCTCACCTCGGAGAACAGTCACCTTTCAAGGCGGCTGTTCTCTGCATTTTTACCGCAAGTAGTGCAGCAAGTAAATGGCTGACAGTTGGCGGGCAACAGAAAAATCGATCATTAAAGGGAGATGTCCTTTGCTGCGGCAAGGCTTCTCCCTTTTAAATTTTCAGGTGTGCTGGGATCTAAGCAAAAAAAGAACCGCAAGCATAACACTTGCGGTTTTCATGTGACTCCAGTGCAAAAAAAGATGACACGAGAAAAGCCCGATTTTACGCGGTTTGCGAGACGTATTTGATTTTTGGCTGTGGTTCGTAAGTGTAGTCCCTATTGTCAAAACAAGTAGAAAATTCAGCTTTTTTGACAAAACCTGAGGTTTATAAAGCCATGAACAAAACCGCTTCTCCGGGAATTATTGCTCTCCTTATTTTACAGGTATTCCATGCTTCGGCAGTCTCTTTGGGAACGGGCCTTCGATCTTACAAGGAATGCCCAGTTTCTCAAGTTCTTCCCGAAAGAGATCAATGTACTTATCAGTTTTTATGACCTGCATGAAGCCGATGAAGATCTTATCCGCCATAGCGGTTATCTCTATTGTAAAATGTCCTTCAATAATAAAAACAAACCACTCAACATAATTCGCCAGTTCTCCCCAATCCATCAGCCCCGTGTAGTTGGCAATAAAGCTACCGTGCTGCGCATCCTTGCCGGTAGCAAGGCTGTGTTTTGCCATATACTTTCTTTTGGCCTTTAGGCTATGCACTTTGTCGATCTCTTCATACAGTTCAAACAGTTCTTTTACCTGTGCATTGCTGACAGTAGGATCTGTCTGAAGAATTATCTGTCCTCTGGTCCTTGTTCCTAATTTTTCTAGGTCACCATTTAAACTGTCTCTGTCATAATCCACATACACATGGCTCAAAAAGTCACAATGTGTATTGGGAAGTCCGACGCTCTCTCGCAGATTATGCGCCGCCTCACCTACAATAACCCTGTTTTTTTGTGGGAATACCCTGTCCAAGACCCTTGCAAACAGAACAAAGAATAAGGAAAGTACGCTGGAATCATTCACCTTCGCAACTTTCAGGAAATCCTTCTGATCGATGGTCACCACAGTATAATTCGGATCTCTTTTTATCGGGATGAAAACTCCTTTGAGATAATCCAGTCCCAGAACAGGAGCTTTTTTGATTTTTCTTTTATAGATCGGCTCCTCAGCCGTCAGCATATCCATTTCAGGTTCATCAGTCTCTCCCGGAAGAAGGTCACTGTCCGGTTTTCTGATCTCAGGCGCATAAGGCTCCACGTTGTATTTTTCTCTTACATACTCGTATACATTTGTCATGACCCACGGCTGAAAGCCTCTTCCGCCGCACATAGTATGGCTTATGTTGAAAAAAATATCCTTTCCCGAGCAATCTACATAAAGCAGATGATCATTTATGCTGCTGCTTCCGAGCATTGGCATTTTTTCGGCTGTAGGCATCACAACGATCTTCCTGTCATTCGGAACGAGAATATACCCGCCATCCTCGTCAACGGTTACTCTGACGGCAAAGTAAGGGTATCGTCTGATAGCAGAGTTGACCGCTTTATCCAGCACATTTATATCCACCTCATCCTTCATCCTGACATGGATGCGGACAGAATGTGCAAAATATTTCTCGCTCTGATATAGCCTGTATGTATCAATGCTGTATTTCATTTTTTATCCTCCCGATCCGTCACAGATCCATTCTGAATGTCCAGTTCCCAATAGATTTCGCTTTGTATTCAAGCGTTTCTTCTTTTACCAGCGTGAACCCGTTTTTAATATAAAAGGCTACGTTTTTCTCGGAATTGGTAGTAACGGTTATCAGATTTCCGCCGTTGGATCTTACCAAAGGGATAAGGAAATCCTGTATCGCACCCGATCCGATGCCCCGGCTCTGATATTTCGGGTCAACTGCCAGAAAAAATAAATGCCAGCGGGGTTCAGGAATGCTTTTTACAACCATTTCAGTTTTATCTGACAATTCCATATATTTAAGGGTGTCACTAAGCCCGATTCTCGCTATGATACCTGCCATTCCGCTGACGGCATAATCCCAAAATCCGACCGGTTTGTCTGACGGCTTCTCAACGATCACAATGGCTCTGACCTTTCCGCCCGCAATACCAATATAGCAGTCATCCTTGCGGACAGTAGCTTTGAATATCCCCTTCATCAGACGCTCATAAAAACTGCGAAGTTTGCTTTCTGACTTGAACCGGCCTTCAAAAGCTCCCCAAAAAAGGGGATAATCAACAAAAGACTCTGCGAAAACCTTTAACACCTCAGTTTCATACGAGCTGTCATAATGCTTATACTCAATCATATACATATCCTCATTCTGAATTGTATTATCTGCTGATATTATTATATCATAATTCATAAAAAAATCAACAGCTTGTACGTTTTATTATCAATCATGAATTGTGCACAGAATTATATCATTCCCGTTCGTTCATTTTTTCTTTCAGCCACCCATTAAAGCAAGATATCGTTTCTTCATAAGGCCTCAGGCAGACTGTCGGTATTTCTGCTGCATATAAGCGAGCTGACCTCACCTACCTCATTCAACTCTTAATATCTGCTTTCTTAGTGTATTTGCCTGATTGATCCAACACGCTGGCAGCCCTTTGATTCTTGGGAATTGAAAGTAAGAATGCCTTACTCCCAATAAGGTCGCTGACTATATACACTTCTATAACCATGAACGTCCGCATAAATCAAATGGATATAAAACTCCTGACAGAAAAGAAAAAGCCTATTATGCTAACGAAAGCAAAACAGACTATGGTTCGGATCTGTAGTCTCGGCAGAAAAATGTATCAGTTTTCGCTCGTTTTAACATTTCAAGCTTATCGTACAAACCGTCAAAACCGCGCAGATGCGTTGTATATAACAAATGACCCCACAGTCATGGTTCGTAACTGTGGGGTCATTCACATGGCTGGGGTGGAAGGATTCGAACCTTCGGAATGACGGAGTCAGAGTCCGTTGCCTTACCACTTGGCGACACCCCAATACTTATTACTGGCTGGGATAGATGGATTCGAACCATCGAAATGACGGAGTCAAAGTCCGCTGCCTTACCTCTTGGCTATATCCCAATATTAAGGGTATCACAGCTTCCTGCTCATTCCGTCCAAGACCTTTCCTCAGACAGCTTAATCATTATACCACAACGGCGGACAGATTTCAAGCGAATTGTCTTTTGTTTACAATTTATTTACAAACGTCCCTTTGTCCGTTTGGTGTAAATGAAATTCCTGCCTGACAGGAACAATATTCCATTAAACGCAAACAGCGATCTTACGCCAAAAGGTAAATATATAAACCAAAGAAAATACGCGTTCTGTATTGACTTTATTGCTAAAATGTGTTATTCTAAAGTGGGTATATCCAATTCATTTTATGCGTTGAGGAGGTGTGCAGATGGGCGAGCGAAGAAAGCGCTATGCTGTTTTGGTCGGACAAGCTGATGAAAGCTATCAGCAGCGTTTTATCACAGGCTTTTTGCGCAAGGCGTTTGCCGATAATACCGATGTCTGCATATTCTCAATGTATCTGAAATATCAGGATACCTCCGTAAGAGAGCAGGCTGATTCAAACATCTTTTCGCTTATGGAGCCGTCTGCTTTTGACGGTGCTGTAATACTTAAAGACAGCATACAGACCGCGGGCGCTGCGGAGAGGATCGAAAAGCGCCTTAAAGAGAGCTTTGACAAGCCTGTACTTGTCGTTGAAAAGCCGAGTGAATACTTCCCGTATGTCATCACAGACGGCTATCAGGCGATGTACGACCTCGTAACGCATATGATAGTCAATCACGGGTTTAAGGATATTGGCTTTCTTTCGGGCAAAAAGTGGCACGAGCATTCTATACAGCGTATGCAGGCGTATAAAGACGCTATGCACGACCACGGGCTAGAGGTAAATGAGGACAGGATAGTTCACGGCGACTTCTGGTATCAAAGCGGTGAAATGTGCGCAGAGCAGTATATATCCAAGCAGCACAGCCTGCCCGAGGCAGTAGTGTGTGCAAATGACCAGATGGCTATCGGTCTTTGCAAAGCGCTTTCCGAACGCGGTATAAGAATACCCGAGGACGTTGCTGTTGCAGGCTACGATACAACGTATGAGGGTCAGACAAGTCCTAAATCTCTCACATCTACACTTATCCCCGCCGATGAGATGGGCGAGTATGCCCACTATTTCCTGAAAACCAAGGCACAGGGTATCGAGCCCGAGCCTTACGATAAAATACCAACTCTCGTTTCGGGCGAAAGCTGCGGCTGCAAGGTGCATACCATCGCACAGTATTCGCTGCGCCGCGACCGCTGGGGCACACCTGTCTCCGAGGAGGGTTACAGCTCTATCTTCAATAAGATGGAGGAGAACCTTATAATGCAGCAGAATATGGAGGACTTCGCAGGTGCGCTGTATTCCTACTGCTATCAGCTGACAGGCGCGAAGAGTTTTCATATCTGCCTTACTAACTGGTGGAAATATACCGAACAGGACGCAGGTCTGCACCTGCGCAACGAGGGCTATCCCGATAAGATGACCTACGCCATCTGGTACAGCGGCGACCGAAAGAACAATAAGCTCTCTACCAACGAAACGTTTGAAACAAGGATAATGCTGCCCGACCTTTACGAAAGGCGCGATAAGCCGACTGCGTTTATCTTCACACCGCTTTTCTTTGAGACCGAGTGCTTTGGCTATGCCGTTATCAATTACGGTGATGAAGCGCGCAGCTATGACGAGGATTACCGCAGGTGGATAAACTCGGTGATGCGAGCCCTTGAAGCGCTGCGCAGAAATCTTGTCATCGCCAATATGCAGCAGATGATGAAAAAGTTCAAGGTCAGCAAATTCGGCGGAATGAACAGCGCCTACGAAATGATGAGCGATGAGGAAAAGCTCGACCACGATACCGTGGGACAGATCCTTGACAACAATCTGCTGACATATCACTTTCAGCCTATCGTCAGCGCAAAGGACGGCTCGATATACGCCTACGAGGCGCTTATGCGGTCAAATACCGAAAGACCTATATCACCGCTGCGCATAATCAAGTTTGCGACTATGCAGGGCAGGCTTGAAGATGTCGAGCGCGCGACCTTTGTAAACGTGCTTTCCATAATAGATAAGAACAAGCAGTGGCTGGGAAATGCAAAGGTGTTTATAAACAGCATACCCGGCGTGCGCCTGCACGACACCGATAATGATGTCGTCGAAGGGTACCTCAAAGCCAATTCGGAAATGGTAGTCGTAGAGCTTACCGAAGAGGCTGAATTGAGCGATGAAGAGCTCGAAAGGCTCAAGGACTACCTCAAAAACCTCGGCATAGAGATCGCAGTTGATGACTACGGTACAGGCTACTCCAATGTGTCAAATCTTCTGCGCTATATGCCTAACTATGTTAAGATAGACAGAGCGCTTTTGTCGGGTATCCAGAGCGACAGCCACAAGCAGCACTTTGTCCGCGAGATAATAAGCTTTTGCCACGATAATGATATCCTCGCGCTTGCCGAGGGCGTTGAGACCTCAGACGAGCTTGCAACGGTCATTCACCTCGGCGCAGATCTTATACAAGGCTTCTATACAGGTAAACCGTCGCCGATGTTCGCAGGTGAGATAAACACCGCTGTACAAGGCGAGATAAAGACCTATTATCAGGAGTTCCTTGACGGAACTACCAAAAAGACCTACACCGCAGGCAAGACCAACCGTATATCGCTTGGCACGCTCGTCAGGGACAGATGCACCGATATCGTCGTAGGGCAGGGAACTATGGTGTATAAGGATATCTCCATCATCGGCGCACCGTCGCTCCAAACGGATATCCACCTGCGCGTTGCCACGGGCTACATCGGCAGGATAAGCTTTGAGAATGTTTATCTCTCCAACGTCAAGGGCAGACCGTGTATCGACATCGGCGAGAACTGTGATGTAACGCTTTCGCTGCAGGGCTCAAATATCCTCACAAATGGAGGTATCTGTGTGCCTGAAAGTTCGCGCCTGGTAATAGAGGGCGACGGCGATCTGAGCATATCCTGCGACAATCCCCAATACTACTGCATCGGCAACGAGCTTGACCAAAAGTGCGGCGAGATAGTCTTTGAGCAGGACGGCATCATCGAAATACATTCTCACGGTATGAACGGCGTGTGCATTGGTGCAGGCAAGGGCGGCACTATCCGTATCAACAAAGGACAGTATAAGCTGCACGTCACGGGCGATATGGGCGTGGGCATCGGCTCGGTATCCGAAGACATCAAGCTGGAGATAAACAGTTGCAATATTCTCGGCGAGCTGTACGTCAGCGAGGGCGTGGCAATTGGCTCACACAGCGGCAGCGTTGATATATCTCTTGCACGCAGCTCATATAAGCTCGATGTGAACGGCAATACCATAGTCGGCATAGGAACGATAAAGGGCGAAAGCGCAAGTATCTCCATGCTCGAGCTTAGCGGAGAGATAAGTATGCGTGCGGATAATTCCACAGGCTACGGCGCGCTTGAAGGCTCAAGCCGCATCTATGTGGCATTTGCATCAATGCATATGGGCATATCGGGCAAGAACGCGCTCGCGCTGGGCGGACGAAACGAGAACACCGACATCGTGTTCAACAATGTCGATACCCGCAGTGATGTGCATAACCTTATCGACAAGGATACCTATGCACCGCCCGAAAGGATACGCCTTATCAACGGCAGACGCACGTTTATGGTCAACGATAAGGAAATAGAGCGCAAGCTCACATATGATTTTAACGATTAAAAAGTCTCACGGGATATTGATCCTGTGAGACTTTTGCTTTGCTGGCGTTTTCAGCCGACCTCGCTGTTTATTCCGTAGTATGAATGTATAGTCGTGACGCTTGTGTATTCGCGCCCGAAACCGAGCGGGTTGCTGTCATCGTATACCTCAAATTTGAACTGCACATCGTAGCCCACACATTCACCTGTGTCCTTATAGCTTTCTTTAGACTTGAAAAGCATCCTGCCCGTGTCTGCAGCCTTTTTATCAGGTGTTAACAGTATTGATCCGTCTTTATCACGTTCAGATGTCGTGGTAAGCCCGTCAAGAGTCTGCTGACTTGCTCCCTTGATGTGCGGTGTGAGCTTTATCGTCATCTTATCGTCCTTGATGCGCACTCCGCCGGGTATTTTTACATCAATATCTTCAATGAACGCCGCATCGTAAAGCGTGTTGATCTTATAGGATATAGATATATTGTCGCGCACCTCACGCGAGATAACAGTTCTCCCGTTAGTGCTTTCAAGCTCCTGTTTTGTCACAAAGTCCTTGCAGACGGAGGTGTTTGTCTCCCAGTCTATCGGCAGATTTTTGCCGTACTGCGTGAAAAACGATTCCCCGTATTTGCCGTTTGGATTGTCAAAATAATAATAATACACATTGTTGCCAAGCCGGATCTTAACTGACCCATTGTGATCTGAATTTTCAGTGTATACCAGGCTGCCGCTGCCGTCCTTGCGGTGTATTGCAAGCACGCGTATGTTATTCAGGGTGAATATCATGCCGCTGTCCGTTTTCATCTCTTTGACGTTCATCAGATACTTGCCAAGCGCCGCCGCCGTGCGCGAGTGTACATCAGGGTGCCTGCTTTCCTGCGTAACGTCAGCACATTCCGACTCATCGTATTTTACGCTGCTTTCGCTTATCGCGTAGAATTTCTTGTCATCGCTCACAAGCTGCGAGATAAACTCGCTTGGCTCTTTATCAATCCCTTTGGGCATTACCGTTTGCTGCTTTGCGCTGTCATTTTGCTGCTGTGATACAGGTGATATCTGCTGCTGTGATGACAAAGCCTCGGGCTTGTGCGAACTGCTTATGTATAAAAATCCTGCTGCACCGACCGTCAGCGCGAGTGCCGCGAACACCAGCGCCCTGCCAAGATACGAGAACCTGACCGATGCTTTAGCGGGCTTTTTCTCTATCGCCTCGTCAGCCGTCAGGTCTGTCGGCAGCTTGAGATTGCTCGCCATCGACTGCCTTATAAGCTCCTTTTCAGTCATCTTCCTTCCTCCTTGTGTACTTTCTGCGTATCAGCCTTACAGCGCGGTATAGCCGCTGCCTGACCGTGTTTTCGTTCATCTTCAGTATCCTTGCAGTCTCCTCAAGCGGCAGATCCATAAAGTAGTGCAGGTAAAACATTCTCTGCACATCAGCACTTTGCGAACGTATCTCTCTGAACACCTGATCGAAAAGCTCGCTGTTTATCACCGCAAGCTCAATGTCCTCGCCGCTTGGAATATCGCCGATGTCTTCATCACTGCCTTTTGCCGAAAGGCTCACGCGCGCCCTGAGCCTTTGCATAGCGGTGTAGTAATGTGCAATACAGTGCTTTGCCGTACCTATGACAAAAGCCTGTTCGTCCTTTATCTGCTTTCCCTTTGAAAGCGCCTCAAACACCCGCGTATATGTCTCCTGATAGATGTCCTGTATATCACATATGTTTATGCATTTTGATGCTATGTATTTCAGCACGCCTTGCTTTGTGTTCTCGTAAAGCTGTTCAAAGCGCGGCTCTGTCTGCTCCATTACCTCACCTCCCTATAACAGTAGTGTAAAAAGCATAGCAAATAGTTGTAGATTTTATGTAAACGTTTTGTGTATTTTCATCATCGGCGCGTAATAGAAATTCAATAAAATCTCTATAAATAGTTGCATTTCTGCGCCGCTTGTGATATAATATATTAAATATATATTCAACCACAAAACTATTGGAGGACCGACACCATGACAAATGATCCGATCTTCAATAAAATAGCTGATGCTTTGCTTGCGGACTATACCAGCGTTTACTACGTCAATGCCGTAACGGATGAATACAGCTGGTATTCGTCCGATCCCAAGCTGCGCGCATTTCACGAAAAACACGGCGGCAGGGACTTTTTTGCCAACGTTATCAGCAACTCGCAGGAGATGGTCTACGAGCCCGACAGGCAGACCTTCCTGCACGAGTTCAACAAAGAGAACCTTCTTGCGCAGATGAAAAGGGGAACGCTCAAGAACATCGAGTACCGCCTTATGATCGACGGCAAGCCCGTGTATCATTCACTGCGCCTTATCAGAGGCGTGATGGATGACGATGATTATTTTATCCTTGGTGTGCTGAATATCGACGATATGGTAAGGGCAAGGCGTGAGGCTGAAAGGGCAGAGCAGGAGCGCGAGGTATTCAACCAGATAGCAGGCAGCCTTGCCGAGCATTACGATACTCTTTACTATGTTGACATACAGACCAACAAGTATTTTGAGTTCTCTTCGTCAGACGATTACAAGAGCCTTCAGATACCCACATCAGGTGACGACTTTTTCAAAGAGAGCCGAAAGAATATCAGAAAGCTTGTCCACCCCGATGATGTTGACAGAGTGGTAAAGCTCTTTTATAAGGAAAGAATACTTCAAAACCTTGCCGATAAAAATACGGTAAAAGTGACCTATCGCCTTAACATCAGCGGAAAGCAGAGATACTACCGCACATCACAGATATGGGCGAGCGACAAAAAGCACGTTATAATCGGTATCGAAAATATCGACAAGGAGATACAGACCGAGAAAAAGCTCAAAGAAACGCAGAAAAAGAACGTCACCTACGAGCAGATAGCCGAGAGCCTTGCCTCGCATTATGACGTTATCTACTATATTGATTCATCAAGCGGCAAGTATGCCGTGTTCACCTCCAACCACATCTACGGCAATCTTGAGCTTCAGGAAGAGGGTGTGGACTTCTTTGCCGATGCAAAGCGCAATATCGTTCAGCTTGTCCACCCCGATGATGCTGAAAGGGTCGCACAGGAGCTTGAAAGGGACTTCCTTATCTCCGCACTTGAAGATAACAAGCAGCTGCGCACCGACTACCGCCTTATAGTCAACGGCAAAACGCAGTATACAAGGTCCTCGGTCATATGGTCAAGCGACAAGATACATTTTATCATCGGCGTTGAAAACATCAATGCCGAGGTAAAAAGAGAAAAAGAGCAGGTCAAGGCGCTCAATCAGGCAAACGACCTTGCAAGGCGCGACGAGCTTACAGGCGTGCGCAACAAAAAAGCATTCAGCGAGCTTGAGGTCACCGTTCAGCACAATATCGACAGCGGACTTGATTATTTCCCATTTGCACTTGTCGTGTTCGATATTAACAACCTCAAGCTTGTCAACGACTCGCTGGGTCATAAGGCAGGCGATGAATATATCCGCGCGGCTTGCCGCCTTATCTGCAATGTCTTCACGCACAGCCAGGTGTTCCGTATCGGCGGCGACGAGTTTGTTGCGTTCCTTGGCAGCGGAGATTTCTTTGACAGGATAGCTCTGCTCGAAAAGCTCAAAACCACAGTCAGAGAGAATCTTATCAACGGCGAGGGCGCAGTCATCGCGGCAGGTATGGCTATCTTTGACAGGGATATGGATGATAAGTTCTCCGATGTTTTTGAGCGCGCCGACAGCAAGATGTACGAGGACAAGAACAGGCTCAAAGAGGTATTCCGCACAGGCGTTCATATGCCCGAAAAGCACAGGATAGATGCCGCTATACCGACCGAGCGCAGAACCAAGCTCGAGGGCTTGTTCAAAGCATTCAGCATCATTTCCGAGGGCACATACGTCTACCTTTGCGATATGAAGTATGATTACTCCATATGGTCAAAAACCGCAGTCGATGCGTTCGGTCTGCCCGCAGAGCGTATGTACAGGGCAGGCGATATATGGGAGGAGCATATCCACCCCGATGACCGCGAGACCTACCGCAGCGGCATAAACGATATCTTCACAGGCAATGCCGCAGGACACGATATGCAGTACCGCGCAAGGCGTGTGGGCGGCGAGTACGATGTCTGCACCTGCCGCGGTATAGTCCTGCGTGATGACAGCGGCGCACCCGACTATTTCGGCGGAGTTATCCGCAACCACGATATCCTCGGTCATATCGACGAGCTTACAGGTCTGCGCAATCAGTACGGCTTCTTTGAGGACCTTAAGACCGCGCTTGAAACGACCGTGCCCGTTCGCGTGTTCATGGTCGGCATAAGCAGATTTTCCGAGATAAACGAGCTTTACGGCTACCATTTCGGCAATAACGTGCTTCAGCGCTTTGGCAGACTTTTGTTTGAACACGTTGCCAATGATGGCAGCGCATACCGCCTTGATGGCACAAAGTTTGCCATAATCAGCAGCACTCAAACGCTGAATGAAATGGAAGAAAAGTATGAAGACCTGCGCAGCTTCTGCCGTGAGAAATTCTATTCTGATGATAAAAAGCTGGTGCTTGAGCTTAACGCAGGCGCGATAAATGTTGACTACTTCAACATCGACTACCAGACTATCTATGCCTGCCTCAACTTTGCCTACGGTGAATCAAAGATAAAGGCACAGGGCGATGCGGTCGAGTTCACCAACGGACGCAGCAAGGACAGCAAGCGCCATATCGAGCAGCTCCACACGATACGCGATTCTATAATACGCGCGTTCCGCGGATTCTTCCTGCTCTTCCAGCCCGTTGTCGATCCTCACGCTCACAGACTTGTCGGCGGCGAGGCGCTCCTGCGCTGGCAGAATGAAGAGTACGGCGTTGTTCCCCCCGACAGCTTTATCCCCGTGCTTGAAAGAGATCCGCTGTTCTGCGGTCTGGGCGAATGGGTACTTAAAATGTCGGTCAAGGCAGGAAAGAAAATGCGCGAGATCTACCCCGATTTCGTGATGAACGTCAACGTTTCCTATTCGCAGCTCGAAAAGCCCGACTTTGTCGATATGGTCCTCAATATCCTCAAAAAGTATGACTATCCGCCCGAGAATCTCTGCCTTGAGATCACCGAGCGATGCAGACTGCTCGACTTTGATCTGCTCAAAAACATCTTCGTCAACCTGCGCGGCAGGGGAGTAAAGATCGCCCTTGATGATTTCGGTACGGGATTTTCTTCAGTCGGCTTGGTCAAGCATTTCACATTTGACGTTATAAAGATCGACCGCAGCTTCGTGCGTAAGATAGAGGACGACGAGACCGAGAGAAAGCTGCTTGAAAGCTTTATGAAACTTGCGGGCATCTTCAGCGCAGCCGTCTGCGTCGAGGGTATCGAAACCGCCCAGATGCGCGATATTATCAGAAACTACAACGTCAATAGTATGCAGGGCTATTTCTTTGCAAAGCCGCTGCCGTTTGACGAATTTATTGATTGGGAGTATAAGGAATGATCCCGCGGCTGCCGTGCGCTTTGCATCGGCAGTCTTTTTTTGCATTCATTTTTTGACAAAAAACACTTGCAAAAGGTGTGCGAATGTGCTATACTATAAACTGTACGCAGATATAGTATAGCGGTCATTACTCCAGTTTCCCAAACTGGTGATGCGGGTTCGACTCCCGTTATCTGCTTAAAACCAAAGCCCGTAAACACGCCGTTTGCGGGCTTTTTCTCATGCCAAAAACGGCACGTGACCTTTATCTCCGTGCAGTATAAAATTGCAAAAGGCAGATCTGCTGAACACAGGTCTGCCTTAACTGATATTTATGCTTGCCGATTCTGCTCATCCTCAAAAAACGCCTTTACCGCCGCAGCAAGCTCGGCTGTGTGTCCACAAAAACAGTGGTCAGCGCCGCGAACAGTCACAAGCTTTGCGTCCGCGTAAAGCTCCGCCGCCTTTTGTGCGTAGCTGAACGGCACCGTTTCGTCCTCGTCACCGTGTACGATAAGCACCCTGCCCTTGAACCTTTCTATTGCGTCCTCAACGTGTATCATTTGCGCGGTCCTTATGTAATCGCCCGACAGCTCGCGCTCGCCGAAGTAAATCTTTTCGGGGATATGCTGCGCATCAAAGCTCTGCCCAAGCACAACGCCGTGGCGGGTTATGTCGGGTATCATCCACGCAGGCGAAAGAGGAATTATCGCCTTGAAGTCATCCGCGCACATACCGCCGATCAGCATCGTCAGCAGTCCGCCCTGCGAGTGTCCGCACAAATACAGCTGCGTCACAAAATCAAGCGACTTTGCATATCTCACCACCGACAGCGCGTTGTTCACCCACTTGAACAGCGTGTGGTCCTTGAACTCGCCGCCGCTTTTGCCGTGCCCGTACATCTCTGCACGCAGCACAAAAATGCCCGCGTCATTCATCGCCCTCTGCGCTGCGATAAGGTGCTGCTCCTCCATATTCCCCGTAAAACCGTGGATTAGTATGCAAAGCGGACCTTTGCTGACACTTCTTGGACTGTCAAGCTTTGCGTGCAGCTTCACCCCGTCGCTGTCAATGTAAAACTCTTTCATCTGTCCTTGCCTCCTGACTGTTATAATACTTCTCCTGTTCAGATTGTACCGCATTTGCGCGCCTTCGTCAAGCCCTGCCCGATAATTTGTCACCGCATCAGCCGTACAGGCATCAGCTTACGGTTATATGATATAATCAAATATGCAAAATGCACATCTGCCGAGGGAAGATTTTGTATGATTGGTAGTTGATAGTATTAATAAAATATGATATAATTATAAAGAAAACTGCACAGCCTATGCACCGTATATTGTAAAAGGCTATGCGTCATATCGGTTCAAAGGAAGTGTGAAAATGGCATCAGAAAAGCCCGGAAAAACAAGTCTGCGCAGTATAAGCAGAGTGCATATGATAATGATACTGGGCTTTGGTCTGATCGTTATTTCCGCTGTGCTCACAGTATCTATGCTTGCCATACGCAAGACGGACGAGGTGCTTAAAAACAAGGTCATTTCCCTCACCTCGTCATTGAATGTGCAGATGAAGCTGAATATGGAGTCCTATCTGTCGCGTATGGAAACCATCGCAACGCTCGCCTTTGGCGATAAGGATTCCTATACATACGATGCCACAGACCCTTCAAATGACGAGTATGAGGCTATCAATACCGAAAAGAAGATCTCCGATCGGCTTTACAGCCTTTGTATAATGGAGAACTTTGTCGATTACGGCATAGTTTACCGCAACAACCGCGCAGTCGGAAAGATCTCAAACGGCACATCGAGCCTTTTCGGCGACAAGCTGTTCACAAACATCAGCTCAATGATAACCCGTGCGCGTACAAATGACGGCTGGGCAACCGGGTACGGCGATAATTTCAAGCGCATATACTATGCAAAAAAGGTCCACGATAACGCTGTGCTGTTCATATCCTTCTATGCCTCCGAGCTTGATGCGGTCTTTGACAACCCCGAAACTCTCAAAGATATGTCTGTCAGACTTGTAAACCGCGATAATAACATAATCTATTCCAAAAAGTCTGACGAGGTCGGAAAGCAGCTGGATGAGAGCATAAGCAGCAGAATAAGCGGTAAGGATTCTGCATCGGTGCTTGATAACGATTATCTTGTATCGGTAGACAAGTGCGGTGACTGGTACGTTGTCTGCTCGATACCGACACAGATGATACTCAACGAGAAAAATGAGATGAAAGCCTTTATTTACATCACCGCAGGTATCTCGGGAGTGCTGGCGGTGCTTATGGGACTTCTGCTTTCCTACCGCATATTCAGCCCGATAAGAAAGACCGTTTCAAACCTTGACAATATGGCGAGCATAGACCTTTTGACAGGCATACTCAATAAGCGCACCTTTGAGGAGTATTCGGGCAATATCCTTGAAAATTCTCTTGAGAGCGAGAGCCACGCGCTTATCATACTTGACCTTGATGACTTCAAGCGCGTCAACGATACCAACGGTCACGCCTACGGCGATAAGGTGCTTGAAAAAACAGGCGAGATACTTCGCAGCGTGTTCAGCGATGACGACTATATCGGACGTATCGGCGGCGATGAATTCGGCGTGCTTGTCAATGCAAGGATAGAGGATATAGCAGAATTTGAACGCTTGCTCAAGGACAAGTGCGAAGAGCTTGTGCAGGCTTATCACAGCAGCTACAGTGAAACGGGAACAGGCAAAAAGGTATCTGCAAGCATCGGTGTCGCACTTTCGCCGCAGCACGGCAAGACCTTCGAGGAGCTGTATTCCGCCTGCGATAAGGCGCTGTACCGTTCCAAGAACAGCGGCAGAGATACCTATACATTCTTTGATGCACAAAACGAAAGCGACGGTGAGCGCCATGAATAGACCACGCAGGATAATTGCATTTATTACCGCAGCTATCATTGCGATGCTCACAGGCTGCAGCGATGATTCTGTTATCCACAAGCAGATGGTACAGACGCAGATAACGCTTTCCTGGTGGGGCAACGATTCGAGGAATGAGTATACTATCGCCGCAGTCGAGCGCTTTGAAAAGCAGCACCCCGAGATAAAGGTCAAGTGCAGCTACTCCGAATGGTCGGGATATGAGCCGCGCAGCCAGGTGCAGATGATATCCGGCACAGAGGCAGACGTTATGCAGATAAACGTCGGCTGGCTGGATCAGTACTCGCCCGACGGCACAGGCTACTACGATATTGAAAAGCTTTCCGATACCGTTGACCTTTCAAACTTTTCGCCCGAGATGCTCAATTACGGCAGAAGAAACGGCGTGCTCAATGCTATACCTATCGCTATGAATGCCGAAACTGTCTATATCAATAAGGATATCTACGCCAGATACGGACTTGACGTTCCGCAGACGTGGGATGACTTCTTCAAAGCCGCCAAGGCGATGAGTAAGGACGGCGTCTATCCGCTGGCAGGCGCAAGCAAGTCGATATGGCTTTACTGTATCGCCTACGCCGAGCAGCAAACGGGCAAACAGATATTCAACGATAAAGGCGAGCTTGCTTTTACCGATAAAGAGTTTAAGGTAATGATAGAGTTCTACAACCGTATGGTGAAAGAAAAGGTCATACCCAAGGTCGAGGATTACCAGCGCTTTAACATCGACAACGGCAGCTATGCAGGTGTCGTCGCGTGGGTAAGTGATGCGCTCAACTACTATAAAGGGCTCGTCGCAAAGGGGACGAATATCGTCGCCGCAGGCTATACCGCATCCGATACGTCAGCATCAGGCGCGGGCTGGTATGCAAAGCCTGCAACGCTCTATGCCGTCAGCAAGAACACCGAGCATCCCAAAGAAGCCGCTATGCTGCTTGACTTTATGCTCAACAGCAAGGAGTGGGCAGAGCTTCAGGGCGTAGAAAAGGGGATACCTGTCAGCACATCGGCAAGAAAGTTCCTCGGCGAAAAAGGTATGCTCAGCGGCATACAGTACGAGGCATCGCAGGTAATGGAAACAAACAAGCTCATAAAGCCTATGAATACGCAGCTTGAAAATGCCGACCTGTATGATTCCTTTGTTGATTCGTGCGACCTTGTCCTGTTTGATAAAGCGACCGCCGCCGATGCATCATCAAAGCTTTATAAGAAGTATTCCGAAAAGTACAAAACATCTCCTTGATAAAGGGATAGCTTCACTCACTTGCAATAGTAAAGCCGCACAGCAGGGCATATGCCTTGCTGTGTTTTTGTTTCGGATTTGAACTGAACTCTCATCATTATCAGATCCCTTTCTGTTTTTTGGTATGAAAAAACCGCCTAATCACTTTTATACATTATTGACAAATTATTAACGGGGTGGTATAATTTATGAAACAGATACTTTGTTAGTTTTGTGTGTTAAGTAGGAACGCTTTGCCTGTGTTGTGCGCAGGACTATCCCATACGTTTACAGCGAGGGACTTGAAAAGTAAAACTATCTGTTGACACAATGCTTTCAATAACAAAAAATATGGAGGAATAATTATGCGAATACTTTCAAGGAAACTGACCGCACTTGCGGTTTCAGCGGCAATGGTGCTTTCCTGTGCGGCAGGGCTGCCAAACAGTGCAAACAGCACAGAATCTGCACTTTCAATGACTGCGCAGGCGGCTGATGTGGTCGTGTACAACGGCGACACAATGAGCACCTTTTCTAAACGTACACCGCAAAGCGTTGCCAAAAAGTATGCCGATGCAATGCACGCAGGAAAAACCTATGTTGACGATAATTCTGAAACGTACTATAAAACAAAGCCATCTACCAAAGCACCGTATTTTCAGGGCGTGCTTTCAGACGATACGCTCAAGTGTATGCAGGAGATGACGCAGTTCTACAGGTGGCTTGTGGGCAGTAAACCTATGACTGTCCAATGTACGCAGAGTGACTATCTGCAATATCAGGCACTTGACCGATGCTTTGAGTGGGGACACTGGATAAGCAACGACAGCAAGCCTGCGGATATGCCTCAGGAGCTGTGGGATAAGGGCTTTGAATGTAATCACAATATACTTGCATGGGGATACTCTCCTCTGGGTGCGATCACCGGCTGGATGAACGAAGGGTACTCACTTTCTTCAAAGAGCTGGGATTCACTTGGTCACAGGTATGCACTTATCAACCCTGGATATGAAGGTATCCAGTTCGGTTACTGCGATGGTGTCGGACTTGGTGACAGTATTTTTGATTGGGATACCTATTCAGATGCAAGGCCATACGAGGCGTTTTACGCATTTCCATCTCCGGGGTATTTCCCCGCAGAATGTATAGAACCCACCGTGAGCGCCTGGAATGTTGACTTTGATACAGATAAATTGAGCATAGATGATGAATCAAAGGTCACTGTCACGGTGACAAATCTGCGGACTAAAAAAAGCTATACCTGCAAAAAAGGCGATGATACTGCATTGGTTTATGGCGATAGTGTAGTATTTGTCCAGCCGTCTGATTACTCTTCGGAAAACTACCTTGATGTTTATAAGGACAGCTACAAGGTCGTTATAAACGGTCTGACTGATAAGGCAGCATCAAAGCCTGCGCAGATACAGTATACCGTAAAGTTTTTTGAGCTTAAGGACTATGCACCCGGAAAAATAATATTCTCCGCAATGGATTATTCTGAAATATACGTCAATAAGAATAGTTTCAAGACTACCGAAAGCCTTAAAAAGCTCGGTGCGGTTCTTCCGAATGAGGTCTATGTCCAGAATGAATTCTACAAGCTGGACAAAGCCAAAGTAAAGGGCAGCTGGGTATATGATGAAAAGAATCAGTGCTGGAACAACAGCGTCGATGCAACGGGTATGCCAGCCACAATGGTCGATACAAACGGTATGCTCAAAAAGCTGACTATAAAATGTAAGCCGATAGATTCCACTGACGCTTTACAGCTCTCCACCAAACAGACGACCTGCGGAAATACAGTAAGGTTCACTGTTAATACGCAATCTGTCGGTGGCGATACAACGCATCTTGTACTTGCTGCAAAGGATGCAAACGGCAATTACTACAGTAAGAAAACATATGATTCGCGCACATATTCGCAGCTTGCACACAGCTATGTTAAAGATGTTTACACCATAAAAGCTGCGCAGCAGGACAGCGGAGATTATGTTTCCGTATGCTTTTACAAGCCCGATGACGGATATTTCTACAATTCAGCCTATGCTTGCAATGCACCGCAGACGCTTACAGTCACGCACAATTATAAATCTGTGGATACCGTAAAAGCTACCTGCACCGAAAAGGGCTTGAGAACATTCACCTGTACAGGCTGCGGCAACAGCTATAAGCAGGAAGTTAATGCGCTTGGTCACAAGTGGGGGACACCCACATACACCTGGTCGAGCGACTATAAGACCTGCACCGCCAAAAGAGTGTGCGCAAACGATAGATCGCACGTTGAAACAGAAACCGTAAACTCTGTCTACTCACTTGCAAAGCAGCCGACCTGTGCTGAAAAGGGAACGGATAGATACACAGCTGCCTTCAAAAATCCCGGTTTTGCGAAGCAGGTAAAAAATGTTGATATACCGACACTTCCGCACAAATACGGAGATTGGCAATACAGCGGCTTTGACAGCGCAAAGGGTGTAAGACTGCAATCAAAAGTCTGCTCTGGATGTAAAGGCGTTGAAACTCGCGAAACAACTGAAAGCGGCGCTGTTACCCGTCTTGCCGGCAAGGGAAGATATGAGACCGCAGTTTCTATTTCACAAAAGGCTTTTGAAAAGGCTGATACCGTTGTGCTTGCGTACAGTATGAATTATGCTGATGCGCTAGCGGGCGTACCGCTTGCTTATCAGAAAAATGCACCGATACTTCTGACAAACACCCATTTGCTTGACGCCGCAACGCTTGCGGAGATAAAACGTCTTGAGGCAAAAAATGTTATCATTCTCGGCGGCGAGGGCGTTATAGACAAGCAGGTAGAGTACGCTCTTGCCAAGGAGAATATCACCACGCAGCGAATTGCGGGCAAGACACGTTACAGTACAGCGGCAGCTATCGCGCAAGAGCTTAATGATGGACCCGAAGAGGTGTTCTTTGTATACGGACTCGGCTATGCAGACGCGCTGTCTGTAAGCCCTGTTGCAGCTGCAAAGAACGCTCCGATAATCTATCTTAATACAAACGGCGAGCTTAATGCAGATACCGCAGCGTACCTTGCAAAAATCAAGGGCAAGGTCAGCAAAGCCTATGTTATCGGCGGCGAGAGTGTTATCACAAATGATATTATGAACAAGGCAGCAGCCGCACTCGGTCTTGACAATGCCGAAAGAATTTCGGGCAGGACAAGATTTCTCACCTGCATTGAGGTCAACAAAGCATTTTCAGATATCCTCACAAGCAAGAATGTTTGCATCGCAACGGGAATGGATTTTCCCGACGCGCTTGCAGGCGGCGTTTTCGCAGCAATAAACAAGTCACCGCTTATGCTTATCAACGGCAAGGCAAACCCGACGGCGTTCATTGACGAGCAGAAGGCATTCATCAAAGCCTCCGCCGCGACATCACTGACTATCTTCGGCGGCACAGGCGCTGTGCCTGATTTCAAGCTTATAGCAGTTTAATTTTACCGCTTGAAATGTACCCACATACTAAGCACCGCACAGCAGGGCATATGCCTTGCTGTGTTTTTGTTTCGGATTTGAACTGAACTCTCATCATTATCAGATCCCTTTCTGTTTTTGGGTATAAGAAAACCGCCCTCGTGTGAAAGCGGTTCAGTCACTTATCAACTTAAAACTCTTTATGTGGGGAACATCTATGCCAATAAAGCAATCTCCAACATAGAGTTCTATTTCATCTTCTCCAGAAGATGTGTCTTCTTTATCTTCAAACCCTGTTAGTTTGCCTCTATATATCTTACCGTCTGTAGATAATACCTCAATTTGTTTTTCAAAACAATCCTTAAAATCAAATATTGTCATATATGCTCACCTCATTTCAATCAATATATCCATAAATCGTTTACTAAAATCCGATGGCTTTTTACCACCAAAATAATCAGAGAATACTTCGGATATTATTTCAGAACCATCTTTGAAGTTTCCAGAATACTCTGATAGATTTTCAGAAGTGGTCTTTTTGAATTACCCAACAATTCAGGAAAAACATCTGTGACTTGCTTTGCACTGTCAATCGTTTCTTTTACCAGCTGAACATCAACATCTGAGGTTTTAAAACCTTGAAGTGAAATACCATTTGATTTGCATATTCTCTGATGTTTTTGTATTCTTCAAAAGAAATTGTATCACCTTTAGGTAACCAATTGATCGAATTAGAGGATATCTCTCCTCTCATTTTCATTATACCAATTTTTCCGCCATTGTCAACGGATTTATTGTTAACTCTTCCACGCCACATATCTTCCAGCTCTTTCGCTTCTGCCGGTGTATGCACGGTCGCCTTGCTCTGCTCGATGAACTCACGAAGCTGCTTTTGCTTTTTTGACTGCCGCATTCAGCAGCCTGTACAAGCCTGTTTTACAACGAAACTGTATATATGCTGAAAAAACTTGCAATCTGTGAGCGAGTGTGATATAATAATACTGTATTTTGCAAAAATAATGGCATTTCCCTTGAAATACGCCGTATGTTGTGGTATAATACGGGTGTATGGGAAAAAGTCCTGTTATTTACCAGCGACGGATCTAAGCGATATTTATTCAGGAAAAGGAGTAAAGAAAAATGATAAACGTAATCGGACTTGGCTACATAGGTCTGCCCACAGCACTTATGATGGCAGCTCACGGAGTTGAGGTAGTGGGAACAGACTACAACAAGGAGCTTGTAGCTACACTTAACGCAGGCAAAACAACATTCAAGGAAGACGGTCTTGACGATCTCTTTCAGGACGCATTAAAAGCAGGCATTAAGTTCACGACCGAGTATCAGGTGACAGATACATATATCGTATCAGTCCCAACCCCTTATGACAAGTTCAGCAAAAAGGTCGATGCATGCTACGTTGTAGCGGCTGTAAAGGACGTAATGAAGGTCTGCCCTAAGGGCGCAACTGTGGTTATCGAGTCAACAGTTTCCCCGGGAACTATCGAAAAGTATGTCCGCCCCGTTATCGAGGAGAACGGCTTTAAGATCGGTGAGGACATCAACCTCGTCCACGCTCCCGAGCGTATCATCCCGGGAAATATGGTTTATGAGCTTTTGCATAACAACCGCACTATCGGCGCTGATGATAAGGCGATAGGCGAGAAGGTCAAGAAGCTTTATGCGTCATTCTGTCAGGGCGATATAGTCGTTACAGATATCAAGACCGCAGAAATGACCAAGGTCGTTGAGAATACCTTCCGTGCAGTAAATATCGCATTCGCCAACGAGCTTGCAAAGATCTGCCGCCACGATAATATGGATGTCTATGAGATAATCAAAATCTGCAATATGCACCCTCGCGTAAATATCCTCCAGCCCGGTCCGGGTGTCGGCGGTCACTGCATCTCTGTTGACCCTTGGTTCCTCGTTGGCGACTATCCGAGCCTTGCAAATGTTATCAATGAGTCGATGAAGACAAACGACTCTATGCCTGATTTCGTTCTTGAGCGTATCTATGAGATAATGAAAGAAAAGGGCTTGACCGATATCAGCCGCGTTGGTCTGTACGGCCTCACATATAAGGAGAACGTTGACGATATGCGCGAATCTCCGACACTTCAGCTCCTTGAGAGCCAGCAGCGCCACCTCGCACCGGGTCTTAAAGTGTACGATCCTTTCATCACAAGTGACGTTGTCGATAATCAGTATCACAGCCTCGATTCGTTCCTTGATGCAGTCGACCTCGTTGTAATTATGGTAAAGCATAACGAGATCAAGGAGAATATGAGCAAGCTCGCAGACAAGGTAGTGCTTGACTGCCATAATATCTGCGATCTTGACGGAGTATATCATATCTGAAAAAATAGGCAGGGGCTAAAATGAAAAAAATAATGCTTGTCTTCGGAACACGTCCCGAAGCAATAAAAATGTGTCCGCTCGTGAATGAGCTGAAAACAAGAAAAAGTCTGCAAACGATCGTCTGCGTGACCGCACAGCACCGCCAGATGCTCGATCAGGTGCTTGAGACTTTCGGCGTTGTGCCCGATTATGACCTCAATATAATGAAGGATAAGCAGACGCTGTTTGACATCACCACCAATATCCTCACAAACATCAAGCAGATACTTGAAAAGGAAAAGCCTGATGTCGTGCTGGTGCACGGTGATACGTCAACAACGTTCGTGACCGCGCTTGCGTGCTTTTATCTGCAAATACCTGTCGGTCATGTCGAGGCGGGACTTCGCACGTATGACATTTACAGCCCCTATCCCGAGGAGTTCAACCGTCAGGCTGTCGGCATAGTCAGCAGATTTAATTTTGCCCCAACACAGCTTGCAGCCGAACATCTTATCCGTGAGGGAAAAGACCCCAAAACCATTTACATCACGGGAAATACCGTTATTGACGCAATGCAGCATACCGTCCGCGAGGATTATACCCACCCCGAGCTTGAATGGGCAGGCGACGGCAAGCTGATATTCATAACTGCGCATAGACGTGAAAATCTCGGTGAGCCGATGCACCATATGTTCAGAGCCATCAGGCGCGTGCTTGATGAGCACCCCGAGTGTAAGGCGGTCTATCCGATACATATGAACCCCGTGGTGCGTAAAGCCGCAGATGAGGAGCTTGGTGACTGCAAACAGATACATATCATCGAGCCTATCGAGGTGTTTGACTGCCACAATTTTGAGGCAAGATGCCACCTGTGCCTTACCGATTCGGGCGGGATACAGGAAGAGTGCCCAAGCTACGGCAAGCCCGTGCTCGTTATGCGTGATACCACCGAGCGCCCCGAGGGCGTAGATGCGGGCACTTTAAGACTTGTAGGCACTGATGAAGAAACGATCTACCGTAACTTTAAGGAGCTGCTTGAAAATAAAGCGGC
>Ga0256404_1004822_pt1 | contig 24773 bp, 21 predicted proteins | sample RumenRJG_01DNA_FD_185990 | JGI IMG/M metagenome (GOLD analysis project Ga0256404, IMG submission 185990) | Bovine rumen microbial communities from Lethbridge, Alberta, Canada - RJG_01 | ecosystem: Host-associated > Mammals > Digestive system > Stomach > Rumen | place: Canada: Alberta | collected... | reverse complement strand
TCGCGGAGCAATCCCTCTGGCGCCTTCGGAGCATAATGCTCGAAGCGGCGGCTTAAGTTGGATTTGTTTTGCTTCATGTCTATGAGTGTTTATTTTTTTCGTTCTTTATCATTCGGGCCAGCATTGCGCGGGCCTTGAAGTATTGTGAGGCCGAAGTGGCCGGCGTGATGCCCAACTGCTGGGCAATCTCTTTGTGGCTGAGTCCGTCGATGGCAAAGAGGTTGAACACGGTCCTGTAGCCAGGCGGCAACTGCTGGATGAATTCCACGAGCCTGTCCTCGCTCATGTCGGGGTCGGGCGGTTTCTCATCGGTCTGATCGGGAAGCGGCGCGTCTGAGTCGACGGGCGTCCATCGGCATTGCTGGCGCAGATATTGCAGCGACTCGTTGACCACGATGCGTGCGGCCCAAGCCTTCAGAGAACCCTCTCCGCGGTAGTTGAAATTGCCGATTGAGGTGAAAATCTTGATGAAGGCCTCTTGCAGCACATCCTTGCGGTCGTCCTCGTTGGAAATGTATCGGCAGCAGACACCGGTGAGATAATCGGCATATTCGGCATACAGCATGTCCATGGCAGAGGCATCTCCCCTGCTAAAACGCTTTAATATCTGTAATTCCCTGTTGTTGCCGAAAATTCTCATATTAGCTGTAGTCTGCGTAATGATAACGCAAAACGGCCGTGTTTATTCCAAGAAATGGAGAAGTTAGAGAAGTTAAGGAGAAGTTAATGAAGTTAGAGAAGTTAAGGACATTACTTTTAGCAGTTCAGATTAAATCACGGGGGCAAATGTCCCATTAACTTCCCTCTAACTTCCTTCTAACTTCCCATTGACTGCCATTGACTTCTCTCTAACTTCCATAGCTTAAGCTACTTTGGCACCCTGTAAGTGAACGTGTGCGACTTCATTCCGTTGTAGGAGTTCCATTTCACCGTGAGCTGCTGGGTGGAGCCTGGAGCAAGACCGAGGTTTTGCAGCGAGAAGGCGATAACGCCGTCGCCCATCATGCCGCGCACATCGCCATTGGCATTCTGGTGAATCACCACCTCCGTGTCGGTCGAGCCCTTAACGAGGTTCAGCACGTGGGTCTGTCCGTTGCCGAAGAGCGTACGGAAGCGGATGGTCAGGAAGCCGTCCTCTACGCATGTGGCCCAGTCGTTGACAATCTCCAGCGGGTCGGTGCCGTAGACGGAGTCGTTCTTGGCGCCCATGTCCTGGGCCATCTCCTTAGTGCGGATCGTGTCAATCCAGTTCACGAAGACATTCTCCATGCCGTCGGCCATTATTCCATCGCCAAGCTCCGTGTCCTTAGGAGAACGCAGATTGACAAAAGCCCGCATACGCTTGCCGCCGTACAACTCCGACTTCATATTGACGGGATAGAGTGTAGTGCTGTCGTTGAGCACAAGGAGGGGATGCCCATTGGTATCCGTGTAAACAGACACAATCGCGTTGGGCATATTGTCATCATAATAGTAGTCGTCATCGTCGTCAGAGCAACTTTGTAGCAGGGCTGCGGAAACGACGAGAGCCATCAGCCCGAGCATCATCATTAAATATTTTCTTCTTGCCATAATCTCTTTATTTTAATGGATTTCTGATAGTGAAATGACCGAGGATGGAGGATATTGCCTGAAGAAAGGATTTTTTATCGGACTGGTCGGATTAGTCAGACCAGTCAGATTAGTCAGACCAGTCAGATTAGTCAGACCACTCAGCTCAAGCTCTCCCCCATTTCAAAAAATCTTGTAAAATATGGCTTCTGCTTCGCCTTTTTCATGGTTTTATAAATATTTTTGTGTAATTTTGAACCGAATACTGAATTCATATATAAAAACAACAAACATATCTATAAAAATGAAACGACTATGGATAGCTGCAGTCCTTTCCGTGATGACTGTGCAAGCTTGGGCCGGAGGTGACACGCAACCGACATTCACTGAATGGCACGACCAGCAGGTGAACGAGGTGAACCGCTTCCCGCTACACACCAATTTCTTTACTTACGAAAACAACGACGCTGCCCTGAAAGGCGACATGAAGGCTTCGGCCAACTTCCTCTCGCTCGACGGCAACTGGAAGTTCAACTGGGTGGCCAATGCCGATGAGCGGCCGACGGACTTCTACAAGACCGACCTCGACGACTCGTCGTGGAAGACCATGACCGTGCCCGGCATCTGGGAACTCAACGGCTATGGCGACCCCGAATATCTCAACATCGGCTTCGCCTGGCGCTACCAGTTCGACCGCAACAATCCGCTCGCCATCCCCACCAAGGACAACCACGTGGGCTCCTACCGCCGCACGATAGACCTGCCCGCCAACTGGAACGGCAAGCAGGTGATAGCTCACTTCGGCAGCGTCACTTCCTGCATCTACCTCTACGTCAACGGCAAGTTCGCCGGCTACTCCGAGGATTCAAAGGTGGCTGCTGAGTTCGACATCACCCGTCTGCTCAAGCCGGGCAAGAACCTCATCGCCTTCCAGGTGTTTCGCTGGTGCGACGGCTCGCTCGACGAGGACCAGGACTTCTGGCGACTGAGCGGCGTGGCGCGCGACAGCTACCTCTACACCCGTGACCCACGCACCCAGGTGACCGACCTGCTGCTGACGCCCGACCTCGACAACACCTACAACAACGGAACGCTCAGCGTGAAGGCCGACGTCACAGGAACACCGACGGTGGAGTACACGCTCTACAACGCCAGCGGCATCGCCGTGGGCAAGTCGAAGGCTGTCTTCAGGGCCAACAAGGAGGTTGAGGTGCGCTTCAACATCAAGAACGTGAAGACCTGGACCGCCGAGACGCCCTATCTCTACACCCTCGTGGCAACGGTGAAGGACCAGCGCGGCAACGTGGTGGGAGCCATTCCACAGCGTGTGGGCTTCCGCAAGGTGGAGATCAAGAACAAGCAGATGCTCGTCAACGGTCAGCCCGTGCTCATCAAGGGTGCCGACCGCCACGAGATGGACCCCGACGGCGGCTACGTCGTCACCCGCGAGCGCATGATCCAGGACATCAAGATCATGAAGCGCCTCAACATCAACGCCGTCCGCACCTGCCACTATCCCGACGACCCCATCTGGTATGAGCTCTGCGACGAATACGGACTCTACGTCACCGCCGAGGCCAACCAGGAGAGCCACGGCTTCGGCTACGAGCTGACCAGCGAGGCCCGCAAGCCGAACTTCGCCCTGCAGATCATGCAGCGCAACCAGCACAACGTGCGCACGCTCTACAATCATCCCTCCATCATCGTGTGGTCGCTCGGCAACGAGACCGTCGACGGCCCCAACTTCACGGTTGCCTACAAGTGGATAAAGAGCTTCGACCCCTCACGCCCCATCCACTGGGAGCGGGCCGGCAAGGGCGACAACACCGACATCTTCTGCCCCATGTATATGCCACCCGATGAGTGTGAACAGTACTGCAAGGATCCTGCCAACACCAAACCGCTGATACAGTGCGAGTACAACCACACGATGGGCAACTCCAGCGGCGGTCTGAAAGAATACTGGGACCTCATCCGCAAGTATCCCAACTATCAGGGCGGCTACGACTGGGACTTCGTCGACCAGGCCCTGCACCGCCATCCCGACTTCAAGGCTTCGCGCTCGGTGGCCGACTACGATGCCATCTCGACCAAATACGAGCCGGGAACGGGCGCCATCCCGCCCGAGTACTGCTACGGTGGCGACTACAACAAGAAGGATGCCTCCGACAACAACTTCAACTGCAACGGCATCATTGGTCCCGACCGCCAGCTCAATCCCCATGCTTACGAGGTAGCCTATCAGTATCAGAACATCTGGGCTGAGCCTATGGATGTGGCCAACGGCAAGATTAGCGTCTACAACGAGAACTTCTTCCGCGACCTGAGCAACTACCGCCTCGTGTGGTCGGTGTTGGAGAACGGCAAGAAGATAAAGGAAGGAACGGTGGAGAACCTCAACGTGGAGCCGCAGCAGCGCGCCAACGTCGACCTGGGCTACAACTTGCCCTCGAGAGGCGAGAGGATGCTCAACGTGGAGTTCCAGCTCAAGGAGGCCGAACCGCTGATGAAGGCCGGACAGACCGTGGCCTACCGTCAGCTGCCCTTTGAGGAAGTGACTGTGGCAGACACTGCTGAAGTGGTAGAGGACGCCAAAGTCAAACTGACCAACAAGAAGAAAGACCCGCAGATCAAGGTCTCGGGCGACAACTTCGAGGTGGCCTTCAACAAGCAGACAGGATGGCTCAGTAGCTTTGTGGCCAATGGCACATCCATGCTCGGTGAGGGCGGAACGCTGAAGCCGCTGTTCTGGCGCGCCGTGACCGACAACGACATGGGCGCCGGACTGCAGAAGAGATTCAAGGCTTGGCGCAATCCGCAGATGAACCTCAAGCAGATCACAGCCGTGAAGAATGGCAACGGGGCCAAGGTGACGGCCGAATACGACATGCCTGAGGTGAAGTCAACGCTCACGCTGACCTACGACATCGATCCGGATGGCGCCATCACCGTCATCCAGAACCTGAAGACTACGCCTGGTGCCAAGGTGTCTGCTCCCCTGCGCTTCGGTATGGTGATGCAGTTGCCTTACGCTATGGACAAGAGCGAATACTACGGACGCGGACCGATAGAGAACTATCCCGACCGCAAGGACTTTGCCAACGTGGGCATCTACAAGCAGACAGCCGACCAGCAGTTCTTCCCCTACATCCGTCCGCAGGAGACCGGCACGAAGTGCGACATCCGCTGGTGGAAGCAGAGCAACAATGCCAGCAGAGGAATGAAGTTTATGTCTGCCGAGGGCTTCAAGTACTTCGAGGCCAGCGCCCTCCACTACAGCGTCAGCGAACTGGATGACGGCGACGAGAAGGAGCAGCGCCACTCTGTGGAACTGAAGAAGAGTCCTTACACCGAACTCATCCTCGCATCTGACATCTATGGTCTGGGTGGCATCAACACCTGGGGAGCCATGCCGCTGAAGCAGTATCGCCTGACCTATGGCGACAAGTCGTTCAGCTTCATCATTATGCCGTACTAAGCGAGGCTATCAGCAATAATATAGGTAAAGGAGATGGGCAATAAGTATTGCTCATCTCCTTTTTTTGCTTTCATCACTTGCAGGAGGGCCGGCAGGAATGCCGGCCCTCCTACCATTCGGATTTTCTTCGTTTACACGCCGCTGTTTTCTCCCCTGGCTTCGTTTAGGAGCGTCGTCATTCCTGACGACGAAAGATTTAATTATGATTAGTGATGATCCGTGACAAATGTCACGTTTGTGCGTGACAAATGTCACGTTCGTGCGTGACAAATGTCACGTTCGTGCGTGACAAATGTCACGTTCATTCGTGACAAGTGTCACGTGTAGTTTAACGCTTTTGGTTGATGTAGTTTAACGCTTTTGGTTGACTACTTTTAGCCTTGTTTTTAATTTTGGTTGACCCGGTTGAACTTTATTTTTATTATTAGTTGATATGCTTAATTTCTTAGTCACGATAAAGGTTGACACATCCTTCGCGTGAGCATAAAATATTACAGAACAAGAGGGAGGTAAAGGCGGAGGGCCTTCCTCCTCTTCTCGTTCCGGTCTTGTCTATTTGCAAGACATTCTTTTTGGGTCACCCCAAAGTTACGGATTTTTCTTCATGCCACCTCCTTTTTAATGTATTTTTCTCTACGGCTGACCCATTTTTTCTTCAGTTCGCCTGTACATAAGGCTGCCTGTGCCGGAGTCATCCAGTCGAGGCTCATATGCGGGCGCTCATTGTTGTAGAAGTCCACTGCGGTTTCCACAGCTGCTTTTACCTCATCTATATTGTGGAAGGTCATACCCATTTTCAAACTGCACCTGAAGAAATGGACGGAGTCGCTGGCCATCCTTGATGCCAACACCAGCAATCTTCATGCTGACGAACTGGAAACCATCGGCGCGCTGAAGAACCTTTGGCGCACGGTGAGCTTCGGACCATCGTGTACACAACGGGTGGAGCGTATGGTGAAGGTATTGAGCGATGCTGACAAACTACATGGTAATAACCGCGACATCATTCAGGCGAGCAAGGACTTCCGGGGTGTAGCCAAAGAGATGTATACCACTGATGCCGAGACATTGGAGCAGTTCCGCAATGCCATGCAGCAAATCATGGGTGGACCGCGCCGCACGACGCAGCGGTCTGTTCGACAGCCGCAGCAGTCTCGGCCACAACCTCAACAGTTTCAACCGCAGTCCCAGCAGAGACAATCACCTCGTCAGCAACCTCTGCATCGACCTGCTCCCGAGCATCAATACAATAGGAAGCCCACATCGTCAGCCGAGGTCATCAGACGGGCACAACGGGAAGAGCGTATCCGCAAGTTCAAAACTGCTTGCCGACAGGGGCTCCCAACCATTGCTGTTGGCATAGGGATGATAGCACTCATCGTATTTGGTTGCTTCACACTGTTCCGCACCTATTCAAAGGTGAACCCCGTCGACTGGGAGACGCTGTTCTGTGGCAACTGGCATGGTGAATTACATGGCAATCCTGCTACGCTCATCGTTGACTCTGTCATGGGCGACTCAGTGGAAGGTCGGCTGTTAGTGAAAGAGAAGACACTGCAAAAGCACACTGTTGCCGGACATGTGGAGCCAGCAAGAGAGGGACAATATCTCTACCTCACTGAGACTAGCAACCAAAAACACGATGGCGCTCCGCCCGGCAACGTCTCATCCGACAGCCTCGTCACGCACTACCGTCTCTTCGTGAGCAACAAGAGTCATCGACTGGCAGGCCTGAGACTTCAAGGCGCTACGACAGCCGCGCTAGACCTGCGTAAAGAAGGTTCCGACACATTGCCGGGCCCACGTCATCACGCCTCACTCACAGCCGATGGACCGACGCAGTACATCGTTGACCCGTTGGTCAAAGATAGTATCCTCTGCATCCGTGTACAGCGCGATTCCAAACAGCAAAATGCTTGGAAACCTTCCTCCAACGGAAAGAGCATCTATCTGTCGCGCGGAGAACTTCTCGACTCAGTGCCACAGGTTTTTGATAAAAAGGAACTCGTCTTCGTCAGTCAAGGCAAATACTATCGCATACAGCGCAGCAACCTCGTGTCGAGCCAAACCAACCAGCCCAGCACTAAACACAGACTGTCTTTGCAGGAGAAGCAACGGCACTCAGTTCTCACTACCTTCTTTGCTTCCGTTGGTCCCTGTTGGATGATCATCGGACTGCTTGCCGTATCGTTCCTCATCTGCATCACGGGTCTACACTTCAGCGTCACAGCCGTGCGCAAAGCCGGACTGATTGTCGTTCCACTCTGTCTGCTTGCCGTTGCCATCATCGAGATCTATTGGTACCATCTCATGGGCACGCAGGCCTTCTGGTGGATTGACTACGACCGCTATGGCTTCTTCGGCACACTGTTGCGGGCAATTCCCTTCCTGATTGTGGTGGCAGTGCAACTGTTATCCATCAGGTTGTATGAGCTATTGCTGAGCGATGACTTCAACGATAAGTTGATTACCATCAAACCGGCTGTCATCGGCATCATCGTCAGCTTTGCCTCCATCATTGTCTATACGCTCTTGATGGAGTTTGTATTCCATTGGACAGGCGACACTGCCGAACAAGTGGGCCTCGTGCTCTTCCTACTCATCATCCTCATCGGCATCGTCATTACCTTCCGCCGCAACATCCAGCATCTCGGTTGGGGGAAAGGGGCACTAATCTCCTGCTTCGTGCTGGTATACGCCGTGAGTTGCATCATCGCCGTGGTAGCGTTCATCATTGTCATCATCCGCATCATCCTCATTATTCTGGCAGCCCTGTTCATCCTCGGCGCCTTGGCCGGAGCTGGTGGAGCAGGCGCAGGAAGAATCTACCGCGACAGTTCCGGTCATCTATACCGACGTATTTAAAACCATCAATACATATCATAGACACATGGCCATCAAGTTATTAACACAAGTAACTACCAAGTCGCTCGTTGGCAAAAGCCACTGGTGGGGTGCGCCCGACTTGCCCGAAGGCGTGCCCTACCCCACCGTGGAGGTCAGCGACGGCGATGAGACTTACGCCGAGCCGCTCACCTTCCTCGGTCAGATAAGGTGCAATGAGCTGGCACCCTTCGACACCGAGCACCTGTTACCCCAAGAGGGCATGCTGTGGTTCTTTGCGCCACTCGACTACTTCCTCGGCGAAGCCGACAGTCCACTCGACTATCACATGCCTCCGCGCGTTATCTATTCGAGGCAGACAGAAGGACTGCGACCATACGACCTGCACTGGGAAGGCACCGACGAAAGCATCTTCCGTCCGGCAGAGAAAATAGTCTTTACCGTGGCGGATCAATCGTCGGGCGACGGTCTGATGATGCTCTGCACGCCTTATCAGGACGAGGTGCTAAGTCAACACAGCGGCGACGTCTGCCTGTTGCAGGTGGATGAGGATGACCGATGGGGACTGCGCTTCTACGACTGCGGCATGAATTACATCTTTATTCCGGCCCGCAACCTCAGCTGCCGACATTTCGACAAGGCCACGGGAGAATTGTTTTACTATTAATCAAAATCACAATGGAAGAAGAACTTAATATCAGGAAAGTCTACAACAACGAGCTGCGCAAGTGGCAAGGCAAGCCGCTGACGAGCACTCAGGAAAGTCTCGACAGCTATCAGGAGATCTGCTGTGGCTGCGTCTTACTCTCAGAAGAGAACTTGCGTGAGATGCACCGCTACTGGGAGATTACCGAACTGGCCAAGACCTTTCTCCGCTTCGCCACCTACCTCGAGGGCTTCGACCAGATGCTCGACAAGTTGTATGAACCTATGCGGCGGATGATTGACTGCGTATTCGACCACCCGCGACTGCGCCTGCAACTGCTTCGTCTGCAGCTCGTCGTGGTTCAGCGCCTCGGCTGTCTGCACGACCACGAGCTCTCTGTAGAGCAGGATGTCACGACCGAGATAGCCCGTTACGAACGCAACATCGCCCTCGCCGATGCCTACCGCTTCGATGAGGTAGAAAACAGGAAACGCTCTGGACTCCGCTACGACCCCATCGAATGGAGTCGAGCTTACGAGGAAACCATCGACGAGGTCAGTCGCGAAGTTGATGCCGCACTGGCCTCCCATCCTCGTGGCATGGGCTTCTGCTTTGCCCATTGGCATGCCAAGGAGCAGGCGCTCCGTGCCCGAGGCATCGCCTGGCAGAATCCTCACGTCTTGAATCCCCGTGTCTTATTTGACTAATCATCAGCCTTATGAACCCCATCCAACAACTCATCATCGACTACCACACACGCGAGGCTTTCTGGGCCGCCGCCGAGAACGTGGAGCAAGACACTACGCATCAAACGTATTTTCTGCGTCTCTTGCGTGCCCGCAACAATGTAGCGCTGCTACAGGAAGACCTGCCGCGCATTCAGCAGATGGCTGAGACCGGCAACCCTTATATGCAATACGCCTTGGCACGGTTGCACGACTGCCTGCAGTTTCAACCCAACTCCAACGAAGAGAAGCAGCACTATTATTCTTCTGCCTATCTCCTGGGGCACATCGCCGACGCCCGCGCCTTCCTCGCCATATGTTACCGCGACGGCGATTTCGGTGAGGCCGACGTGACGCTCTACCGCAACATCATCCAGAAATCGACCGAAGAAGGCAGCGAGAAAGCGCTGATGCAAATCATACTCGACCGCATCTATGGACAATACGGTTTGGAGAAAGACCTCGATGATGCTTACAACATTTTGCAGCACATCACCGAGAAAGCCCAGAGTGAGCACCGCGACATTGACCCACAATACTACCGGCTGATGGGCGACGCCGAGATGCAAAAAGGCTGGGCGGGCAATGCGCTCGACAGCTATGAGCGGGCCTCACGGCTTGGCGACAGCGCGTCGTTTTTTAGGTCAGCCTATCACGGTTGCTGTGACGAGGACGGCTATGTCGATGACCGTGAGGAATTTATGAAACTGATGGAGTTGGCACGAGAAGCCATTGCTGCCGAGGGCTTCTTGGAATATGCCATGATGGTCGACAACGAGCTCTATAAAGGGCTGAACGATAACGACAAGGCTGTTGTTTACAAATGTCTCTACGACGACCTGCGGGCAGCCTGTTCGCTCGGCGAGCATATTGCAGCGCTTTATATGGCAGGGTATTACGAGGATGGTCTCTGCGGATTCCCACAAGACTATACCGAGGCGTGGCGTTGGTATTCGGAAGGCGCAAACCTGCATAGTGCCTCCTGCTATGCTGCTTTGGCCCGTATGGTCAATGACGACCATACCGCACCAAAGCAATATGACGAGGCCTATGGCTATGAGTGTGCCTACAAAGCGCTGATGCTCGGAGGTGATACCCTACACACTGTCATCCAAGGTTATCACAAAGGTTTCCTCGGCTCACACCACGCGGCCATCGAACAAACCTACCTTCCTCGTTACGAGAAAGAGATGGCAGCACAACTCGAACGCGAGCAGGACATCGATGATCAGTACGACGACAGCCACGAATACCTTGCAGATAGCTGAGAGAAAGTGATTATCCCATCATCCCACTAGCCATTTGACTGGACTTCTGTGATTTCTGGACTTCTAACAAACTTACTTCCTTTTCTAATACTTCTCCAACTTCTTGGCTTCCTTCACGGTCAAGGAAGCTACGGCACCATGCTTCTGTGCGGTGAAATCCTTAATTCCGAAACTTAATATTTTGAATGTTTTTATAAGTTCCTGAGCAACAATAAGTTGCTCAGGATTTTGCCATGTCAAAAATTTCACTTAACTTAGTGGTGAAAATCAAACAGCAAAATTTCAACACGACATGGAAAAATAGCAATAAAATCTGAGAAACTGGTACCTTTCGGCGGAATTTTACCTATTATGGAGAAATTTCGACTTTGGCCATGAGTTTTTGAAGTCGGAGAAGTATGATACCAAGCGTACTTACAAGAAGTTTCTTAGATACAGTCCCGGCGTGGGTGTCATCTGCGGCTTGGTTGTAGGCATTGAGAACCGGGATGGCAATGCCAATGGAAGGTTTCACCAGCAGGACACGCTCAACGGATTCGGCTGGCACAGACTGCCAAAATCCTTCATGAACGCAAACGCGGTGTTCTTTCTTGGCCGTCAGGAATGACGGCCCTCCTACCATTCGGCCTCCGACAAAGATTGAACCCAAGACTCTAGTAGATTGGCAAGGCCGCGCCAGCCTAATTATGAATTATGAATTAAAAAAAGGCCGGATTCCCTTCCTCTCGAAAGGAGACCCGGTCCCGACATTGAAGCGAAGGAAACCTATGTTAGCTTGCCTCATATCGCTTTGTAGTGTACTATTACTTATGTATGCAAGACGGCCTCCACTCCGGCCTGACCCTAAGGCACAACCTCATGTTGGAAGCCTGTCTCACAATTTTTTTGAAAGAATTATTATGCACCATGATACGCCTTCTCAGGTTGTCATTATGTACAAACATGTAACTAAGGGCCTCAGGCCTTGCGGCCATGAGGTAGGATAATGATTCTCCGAGAAGCAACTCTCGCTCCTCGTTAGTTCTGCAAAATTAAGCAAAAAGTTTTATGTCCCAAAATATTCAAAAGTTTTTCTTCGCTAAAAGCTTGATTTTTTTTGATTTACGTACAAAATCGAGCCCTTTTGAAACTGCTTTTGAAATTGTTTCCGCACACAGAGAAAACGCCACATAGGGATTGTTCTGTAGGGAGCAATCCTGATGAACCTTAGGATTGCTTCCTCACAGCGTCGGCTTCAGGCGTCTTGACAGCCGCACCTTCCATCTTCTTGACAAGGCGCTTATTGTGGGTCTTGAAGCGGTCGAAGCCCTGACCGTAGACTCCCGTGCAGGGACTTTGGGCCACAAAGGCATTGGGATCAATCTCGTCGATAAGGTCGAAGATGAGATGGCTCTCCGTCTTCTTGGCGATACAGAACACCACCTTCACGTCCTCGCCGGTATAGAATCCGTTGCCGTCGAGCGTGGTGCAGCCGCGCTCGGCAATGTGGTTGATGGCCTCGCCTATCTCGCGCCATTTGGTGCTGATGATGAAGAACTGCACACTCATGCGCATGCTGTTGACGATGTAGTCGACGAAGAAAGAGAGGATGAACAGCAAGACGTAGCCGTAGAACACTTCCTCCCAATTGCGCAGCACGAAGTAAGAAGAAGTGATGATGGCAAGGTCGCAAATCAGTATCACGTGGCCCAAGGAGACGTCGCGGTAGTGATTCACGATGGCCGCGATGACGTCAGAGCCGCCCGTGCTGCCGCCCGAGGCGAGTCCCAGTCCGATGCTCGTTCCCATCAGCACGCCGCCCACCACGGTGGCCATGAACTTCTGGTCGGCCAGCAGATGGGCCGACTGAGCCGTGTCCTGCAAGAGCGTGGCAAACAGCGTGAACAGCACCACGGCGTAGATGGTCTTCACGCAGAAGCGCCAGCCCAGCACCACCAAGGCCACAGACAGCAACACGATGTTGAGTCCGAAGAAGATGTATTGAGCCGGAATTCCCGTACCCCAGTACACGATGGAGGAGATACCGGTGATGCCACCCATCGTGATGTGGTTGGGCAGCAGCAGGAACTGCCAGCCCACGGCACCGATAATCATGGCAAGGGTGAGGAGGAAATAATCGCGCAACATGTGGCGCCACGAACTTTTCTTACGTCTTGAGGTTGTTGTATCCATAATTCAGTATTCATTTATAGGTCACGTCCCGCGGGCCAGTCCCTTCAGATGAGGCACCGTCCGGCGGGCGCAGTCCGTCTTATTTTCTTTCGTATGTCTCGATGATATTGCCGTCGGCCATCTCCCGACTCAGGAGCCTGATGTCCTTGGGCAGTTCTGGCGCCCGCGTGCCGCAGGGCACCGACGCCGTACCGGTCTCCACACGTATGGCGTCCCAGCAATCGGCTTCGAGGAAACTTTGGAGCGTACTGGCCCCACCCTCAACGAGGAGCGACTGCCGGTGGTTGTCGTTCATCCACCGCATCACCTCCTCGATGCTTCCGAATCCCATGAAGCCCTCGGGCACCTTGTGGTTGCCGCTCAGCACGAGCCGCGTCGGATTCGGGCCCACCCAACGGCGCACGTTGAGCTGCGGATGGTCGGTAATGATGGTGTTGTAGCCCACGAGGATGCAGTCGAACTCCGACCGCAGCTTATGTACGAGGGCCTGCGTCCATGGCGTGGAGATGAGGAGCTGCTTGCCGTCACCACGGTTGAGGCGGTCGTTGGCCGTGCGAGCCCATTTCAGCATGACGTAGGGCCGGCGCAGCGTGTTGCAGGTGATGAACCGGCGGTTGAGCTCGAGGCATTCCTTCTCCAGCACGCCCACGGTGACCTCTATTCCGGCATCGCGAATCTTCTGGATGCCCCTTCCGCGCACCTTGGCAAACGGGTCTACGCAGCCGCACACCACGCGCTTGACGCCCTTGCGGATGATGAGGTCGGCGCAGGGCGGAGTCTTGCCGTAGTGGGAACAAGGCTCGAGCGAGACGTAGATGGTGGCCTCTTGGAGCAGGGCCTCATCCTCTGGCCTCACCGAGGCGAAGGCGTTGACCTCGGCATGGCCTTGTCCGCAATGGGCATGATAGCCTTCGCCGATGATGCGGCCGTCGCCACTAACGATCACTGCGCCCACCATGGGATTGGGGCGGGCACCATACACGCCGTTGCGGGCCAACTGAAGGCAACGGCCCATGTAGAGTTTGTCGGTCTCCTCTTGATTCATTTCTTTGTTTTTTGTTTAGGTTGAGCGTTGCACCGGACGAAAATATTGGATATAAGGATCAGGGTTGCGATTTTTTTTGTAAGTTTGCAGCATGACATACACACAACTATGGCGCAGTCTGACACCGCTCTATTCAGCGGGCGAGGCCCAAGCCGTGGCACGCACCGTGCTTGAAATGCAATTCGGATTGACGCTCACCGATATTGTTTGTGGCAAAGTTAACGAATTATCTGCAGACAAGGAAATGTCGCTGCATAAAATTTTCGTGCGTTTGCGACAAGGTGAGCCCGTACAGTATGTTCTGGGCCGTGCGGAGTTCTGCGGACTTGAGTTCAGCGTCAGTCCTGCAGTACTCATTCCCCGTCCGGAGACCGCCCGATTGGTAGACCTTGCCGCAGCCCGCATCAGTGGCCCAAAGCGTATGCTCGACGTGGGCACGGGCTCGGGATGCATTGCCATATCGCTGGCCTTGAGATGCACTGCGGCCACAGTGGAGGCGTGGGACATATCGACCGACGCGCTCAGCGTGGCTGCGGACAATGCCCAAAGACTCGGCGCCCGGGTGACATTCGCTCAGCGCAATGCCCTCAACCCTCCGGCCGACAGCGCTGTGTGGGATGTCATCGTCAGCAATCCTCCCTACGTTGCCGAGAGCGAGCGCAAGGATATGGAGCCGCTGGTGCTGGACCATGAGCCGCAACTGGCCCTCTTCGTGCCCGACGACGATGCCCTGCGCTTCTATCGGGCCATCAGCCGCTATGCGGCAGTGGCGCTGCGACCGGGCGGATCACTGCTCTTTGAGATCAATCCCCGCTTTGCCAACGATACGGCCCGACTCATGCGCGACTGCGGATTCAGCAATGTAGAGATTATCGATGACGACTACGGCAAGCGGAGATTCGCCGTGGGAGTGAGAAATTAATGAAAAAGAAGGCAGAAAACGATGCAGAAGAAAGCGATAACCGAGAAGGAAGCACTGGTAAAACTGTCCGGTCTGTGCGTAAAAGCTGAGCACAGCAGCGGTGAAATGCTTCAGAAGATGCGGCTCTGGAAAATGCCCGAGGACGCGCAAGAACGTGTGCTGCGACAGCTCATCGACCAACAGTTCGTCGACGACGCCCGCTTTGCCAAGGCTTTCATCGCCGACAAAATCCACTACAACGGTTGGGGACGGCGGAAGATAGAGCAGGCACTGCGCCTCAAAGGAGTGGCGGAGGATGTCTATCAGCCCATTCTCGACAGCGTGGACGACGAGGAATACCTGTCGCAGCTGCGCCCGCTGTTGAAGAGCAAGTGGAAGCAAATCCGTGCCGCGTCCGACTATGAGCGCAGCGGCAAGCTCATCAAGTTTGCCATGAGCCGCGGCTATACGCTCGACATCATCCGGCAGTGCATAGACGGCGCAGTGGAGGCCGATTTGGAATGAAGCCGCATCCGTCTGCAATCATCGATGCTCTGTTCCGGCGCTTCGCCGACACGCTTTCACCGCGGGCTTGTGCGGTATGCGGCCAGCGACTGGGACTGCACGAGCAAACGCTCTGCACGGCATGCAACATCAGCATTCCGCGCACCCACTATGCTAGCAATCCCTACGAGAACGACATGGCGATGGCCTTCTGGCATCTTGCCCCGATAGAGAAGGCAGCGGCATGGTTTTTCTACAATGCCGGCTCGCCCACAGCCCTGGCCATCTACAAGCTGAAATACTACGACCGTCCCGACATCGGCTACGCCCTGGGCCGCATCTTCGGCCGTGAACTGGCTGCCGAGGATTTCTTCGACGATGTGGATGTCATCGTGCCCGTACCGCTTGCGCCCAAGCGTGAGCGCCAGCGCGGCTACAATCAAAGCGTTGCCATAGCCGAAGGCATTGGTCGCGAAGCCCATATCCAGGTAGACACGAAAAGCCTCAGGCGCACTACGTTCGAGAAATCCCAGACGATGCTCAGCCGTGAGGAACGTGAGAAGAATGTCTCGGGCGTATTCGAGACGTCACCCTCCTGTGGCCTTATAGGCAAGCGCATCTTGCTCGTCGACGATGTCTGTACGACGGGCGCCACCCTCACCGCCTGCGCCAATGTCATCAGCAAGTTGCCTGGGGTAAGAATCTATGCCGCCACCCTGGCTTTCGCCGGAAGCAGACACAAAGGATAATTCATAATTCACAATTCATAATTCATAATTATTAGGACATCGGTCGAACAAGAATCTCAATATACCTAGCAAGAACCTCTTTATATATTGAGTGCACCAGCCCAGAATGGGCTGACTCTCGGTAACCCCAGTCAAGCGACGTCAGGAGCGCAGACTGAGGATAACAATACACCTCCCCCTTTTGGACTCAGTGCCCCGAAGGCGGCACACTAGCGCGAAGCGCGCAGATAGATAATACATAGTTTGTGCCAAAGGGCGCCTATCTATTGATTCTCTTCTTTAAAAAACAAGTTTTTTCTTTGTCTTTTCCCTCGTTTGCATTATCTTTGTACTAACATCCGTAAAACGTTATTCTTATGACAAGCATGGAACTTAATCAGGAACTTTTCCGCCAACTCGCCATCATCTCTGGCGACGAGGATATGATGCGCAAGGCCGTAAAGGCATTGAAGCGAATTGTTGGAAAGGCGGAACAAGATGAAGCCCTTATGAGCCATGACGACTTCATGGCGCGGGTGGAACAGGCTGCCAAAGGCAAGTCTAAATCGTTTGACAGCGTAGAGGATATCGACAAATATGTGCGCTCCTAATAAAGTTTGTCAGCCACTACAGACTAACCCATAATAAAGTCCCCGACCAATACTGGCCGGGGACTTTTATTTTCTGCCTGATTATCTGGTTTATTTCACGAGCACTTTCTTTGTGACGATGAGGTTGTTGTCCAACTCAAGGTTGGCCAGATACACACCAGGCGCCCAACGGGTGGTGTTAATGGGTTGGCTGCCCATCTGCTCCGTAATGCGGTCGCCAGAGAGATTGTAGACCGAGACACTGAAGATGTAGCAACCGCTGGCCGAGAAGTGGAGCTGACCGTCGTTGGCTGCGACATTCACCTTGTAGTCGGGAACGCTTATCCAACTGATACCCGAAGGCAGACTGCCCTCCGTGACGCCCTGGAAGAACATCGACACGGGAATATCACCCTGCTTGTCGGCAAAGACAGCTTCGGGAACGGAGATGCGCACCGTGTGGTCGCCGGCACTGAAACCGCCAAACGAGATGATACGGTTGTCGATGACATCGCCGGGACACCAGTTGCTGAAGCTCTGCCAGGTCTCATCGCTCCGCTTCGTATAGCCGTAGATGCCGTTGGCCTGCGTGTTGTACTTGCGGAAGGGCTCGCAGGTTGTGCGGCCGGGTTTGTAGACCAGCATCAGCGAATCGTCTACGTAGACGTAATGCCAACGGCGATTATACTCCTCGCCACCGGAGTTGGCTCCATGGTTGGAGGTGATGAGCACCAGCTGCGCGTCGCTGACGTTCTCCGGCACCGTGAAATGCCACGTCTTCACCGTCTTTCCCAGCGTGTCGGTAGCCTGCTCGTTATAATTGTTCAGGTTGCCGCCGCGGTATTCAGGCTTCTTCATGCAGATAGGCACCAGCACGTCGCGGTCAACATAGTCGTCGTGGCGCGCCCAGGTGGAGAACTTCAGCGTGCCTTTAAACACGTCGCTGCGACCGGCGCAGCCTGCCACCTGCTGATTGGCGGCATAGGGAACGCCAAAGAGCTCAAACTCCACCCAAATGTCATAGTCGGCCAATATCTTCTGGTCGCGCAGGATGTTGGCCACGTAGTCGATATGATAGTTGTAGGGCACCACGTCGGGCTGCTTGTTCTTGTTCATGAAGGGCGTGATGAAGCGTCCTATCTCGATGCGTGTGGTGGAATCGGGGATGTAAGTGGTGTCGCCCTTGGGCACGAAGGCCAGGTTGATATTGCCGATGCGGTCGTAGTTGTCGCAGCAGGCCTTCACGAAGACATCCATGCGCAGCGAGTCGCCGATGAGCGCCAGCTGTTCGGGCTTCAGTTTCACGGCATAGAGCGATGTGCTGTGGCGCAGGATACCGTCGCTGACGAGGCTGTCGGGGTTCTTGTCGAACAGATAGCCATCGTAGAAGGTAGCCTCGTTGAACAGCGTCAGCGTGTCGACCTTTGTATTATCCGCCTTTGCCGATACGGTGACACACAGCAACGACAAGGCTGTAAGCATAAAAGCGTATATCTTTCTTTTTACCATAAAAAAGGGATTAATTGAATGAAACTGATTGCAAAGGTAGTGAAAAAACAGATAAAAAGAAAGATAATCCGCTAATTTCGTGAAGTTCCATACGCTTGACGCATTTTTGGCCAACACTTGCAAGCCGAGATACAATGCCGCCACAGCCGTCTGCTTTGACTCTATTGTGACACTATATTCGACTACCCAAGGCCGCAGCGACGAAATATCGCGCTATTATCATGGAGGGCTTAAAAGTTTTTTCTATCTTTGCATATGACATTTTCCCCTTCGCCCAATGCCGGTTACTGACGGAGCGGGCTGCACGGGGGAAGTGTTGGCTGGGCAGCGGACAAGAAACGCCCGCTACCTTATATAATAGATACAAGATGGACAATACGATATCACCGATACAATCGCTGCTGCAACAGCGCACCCTGCTCCAGATGGAATACGCCGTGGAGAAGGAAGCCTACCGAAAGCAGACGCAAACCATGGGCATGGGCCGCAAGGTGAAGCGTGGCGACGCGTGGTTTCCCCTCTCCGTGGGCCGCTGCGCCTACAACGCACTCAACCAGATGACGATTGAGGTGACGCGCACCGCCGACACCGACATCACCCACAACTTCGAATTCGGCAAGCCCGTGGTGTTCTTCTCCATGAAGAAGGACGGCTCCATACGCTATTTCTCCTTCTCGGCCCAGGTGAGCTATGTCGACGGCGACCGCATGGTGGTGGTCATTCCCGAGGGACATCAGCTCGACATTCAGAGTTCTACCGATCCCATCGGCGTGCAACTTTTCTTCGACGAGACCACCTACCGCATGATGTTCGATGCCCTCGACCGCATCATCCATGCCAAGAACAACCGTCTGGCCTACCTGCGCGACCTCTTCTACAGCCACCAGCCTGCGCGACAGTTCTCTTTCGAGCCGATGCGCTTCCCCTGGCTCAACGCCACGCAGGAGGAGGCCGTCAACAAAGTGCTGCAGGCCAAGGACGTGGAAGTGGTGCACGGACCACCAGGAACGGGCAAGACAACGACCCTCGTGGAGGCCATCAACGAGGTGCTGATGCGCGAGAGCCAGGTGCTGGTGTGCGCACAGAGCAACACCGCCGTCGACTGGATTAGCGAAAAGCTCGTCGACCGTGGCATCAACGTGCTGCGCATCGGCAATCCAACGCGCGTCAACGACAAGATGCTGGGCTTCACCTATGAGCGGCGCTTCGAGGCCCATCCCGACTATCCGCAGCTCTGGGCCATACGCAAGGCCATCCGCGAGGTGAGGGCCGACAAGGGCAGCCGCACATCCCGCCACCAAAAACTGGAGAGACTGAAGAGCCGCGAGACCGAACTCTCCATCCGCATCCGCAGCGACGTTTTCGGCGAGGCCCGCGTCATCGCCTGCACCCTCGTCAGCGCCGGCTCGCGACTGCTTGAAGGAATGAAGTTCGGCACCCTCTTCATCGACGAGGCCGCCCAAGCCCTCGAGGCCGCTTGCTGGATTCCCATCCGCCGCGCCACCCGCGTCATCCTCGCCGGCGACCACTGTCAGCTGCCGCCTACGGTGAAGAGCATGGCCGCGCTGAAGGCCGGACTCGGCACGACGCTCATGGAGCGCATCGTGAAAAACAAACCCGAGGCCGTGACGCTGCTGCGCATACAATACCGCATGAACGACGCCATCATGGAGTTTCCCAACCAGTGGTTCTACCACGGCATGGTGCACAGCGCCGAGGGCATGGGCCACCGCGGAATACTCGACTACGACAATCCGATGATGTGGGTAGACACCAGCGCCCTGCCGCCCAACGACGACGAGCCCCACTTCCGCGAGGCCTTTGTGGGCGAGAGCTTCGGCCGCATCAACAAGGACGAGGCCCAGCTGACGCTACAGACGCTGGAAGACTATTTCACGAAGATTGGCAAGCAGCGCATTCTGGAGGAACAAATCGACGTCGGCGTCATCTCACCCTACCGTGCACAGGTGCAGTATCTGCGGTCGCTGCTCAAGCGGAGTGAGTTTTTCAAGCCCTTCCGCCGGCTCATTACGGTGAACACCGTCGACGGTTTCCAGGGACAGGAGCGCGACATCATCCTCATCTCGCTGGTGAGAGCCAACGACAACGGCGAGATTGGCTTTCTGCGCGACCTGCGCCGAATGAACGTGGCCATCACGCGGGCTAGAATGAAACTCATCATCCTCGGCGACGCGGCAACGATGACCCGACACCCTTTCTACAAAAAGCTATATGAATACATCAACAATAAATGATCTGCTCGTGGCCCACGGCATCAAGCCCACGGCCAACCGCATCGTCATCGCCCGCACGCTGTCGACAGCCATGTCGCCCATGTCGATGAAGGAACTGGAAGACAAGATTCTCACCATCGACAAATCGGGCATCTTCCGCACGCTGACGCTCTTCCGCAGTCATCATCTCGTGCACGACGTTGAGGACGGCGAGGGAAGCGTGCGCTATGAACTGTGCTGCAGCAACGCTGACGACGAGGAGGACTCCGACCTTCACGCCCACTTCTTCTGCGAATGTTGCCACCGCACGTTCTGTCTCGACAACACGCCGATTCCACCCATCGACCTGCCCGAAGGTTTCGTCATGACATCGGTGAACTATATGGCAAAGGGCATCTGTCCGGAATGCAGGAAGAAAAGAGCACTGAAAGGCCTGCAGTAAACCGTTGAAGGCTACCAGAGTCCAACAGGAAAGCCCGCATTTCGGCTCACGGCAACTTATCTCACCATCTCTCAATAAAGAAAGAAAACGATGTATACAACAACAGATTTTTTCATTCGCTTAGCCTTGGCTTCACTGTTCGGCGCCATGATAGGTCTGGAGCGCGAGCTGCGCGCCAAGGAGGCCGGCACGCGCACCCATTTTCTCGTGGCTTTGGGCAGTGCGCTCTTCACCGTCCTCTCGCAGTACGGTTTCGATGCCGCCCTGCGCGAGTATTCCTCCATGGCCTCGTTCGACCCCTCGCGTATCGCCGCACAGGTGGTGACGGGCATCGGCTTCATCGGCGCCGGCACCATCATCTTCCAGAAGCATGTGGTGCGCGGACTGACGACAGCCGCCGGACTGTGGGTGACGAGCGCCATCGGCATGACGGCCGGTGCCGGACTCTATGCCCTGGCCCTGACGAGCACGGTGCTGGTGCTGCTGTGCCTGGAGGCTGTCAACTATGTCACGCGCCGATTCGGCGTAAAGAAAATCATGGTGACCTTCTCCACCGAGAAGCACGAGACCGTAAAGTCTCTGCTGAAGGAACTTCAACAGGAAGGCATCGACTTCGATTCCTATCAGATGCACCGCTCAAAATCGGAAGACGGCAGCACGCAATTCTCGGTGACGCTCGAGGTGAAAGTGAAGCGCAACAACTACAGGGAGCGCGTCATGAGCTTCGTGAAGGATTTCAACGGAGTGAGTATAGAGATGATGGAATAAGGCCCGGCTGATGTTTTCCACTACAGAAATTCTGCATCCGCTGTCGGCAACGACGGCTTTGCCACCGATGATGAACAATCCGTTTTATTACCGGCCGCACCCCTTGTGCCGCCAGGCGATGGACGAGGTGGCGGCGTGGCTTAGACAGCAGTCCGACCGCAGCCCCTTCAGACAAGAATGCGAGGCAGGAAAGATGTTCGGCGTACTGCTGGTGAGCGACGGCAACGGTCGGCTGGGCTACTTGGCGGCATTCAGCGGACAGGTGTGCGGCAGGGGCGACTGGCCGGGATTCGTTCCGATGATTTTCGACTATCTGCAACCCGACGGTTACTTCATACGCCACGAAAAAGAAATTGAAGACCTTGCACCCCTAATCAGCGACGAACAGGAAAAGACAGTTCAACAGATTGAAGCCAGTCGGCAACAGCATGAGCAGAGGCGCAAAGTCCTGCAGGCGGGCATTGAGATTTTCCGTCAGGAGATGGCCGCGAGCAAGCTTCGGCGCGATGCCCAGCGACAGGCGGGTGAGGGCAACGAGGCCGAGCGGATTCGCGAAAGTCAGTATCAGAAAGCGGAACTCCGTCGGCGGCGGCAGAAGATGCGACAGGAAGAGGAAGAGTGGACGGCCGAAGAGCGCTTGCTCGCAGGCCGGACGGACGAGTTGATTGCAAGGCGCAAGCGCATGAGCGACGAGCTGCAACGCTGGCTGTTCAGCCATTTCCGCGTGGTCAACGGCCGTGGCGAATGGCGGTCGCTCATCGAGGTCTACGGCTGCATCCCTCCTTCGGGGAGCGGTGAATGCTGTGAGCCGAAGCTGTTGCAATACGCCTACAGTCACCAGCTCAAGCCGCTGAGCATGGCGATGATGTGGTGGGGCGAGAGTCCACGCGGCGAGGTGCGCCACCACGGCGCCTATTATCCGGCCTGCAATGCCAAATGCAAGCCGCTGCTGGGCTTCATGCTGCAAGGAATCGCTGTGGAAGACAACCAGCTGCTCATGCCCGCCAGCCAGGAGTTGCCCATCGTGTATGAGGACGACGCGGTGTGCGTGGTTTGCAAACCGGCAGGAATGCTCAGCGTTCCGGGCAAGAGCAGCCGCGAGAGCGTCTACAGTCATCTGCGCCTGATGTGGCCGCATGCCGACACGCCCATCATCGTCCACCGGCTGGACATGCAGACGAGCGGACTGCTGGTCACGGCCAAGACCTTCGAGGCCTATCACGAACTGCAACGCCAGTTTGCCAACCACGAGATTCGGAAAACCTATATCGCGCTGCTGGAATCCGCGCAGCAGGGAAAACCGACGCCGCGCGAGGGCCGTATCTCGCTGCCTCTCCGTCCCGACCTTGACGACCGGCCTCGACAGCTCGTCGACCACACTTATGGGCGCGAGGCCATCACCGACTATCGGATGCTGGACGACAGCCGTATAGAACTGCATCCGCTGACCGGCCGCACCCATCAGTTGCGCGTACATTGCGCAAGCAGCGAGGGCTTGGGCCGTCCCATCATTGGCGACGACCTCTATGGCCACCCATCCAGCCGCTTGTTCCTGCATGCCGCACGCCTGACCTTCCGTCATCCCGTGAGCGGAGAATGGATGGAGTTTGAACGTGAGCCGGAATTCTGATGGCTATCTATTAATTATTCGTTTTCCGAGGAGCAAAGCGTGAAATAACGCCTGATTTTGGTAGGAGCGACGCTTGAATAATCCAATTTACCAGGTTATAATACATCTCTTATTACTTTAGTAAACTGTAATCCAGCGCCGTCTGCAGGAATGCCGACGCAACTGCTCCTCGAACGGAATATTCTACGGAGGTATAACCCTTTACGATTGCGCAGAATAAAAAATAAAGAGGGGGCAGAGATGCTAAGCATCATCTGCCCCTTCATTTATTATTTCTTGATGAGTTCCCCCAATAAAGGAACTTCTTTATGATTCATTCTCTCAATGCATTGCGCTTCATAATCGGCCCCGCATGGCAATTATGCATTATCCTCCGGTCGCGCCAGCCAATTATGCATTATGCATTGTGCATTATGCATTATCCTCCGGTCGCGCCAGCCAATTATGCATTATGCATTGTGCATTATGCATTATCCTCCGGTCGCGCCAGCCAAAATTATGAATTATGAATTATGAATTATGAATTGATATAGGAGTGTTTGTGCACGTCGCCCACGGCTCTTCCGCTGGGCTCATTCATATTCTTGAACGAAGCATCCCACGCCAAGGCCTCAGCCGACGAACAGGCTACGCTCGGCACGCTGGGCACCGTGCGGGCTGCGCTGTCGCTGGGGAAATGACTGGCAAAGATGCTGCGATAGAAATATTCCTCCTTGTTGCGCGGCGGGTTGATGGGGAAACGCTCGGCGGCGTGGGCCATCTCCTCGTCGCTCACCTGGCTGGCGGTGTAGTCGCGCAGCGTGTCGATCCAGTTGTAGCCCACGCCGTCGGAAAACTGTTCCTTCTGCCGCCAGGCCACTTCCTCGGGCAGCATGTCGGCAAAGGCCTCGCGCACGATTTTCTTCTCAATGACGTCGCCTGGACACATCTTGGCTTTGGGGTTCAGGCTCATCGCAATGTCGAGGAACTCCTTGTCGAGGAACGGCACTCGTCCCTCCACGCCCCATGCAGCAAGACTCTTGTTGGCGCGCAGGCAGTCGTACTGATACAGACGCGACAGCTTGCGCACGGTCTCCTCATGGAAGGCACGCGCGTCGGGCGCCTTGTGGAAGTAGAGATAGCCACCGAAAATCTCATCGGCACCCTCACCCGAGAGCACCATCTTGATGCCCATCGACTTGATGACACGGGCCAGGAGATACATGGGCGTAGAGGCACGCACCGTGGTGACGTCGTAGGTCTCGATGAAATAGATCACGTCGCGCAGGGCATCGATACCCTCCTCTATAGTATAGTGGATTTCGTGATGCACCGTTCCGATATAGTCGGCCACCAGACGGGCCTTGGCCAGGTCGGGCGAGCCCTTCAGGCCCACGGCGAAAGAGTGCAGGCGCGGCCAGTAGGCCTGTGTGGCACCTCCGTCCTCAATACGATGGGACGAATATTTCTTGGCAATGGCCGAGATGACGCTCGAGTCGAGACCACCGGAGAGCAGCACGCCGTAGGGCACATCGCTCATCAGCTGGCGGCGCACGGCGTCCTGAAGTCCCTCGCGCACGTCGCTCACCTCTGCCGGGCGGTCCTTCACGTAGTCGTAGCTCTCCCACCGACGGTGGTAGTAGCGCGTCATGCCAGGCTTGCGGCTCCAGTAGAAATGGCCGGGAAGGAAGACCTCATACTGATCGCACTGCCCTTCGAGCGCCTTAAGCTCGGAAGCCACGTAGACATGGCCCTCCTT
>Ga0256404_1004821_pt1 | contig 24781 bp, 16 predicted proteins | sample RumenRJG_01DNA_FD_185990 | JGI IMG/M metagenome (GOLD analysis project Ga0256404, IMG submission 185990) | Bovine rumen microbial communities from Lethbridge, Alberta, Canada - RJG_01 | ecosystem: Host-associated > Mammals > Digestive system > Stomach > Rumen | place: Canada: Alberta | collected... | reverse complement strand
TCCAAAATCAGTTGAAAAAACAGTTTATTTGAATGTATTTTTAGGAGCGCTGATAGTATCTCAAGGATTTTACTCAAAAACGGCCATTCAAAAGTTATCTGAAAACTGAAATCGTCAGGCCCCTAAAGTTATATATTCAATTCTATTATCAGATTTATTCATGATTAACATCCTGTAAACTTATAAATAGATTAATCTCTTCTAAACAGGTCTCTTGTATATACCTTGTCGGCAACATCTCCAAGAACATCCATGTCAAAACGATTTGCAATGATGACATCGCTTTCACTCTTGAATCTGTCCAAGTCATTTACCACTTCAGACCTTTGGAACTTGGATCCATCCTCCAAGGTAGGCTCATATATGATGATTGGGATTCCTTCCGCTTTTATATGGCTCATGACCCCCTGTATTGCAGAAGCACGGAAGTTATCGCTGTTGCTTTTCATAGTAAGGCGGTAAACTCCGACTGTTTTGGGGTCTTTTGAAATAATCTGGTCTGCAATGAACTCTTTTCTTACTGAATTGGAACGAACAACAGCTTCTATCATGGTTTGTGGAACATCTTTGTAATTAGCAAGAAGCTGTTTTGTATCCTTTGGAAGACAATATCCTCCATAACCGAATGATGGATTGTTGTAATGACCGCCGATACGTGGATCAAGGCAAACTCCATCTATAATCATCTGTGTGTCAAGACCTTTTGTCTGGGCATAAGTATCCAGCTCATTGAAGTAGCTAACCCTTACTGCAAGATAGGTGTTTGCAAAAAGCTTGATGGCCTCGGCTTCTGTGAGATGTGTAAGCAAAATAGGAATATCCTGTTCAATGGTCCCTGATCTTTTCTCCTCTTCCCTTGCCCCTTCAAGAAGCAGATCGGCAAACATCTGCCCCTCTTCCATTTGATCATCATCACACCCTACAACTATGCGGCTTGGATGAAGATTGTCGTAAAGTGCTTTTGATTCACGAAGGAATTCAGGGGAGAATATGATATTATTTACTCCATATTTCTCTCGAACAGATTCAGTATATCCAACTGGAATTGTTGATTTTATGACCATGAGAACATCTGGATTGACTTTAAGAGTCCATTCAATGGCATCTTCTACAGCGGATGTGTCAAAGAAATGATTTACATCATCATAATTGGTCGGAGTAGCTATGATAACCAAATCAGCGTCTCCGTAAGCGGCTTCCTTATCTGTAGTTGTAAATAGGTTGAGTGTTCTTTCACCTTCACGCACTTCTTTAAAGAACCTTTCTATCTCATCATCCTGGATAGGACTAATGAACTGATTGAGCATCTCCGCCTTTGATTCTGTTGTTGTAATAGCTGTGACATCATGTTTTTGGGCTAAGAGAACGGCAAGTGAAAGCCCTACATATCCTACACCGGCAACTGTAATTTTCATTTTTAATTGTCCCCATAATACATTTTTGATTATTGTGAAAAATAATATATTTTTAAACCAGCAAAACTATCTAAAATAGTTTTTTCTGTTTTTGAATAATTTAATATCAACTATTTGCTTCGATAAGTGCTGTTTGAATCAAATGGTTCCCATTCTATATGCATATCAATGATTTCACCATCTTCGACATCATACTTAACATAATTATAATAGTGGTCATGGCAAACGCTTACCCTGGAATCGAAAATACATTCCCCATTTATATAAAATTTAGTATAATCTATATAAATTGGAAACCTTTGATCAACATTATCCCTGAAATCCAAGCCTCTCAAATATATTTCAAAATCACCTTTTCCAATACATTTAACTTTTAAATCTATAACTCCTTTTTGACTATTGACAACATGCCCGATTCCCTCATCATCACTATACCAGACAGGAATTTCAACCTTGCTACTGATATCAGAATTTTCCAAAATAATTATATCATTGTCCTTTAATCCTGAATTTTTTATATCTATCCTGGCTGTAATATATTTTAAGAGCTTGTTCATTGTAATAGGACTTATGGCCTCATCTTCATATTTCTTAATCTTTAAAAAATGGTTTAACCATCCGAAACTGGTTCTGTTAATGTCTCTCAAACTGTAATTAACTGCATCAATAATTCTTAAAACAGCGATGCATCCATATGCATCCTCTAATGGAATATGGCTACGATTTTGAATAGTGGTAGCTATATTGGAGTAAGTTTTGGAAGAGAAATATGACTGAAACTGACTTTTAAAGGATTGGCTTTTAAAAACATCCATTATAAAATCATCAATATCCGCAATTTTGAAGCTTCGGCCATTCGATGGCATTGAATAAAATTTTTTATATTCAAATTCCTTGGAATCATTATTTGAATTAAATGATTTCTGTGATGTAAATTTATATTTGCTATTAATATTATTTGCAAAATCTTTTGTTTGACTATCTAATTTAAAGTTATTCCTTTCAAAACTCAAATCCAATAATCTTGGGCAAAATCTAGAAAGAATAACAGATACGAGCAAATCATTATCTTCAAAATCATCTGTATTTTTTCTTAATTTATATAAATCTGAATCGATTAAAGGATTTAATCTTATTCTGTTAAATAAATAATCTTCAACATTCCATTTGCCGAAATGATTCCTGGATAAAGTTTCTTTATAAAGCAGTTCTGTTAATTCAGAAGAGTTATTATCTTGAACATCATATCTGTTTTGAATTTCTTCAAAACTTTTATGCAGGCTTTTTTCTAAAGAGTAAGCTGATTCTAATGAATATGCTTTAGCTGCGTTAAATCTAACTCTTACGAAATCATCTGGGCTTGAAAACTCATTATCTTTAACACATTTGGCACCAGAGTCTGATACAATAAACAACGGCTTTTTTGAAAAATTAGTTTTATAAAACATCTGCTTATGAAAACCTAATTTAGAAAAGAAGGAAATATCCAACACATTACCCATATCAGAAAATTTTTCAAGAGAAACATCGTTATCATCAAATTTAAACCCGAATTCATCAGCAATCCTTAACGCATAGAAATAGTAGCTTTTACGCTCTTCCGGACTACTTCTAATGGATCTTACCTTAACCTTATTCAAGTCTATTTCTGAAGATATGGCCAATGCCATTATTAACCTTGAATCTATTCCACCGCGCAAGTCTATTGAAATATGCTCATTGTTTTTTTCAAGGATCTTAAAACAATTGGTCCATTTATGATACCATTTATCTAAAATAGCTATTCCCTCTTTAGAATCGATGGAAACAGTGTTTTCCATGAAATCTAACACTTCATGAGACAATTCTCTTGTTTTTGTATTAATCTTTAAGACATAATCCCTTGGAAGCATTTTAATTTCATTGACCAAAGTTTCAGAGTAAGAAAGCGAACATAATCCAATGGAAAGAAGAGTATGAGCATTATCATAATTCAAACTCAAATGATGATTTTCCTTCAGATATTCAACAAGTCGAAGGAAAGAATTAGAGATAGCGAAATAGTCATCTTCCTTAAACATGTAAAGACCATAACTGCCTATGAAATCTTGATAGATAGTTATTTCATCACCATTTCTTTTAACCCAAACATATGATCCGTCTTTACTTAATTCAGAACCATTTTGAATGTTTAAATAATCTTGAATGCTTTCATTAGTTATTATTCCATTTTCTGTTATCATATAACCATATAATTTAGACTCGATTGCTTCAAGATTGTCAGAATCAATGATAAAGAACTCATTTTTTATTAATTCATCACTTTCTTCATTGTTGAATTCCATTTTAACCCTTTCCTATTTAGTGTTAAGGATATTTTTATAATATATAACTAATAAAAGTTTAGGATATAGGGAGAGTTTGTGTAAAATTTGACTGATGAATTCCTATTTGTAAAATCGCTTTTGACTTTAATTATGAATCCAAATCCAAATAAACTTGAATTTAATAAAAAACATTCCGCAACATTAAAATATAAAAATAATAACTAATCAAAATTAAATTATTAAAGAAGAGAAAAATAACTAAAGGTGTAAAAATGAAACTTACTGTAATAGGAACAGGCTATGTAGGGCTTGTAACCGGAACCTGTTTTGCGGATATGGGAAATAAAGTTTATTGTGTGGACATCGTAGAGGAAAAGATAGAAGGGCTTAAAAAAGGAATAATGCCTATTTATGAACCTCATTTAAGAACCCTGGTCATGGACAACCAGGCAAGAAGGGACCTTGTTTTTACAACAGACATCAAAGAGGCATTGGATGACTCCAACATAATATTCATAGCTGTTGGAACTCCAATGAGAGAGGACGGAAGTGTTAACCTTGATTATATAATGTCTGCTGCAAGTGATATTGGAAACAATATAAGCCGAGATTCTCTTGTTGTTGTAAAATCAACAGTGCCTGTTGGAACTGGTTTTAAAGTCAAAGAGCATATTGAAAATATTATTAAAGAGAGAAACTTTGACATTGAGATTGACATCGCTTCAAATCCGGAATTTTTAAAGGAAGGCGTGGCTGTGGAAGACTGCATGAGGCCGGATAGAGTAGTAATCGGAGCTGAAAAGGAGGAAGTATTTAATACGCTTAAAAAATTATACGCTCCTTTCGTATCCAATCACGACCGATTTGTTTTAATGGATGTCAAAAGCTCTGAAATGACAAAATATGTTGCAAATGCAATGCTTGCAACCAAGATATCCTTCATCAATGAAATAGCTAATATCTGTGAGCTTACTGGAGCCAATGTTAAAAATGTTCGATTAGGTATTGGAAGCGACAAGAGAATAGGATACAACTTCATCTACGCAGGTTGCGGTTATGGTGGATCATGCTTCCCTAAGGATGTTCAAGGACTTATTGATACAGCAAAATCATATGGATATAATCCACTTCTGCTTTCCAATGTGGAGGAAGTCAACAAGAATCAGAAAATGGTTATAGTTAATAAGATCATAAACCGTTTTGGAGAGGATTTGGAAGGTCTGACCTTTGGAATATGGGGTCTTGCATTCAAGCCAAACACTGATGATGTGAGGGAGGCTTCTTCTTTAGTGATTATTTCAGAACTTATTAAAAGAGGAGCTAAAGTCAAGGTTTATGATGCAAAAGCTATGGAAACCTTTAAAACGGCTATTCCAAATTATCTGGACAATGATGAACAGCTTAATCAGATTGAGTATCAGGAATATAAATATGATACTTTGATTGACTGTGATGCCCTGGTTTTAATAACCGAATGGAAGGAATTCAGAAACCCTGATTTTGATGAAATAGCCAAGCTATTAAATCAGAAAATCATATTCGACGGCCGTAATATTTATGATTCAAGCCTGAGGGAAGAAGGATTTGAATTATATCAAATCGGTTGTTAAAATATTTATTTTACCTGTAATTATTGAGAAGCCTTGCTTCTCACTTTTTTTAAATTCTATTTATATATTTAATATAATAATTTTTAAAATAAGAGATAAAAATTAAAAATAAAAAAAAAGCTCTTATAAAAAGATAATATCCTAATTATTAAGACATTATAAATTAATATCTCACTTTTCCAATATGTCTTGTGCTTCCAGGGTCCTCACCATTGAAATGAGCCAAATAGTAAACAAGCCATTCCAAAGGAATCACAAGGACAAAAGGAGCAAGCAACTTATTTACATCAGCATAATCGCTGAGCTTGAATAGAATAGTCCTGGCTTTTATCTCATTGGCATTGTCATATGCTCTTTTTGTAATCTCATCAGATGCCTGATCGGCATCAAGGAATATTAATGGAACATCATCTTCTGCTCTTTCTATAAGGCCATGACGATACTCTGCTGAATAGAGTGGACAAGCATGCTTTATAGCCCCTTCCATAAGCATTGTCATGGCTAATTTATAAGCAAGCCCAAAATTCACGCCGCTTCCAAGACAATAAAAGACATCTTCATCCTTTAAATCATTTGCAAGTTTCTTGTTATCCTCTTCAGTTGTTTTTAAAAGATTCTCGATTATATCAGGAATTTGAGTCAGTTGATTTAAAATTTCATCCTTTCTCTCATAGTCTGAAGCCAGGAATAAAATTTGATAAAGACATGCAAGTTGGGTGATATAAGTTTTAGTGCCTAAAATAGCTGTCTCAGTATGTCCCAGTGTAACAATAGGATAATCAGCCTCCTTTGCCATGCTGCTTTGAGGCTCGTTGGTAATGGAAACCGTTTTGATATTATATTCCTTGGCTTTCCTTAAAGCCGCTAATGTATCTGCAGTTTCACCAGATTGTGATGTTGCTATAACAATTGAATTTTCATCCCTGAGAAGTTTCTTGTTGTAGGCAAATTCATAACCTGTAAATACAGTAATAGGCAAATTACTGACAGCCCTCAATGCATCTCTGACAGAATAACAGGTTGAAATTGAACTGCCGCAGCCAATCAAATAAATGCTTTTGCAAGACTCGACTATTTTAGAAACTTTCTCCATTTTTTCAAGTTCGTTATCAAAAGTCCGTCTAATAGCATCAGGCTGCTCCATCATTTCATAATACATTTTATAATACATACTTCCACCTATAAAAAAATAAAAATCAAAATACATTCACTTAACAAACTATTGTTCTTTATTATTATAAAAATTTGCTATTATACATTCAAAAAAAAAACACCTTTTTTATTTGAAATGTATGAAAAAATTTAAAATGAATAAAATTATTATTACATGATAAATTTCTATTATTATTCAATTTTAAAGAAATTACTTTGAATATTCATTATATAAACACTTATTAATTTCATAATAATATACATATTATTAACAATTATTTAATGAGGAAGGTCTATGAATTCAAAGAGAAAAATATTAATATTACTATTTTTAGTATTTGTTCTAGCAGTCTCAGCATCCATTGTATCTGCAAGCGAAGCTGCTGATGATCAAATAGACGCTTCAAACATTGATGATGATTCCTTAAGCAACGACTTAGAGATTGATGATGCCAGCTTGAATAGTGTGGATTCCATTAGCACTGATGTAAGCTCATCAGACATTAAACTTGAATCCAGTGCAGACGAGAGCATTCAATCAACTATAGAAAACAATGAGGTTTTAAGTGCGGACAGCAAGAAAAACATTTATGCCCGTGTATATGGAGGACAGTACAAGGAAGGTAGCAATGCCACAATAGAAATATGTCTTCTAGACAAGGCGGACTATTATACAGAAGAATCCGTATTGTCCCATGCGATAAAAAATGTTACTTTAAAAGTTGGAGAAAAGACATACAAGATAAACATTCCAGCTGGAGCATATGAAGAGGACGGCATCTACTTCAACCTTGGAAGCGATTTGAAGTCTGGAAACTATAGCGTAATCATTGAAATACCTGAAAACAAGTATTACAATGCTCAGACACTCACATTTAAAAACAAGCTCCACATAATATCTGAAAGCAATAAGGCCGTCACAAGCATAGACAAATACGACATCTTTCCAAGTGATACCTTTTTAGGAATCGATGGAGACATATACATCTATGTTTACACAGGAGTTGATGATTTAAACATTACAGGAAATGTGACCGTCACATTGACAAACTCTAATGCCACAAAAAGCTATTCCACAACTGTAAGTGAATACGGAGAGGCCATTATCAAAGTTGGAAAAGATCTTGCAGCTGGAAAATATGCCATAAAAGTCAAATATCTTGGAGATACTTATCATAATCCAACAGAAACTGTCACCGCATATAAGAAATTCATTGTATATGATTCATCAAACAAGATTCCTGTTGAATACATGTCCATATCAGTAAAAAACAATACAAAAGGACAAAAATGCATTGTGAAACTTAATCTCAAGGAAAACAAGATAAACGATATCGATATGAGCGGAAAGGCAGTAATCACCATCAAGCAGAACAAGAAAACCATAAAAACCTACAAGGTAACTGTTAATAAAAACGGCAAGCTTACTTATTCAATTGGAAAGAAGCTGGCTATTGGAAACTACACAATCAAGGTCAAATACTATGGAAACAAGTATTATAAAAGCTTTGCAAAGAGCAAAACATTCAGCATAACCAAATGCCATCTCAAGTTTTCAAATGCCACAAAAGAGATTAAAAAGTCAAAAGCGAGAAAAGCAAAGATCAAGATAACCTTGAAAACCAATTATAAGAAAGCTTTAGCCAAGAAAACTGTTTATATTAAAATAAACAGGAAGACCTACAAAGCTAAGACCAATAAGAAGGGAGTAGCTACTTTCAAGGTCAAACTTCCTAAAGTCAAAAAGACCTACAAGTACAAGGTTACCTTCAAGGGCGACAAAAGCAACTACAAGAAAACTTATAATGGCAAGTTAAAAGTCTACTAGTTTTTTATTTAGCAATAGCCATGCTATTGCTTCAATTTTTATTTTTTAATTATTTCAACTCATTATACATCAATATGCATTTTAAAAATAAATTATCAATTTTTTTAATACATTAGATTTTTAAATTAAACAATTTTATGCAAAAAAATCATTAAATCACATGATAATCCAAGTTTTAGATTATCACAATATGCTTTTGAAAATCAGCTGTTTTTAAATAACTTATTATAATAGTTAATATAAATATTAAAACATAATGTTAAATTATCATATTATAAAAACTATTATAAGGAGATAAAATGGTTCCAAAAGTAATGATTATTTTAGGAAGCGCTTCTGATCGTAAAATTGCTGAAAAGGCAGCAAAGATATTGGAAAAGCTTCAGATTCCATACAGTCTTAAAGTGGCTTCAGCTCACAGGACTCATGACAAGGTCAAAGGACTTGTCATTGATGGTACAAAAGATGGCGTTGAAGTGTTCATAGCTATTGCAGGGCTTGCAGCACACCTGCCTGGAGCAATAGCAGCATATACTCATCGTCCTGTAATTGGAGTTCCTGTGGATGGAGCGATTGAAGGACTGGACGCATTGTATGCCTGTGTTCAAATGCCTTATCCAATAGCTGTTCCAACAGTTGGAATAAACAGGGGAGACAATGCGGCCATACTTGCAGGGCAGATTATTGCCTCACACGATGATGATGTCAAGGCAAATATTTCTCTTCTAAGGGAAGAATATCAGCAAAAAGTTGAAAATGGTGAAAAAGAGCTTTTAGCAGATATTGAAGGCGAATATCTAAACAAGGACTACCTGTCTGATGTGACTTATGAAAAGAGAGAGTACAATGAGACATTGGAAAATACTCCTGATGTCATGATACTGGCTGGAAGCCATTCAGACAGTGCAATTGCACAAAAAACCGCAGTTCTGCTTGAGAGAATGCATGTGGATTACAAGCTTGACTATATTTCTCCAGTCAGGGATGTTGAAGCATTTGAGGAATATATGGCAAAAAGAGCCAATGCCAAGGTCTTCATAGCAATCAGCGGGCTTTCAAGTGTAGTAGCCGGATCCATTGTGGCATTAAGTGAAAAGCCTGTAATAGGAGTGCCATGCGAGAAAAGATTATCAGGCCAGGACGCCTTGTATTCAATGGTGAACATGCCTCCGGGAATGCCGATTGGAACCGTCGGCATTGACAATGGAAAGAATGCGGCCATAGTGGCTGGCGAGATACTGGCTCTTACTGATAAGAAGGTTGAAGAGCGTCTGAAATGGATTAGAAGCAAGTCAGGTGATTTATAAAAACCATTATAAATTAATGACAAATAGTTAAAAAACCATTAAAAACGTGATAAATTCAATGAAAACTATCATAAAACATGATAAAAACTATTATAAATCCATGAAATTATGATAAATTCATGAATAATTATCATGATACATGGTAGATTTTAAAAAAACATTATAAATTCATTAAAATTCTAAAAAACCATCATGATAAATTAAAAAAACTATCATAAATCATGATAAAAAACCTAAAAAAATCATTATAAATTTTTAAATTTGATAAACTATACTAAATTAAACTTATTATTTAAAAAAACCTATTAAAGTGATTATTATGGCAGAAATGAAGATTATTCAAATTGATCAGGAAGTTGACCCAATATATGAGGCAACTCAGATATTAAAGGAATATCCAAAGGACACTGTAATACTTAACAATGTCAAAGGCTTTGACATGCCGGTGGTATCCGGAATATGCAACACACGTCAGAAAATTGCTGATTCCCTTGGATGCGAAGTCAGTGAAATTACTCAAAAGATTATCGATGGAATGAACAATCCAATTCCAGTAACCAATTTCATCGACCCTAAGGAAGAGTATGCTTCAAAAAGAGCGGATTTAAGCAAAATCCCTATCCTCACCCACTACAAGCGTGATGCTGGAGCATATATTACAGCTGGTGTTGTATTTGCAAAAGACCCTGATACAGGAGTTCAAAACGCTTCAATTCACAGAATGCTTGTATTGGATAAGAAGACATTAGCTATTCGTATTGTTCCTAGAAACCTATACACTTATTTCCAAAAGGCAAAAGCACAGGGTAAAGACCTGCAGATTGCAATAGCTATTGGAATGGATCCATCAACCCTTCTTGCAAGTACTACTTCAATTCCAATAGATGCTGATGAAATGGAAGTGGCTAATGCTTTTAAAGATGGTGAACTAACTCTTGTAAACTGCAAAGGCGACCTTAAAGTACCTGATGCCGATATCATTCTTGAAGGTTCAATTTCCGTTACAGAAACCCATAAGGAAGGACCGTTTGTTGACTTGACAGATACCTACGACCACATAAGGGACGAGCCTGTTATTAAATTAACCAAGATGTATATCAAAAATGAGAATGCAATGTATCATGCGATTCTTCCAGCTGGATTCGAACACAAACTCTTACAAGGACTTCCTCAGGAGCCTAGAATATTCAATGCTGTAAAGAACACCCTTCCTACAGTGCAGAATGTTGTATTGACAGAAGGAGGCTGCTGCTGGCTTCATGCTGCTGTTTCTATCAAGAAGCAGACTGAAGGAGACGCCAAGAATGTCATGATGGCAGCTCTTGCCGCTCATCCATCCTTGAAGCACGTTGTCGTGGTTGATGAGGACATTGACATATTCGACCCTCAGGATATTGAGTATGCTATTGCTACAAGAGTAAAAGGGGACGATGATATCATAATCATTCCAAAGGCAAGAGGCTCATCACTTGACCCTGTGGCAAAGCCTGATGGAACAACCACCAAAGTTGGAGTAGATGCTACCAAATCCGTGCTAGAGCCGGAGAAGTTTGAAAGGGTTAGTTTTAGTGAATAATTTTTTAATATGAAAAATTCTTAATTATGGACAATTATTGAATAAAATAATCTTCAAATTTTAAAAATTTATGATATTTGGTGATACTATGGATAGAGTGGCTGTTATAGGAGCGGGAGCATTAGGAACCGCACTTGCTCAAACCGTGGCTGAAAATGTGGATGAAGTCTATCTGCATTTGAGAAGAGAGGAACTGAAGGAAGAAATAAATTCTGTAAGATTCAACAATGAATATTATCCAAATACTCAATTGAAGGACAACATAATAGCTACTACAGATTATGATGATGTAAAAGACTGCAAGGTCATCATACTTGCTATTCCATCTTCTGCATTCAGATCCGTGCTTGAAAATCTTAAGGGAGTACTCCGAAAGGATGCAATACTTGTAACCACTGCCAAGGGAATCGAATATCCCTCTCTTAAAACCATGGGAAAACTTATTGAAGAGTATTTTGATGACCAGTACGTGGCATTGTCCGGACCTAACTTCGCATCTGAAATCATGCTTAGACTGTCTACTGTGTCAAACATAGCATCAAGAAGCCATGAAAATGCTAAAATAGTCAAATCCGTGCTTGACACTCCACAATTCAAGGTGAAAATCATCGATGATGTTGTAGGACTTGAAATATGCGGTGTTACAAAGAACATCAATGCAATAGCTAATGGTATTTGTGAAGGAATGAACATTAATGAAAATGCAAGATATGCTGTTTTGACAAAAGGATTTGAAGAAACTAGAAAAATTATTGAAAGCGTTGGAGGAAATCCTTCTACATCAGGAGAGTACTGTGGATTTGGAGATCTTGTGCTGACTTCAACTTCAAGTGAAAGCAGAAACCATACACTTGGCATGTTATACGGCCAAAGGATAATTGTTGATGAGAAGGCTAGTGGAATTGTATTTGAAGGAAAAAACTCAATTATGGCCATAAAAGACATTTGTAAAAAAACTAATACAAAAAGCGTGATAGTTGACTTTGTATATGATATAATTGTTAATCAAATCCCTCCTAAAATAGCTTTCAAGGATTTATGGGAGAATATTGAGAATTAAAATCAACGGACTTGCATTGAATTGAAAAAATGAAAATAATGCTTATATCAATCATTTACTAAAAGAGGTTTTACTATGAAAAAAATTATTACCTATGGTACATTCGACATGTTTCACCAAGGACATTATAATATTTTGAAAAGAGCAAAAGATTATGGAGATTATCTAATTGTTGGTGTCACTGGAGAAAACTATGATATTGGAAGAGGAAAACTAAGCGTTCATGATACTCTTGCAACAAGAATTGAAAATGTAAAAAATACCGGATTGGTAGACGAAATCATAGTTGAAGAATATCTTGGACAGAAAATTGGAGACATCATCAAATATGACATAGATTCTTTTGTAATAGGAGATGATTGGGTTGGTAAATTCGATCATTTGTCTAGATATTGCAATATGGTCTATTTAGAAAGAACAAAAGGCATTTCAAGTACAAAACTTAGAGAAGAAACATTTGAAAAATATGACATAGGTATAATCACTGATGAAATAGATGATAATGAATTAGTGAAAGAAGCAAAATTGGTAAATGGATTTGAAGTGAAAAATGTTTATTGTGACAGTGAAAAGACCTTGAACGGTTTCCAGGAAAAGTACAACATTGAAAATGTTTTTGATGATTATGGTAAAATGATTGAAGCCTCAGATATTGTTTTCGTTCGTTGCAGCATTGAAAAAAGATTCAATTATATTCGCCAAGCATTAGAATCCGGAAAACATGTTATTTATGACTCCCCTGCAACATTTAAATCTAGTGAATTAGAGGAATTGCTAGATTTATCAAAAGAAAAAAACGTTATCCTCATGGAAAACATAAAAATGGTTCATATTTATGTATTTAACCAATTATTGTGGATGACACAAGGTGGTTTAATCGGAGATATCTTGAGTTTTAATTGTTCCATTTCAAAAAATGATGAAAGCCGTTCCAACTTATTCTATGATTTAAGTGCATTAAGTCTACTTCCTATGTTAAAAATCATGGGTCAAAACTATGAAAAAGCTGATTTCAAAGTTACAAAAGATGGTGAAGAAATTGAATTTGCTTCAATGAACTTTGTATACCCAAATGGAAGAGCTGTAATTAATGTAGGAAATGTAGTCCGTGTAGATAACCAATTAGAAATTATTGGAACAAAAGGAACTATCCGTATGAGAGGAAATTGGTGGAGAAGTAAAAATTTCAGTCTTCACAAGCCTGGAGAAATCGATGCGGAATTATATAATACAAACTTTGAAGGAAACGGATTTAAATATTTGATTAAAGCAATGTCAACTATGTTAAAAAATAATAGTATTGATTCAATGGGTGTATTTAAAGACGAATCCTTAAAAATTGTTGAAATTTTAGAACAGGTTAAAAAGACTGATGATAATACCTTATAATTCCTTAAAAATTGTTGAAAAAATAAAATAACTTAAAAAAACTGATGATAATACCTTTTAATGAATCATTAGAATTATAAAAAATAAAGGAAATTTAAAAATTAAATCATGACATTGATGATTGTTTAAATAGGAGAAATTATTGATGAATGCTTTACATGAAAACTTGTTTAAGCTCTTGATTGAGTTAGATGATATTTGCAGTGAAAATGATATCGATTATTGTCTAGCTGGAGGAACAGCATTAGGAGCAATTAGAAATCAATGCTTCCTACCATGGGATGATGATATAGATTTATACATTACACGGGATAATTGGATTAAATTACGTGATTTGGTTAGTGAAAATCCAGAAATATTACCTGAAAACAGAAATTTAGTATGTATAGAAAATGCTCCATATCATAGAAATCCAATTGTTCGTTATGTTGATACAAGCAAAACAACAATTTATCCAGCACAATCAATATCTGCGAAAACATGTGGAGATCAAATTGAATTCTTTATATTAGATCCAATTCCAAATCCTGAAGATGGGCAGAAAGAGCATTTGAATCAAATGAGAGCATTTTTAGAAATTCTTTCACCTTACTTTATGGTTTGTAAAAGCCTTCCATTAGAAGAATATGCAGCCCATAGAGATTTAGTTTTAAGCTATTACAAAAAAATTGATAAAAAAGGGTATTCAGAAGTAATGGACAAATTATACGATGAATTATATAATTACCCTATAGAAAAAGCAGACACTCTCTGTTTACGTTGGGGTATTCGTACATTGCTTCATAAAACAAAATTTTATAGAGAAAAACGTTATGAGGAATTGGAAGGGAGGAAATTCCCAGTAGCTTATGAATTGGAACATGCATTAAGGACAGATTATGGGGACACTTGGATGTATATTCCGGAAGGTGAAGGAAAATTATCTCATAATCCATTAGTGGAAGACCCAAATCGTTCATTTGAAGATTTTACAAGTATTTATCTTCAATTCATCAATCAAGATAAAGTGGTTCATGCTTATGAAATGAATAAGCGCAACAATTTAAAATTGTGGATTCCTAGAAGAAAAGTTGAACTGGAAAAAGCTAGAATGAAGGGAATCATAGCGAAAAAGGAAATAGATAAAAAAATTGAATTCAATGATTATGATTTAAATCAGCTATTAAAAGATGAGGAATATGAAATATTGAATGATCTTTTTGGCAGTTATTATTCAATTCAATTAAATCAAAACTGTAGAAAATATAATTTTCTAATAGATATTGATAAAGAGCTGATTAAAATAGCTCTCCTAAATAAAATTAAGCAAGGGCAATATTATACAGCAAGGAATATAATAAATATTCTTGAAGTGAATTTCGAACTTGATGATGATTTCAAGCATTTGAAAGAAATGTGTATATTTTGCAAAAAATTATCCATTGCAATCTATGACGATTATGATATTGATGCAATAGAAAACTTATTGAATGATGTTGTAGAGGATTGTGAAAACCTAGTTGATACATATAGAGCAAGATTATGGTTAAATATTAAAAAAGCAGAAAATAATACGGATTATGAAAAGGTTATCTCAAAAGGAAGTGAAATGCTAATAGACTATCCAAAAGATGGTGAGATAATGGCTTATATAGCTGAAGCGTATTATCATTTAGGTAATGTGGAAAAAGCAACAGAAATCTATGATGAAGCAGTACACCATACAAGAAATGGATTTGTTTGGCAATATGCAAAACGATATGTTGGTATTGATAGAATGGCGGAGGAAGAAATTGATGTTGACTAGACGAGAGATACAAATCAAATTACTTCGTAAACTCAATGAACTTTGTGAAAAAGCGGATGTTAAATATGTATTGCACGGTCATGGAGCGTTTCTAGCATATTTTGGAGAGCCAATTGAAAATTTAGCATCATTAGAAGTGATGATGTGTCAAGGAGATGCTGAAAAAGTAGCTGATTTGCTGGATGATGATGATTTCTATTTTGAAGATTTCAGAACAAATCCTAAGTTTGACAAACACTTTATGATGTTAGGATATAAAGACTCATTAGACTTGAAAGGAAAAGAAGTTGATTTTAGAAAGTCCAGACATATTGAAAACAATTGTATTCATATCAATATTCGTTTTATAGAACATCCCACTCGAAAAGGAACCGGTAAAAAACTGAAATTTAAACGTAGATTATGGAAACTCAGATATTTGGATTTGGAAACAAATCACCTATGGTATTTGAACTACAGCAAAAAAGCGTTGAATGGATTTTATCATATTACCGGAAACAAACGTTCCATTAATAGAAGATATAATGTTAAAAAAGAAAATTTTTCAATTTGGACATGGGATGAAATAAAAAATTATCCTCTTGTGAAAATTGCTGGAACAAAAGCTATAGACTCTAATTTATTTGATAAAATAATAAAAAAAGATATAGAAGGTATTCCAGCATATATTTTTGAAGATTTTAATCGTTACGCTGAATTTTATTACGGAAAAGAATGGCGTGATAAAAAATGGAAAGGACCCACAGGATTTACAAGCAGCATAATTAATTGGGAAGAATTTTCAAATGATCCTGAAATTCAAGAGTCTTTAGATAAGATGCAAATGCTTTATGAGGAAATTTATTCCAGAAGCCCAATAGCAAAAAGACATAAAACCGTTATTAGAGACATGAAAAGGCATGTTAAACAAAGTGGACGAGTTATCCATACACGTGAAGAGTTTATCGGGCAAAAAGAAGATATCTTGAAACTATATGATAATAAAAACATTGAAAAATTAACCTTAATTTTAAAACCATTAATGGAAGCACAAGAACATGGAATCCGTGTAGGATATACTTTTTCAGTTGATGAAGACATTGATGAGATTCTAGATTGGTATTTGAGAGAAACTGACAGAAAAGAATTAGCTGATAAAATTAAAAAACAGAGGATTGATATTTAATTTAATTATCTGATTAACTAATTTCCTAAATTAATTAATTAATTATTAAAATTTAATTAATTAATAGCTAAAATTGAATAGAATTAATAAATTTAATAAAATAAGCAAGGGCATTAATCTGTAGGAGGAATTGTATGTATTATATAAATAAAAATGTGGAGGATTTATTTAGAATTTTTGATCAAAATTCAAGAGATGGATATATTCGTATGGACTTAAACGAAAATCCTGTTGGATTATCACAAGAGTTTATTGATGAAGTCCTTTCAAAAGTTACACCAGAGTTCGTTGCAAAATATCCTGAACAACTGGAATTCACTACAAAACTAGCAGAATTCATAGGTGTTGAAATAGAAAACATTTGTTTAGTGAATGGTTCCGCTGAAGGTATTCGTTATGTTATTCAAGCATATAGTAGACCTGGAGGAAAAGTCCTATCAGTCACCCCATCATATGCAATGTATGATGTCTACTGTGAAATGTATGGAAGAGAAAGTGTTCATGTTGAGTATGACGAAAATTTAAATATGGATGTTGATGATATCATCAATGCAATAAGCGATGATATTGATTTGGTAATCATATTAAACCCAAATAATCCAGTTGGCGATGTCTACTCCTATGAAGAAGCAGATAGAATATTAGAAGCTTGTAAAAAACATGAATGTACCTTATTGATTGATGAAGCATATTTCTACTTCTATCCAAATTCATTTATCAAATATGCATTAGAAAATGATCACGTATTATTAACAAGAACATTTTCAAAGGTATTTTCCTTAGCAGGTGGCCGTTTAGGATATGTTGTTGGTCAGCCAAAAGAAATAGCTACTGTACAAAAATTATGCACTCCTCATAATGTGAATGCATTTGGAATGTTATTTGCTCAATCAATTATGGAAAAAGAAGGTATGATTGATGAATTGGTAGAAAAGCAATTAACCGGTAAACAACATTTAATTGATACCTTAATTGAAAAAGGATATACTGTAAGTGCTAAGGAAGGAAACTTTATATTTATTAAACCAAAAAAAGTGGATGCTTCTGAAATCGTTGAAAGAATGAAAGAAGAAAAGAAAATTTTAATAAAAGTATACAAGGATGTTCCTAACTTAGGAGATTGCTTACGTGTTTCTATTGGAGAAAGTGAGGTTATGGACATATTCATTGAAGCATTAGAAGATATTGATCAATAAAAAGTATATAATTTAATTTACAATTCTATTTAGAAAATACAAGGATATTTACGATTAATTAAAAATAAATAATGTTAATATTAAATTAAAACTAAGTGAATTATTTTCTGTTGAATTAAAAAAAGGGATAAAAGGAATGATTTGAATGAAGATTTGTATTGTCGGAGCAGGTAATATTGGTTTAGTATTAGCTAGTACAATAGCTCTACTTAAAAAACATGAAGTTGTAATATACACTCATAAGGAATTTGATGTTTCTAAATTAGTATTTGAAGATGTTGAAAATGGGAAAGAATACACAAATCTTGATATTAAAATAGAAACTGATCTTAAAAAAGCTTTAGATAATGCAAGTTACGTATTCTGCACATATCCAGCATTCTTAAGAAAAGACTTTATTAAAGAAAGTAAGGAATTCTATCCAAAAGGATGTAAACTAGGTTTCTTGCCTGGATATGGTGGAGCAGAGTATATGTGTAAAGAGCTGGTTGAAGAGGGCATTAGTGTATTTGGCCTACAGCGCGTTCCTTTTGTTGCAAGACAATCCAATAAAGAAATAGCCAGTTGCCTATCAAGAAAAACAAATTTATACCTTGCATCAATTCCTAAAAATAAATCAGAAGAAATTTGTAAAGAGATTGAGGAATTGATTTCCATTCCTACCACCCCATTGAATGAATACTTGGCAGTGACATTAGCTCCATCCAACCCATTATTACACTTATCAGGAGTATATAATGTATTTAAGGATTATAACGAGGGAGATTCATACGATAGACAATTAATGTTCTATGAAGAATGGAATGATGAAACTTCCAAATTATTGTTAAAATACGATGAAGAACTTCAAGAAATATGCAATCGTATGAAGCCATTAAACCTAGAAGAGGTAGTTTCATTAAAAATTTATTATGAATCACCTACTGCAGAGGCAATGACTAAAAAATTAAAAAGCATAAAAGCATTTGAAGTTGTTCAGGTCCCATTGATTGAAAAAGAAGGAAAATTCTATCCTGATTTCAATTCAAGAATGTTTTTAGAAGATTTCCCATATGGAATTGCAATTATTAAATACTTCGCAATATTAACTGATGTTGAAACTCCAGCAATAGACACCATTTTAAAATTCTATGAAGATAAGCAGGGAATTTGCTATTTCAATGAAGATGGCAGCCCTGGAAAAGACTTTGAAAACTCTGGAATTCCAGCAAATTACGGTTTAGATAGTTTAGAGTCTATTATAAATTATTATAGAATATAATTATTAAAAAAATAAGAAATCATACAAATTCAAAAATATGTCTTAATAAAGAGGCTAACTATATTTAAGTGAAAAAGTGATATGATGAAAAATCCTAAAATTTCAGTTATTGTACCTATTTATAATATTGAAGAGTATCTAGAAGATGCCCTAGATTGTCTGACAAAACAAAGTTTTATAGAAAATATGGAAGTTTTAATGATTGATGATGGGAGCACTGATAATTCTAGATACATTATAGAAAAATATGCACTAGACTTTGATAATTTTTTTGCATACCATAAAGAAAATGAAGGACCTACAGTAGCTAGAAATTATGCAATAGAATTTGCTAAAGGAGAGTATATTACTTTTTTTGATGGTGATGATCATATAAATAGAGATATTTATGAAAAACTTTACAATATGGCTAAAAAAAATGATTCAGATATATCTATTGCTAATAGTATAAGATTAAGAAGGTATAATTTGGTTGATAGCTTATTTTTTAAAAAGAGTTTTGAGAACATTGACAAAGATATAGATTGCACAAATTTAGAAGAAACCCCTGATTTATTATGGGATCTATTTTTATGGAATAAATTATTTAAAAGAGAATTGATTTTAGATAATAATATTAGGTTTATTGACGAAAAATGTTATTATGCTGATGCTCCATTTACCCTAAAAGCGTATGCTTATGCAAAGAGGATATCTGTATCAAAAGATATTTTTTATTACTGGAGATACAGAGAAAATAAAAATTTATCTATTACTCAAAAAAGTTCATCCATAAATAATTTTTATGACAGAATAAAAATAATAGATTTGTGTTTTGATGTAATAAAAACTGGTCTATTGAACGAAAGTTTAATCAAAGATTTATATTCAAAAATATTAAATCATGATTTACATGTTCATTTAAAAAAATTTTATCAATACGATGAAGTATATTACCCAGATATAGTAGAGAAGGTTTCTAAAATAATTAGTATCATTCCTAATGAAATAAAAGACGATTTAAACTCTTTTAAGAAAATAATATACAAAATGGTAGAAAATAAAGATTACGATGGATTATACAATTTCTCATCACTATACTTAGAGTTAATGAAAAATCCACACATTCCTAAAGATTTAGATGAAAAATACATTAAATTTATTGATTTTGAAAAAGATGCAATAGATGAAGAATTAATTGTTAAAAAGGAAAATATCTATTATGATAATGAAAACATTTACATCGATTTTACTGAAAAAATAAATTATCTTAAAGATGACACCATTCATAAAACAAACGTGTACCTTGTTTGTAATGATAATGAGGAATATAAATTAGAATTAAATGATTTAAGCAATTTAGATAAAAATGGAAAAAAAGAATTCATTAAGAATAATGAGAGAGAAAAAAGAAAATCCAAACAGATCACAATTCCTATCAATTTTATCTCTAATAAACAACATATGCGAATAAAAGTTGAATATATAGGCAAAAATCTAAAAAAAGAGGCATTTTTAAGAAATTCAAAACGAGAGGTGATGAGTTTTGAAAATTTTGATGCAGAAATAGGAATTGGAATTAACAGAATACTTTATATAGATATAAGACCGACTAATGACTTAAAGATTAAAATTAAAAATGTCGAATTTGTAGATGAGGTATTAGAGTTTTATGGAATTTCTGATAATAAAATAGATAATGTTTATATTGAAAATGTAATTACTTTTGAAAAAATCAAATATCCCGTTTTAAACTATGAAAAAGAAAATAAATACACATTCAAGTTTTCAATACCCTATAATGAAATCCTGGAAAGGCCAATTAGAAAATGGGAATTAAAAACTGAAAGAACATTTAAAACTATAGAATTAGATAAAAAATTTGAATTTTATACTCTAAGAAATAAGATAAGAGTATTGAACACTAGAAATAAAATTTTAATTTCAGACGACTTTTATAATTCGAATAAAACATTAGAAGAAGATTTTGATGAAATATTAAGATTAAAAAATGAGAAAAGTAAACTAAAACAAATGAATAAAAAGTTAAAAAAAGAAAATAAACATTTGAAAGAAGAAAATAAAGCATTAGAAAAAACTATAGAAAAATATAAGTCTAGATTTGTTGTAAAAACAACTGATAAAATCAAAAAGATATTATAAAAATCTTAAAACATTAAAAACCAAAAAATTATAATATCTGAAAAAATATTAAAAATCTGTTTTAACATTACAGAAAGTATGAGAAATATCAAAATAGTGATAAAATGATTGGTGTGATATTGGCCGCAGGAATGGGTACTAGACTAATGCCTCTAACTAAAGAAATTCCTAAAGCATTGCTTGAAATAAATGAAATGACATTGCTTGAGAGAATGATTAAAAACTGCATCGATGCGGGAATGAAGAAATTCATAGTTCTTGTAGGATACAAAAAGGAAACTGTTGAGGAAATATGTCCTAAAATAGCTGAAAAATACGATATCGACATCACAATATTGGAAAATGAAAAATATGATGTCACCAATACTTCAGTATCAACATACATTGCAAGCAAATACATCGAGGAAAACGACAAGGACGACTTCATTCTGGTAAATGGAGACAATGTTGTAGATCCTGAAATCATATCAAGACTTGCAAAAACAAAAAATACCGGAATGATTGTAGACAATTTCAAAGAGCTTAATGAAGAATCATTCAAGCTTATCATTGCCAACGAATCCTTTAATGAAGACAACACAATAGCTAATGGAAAAATCGAGGATATTGGAAAAGGCCTTGACATTCCATCTTCAACTGGTGAATTCATTGGAGTCTCCAAAGTAGTTTCAGACGACCTTGTTCAATTCAACAGAATACTCGAAGACAAGATTGATGAAGATCCTCAAAACTACTATGACTTCGCATACAAGGATTTAAGTGAGACAACCATTATTGATTATGTATTGACCAACGGCCTTAAATGGACTGAGATAGACGACCACACCGACTGGGAAAATGCTCAGCTATTAGTGGAAGAATTAGAAAACAAATAAGAGTAAACGGAACCAAACCATGCCAACAATAAAGGAAATAATCAGGGACCTGGCAATTGCAGCATACAAGATCGGCTCAATTTTCATTCCAGTCAAAGACAATGTCATTTTATTTGAATCAAGCAATGGCCGTAATTATACTGGAAATCCCAAATATATCTATGAGGAAATGGTAAGACAAGGCCTTGATAAGAAATACAAATGCATCTGGTCTTTTCAAAACCCTGCAATCGAGATTCCTGGAAATGGGGAAAAAATTAAAAGATCAAGATTCAAATTTCTCTATTACAGCAGAAGAAGCAAGTTCTGGATATTTGATTCAAGGCATCAATACTACTTAAGAAAGAATAAAAAAACAAAATACATTCAAACATGGCATGGAACTCCTCTTAAAAAGCTTGCCTTGGATATGGAAAAGGTGAACATGAGCGGTCATCAAAATATAGAAAAATACAGGGAGAATTTTGCCAAAAACACTTCCGCATGGGATTATCTTATATCACAAAACAGCTATTCCTCTGAAATTTTCAAAAGGGCCTTTGCATTTGATGGTGAAATGCTTGAGATAGGCTATCCCCGCAATGATATTCTAATCAATGAAAACAATGAAACCAAGATAAATGAGATAAAAAATAAACTTGGTATAGATAAGAATAAAAAAATTATCCTTTATGCACCGACATGGCGAGATAATGAATATTATGACAGCGGAGTTTACAAGTTTGCAACAGAAATGGATTTTAATGCAATGAAAAATGCATTATCTGATGACTATGTTTTGATTGTGAAATTCCATTATCTTGTAAAGGACAAGATCAACTGGGAGGATTATGGAGATTTCGTTATAGAATGCAATGAAATGTGGGATATTCAAGAGCTTTATCTTATTTCAGATCTTCTAATAACAGATTATTCTTCCGTAATGTTTGATTATGCCCTATTGAACAGACCTATACTATTCTTCACATATGACATGGAGTTCTACAAGGACAATTTAAGAGACTTTTATTTTGATATCAATACCGTTCCCGGACCTCTTATAGAAACCACTGACGAACTTGTTGATTTTATAAAAAACAATACTAAAGAAGAGTATTTTGAAAAGTATGGTGGCAAATATCAGGCTTTCAAGGAAAAATACAATGAATTCGATGATGGAAAGGCATCTGAGAATATAATAAAATTAATAAAAGAATTTTAACTATCCATAGAATTTTTTATTAATTTTAACATTTCTTCATCAACTTTTTTTATTTTAGGATATGCGTTAAAAATTAAATTTTTATTAAAACTTAAGATGAATTTTTTATATTTTTAGAAACACCCTTTAACTTTAAGATATTTATAATATGTTAAGTATAATAATATTATGAAATTTAAACAATTTTTATTGATATCATCAATCCTGTTAGTATTTTTTATTAGTTTCAGCATGGTTAATGCTGCAGATAATTCATTCAATCAAACATTATCCAATAGTGATGTTGAAACAGAATTAACTATCAGCAGTGAAAGCCCTGAAATTTTAAATTCAGATATCAATAAAGGATTTGATGATGTTCAAAAGAGCATTAAAAATGCAAAAGATAATGACATCATTGTATTGGATGGCAATTATACAAGCAGTGGCAAAACAATCAACATATCCAAATCAGTAACCATTGAAGGGTCTTCTAATGGTGCAACATTAAATGCTAATAGCAAATCAAATGTTTTTTATATCGAAAATGGAAATGAGGTTACTTTAAAAAATTTAAACATCATAAATAGTAAAGGTGTTGCCATTTCATCTTATGAATCATGCTTGACAATAATAAACTGTTCATTTTCAAATAATAAGGGAGTGTTGGAGTCTAGTGAATCTGATGTAATCATAGAGGACTCCAACTTTAATAAAAACAAATTACTTAAAGGTTATTATTATGTTGTCCATTCTTCTTTAGGAAATTTAAAAGTCAATAACTGCAATTTTACCAGTAATCCGGCTGCCATCAGGTCTGATGATGATAACCTCCTCATTGATTCATGTAATTTCATCAATAACGGTGGAGAGTATGGCCGTGCAATTCAAGCTTCAGGAGGACTTGTCAATAATTCTATATTTAAAGACAATGAAGGCGCCATAGTTTCCTACATTAATTTTACTGTAGAAAATTGTAAGTTTATATCTAATTCCGCATCTGATTGTGCAAGCATAGTACACTATGGCGAAATTACTCCAAAAAATTATGACGGAACCCTGTCAATCATAAATTCCACTTTTGATAATTCCACTATAAGTGAATTCGGATATGCTATTTATTCATATTGCAGTGATGTGAAATTAATAAATTCAAACATTACTTCTTCAAACTCAAATGACAGCATTTATGATGTTTATATTAAACTTGGAAAATTTATCAATGAAACTTCCTCTTTTAATTCCAGTAAAGTGAAGGTTTTTGATCACATCCCTTCAAAATATGTTGGAAAAAAATTAACCACAACTTTTGACTCTAAAAAATATTTCTCTGTAAGATTAATAGAAACTGATGATGGAAGTTACTCCAGCTATCCTGCAAAAGCATTATTCAAAATTTATAAAGGAAATGAATTAATTAAGAAGTTTTATAAAAAGGCTGATAGTTTTGGCAGATTAAGATACAGAATTACTACAAAATTACCTGTTGGAAAATATAAAGTAGTAATCCAACAATGTGATGATCACTATAAT
>Ga0256404_1004820_pt1 | contig 24781 bp, 35 predicted proteins | sample RumenRJG_01DNA_FD_185990 | JGI IMG/M metagenome (GOLD analysis project Ga0256404, IMG submission 185990) | Bovine rumen microbial communities from Lethbridge, Alberta, Canada - RJG_01 | ecosystem: Host-associated > Mammals > Digestive system > Stomach > Rumen | place: Canada: Alberta | collected... | reverse complement strand
AATATAAAAAGATAGGAATCACAAAGGTGAAAGTATTAGTTGATACAAACTGTTGTGAAGAATGCACAGAACTAAAGAATACTGAATTCCCAATAGACCAAGTACCAATTCTACCAGTTCACCCAAATTGTAAATGCACATATATGGCAGTGATATAGAAGGAGATAAATTATGATTTTAATTAAAACCATAGCATCAAAGAGACTTATTGCTGAAGTTTATGCAGAAGATGCTGCCAGCTTAGGCACAAAAAGAGGTTAGACTATGTTCAATATAGATAAGAAGAAATTCAACAAGATAATGTTAACTCGAGGCGATAGTGCATCTATATTGGTAGAAATCTATGACCTCGAAGATAAGAAATATGACATTAAGCCAACTGACACTGTAGCATTAAGTGTTTGAGACCCAAAGACAGAAGAAATAGTTATTTCTAAGTTTGCCTCTGAAGACCATTACATTGTTTTTGCTCCAGCAGATACCAAGACATTAAATACAGGACTGTATCAATATGATGTTCAACTTACAACTTCTAATGGAAACATTTATACTGTAGTACCACCAGCTATCTTTGAAATAACAAGTGAGGTTAGCAATTAATGGCACAAGTTAAGAAGTTAGTAGGAGTATTAAGTGTTGCTGGAGAACCTATTAATGGTGGAGGTTCAGGCGAAGTAACTTCTGTTAATGGTAAAACAGGAAATGTAGTACTTAACTATCAAGATGTACAGGCATTATCTGATAGTACAGTAATTCCTGATAAGGTCAGTCAATTAACAAATGATGCAGGATATATTACATCATCAGGATTATCTAGAGTAGCTACTACAGGTGATTATAATGACCTTATCAATAAGCCAACTATCCCAACAGTTCCAACCGATGTCAGTGATTTTAATAACGATGCTGGCTATATCACAGCAGGAATATTTAGTTTTGATTCTACTACCAATGAATTAACCATTACCACGGAGAATTAATATGCCACTTAAATTTAATGGTAATACACCTGAAACAGTAACATTCAACGGAAATGATGTTAAGAAAGTAATATATAACGGAGTAACAGTCTGGGAGAAAGAACCACCTACACCTACTACATATACTGTTACATACAGTGGATTAATTAGAGCCTACTCCCCAAACCGTCTTAGACAATTATTTGTTGAAGGAGTTGGCACATATGAATCAGGGTCGGGACAGGTTCAGCTTATACCTGGTAATTTTATTAGAGTAACAGTACAAGGATATGGTGCTGAAATATATCTAAACAATACCAGGGTAAGAAGAGATACTAGTGGTAATGCCATAGACTATCTTTATACTCCTACAGGAAATGTTACTGTAACAGGTAGTGGTGGACAATATCAAACTCAGGTAGTAAGAATAACAACTTAGGAGGTAAACTAATGGACCAAGAAGAAGTATTAGTTGGTAGGATTTCCATTGCAGGTTTACCTGTATATGTGAATGAATTATACACTGGACCTTATGAGGTGACACCAAAACCTTATGATGTTCAGACTTTACAAACAATTAACAAGACATTACAAAACAATGTAACTGTATTTACTATTCCTTATTATGAAGTTTCAAATACGAGTGGTAAGACATGTTATATAGGTATGGAGGTTAAAATAGATGCCTAATCAATACATTAATAAAGTAATTTATGGTGGAAACACCTTATTAGATTTGACTGCTGATACTGTAACAGCAGATAAAGTATTAAGTAATTTTACAGCACATGATGCTAGTGGTGCTCCAATTACTGGCACCTGTGATTATGATGCAAATACTCAAGATGCTACAGCTTTAGTAGCAGAGGTATTAAATACAAAGACATTCTATGCACAGGGAGTTAAGAAGACAGGTACCATGCCAAACAATGGTGCTGTTGCTGGAGTTATTAGTGGTTTATCACCATACACGATTCCACAAGGCTACCATGATGGTTCAGGAACTGTAAGTATTGACAGTACAGATGTTGCAAAGATTATTCCAGGCAACATTAAGTCTGGTGTTGAGATTTTAGGAGTAACAGGTGAGTATGGTGGAGAAAGTGTAGTTGTACAGGCAAAGACAGTAACTCCAACTGCATCTCAGCAGGTAGTTATCCCTGATAGTGGATACGATTATTTAACGCAGGTAACTGTTAATGCAGTACCTTATGTAGAAACAGATAATGCTGCTGGAGGCAAGACAGCAACAATTTTATAGGAGGTGTAAACTATGCCTAATAACCCTTATGTTAATAAAGTAGTTTACAACAACAATACCTTAATTGATTTAACTGGTGATACTGTTACTGCTGGAGAAGTACTTTCAGGTTCTACATTTCATTTACCTGATGGAAGTTCAACAATCGGAACAATGGATTATAATGGCACAATCACTGGTACAATAAATGGTCTTGTTACTGATACTTACAGTATACCTAGTGGATATACTACAGGTGGAACAGTGACCCTAACTAGCTCAATAGAAGATGCCTTAGCATTAGTGTAGGAGATAAAGATGAGTATTCAAAGTGAAATCATAAGAATAAACACAAATATTGCTAGTGCATATAATGCAGTACAGACAATGGGTGGCACTTTACCTGCCACTCAAAACTCTGCTAATCTTCCTGCTGCAATTGCTACCATTGGTAAGGCTCCTAGCAGTGAATATACTCAACTAGATTATTTATATTCTCCAGGAAGTGGTGCTGCTTACATTGATACAGGAGTTATTGGTGGTGGAACTGTAGGATATGAATTAAAGATAAAGATTACAACAGTATCACGTAATTGGGCTAGATATTATGGTGGTGGACCTGCTGGTTCTGATTTACCACCATACCCAGTACTTATAAGTGACCAAAGTGGAACAGGAAATAAACCAATTACACTTACCTCTGTTGTTAATGGTGCTCAAACACACTACCATAGGTTTTATCCATCTAATAGTTTTCATACTGTTATTGTAAATGGTTCAACAGTTAAGTTTGATGGAAATACGGTTTCTACTTCTGCAATCAATCAGGGTTGAAGTACAGCAAAAACATTCAGATTGTTTACTACTGACTGGGCAGAAGGTGGAGGTGCTTGTTACATTGAATACTGCAAGCTGTATGCAAATGGTACATTAATTAGAGATTATCTTCCAGCAAAGAGAAATTCAGATGGTGTCTTAGGAATGTATGACCAATTAAATGACCAGTTCTATACCAATGGTGGTAGTGGCTCATTCTCTTATGGAAGTGAGGTAGGCCCAATTTATGTTCCACCTGTTGTTCCATCACCGTCATCTTCGTCAGGAAGTATTGCTAACCAGATAGCTAGAATTAACGAAAACATTGCTAATGCTTATTCTGTATTAGAACAGATAGGTAGAACAATGCCTTCATATATGAATAGTGAAAACTTAGAACCAACTATCCTTAATACTCCAGGATATGAAATAAGATTTGAAAACTATGATGGTACATTACTTGATTCAGGTATTTTCTTTTATGGAGAGATGCCTATTTACTCAGGAACTACACCGAGAAAGCCACCAGATGCTACTTATGTCTATACTTTTAATAGTTGGTCACCTATTTTAGCTCCTGTAACAGCAGCTACTACCTATACTGCAACCTTTACCTCTACAGCATGGTCACCTGTTATAACTAATTATGAATATACAGGTGATTGCACTGAAGATGACATTAGAGCTGGTGGTACTGACTACAAACTATTAAAACTTACCTCTGATGGTACCTTAACTTTCAATGGTCCAGTATTAGTTGATATTTGGGCCTGTGGTGGAGGTAGTAGGGGATTAAGAGGTACTGATATAAGTGAATATACAGGTGCAGGTCCTGGTGGTGGAGGAGGATATTGTAGAGAAGAAGATGGCGTCTACATTACCTCAATTGATGTAAAAATTGGTCCAGCCAATGATTCAACGGGTACTATCATCACTGGAGATGCATCCTTAGATGCTGCTGGTTCTAATTCCAGCAGAAATGGTGGCTCTGGTGGTGGAGGAAGCTGGGTAAGACGCTCTGAGTTTCATGGAGCTAATACTAAAGCTGTAGGTGGAAATGGTGACGGTCAATCAAAATATCCATTTAGAGATACTGTTAATTTCGAGCCACATTGTGCAGGTGGTGCAGGTGGTACATTTAATCTTGGCTTTGGTATGGACTACTATAGTGGTGGTAGTGGTGGAAGTAATGGCAGTAATGGTGGTGATGCTTCAACTGGCCCAAATACTACACTACCTTCTGGTGGGTCAAAAGGTGGAGGAAGACCTGGACAAGATGCTACATTCTACGGTGGTGGCGGCGGCGGTTCCAGGGTTGAAAAACAAAGTCCTGATTATCTATACGTTGGTCCTTACGGAAATGGCTACCAGGGTGTTTGTTATGTTAGATATATTCCAATAACAGGTTATGAAGTTAATTGGAAGAACTATGATAATACACTTTTAGAAAGTGACAAATATCTTTATGGTGATACACCTACTTATGATGGACCATTACCAGTTAGAGAACCTGATACTGAAAGATATATCTTTACGGGTTGGACACCAACTGTTGCACCTGTAACTGCTAATCAGAATTACACAGCAATCTATTCAACAAGTAGTAGTGATTTTACAATTACTTATTCAGGATTAACAACTCCAGGTTCTGTATCAAAAGAACGTTCAAACTATATTAAAGTTGGAAACACTTATAATAACTTAAGCAGTGGAACTATGACCTCATCATTAGGAGATACTGTTTCATTCCATCTAGTAACATTTGGTGGAGGTATGATTAACCACGCAGGTATTTACTTTAATGGAACACAAGTTGCTTATCAAAATAGTGTTGGTTATAGAGATGCTGTTGCTGAATATACTATTGATGAATTATGGGCTGATATTACAGTAACAGTCACACATTATGGTAATGGTGATATTAGAATGGACATCAACTACATATAAAAATCAGTGTATTTTATATTATAAAGGGGTACCGAGTAGGTACAACTTTTCTTATTACATAGGAGGGTCATTTTAAATAATGGAACTAGCAGAAAACAAAACAACTGAGGCAGTAGAAAATACTGAATCAACTAACACTGAAAAGACCTATACCCAAGCAGAAGTAGATGCTTTACTTCAGCAGGAAGGTGATAGAAGAGTTTCCAGTGCTTTAAAGAAACAAGAAGCAAAGATGGCTGAAAGGCTAAAAGAAGCACAGAAAGTTGCTGCAATGAATGAGCAACAGAAGTATGAATATGAACTCGAACAAAGAGAAAAGATAGTTGCTGAAAAAGAAAAAGAATTAGCCTTATCAGAAATGAAAAACACTGCTTCAAAGATTTTAAGTGAAAAAGGCATCTCACTTTCATTAGTAGATTTTGTAGTTAATGAAGATGCTGAAGTCACAAACGCAAATATAAACTTATTGGATAAAGCATTCAAACAGTCAGTGAAAGAAGAAGTTGAAAGAAGATTAGCCAGTAAAGTTCCTATGAAGTCTTTGCCTACTGATACAAGTCAGATTACAAAGGAGCAATTCTCTAAATTAAGTATTGCTGAATTAAGTAGGTTAAAGCAGGAACAACCTGAACTGTTTAATGAATTATCCACAAAATAAATTAAACAGAAGGAGAATAAACAAATGTCAAAATATGATGGCTTAAACATCTACCCATTCGACAATGAGGTAGTAGAAGTTAGATTAGAAAACCAGCTTATTACTATGTTAGATTTAGAACAGTTTGCTACACCAGATTATTCTTTATCTGAAAATGCTGGTATGAAGAAGAAGATTAGAAAGTACTCAGGCACAGGCTCTGTCCAGGAAGTTGCTATGGGTGCTGGTAACACACAGACCATGGGTGCTGGCTTCGTTGAAGAAGAATATGAAGTTGGAACAACCCAGGGTAAGGGTCAGTACTATGATGAACAGTTAATGGATGACCCAGCAGTTATCGACAAGTTAGTCCAGTACATGAGCGAAGAAATGATTAATGATGTTCGTAGAAAAATCGTTGCTGAGATGGGCAAGACTTCTCATAAGATTTTTGGTGCTACATTTGGATTCGATGTTGTCAGTGATGCAATTGCTTCATTTCCAAACGAAGGTACAGAAAATGAACAGTTATTCTTATTAATCAACCGTGGTGATTCTTCTCTTTGGAGAAAGGCTCTTGCAGATGACCTCAAGTATGTAGAAGCATTCGTACGTAGAGGATATATTGGCACAGTATGTGGTGTTCCAATGTATTGGTCAGATGCAGTTCCAGCAGGTTGTGCATTCTTAGGTACTCGTGAAGCTGTTACTGAATTCATTAAGAAGGGTGTAGAAGTTGAAAGAGAAAGAGATGCTAACCTCCGTAGAAACGATTTATATATCCGTAAGGTTATGTTAGTTGCTTTAACAAATGATGCTAAGATGATTGAAATCATGGCTGCTGACCCAACAGAAGGCTACAAAGTATTAGCTACTGCACCAGAAGATTGGGCTACAAAGTACAATGATTACTACACATTAGATGTTGTTAATGCTGAGATGGTTAAGAATAACTTCGAAGCCGCACCTGAATTCGTAGCAAATAAGTTCTGGGCTGCAGAAATTTAATAAGATTAATTAACAGGAGGATAACCGATGTTAACAAAGATTAAATTATTATTAGGATTATCCTCAACGGATAACGATGAATTATTATTATTCCTCATTGAAAAAGCCGAAGATGAAGTAAGAAATTACTGTCATACTGACAATATTATAGGATTGGATAATGCTATCTGTGATATGGTAGTTTATCAATACAACCGTATAGGTACAGAAGGGTTAAGCAAAGAGGTATATTCAGGTATTAATTATGACTATGCCTCCGACTACCCTGAATCAATTATTAGACAACTCAAGGCTCATAGAAGACTAGTTGTTTTTTAGAGGTAATATGCCAGCAATTAATAGAGATTGGATTTATGTTACCAAGTTAACCTATACAAATACCCTTGATGAATATGGTCAGAAAAGGCAAGAGGTTCCTGAAGAAAGTGATTTAAAAGTAATTTGGAAATTGTACAATCAGGTAAATGTAAATAATCCAACATTCGTTGATATTGATGTTATCTGTTTAACAAAAGATGATTCAGTAACTAATAAGAATCAAATTGTTAAGGATAATGAAATATATAATGTGATGCAGATTATTCCTGGTAAGTATAATCAATTATTCCTTAAGAAATCGTAATGAAGCTAAATGATTTTGAGGTTAAGTTAAAGAATCTATCAAAGATAAGCCTTAACCTTCCATTAGAAAAGGCATGTTTATTAGTAGAAAATGCTGCTAAAGAAAATGCCCCAGTGTCTACAGGAAACTTAAGAAGAAGTATTACTCATGAAATAAATGGCAATGAAGGAATCATAGGTACTAATGTTGAGTATGCACCTTATGTTGAATTTGGTACAGGCCTATTCGCAACAGATGGAAATGGAAGAGATACTCCCTGGAAATATCAGACGGCAGATGGTCAATGGTATACTACCAAAGGACAGAAACCTCAACCATTTTTAGGACCAGCATTAGAATTAAACAAAGACAAAATATTAGATATTTTTATACAAGCTATACAGGAGGAGCTAAAGAAATAATGTTAGATGTTAAACCAGAAGTATTTGAATCATTAAACACTGTGTTACCAACATACTATGAATTATTCGTAGATAGCAATGTTTCAATCCCCTGTATTACATATTTTGAATATAACAATGTTCAGAATGAAACAGGAGACACAATGGTATATTCCGAGGTAACCTATTGTGTCAAAGTATGGGGTCATTCAATAAAAGATGTATCTGAATACTCAGTACAGGCTGATGCTGTAATGAGAGAAAACGGATATAGAAGAATCAGTTCAACAGAATTAGCAGAGAATGACCTTATCTGTAAAACAACTCTTTATAGAGCCCTCGGATTAGAAACGAAGGAGATTTAATCAATGGCAGGAATATTAACAAAAGGGATTAAGTTTAGTGTTGCTGAATATACAGGTACTACATTAGGTTCTTATACTGAAATCGCCAATTTACAGGAAATCCCATCATTAGGTGGTGCTCCTGAAAAGGTAGATGTAACAACCCTTGCAGATGATTCATTCCATTATATTAATGGATTAAAGGACTATGGTGACTTAGAGTTCACCTTCTTATATGATAATAGTTCAGCTACTTCTAACTATAGAGTATTAAAGAACCTTGAGGGTGATGTTGTTTCAGTTAAGATTGAATTACCAGATACAACAGCATTCGTATTTGATGCTCAGTTAGCAGTATCATTAAATGAAGCAGGTGTAAATGCTGCTTTAACATTCACAGTATCTGCTGCTTTACAGTCAGATATTACAGTTACTAACCCAGCCTAAGAGGTAGAAAACCTACCTCTTTCTGTGGTACTTAATTAAAGGAGACTTATATGGTTGTATTAAAAATAAATGATAAAGATTATTCTCTGAGATTATCAACTAAGAGATGTGTAGAAGCTGAAAAGAAATTAGGAAAGAACCCATTGAATGTATTCATGGAAACATCTGAAACTGCAATACCCAGTATAGGTGAATTAATGATAATACTTCATGAGTGTTTATTAGACCTTAACCACAATTTAAAAATTGAAGATGTTTATAATCTTTATGATGAGTGGTGCCATGAGGATGGTAATCTCATGAAATTATTAGAGGTCTTAGTAGAAGTTTTCCAGGATGCAGGGTTTATTCCTAAGGAGAATACAGAAGATACAAAAAACTAGTAGATGAGGGTACTCCACCCTCATTAACTGACTTAATTGAAAACAATTTACTACCTTCTGCTATTAAATGTGGAATTAAGATATTTGATTTCTGGGACATGACTCTAAAGGAAGTTCAGTTAGTTATTGAATGTGATAATGAAATGAAGAAGCAAGAGTTAGAAGTTAAGAAACATCAGATATATGATGATTCCTATTTAACAGCATTATTTGTAGGTTGTATTTTGAATGGAAAGACCATTCCAAGTTTTTCTGAAATCTTCCCTGATACTAAGTCAGACACTAAGTCAGTTACATCAACACTAGATAATAATACGTTGATGATTAAAGAAAAATTACTTGATTTTGCTAATAAAGCAAATAAGAGAAGAAAATAGGGGGACTATATGCCAGAAACAGAAAAACTAAATGTTAAGATTACTGGTGATGCTAGTGAGCTAGAAAAAGAGTCCAATAAGGCACTAAGTGCCATAAGTAGAGTAAAGGCAGCAGCGATGTCTATTAAAAACGCCATAACCTCTGCATTTTCTTCAGAAGTTGACACCTCTTCAGTAAATCAATATGAAAAAAGACTTGCTTATCTGCAACAGAGGATAGAGGAAATTAAATACCAATTATCCCAGGCAGATGAAGGATTTGAAGTTGGTGATACTGCTAAACTCGAAGCTGAATTAGAGAAGTTACAAGAACAATTCAGTAATTTATCTTCAAAGTCTGATAAAACAAAAGAAGACATAGATGAAGACCTAGAAGAGATTGCTGAAAAGGTTCGTGAAGTAAATCATCGTTCAAAGAGCATGTTCAGTGGTATTAACACTTCTGGTATAAAGAAAGCAGCAATGGCCTTGATGGGAATAAGAACGGTCTATTCTGCTATTAGAAAAGCCATGAACACCTATATTTCTCAGAATGATACTTTGAGGGCTAAGTTAGATGGTATCTGATATGCACTAGGTTCCATGCTTGCTCCTATACTTGAAAAGATAGTTGGTTTCGCTGCAACTATAGTTGGTTACATAGATTCATTCGCAAAGAGATTAGGCTTTGCTGGAATACAGTTTAAGTCAATCAATAAATCTGCGAAGAAGACATTACAATTAATTTCAGGATTTGATGAATTAAATGTATTAAGTAGTCAGTCTTCAGGTAGTTCAGGGTCTGAGATGATTAATCCATTAGAAGACTTTAAACCTATTGACCTCAGCGGAGTAGAAGAGAAGTTCAGAGAATTCGGTGAAAAAGTAAAACAGATACTTGATGAGATATTCAATACCATAGGTAATATAGACTGGTTTGATTTAGGCCAGAAGGTATGGGACTGGATTGCTGCAGTTGACTGGGGTGGAATAATGGCCAGCCTATCTCAATTGCTCGGTGGAATCTTTGGTGCCATGGGTTCATTATTAGCAGGATTCTTTAAAGATGGATGGGACAAGGTTGTTCAGTGGTGGTATTCAAATGCTATCCAGGATGGCAAGTTCACAATGGAAGGTTTCTTATTAGGAATCTGGGAAGTCTTTAAGAATATTGGTAAATGGATTAATGAACATATCTTCCAGCCATTCATCAATGGATTTAAGAAGTTATTTAAGATAGGTAGTCCTTCTAAGGTAATGCAAGACCTTGGAACAGATATTGTTAATGGTTTATTCCTTGGGTTATCTACTCTCTGGAAGACAGTTAAACAAATCTTTGTTGAGATGAAGGAAAATATTAAACTTCTAGTCTCACAGACAATAGCTAACTTAAAAGATTTCTATAATCAGTTCCTTGAAACTCTTAAGAATTTATTTACTAAGGTAAGTAATTACATTAAAGATACCTCTGCTGCATTTGTTGAAAAGGTAAGAGACTTATTTACAAAGATAGGTGAATTCTTATCTAACACAATGAGCAACTTTATTGAATCAATAAAGAATGTATTAGAGAGTGTCAAGAGTGCTATTGAAAACTGGAAGAATAACTTTACAAACGGTATTTCTACAATGTTTGAAACCTGTAAGAATACTGCTAAGGGATTCTGGGATAATTTAATGGATGGAGCAAGAACTGCTTGGGATAGCATTAAGAATGTATTCTCAAGTGTTACTGACTGGTTTAGAAATACCTTCAGCAGAGCCTGGGAAGCTGTCAAGGCAGTATTTAGTTCAGGCAGTGAGGTATTCTCAGGAATTAAAGAAGGTATAGATGAGACCTTTAAGAAGGTAGTTAACTCATTGATTACTGGTATCAACTCAGTCATCTCATGGCCATTCAACAAAATTAATAAGATGTTGAACTGGATAAAGGAAATTGAAATATTAGGTTTCTATCCATTCTGGGATTTATGGGGATATAACCCAGTCTGGGTACCTAGCATTCCTTACCTAGCAAAAGGTGGAGTTATTAATTCACCGACAATGGCGATGATGGGTGAATATCCTGGAGCAGGAAACAACCCTGAAATTGTTACTCCACAAAATTTATTAAAAGAAATCATCTCTGCTGGTAATACAGAATTAGCCAATGTTTATATCCAAGTTGGTAGACAAATCATTTCAGCAATTGAAGGTGTCGATTTAGAAGTCAACATTGGTGATGATACAATTGCTAAATCTGCAGCAAGAGGTAACAAAGCATATTATTTAAGAACTGGACAACAGTTAATTTAGGAGGTTTAGATGGCATTAACAAGCAAAGGACATTTCAAAATTGGGAATGCAGAATTTTTAGCTAAATCAATTAAGCCTTCATTTGATTCACTAGCATCAGAAAACTCAGGTAGAACTGATGATGGTATTATGCATATTTATTGGGTAAAAAGAGCCCTTAGAAAATGGGATATAGAGATGCCTCCATGCACAAGTAGTGAGGCATCTGCTATCCTATCATTAGTTCAGGGTAAAGATTACAATATTACCATTTGAGATATTAAGTCTAACTCAGAACAGACCGTTCATGTATACACTTCTAATTCAAATGCTGAATGTTACAGTGGTGTAATTATGAATGGTTTATACCAGGGATTAAGTTTTAGTGCGATAGAATTGGGGGATTAGTAAATGAGCAATAGTCTAGTTTTTACTAACCCCTCACGCACTATTGGTGATTCCAATTTGTTTGGTGGGGTTACATATAATCACAATGTAAACTCAGAACAAGATTTAACAATAGGTACTGTAGCAAGTGCTGAAATATCATTTGTTACAGATGTATTAAATTCCAGTGCTGTAGGTACCTCCTGTAATTATTACAGAGGAAATACCCTCGTTGGAAAATTTAATGTTACTCAGGTAGTCAAGGCAAAGACAAATTATAAAGTTATTGCTTATGATAACCTTTCAAAATTTGATATAAATATAGATTCATGGTGGGAAAGTTTAAACTTCCCAATCACTCTACAAAATTTATTTAGTTCTCTATGTACTTATTGTGGTTGTAGTTCTTATGGAACAATCACTAATAGCACTATGAGTATAACGAAAAACTTTGTTTCTCAGAATGTTTCAGGTAAACAAATACTGAACTATATTGCTCAGGCAGCTGGTGGATATGCTTACGCAGATAGTAATGGAAGAATCAGAATAAAGGGATTTACTACTAACAGATATGTTTTAGATAATACTAAATATGCTAAGTTAGAATACGCTGATTATACAGCTCCAGTCATTGATAAGATATGGATTGGAATGGAAGATGATGATGCTGGTTATTCATACGGTACAGGAAATAATGTTCTTAGGTTATTATATAACCCATTATTCTTTGTAAGTGATATATCACAATATCAAACTCAGATACAGAACATTTATAACAAAGTTCATGCCTATAGTTATATTCCGATGAGGATAGAATTATACCAAGACTTTGGTATTCAGGCAGGAGATATCATCACTGTTAATAATATGACTACATTGGTCATGTCTAAAGAAATAACAAATACTGGAGTAGTGTTTGAAAGTACAGGAAACTACAAGAGAATAGATAATGTTGATATTACCTCTAGTCAAATTAACGCATTAAGAGGTAAATACAATTTATTAAGCAGAACAGTCGATGAGACAGTTAATACAGTAGGTGACCTTGAAGAAGGATTAGAGACAACGGTCAGAATTAAACCTGATGGGGTAACAATTGCTGATGCTGAGGGAAATACTGTTGTAATAACAGGTACTTGTGTTGATGCTGCTACAATTAATGCTAATAATCTTAATATGACAGGTGTTGTTACATGGCAAGACCTAAGTACTACAGCACAGGAAGAAATAGATAGAAGGATTGCTAAGTCTGCAACATATAAACAAAGTACAGTTCCATCTAATCCAGTAGAGGGTGATAGTTGGTACGTAACAGGTGACAATGATATTACTGTTGGTGGTGTTACTTATTATCATCACTACACCTATACCTACAATGGTACTTCCTGGGAACAGTCAGGTGTACCTGCTTATATTAAGTCAACCTACATAGATTTCACTCAGGTACAATCACCAAAATTAATAGGACAAGATATTGATTTACAAGGTGGTACTTTCAGTATAAGAGACCTAACTGGTGTTACTCAGTATGGATATTTAGGATATGGCTCAGGAATGGCATCTTCTACTACAATAGAAAATGGTGTTGTATTAGCTTGTTCAGGTGACACTAACTTAGACTTTGGAGATTATTATGTAATATGCACATCAACTGCCGTAAGATTATGTGCTGGAAGATATGCATTAGTAGTAACAGATAATGGAGTATTCCAACAATATAATGGAGGACAACTAACTCCTATCGGAGTAGCTGTATTTAGTTAATGGATTATTTTACTTTACTCTTTCATTATCGTTCTAATGATAAATATGCTGATATACTCCGTTCTGATACTCCAGTATCATTTCCAAAGGGAACAACAGTTACAATATCTGATTATGCTATTAGTATTGAAAACTTCACTTATAATCATGCTTCTTACGTAGGCACTTATAATACCTCACAGATATCAACTGTTACCGTAACTGGTAATATGCATATTTATATGTTCTATTCCAGGAACGATATCCCATTCTTAACAAACCCGCCTTATACTCAATTCTTACCGTATGAGCAAAGGTATAATTTATATCAAAATGAGATAAGGGTTGTAAGAGTATATTCAGGAAATAGTAATGGAGCAATTAATATTGAAGTTTCTATTAATGAAGATGGTAAACCTACTACAGGATATTATTGGTTAACTAATCAATCAGTTGCCTTAAATGCTGTTACAAGAGAACCTGAATCTTATATTGCAAAAGGAACTATAAACCTAGATGGAAGCATAACTAGAGAAGGCAGACCAAGACTTGATGCAAATACTACTTATTGGATATGGATTAGAAATGCTACTTCTGATACCAGGAGTGAGGTTATATTAAAAGCATCAAGTGTCAATACAGGATATTATTATCTTCAGGACAGATTTACCATTGACCCTTATGAATGGGACATAAACAATGCAAAATATGATATGTCATTAAATATGCCAGGTAAGTCCTATTACATATGTCAATTTACACCTCCATGTTATTGGAGAATAAATAGCACGGTATCATTCTCTACAGGCAGTGGTTCATCAAATGTTCCATATGCTTATATATGTACAGATGAACCTGAAATTGATTCAACAGGAACACCTACTAATTATATATACGTAGTTACTTCACAGACAATAGGTAGGTTAAGATATGACCTTACTGCGAATCAAACATATTATTTTGTATTCGTTAATAAACAGACAACTACATTAACACCAACACTAAGTTTGTACCATACTGTTTTCTATACCTCTTCAAGTAATAATAGGAACCTATATGTTAATAGAGATGCTGACAACACATGTGTTTCATGTGATTTCTATTTATCAGAAGGTCTCCTTGGTACAACTGTTGGTTATAAAACTCTTAGCAATACTACAAGTGTTAACTGTGATGCTGGTGAATTATTAACGTTTAGAATATCACCGAAGCCACATGCTGCAGGTGGTAGGTATATATTATCTTCATTAAAGGAAGAGAATTCAAACACAACATTAGGAACAAGTTATTTCTTACAAGTAAATATTCCGACTGTAACAACACAAGGAAATAATTATAACTTTGTTGCTCATTTTACAGAAGATAATCATCCATTTTCCTGGTCTACTCCAAAGGTTTCAGGACAAGAAGTTAATATTTCTGCTTCTGAGTGGAATAGGTTTAGGGAATATGCATTTGATAAATGTGGGTACAGTGATAAATGGTTACCTGTTTCAGCAGGAGATTCAATATCAGCCAATGTATATAATATTGCTGCTGAACATATTGGATTATCCACAAGAGTACAATCAGGTGATGTAATATCAGCAAGTTTAATCAACGCATTAGTTACAAAACTTAATTCAATATAAGGGGTGATAGAATATGGAAAACATAACCTTAGGGCAAATAGCTGGAGCAATAGCAATTATTACTGCTCTATGAGTATTTGCCGACAGAATAACAAAAGGAATTAATGGGGCATTAGATAAGAAGTTAGACCCCATGAAGGAAGATTTAGAAATGTTAAGTAGTGTTACATATGAGATGCTCGACCACTTAGCAACAAATAATAATACAGGTGGCATGAAAGCTGCCTTAGATAAATATGTTCAATATAAAATAAAAACAAAAGGAGATTAGTATGGAAATGAGTGACAAACTGTATAACATCTTAAAGAAGTTATGTACTATTATTATCCCAGCTTCTTGTTCTTTATATTGGGGATTATCTGGAATTTGAGGATGGCCTTATGCTGAACAGATTGTTGGTACAGGCTCAGTAATTTGTACATTCATTGGTGCTATCTTAGGAATATCAACAAAGAGTTTCTGGGATGGTAAACAGATTATTGATTTACAAAAGGGTAAGACAGAAGTAATTGAAGAACCAGAAGATGGTGATTTAGGTAATGGCTAATTTTACAGTCAGGACTACAAAACCCAGTAGAAGTGATAAATACGCAAAGTGTTACATTACCAAAGGTTCAGGTGGTTGGTCAGGTGCTATAAAAGGTTCACCTACCGACTCTGCCTGTGACGTTTTATCCAATTGCGTTGGGTATGTTCAAGGAAGATTCTGTGAAATCGATAATGAAATTACAGGTAATACAGGTAACAAGTATTATTATTTAAACTGTAATGCTGAATACTTCCCTGAAAGAGTAAGGGATGTATATCCTGACCTAAAAATGGGACAAACACCTAAGGCAGGTGCTATTGCTGTATGAGAAGGTGCTGGTAGTTTAGCAGGACATGTAGCAGTAGTAGAAAGAGTAAATACTGATGGAAGTATATTAACATCAGAGTCTGCCTATGATGGTAGCCCATTCTATACAAGAATTCGTTATAATTCAAATGGAAGATGGGGTGCAGGCCCTAATTATCCATTTAGAACATTTATTTATAATCCAGCAGTTAAGGAGGGACCCGATATTACACCTACAGTTCCAAGAGATGAGACCAAGAATCAGATTAAGGTCTTAGTCGATGATTTAAGAGTACGTACACAGCCTAACTTAAAGGGCGTTATCTTAGGATTCGCTAAAAAGGATGGCATTTATAATTATTACAAAGTATCTTCTGCCGATGGATTGACTTGGTATCAAATTGCTGATGGTGAGTATATTGCCTATGCTAAAGGATGGGCAGAACCATTACCAGCCAAGGACCCAACAGAAGAATTAAAGAAAGAGATAGAAAGTTTAAAAAACCAAGTAGCAACATTAACTTCTAAGATTAATAAAGCAATTGCTGACTTGAAATAATGAATTGCTCTATTTATAATATCTAAGTAACTGCCTTTACAGGCAGACATTGAAAAAACCGTTATATTACCGGCCTTTTCTATATTCTATTTCATGCCGAATTAGCTCAGTCGGTAGAGCATCTCATTCATAATGAGCACTTAACAGATTTAACCTATTTGGATATCTTAAATTAATAAAAACTCCGGTAAATGCTGGGGTTTTTTAATGTTCTCTATATTTTAAAATGGTCATTATTTTAACAGACATGAGTTTCTCAGTTTTATCCTAGCAAGATGCCTTAATCTCCTATAATAAAATTGTAACTAGAATTCTATTCAAGTTATTAAAGGAGGTGCAACAGGATGGAATTAATACTAGTACAGGTTTTGGAGATTAACTCAATATGTGATAGGATGCTTGAGTTAATTGACAGTGACACGTTGGAGGATATCTTAGAAGAACCATTCAATACTTCAGAAGGAGTACTTGGTAATGATGAATTCTTTGAAAGTCCAGTATTATCCAAATGTGATTTTGATTTAGTAGGTAGGTATGCTCATGCATATCTGAGGTTCAAACATGAAGAAGAAATTGCAAAACCTCACGATTGAACAGGCTAAGAATCTGTTTATTCAGAATCAGTTGTCTAAGGGGATATCTGATAAGACAATTAAGAATGCTGAAGATTCTATAGCTAAATTTCTGTTAGTTTTACACATATTTCCAAGTGAACAGATTGACCGTGTAAAGTATATCACGGTACAAGATTTCATTATGAAATTGCAATTAAATTATCAGTCAATTTCAACTAAAAACCTGTATTTATCTCACCTTAGAGTATTTCTCTATTGGTGTATGGACCAGGGATATATGGAGCAGTTCAAAATTAGATTATTAAAAGGGCAGTCCAGGGCCATTAAGTTTTTTACAGAAGAAGTAAATAAACTATTAGTACAACCTAAGAGGGACTGCTCTTTCTATGAGGACAGGACATATACCATCATTATAGCAGTTAGTTTATGGAATGTGTTTAGTCTCATAAAATAATATTGTATAAAAAAAAAATAAAGTTTTTTTAGAAAACAAAAATTTTTTATGTATATTATCTTGAAAGAAAGAAAAGACTATGTCAAAAAGAAAATATAATTTTACAAGAGAAGATTTCGATAGAAATCATATTACCGTTGAGTGAGGAACTGACGGCCAGCCAATTATAAGACAACTATATCAAGTTAATAAGAGAAATAGAGGCCGACAGTGGAGTGAGATTAGAAAACAAAACATTAATATCACTAAACATAAATATGGTGAAGATAGAAAGATAATACTAGTATCAATCAAAATAGATGGTGAAGATGTCGTTTTACCTTTATCTAATATAGTTTGAATTTATTTTAATGGTTCAATAGGTGACAATGATGTTGACCATATTAATGATAACCCACTTGATAACAGGCTGGAAAACCTCCAGATACTAACACATAAAGAAAACCTTCTTAGAAAGTGAAGCCAAAGAAATCAATATACTTGTAGATGGGAGAAAGAATTAAGAGATATGAATAACAAGGAAATGAAGGAAGAATACCGTAAATACATTAAAGAATGTGATGACAAGATAGCAAAGATTTTAGAAGAAAGAGAAGTACTTCGTGAAAAAGTAGCTAAACTTACAGAGGAAAAGAGTTATTTAATTAATCAAAAGAAAATGACTTTTAAAGCCTATTTGGGAAGTAAGGTGAAATAAATAAAATGAAGATATTTATAATATGGTTATTAGGGTGAATAACAGGAACATTCACGGGTGTAATTTTATCAAAACATTTTTAAATTCTTTTTCAGTTTTCAAATTTTTAGTGTATATTATTTTATCAAACAAAAAAGGTTGGCGGACCATATAAAAATAAGTTAGTTCAAGGACTACTGACTTGGTACCGCCATACTAAGTTGGTAGTCCTTTTTACAGTAAAACGTGGAGGAAAGAAGATGGAACAGAGATATTTAGTAGACGTCACGTCTGATGCACACTTAACAGCGATTAATAATAAGCTAAGTTATATTGAGGGAATAGTTTATAATGATATAGCTTATGTTGAAGAACACTTCGGTACTTACATAACCGACAATCACCGATTCTTACACCTGACAGAAGATGAATATAACCTTGCTTTGGCTTCATTAGCAAAAAAGGATTTGATTGTATTATATGAAAACAAAGCTAGCATCAAGAAAATGTCATTTGAAGAATTATCAGAAGACCCACTAATTGCAGCAATGATGGAATATGTTATTAGACACGCTAAATTAGAAGTGAAGAATGACCCACTGGAAAGGTATAAGAATGATAACACTCAAACAAATCTGGGAAGAGATTAAAGATAATAAGTATAAAGAAACTGAGAAAGATGACTTTGAATGAAAGCCAGTAAGAAAAGATATTTTTACTGTGCCTGATTTTGTATTACCTGAAACAAGAAAACAGGAATCACTTAGAACAAAGCTATCTAAAGTGTTAGCCTTCATAGATATGGAGAAGTATCTGAGATTTTCTCAGGGTTGTACGATTATTCCAGTATCTTGTAATAACAAAAGGTTAAAGAGTATTTGTGGTAACTCAAAAGAAGTAAGCCGTTTAATTCAGTTTATGAAACAAATAGGTTTACTAAAAGATGAAGACACCAGCTATCAATTTAACTCAACCATCAGTAATTACAACAAATCTAAAACTTACCAATACTTCTATGATAATGAAATTAAGATAAAAGAATACTGTACTGCTAATAACATTTATATATACAGAGAGAGAAATTATAAAGAGAGAAGTTATATAGATACAGTAGTTGACATATTCGCATTTGAGCCATCACAGGTAAAATTCTCTTCAAAATTACATTTACTGAAACCAACAGGAATGTCAAATCAGAAGTTTGAAGACATACTTACTTCAATACTTTACGATAATTACCCTGAGTTATCTGAATACCAAAAGCTCGCAGACAGAATAAATGATACCTTCTTTCTTGACTATCCTGAATTCCAGGTTAGCTACAGGCCGACATTCACTTGGAGTAAAGGTGATACAGCAGTTCGTAAAATAGGTATTAGAGCTACTAACCAATTAAGTAATGTTGAGACAGAAGAAAGAAAAGAAAAACTCAAAGAATATGGAATGACTCTCAGTAAAGATGTTAAGAGTAGTGTACCAAGATTATCTATGTCATTAACATACGGTTACTGACTACCTGAAGATATTGATTTATATGAACTTATCTGAAATCAATATACTTCTATTAAAGAAAGTGAAGTTAATGAAATAAATATAGATACAGTAGTTGACACATTCGCTGAAACAAGAGAATCTATAAAACATCTGACTTTGCCCGCTTATTTTGATTATGATGATACTCGTTTAGGTAGTCACATCAGAAATCGAATGAATAATAAAGCTGACAAAGATGATGTTTATAATGAAATGAATTATCTGCAACAAGCAGTCAGGAGAATTACAGGAAACTGCTATGATAACGAAATCTTCTATCACGAATCAAACATTTATATGAAAGTGCTGTTCCGTTTATTAGATGAAGGTTACTTAGTATGGCAAGTCTATGATTCTTGGTATGCTAAAGGTGATTCAACTCAAGAAGAATATGAAAAACACGTAACAGAATTAGTTGCTAAAATAGCAAATGAATATTTAGAAGGATTTAGAAATGGTAAACGTTAGTTATATTTGAGCTCCAAAGTTTATAAGCCCATACAATGATAATGAAGTATATTTAGTACCTGCTGTTGAGGACCAGCAAGGTAAAGAAAACAATTATATAGTTGTTTGTTGTTCACCTTCTTATAACGGTTTATATAAATGTCCTGTAAAATTATATAAAGATTTTGATACATGGATGAACAAAAAAAAGAAGTGTTATTATATTCCCATTAGTAAGTGTGAATATGTAAAACCTCTTAAAGAAATAGAAATGTCTACAGTGATAAATAAAATAAAGAAAAATCAACGAAATTGAATGAAATTTCAGAAAAGAAAAAAGATACCTGAGTGGTTTCTTTAATTTTCTATGTATATTATTTTATCCTTAAATATTATACATGCTTTTATTTAAAGATAGTGAGATGTGTTATAAGTCCTAGATGGCGTACTTTCCTTACTGTCTAACGTTTTCCTTATTTATTATATTTTTTGCTTGACTATATATTTTCCTCTACAATAGTCATTTACGGTGTTTAGTAAGAAGAGTACTGATTTTTAGCCACATTTTACAGTACTCTTCTACCTGGGCACTTAAACAAGTAGGAGGTAACAAATGGCAGAGAAATGGCCAATTGATAACTTAACTCCCTATTTGAATTCTCTGTCACCAGAAGAAAAGAGAGATATCTGCAGGAGAGCTGGTAAAGAATCTGTTCGAAAGAAAGCTGAAAAGAAAAAGCTGGCTGACTATTTATTAGCAGTATTACAATCAAAAACAGAAACTGGTGACGTTGCTACTGATGTGGCAATTTCATTAGTAAGAGAAGCAGCAAATGGAAATGTTAGTGCTTTTCAAACAATAAGAGATACAATTGGGGAAAAGGTTCCTGACAATATTAAGTTAGAAACTTCAGGAACAATACATATTACAATCGGTGATGATAATGAATAACGTTGAGTTAACTCTCAAAAAATCGCTATTCAACACCACCTTTTTTGGTTTGTTGCAGGATTATTCTCATCGTTGAGAAGTGTATATGGGTTCTGCAGGTTCAGGCAAATCATATTTTATTACTGAAAAAATAATCATAAGGTGTTGCAGAGAACAAATAAGAGTACTGGTTTGTAGAAGATATGGTACAACAATACGACAGACAGTATTTGAATTGTTTAAAGAGGTACTAAAATCATGGCAAATAATTCCTTATGTGAAGATAAATGAAGGTGACTATAGAATAACTTTCCCGAACGGTTCAATGATTATTTTCACTGGACTAGATGAGGAAACAAAACTATTATCACTAACTAATATTTCTTGTGTTTGGGTAGAAGAAGCATATGAAGTATCAAAAGATTTAGTAGACCAGTTAGACCTTAGAATGAGAGGTCAGGCTGATAATCAACAAATCATATTATCTTTTAACCCCATCTCATCACATTCCTGGTTATATGAATTTGTTAATAATCCACCCAGTTCATATATTTACCATCACTCAACTTATTTAGATAACAAATATTTAAATAAGGAATACATACAATCATTAGAAGAGTTGAAGGTAAGGAATCCACAGAAGGCAAGGATATATTGTGATGGTGAATGAGGAATAGATACTGATGGATTAGTCTTTAAGAATTGGAAGATAGAGCCATTGGATGCTTCTGACCTGGCAAAGAAGTATGAACACAGAGCAGGGATAGACTGGGGTTATAATGACCCTTCAGCCATAGTTGATTCATTTTATGATAGTGCTACAAGGACTATTTATATAACGAATGAGTTTTATAAAACAGGACAAACTCTTCAACAATTATATGAAGCCATAGTTAAAATGCAATTGACTAAAACAAAGATTCAATGTGATAGTGCCGAACCACGAACCATTGATTATTTTAGAAGAAGAAATATATATGCAGTACCTTGTGTAAAAGGTGCTAATTCAGTAGATGCTAGGATAGCATTCCTTCAAAACCATTTAATAGTAGTAGACCCTTCATGTGAGAAGGTCATCATGGAATTGTCAAACTTTTCTTATGAAAAGGATAGAAAGACAGGTAAATATAGTGATGATAAATATACCCATGAGTTTTCTCATGCTATTGATGCGTTAGGTTATGCTTACAGTGATATCTACACAAAAACAAGATTAAAAACAATAGATAAGTCAGTACTAGGATTATAGGAGGCAAGAGATGTTTCTGATAGACAAAAATGCTGAGTTAACTCCTGCTTTTATTGGTAAATGTCTTGCACAGTTCCAAACTGCAGAGATACCTCAACTAAATAGGTTCTGAAAATATTACAAAGGAAGCCAGAAGATAATGCAGAAGAAGGCTACTGATGTTGGTAAGCCTAATAACAAGATTGTTGTTAACTACTGCTATAACATCACCCATAACTATTTGGGTTATTTGACTGGTATTCCGATTAAATATACTAATGAAAACTTCGATGAAGTTATTGATATTCTTAACTATAATGATGTAGCTAATGAAGATAGTGAATTATTAAGACAGGCTCTTATTTTTGGTAGGTCCTTTGAAGTGAACTACATTGATGAAGATGCTAAACAAAGATTTAGAGTACTTGATTCAAGAGAATGTGTACCTATTTATGACAATTCACTTAATAATGACCTGCTATATGTAATTAGATTCTTTAGAGAAGATGTTTTAGACAAACTAAATGAAAACTACATAGTTGAAGTTTATGGCCCTGAAACAATTAAAACGTATCGTAGTGCTCCAGGGTTTATGAGTTTTGAATTAGTTAATGAAGAAGTACATTATTATGGTCAGTGCCCTGTAACAGTATTTAAGTTAAACAGTGATGAAGAAAGTATCTTCGCACAAATCATGACTTTACAAGATGGATATAACCAGTTAGTCAGTGATGAGGTAGATGACTTCGATGCATTCTGTGATGCTTATTTAGTATTAAAAGGTGTTGTTGCTGAGGAAGAAGATTTGATAAATATGAAGAAGAACAAGGTTCTTATGATGGACCCTGATGCTTCAGCAGAGTATTTAACAAAGACAGTTTCTGATATTCAGGTAACAAATATTTTAAATAACTTTAATGAACAGATACATAAGATATCTAATTCACCTGACTTCTCTGATGAAAAATTCATGGCACAATCAGGTATTGCTATGAGGTATAAACTTATCGGATTTGAGAATGCTGCAAGTGCTATAGAATCAAATATGAGAAAAGCATTACAGAGAAGAATTGAATTGATATCATCAATATTAAATATTACAAATGAGGAACAGATGTGGAGAGATGTAACAATTAAATTTACTAGAAATCTCCCTAATACTTTAGTACCTGCTTCTGCTCAAGATATTAATGCTTACAGAGGTTTAGTTTCAGATTATACATTATTAGAACAGATTCCATTTGTTACTAATGTAGATGAAGAAATGAAGAAACTGGCTGATGAAAAGAAAGAAGCTATGGAACTCTATCCATTCAACAATCAAAAAGAAGAAATAGAGGAAGAAGAAGTCAATGAGTAATTACTGGGTTGACAGAGAAGCCAGGCAACGAAAGTATTTATTAAATAGAGGAATCGATAAATTAAATACTGAACTAAAGAAGTGTTACTACAATATTTCCAGGAGAATAATGGTTGAAATGGAAAAGTTATACCTGGAGGTATTAGAAACCACTGATGGACAAATATTAGTCAGTCACTTATATCAATTCAATCGATACTACGAATTACTTAACAAGATAACAGAAGAACTTAGGAAACTAGGTCATCTGCAGACAAATATTTTCAGAAATGCATTTGAAAATATGTACATTAAAAATCAAGCCATAATAGGTGCATCATTTCATTTAAACTCAGAGATTAACTATGATGAAGTAGAAAAAGCAATCAATGATATCTGAGTTAATGATGGTCAGAACTGGTCTGACAGAATATGGAATGATAAGGCAAAACTTACTGAGGAATTAAGAGAAGGATTGATAGACTGTTTAGCAACAGGAGCAAGCCCTGATAAATTAACAAAAAGAATAATGGATTCTTTTGGAGTTAGTTTTCATAATGCTCAAACGTTAGCAAGAACAGAACTAGCACACATACAGAACGCATCAACAATTAATAAATATAAAAAGATAGGAATCACAAAGGTGAAAGTATTAGTTGATACAAACTGTTGTGAAGAATGCACAGAACTAAAGAATACTGAATTCCCAATAGACCAAGTACCAATTCTACCAGTTCACCCAAACTGTAAATGCACATATATGGCAGTGATATAGAAGGAGATAAATTATGATTTTAATTAAAACCACTTATTCAGGTTATGATTTTGATTTAAAGAATAACATAGTATGAGTAGAGTTTGAATTTACTTTAGGTACTAACCCATTTAGAAAAGAACCTGAAGAGTAGGGAGGTTAGACTATGTTCAATATAGATAAGAAGAAATTCAACAAGATAATGTTAACTCGAGGCGATAGTGCATCTATATTGGTAGAAATCTATGACCTCGAAGATAAGAAATATGACATTA
>Ga0256404_1004819_pt1 | contig 24783 bp, 17 predicted proteins | sample RumenRJG_01DNA_FD_185990 | JGI IMG/M metagenome (GOLD analysis project Ga0256404, IMG submission 185990) | Bovine rumen microbial communities from Lethbridge, Alberta, Canada - RJG_01 | ecosystem: Host-associated > Mammals > Digestive system > Stomach > Rumen | place: Canada: Alberta | collected... | reverse complement strand
GCTCAATCTCATCGATCATCACGCTCAGAATCTGCTGCTGTGTCTTCTCATCCTTAGGCAGGAAAACCAGACCTGTACCGTATTTACCCTTCTCGGGCACGGGGATACCCTGTAACAAAATAAACTCGTGGGGTATCTGTACCATGATACCCGCACCATCACCGGTCTTGTCGCGTGTCTCGGCGCCACGGTGTTCCATGTTCTCAAGCACTTTCAGTGCATTGTCCACCAATTCATGACTCTTGCCGCCATGAATATTCACCACCATGCCCACGCCGCAGGCATCATGCTCATACTCACTCTGGTAGAGTCCTTTTCTTTCGCTTCTTTCCATATTATCCTATATAAAAACTTCTCTTATCTATAAAATCGGGCGCAAAATTATATCAAACTGTAAGAAAAACAAATATTTTACTGCCCTTTTAATCTACATTTTAAGCAAAAATAACAATCTGTAAGTAAAACACTGCTTTTTTATTGCAGATTGTTATTTACCCAAAAAATGTAAATTGAAAGGCATGAAAGATGCATTTTTATGTCGGAAAAAGGTTGTAATTTTGCCACCGAATTCAGAAGAGTCACAGTGACAAGTAGTATTAATTAAAGGTAATTAAGGTATGAAAAAGATTGAAGCAATTATCCGTAAGACCAAATTTGAAGAGGTCAAGGAAGCCCTGCTGACGTCGGACATCAACTGGTTTGAATATCACGACGTGCATGGCATCGGACAGAGCCGCCAGGAACGTATCTACCGTGGTGTGATGTATTCTACGGATGTCATCGAGCGTGTAGCCATCACTATTGTTTGTCGTGACCAGTTCTTGGATCCCACCATCAAAGTGCTGCTTGAAGTGGCCCATACAGGTGAGGTCGGTGACGGACGTATCTTTGTGAGTGATGTGCTGGAGACCTATTCTATTCGCACAGGCGAGAAGGGTGACACCGTACTGAGAGATAAGAAATAGTTCGACATTAAACATTAAAAATTAAACATTAAGATTTTCAGGATTATGAACGAAATAGGAATTTCACTCGATACCGTATGGATGCTATTGGCAGCCATGTTGGTTTTCTGGATGCAGCCCGGTTTTGCGCTGTGTGAGGCTGGTTTTACACGTAGTAAGAACACGGCAAACATCCTGATGAAGAACTTCGTCGATTTTATGTTCGGCTCGTTGCTGTTCTTCTTCCTTGGTTTCGGCTTTATGTTTGGTGCCGATACCCTGGGTGGTTTCATTGGTATGCCCAACTTTGGCGACCTGAGCTTCTACGAGAGCGATCTGCCCGTAGAGGGATTCTTGATTTTTGAGACGGTATTCTGTGCTACCTCTGCCACCATCGTCAGTGGTGCTATGGCAGAGCGTACCAAGTTCTCTATGTACCTTGTTTACAGTGCCGTTATCTCACTGATTATCTACCCTGTCGAGGGTCACTGGACCTGGGGTGGCGGTTGGTTGTGCAATGATGCTGCTGACAGCTTCATGATGACCACCTTCGGTGATGTGTTCCACGATTTCGCCGGTTCTGCCATCGTTCACTCTGTAGGTGGTGTGCTGGCCCTGATTGGTGCCCTGGCACTGGGTCCCCGTGTAGGCAAGTACGACAAGGACGGTAAGAGTCGTGCTATCCCCGGTCACAACCTGGCGATGGCTGCTCTGGGTGTCTTCATCCTCTGGCTGGGATGGTTCGGATTCAACCCCGGTTCTCAGTTGGCTGCCAGTGGTGAGGTGAACCGCGTGGCTATCTCTCACGTGTTCCTGACCACCAACCTCGCTGCTGCTGCAGGTGGTGTTGCTACCATGTTCCTTACCTATATTAAGTATGGCAAGCCCTCACTCTCTTTGACTCTTAACGGTGTGCTGGCCGGTCTTGTAGGTATCACAGCAGGTTGTGACCTGGTTTCACCTTTCGGTGCAGTCATCATCGGTCTGGTTTGCGGTATCGTTCTGGTTTATGCTATTGAATTCATCGACCATAAACTCCATATTGACGACCCTGTAGGTGCTTCATCAGTACACGGTGTATGCGGTATCCTGGGTACTGTCATGACCGGTCTGCTGTCAACATCAAACGGTGCCTTCTACGGTGGCGGTTGGGGATTCTTCGGTGCTGAGTGCTTCGGTGTATTTGTGATCGACCTCTGGGCTGCTGCTTGCGGATTCATCCTGTTCTATGGCATCAAGTATATCCACGGCCTGCGTGTCAACAAGCGCATTGAGGAGGAAGGACTTGATATCTACGAGCACGGAGAGGCTTGCTACAACTAACGACCCACCCCCAGCCCCTCCCTGTGAGGGAGGGGAGTATATAGCAAAAAAATATCATAAACAATTTAATATCAAAGCGTATGAAGAAGATTGTTTTATTCGCATTGGGTATGGCCATGAGCATGACCACCTTTGCACAGGACGAAGTAGAGACAACGATTAGTGCTGACGTTGTAAGTAGTTATATCTGGCGTGGCCAGGATCTGGGTAGCACGGCCGTGCAGCCTACACTGGGCGTAGCCTATAAAGGCCTGTCGCTGACAGCCTGGGGCAGCTACGGACTCGTGAATCCTGCTGATACCAAGGAGTTTGACCTGACGCTGGCTTATACCATTGGCGGACTGAACATCGGTATCACTGACTACTGGTTCAACCAGGCTGTTGGTGGTGATCCTCTGAACCGCTACTTTAAATATGAGGCCCATGGCACTAACCATGTGTTCGAGGCCAACGTAGGTTACGACTTTGGTGTAGCCAGCTTGCAGTGGTTCACCAACTTCGCAGGAAACGACGGTGTAAACAAGGACGGCAAGCGAGCCTATAGCAGTTATTTCGAGGCCATTGTCCCATTTAAACTCGCTTCTGTCGATTGGACTGCCACGGCTGGCGCCGTCCCGTTTGCTACCGATTTCTATAATGGCTGGACGAGTGGTTTCGCTGTAACCAACCTGTCGCTGAAGGCAACGAAGGATATCAAGGTTACAGACTCGTTCTCAGTCCCTGTGTTCGCACAGGTTGCTGCTAACCCCTGCACTCAGAATGCTTACCTGGTTCTAGGTTTGACGCTGCAACCATAATCATTTGCCAGGTGTCCTCCCCTCCGCTAAGCGAAGCGGAAGGGAGGACTTTATGTTGAATTTGAATAATTGAAAAAGAAATGCATGTAAAGAAACGTTGGATCATCCTGATGACGGCGATGACGCTCATCGCCCTGGCAGGATTGGCGGTAGGCGAGCCTACCTTTGAGTGTGACTGGTCTGTGATATCGGCCGCTGATGTGGCCTGGCTGATCACGGCTACCATCTTTGTGCTGATGATGACCCCCGGACTTTCGTTCTTCTACGGCGGTATGGTGGGTGCTAAGAATGTCATCTCCACCATGTTGCAGTCGTTTATCGCCATGGGACTGATTTCCGTCCTCTGGGTGGTTGTCGGCTTCTCGTTGTGCTTTGGCGACGATATTGGCGGTGTGATAGGTAACCCCCTTACCTTCCTGATGTTTCAGAATGTAGGTGCTGAGGTCTACACCACACCGGCAGGCAATATCCTTGGTGGTGCCACCATTCCCCTGGCCCTCTTCGCCCTGTTCCAGATGAAGTTCGCCATCATCACACCCTCATTGATCACGGGTTCATTCGCTGAGCGTGTGCGTTTCTCGGCCTACATGTTCTTCATGATGTTTTTCTTTTTCCTGATATACTGTCCACTGGCCCACATGACGTGGCATCCCGAGGGCTTGTTCATGCGCTGGGGTGTGGTCGACTTTGCCGGTGGTATTGTGGTACACGCCTCTTCCGGTGTTGCTGCCCTTGCGGGTGCCATCTATCTGGGACGTCGCAGCACGGCAAAGAGCGAACCAGCCAATATCCCCTTTGTACTTCTGGGAGCAGCCCTGTTGTGGCTGGGCTGGTTTGGCTTTAATGCCGGATCGTCGCTCCATGCTGACGGTACTGCCGTCAAGGCATTCCTCAACACCAACACCGCCTCGGCCACGGCTATGATGACATGGATATTCTTTGACTGTCTGCGTGGCCGCAAGCCCTCAGCCATGGGGGCTGCCGTGGGATGCGTGGTAGGTCTGGTTGCCATCACCCCCTCAGCTGGTTATGTCACCGTAGGCCAGAGCATCTTCATCGCCTTTGTTATCACCTTAATATGTAATGTGGCCGTCTATTGGCGTTCACATACCAGTATTGACGATGCCCTCGACGTATTCCCCACCCACGGCACAGGCGGTATCTTTGGTACCGTGCTCACCGGTATCTTTATCCAGGAAGGTCTCATCGCAGGCTCATGGGATGGCTTTGTGATTTTCCTCTATCACCTCCTGGCTATCGTCATCGTCTTTGTTTACACCTTCGTGATGAGTTGGATAGGCTATAAACTCATCGACAGTCTCATCCCCATGCGTGTGTCGGCCTATAGTGAAAAGGTAGGTCTTGACTTCTCGCAACACGACGAACACTACGGACTGGCTCATATTGGCGAGCGCGAACTTGCTGAGTATGAGGAACATATCCGTGAGAAAAAACAACAGTAGAATCTTAATATCATACCATAGTTTGTTTTCAAAAACTGCATTTTCTTTTACCGAAAGCGGAACATCCTTGCGGGTTTCCGCTTTTTTTTCGTACTTTTGCAACCGTTTTAAGCGATAACAACAGATGAACACGACGATATTGACCATCACAGGTTCTGACGGCACAGGTGGCTCTGGCGTGCAGGCCGACATCCGGCTCATTCATGAGTTGGGTGGACGGGCAGCATCGGCCATCACCTCCATCACCGTCCAGAATACGCTGGGTATTCAGGAGTTTCACGACCTGCCGGCTTCCGTGGTGCGCCAACAGGTGGAGGCTATCATCAACGACCTGCAGCCGCAGATCATCAAGATAGGACTGCTGCGTCGCACGGATGTGGTGGAGATGTTGGCCGAGGTGCTCCGCAAATACCAGCCGCGCCACATTATCTACGCCCCCGTGGTCACCTCTACCAAGGGTGAACAACTGGTGTCGGCCACGGTCTATGAGAGCATCCAGCGTCTGCTGTTGCCCCTGTGCACCATCGTACTCAGTCCGTCGGACCTCCCCGCAGGTCCGCGCCATCATGGTGATGCCAACCAACTGGCGTCGGCCCTGGCCTACTATCTGAGTCTGGGCGAGACGCAGCAGGATGCCATGCTCCATGCGCAGACCTACCTGAAGGCCCTGCCCGCCGACTATGCTGAGGGGAACAGTCGCAGTGAGGAACTCTATAATCAGTTCCTGATGGCTTTAGAGCGCTATTTCAACTGCTATGCCGACGTGGCTTTCTATGCTGAGCAGCTCAATGTCAGTCCCCGCTACTTGGGACAGGTGACGCGTCGTATCAACGGTCGTTCGCCCAAGGCCATCATCGACGAGCGTATCGTCTGTGAGATTACCTCCCTGCTTACCTCTACCAACCGTCCCCTGAAGGATATCGCCCTGCGTCTCGGGTTCTCATCGCAGGCTCACCTCTCGCGTTTCTTCAAGAAGCACAAGGGGCTCTCGCCAACGGATTTCCAACACAAAAACAAATAATAAAAATGACAAACGAAAGAACATTGCTCAACCGCCAGTTGGCTCAGATGCAGAAGGGTGGTGTTATCATGGACGTGACTACTCCCGAACAGGCTAGGATTGCTGAGGCAGCCGGTGCCTGCGCTGTCATGGCCCTCGAACGAATCCCTGCTGACATCCGTGCAGCGGGTGGTGTGAGTCGTATGAGCGACCCCAAGATGATACGTGGTATCCAGGAGGCAGTGAGCATTCCTGTGATGGCAAAGTGCCGTATTGGCCATATTGCCGAGGCCCAGATTCTGCAGGCCATCGAGATTGACTATATCGACGAGAGCGAGGTGTTGAGTCCTGCCGATAACATCTATCATATCGACAAGACGAAGTTTGACGTGCCTTTTGTATGCGGTGCCAAGAACCTGGGTGAGGCCCTGCGCCGTATTGCCGAGGGTGCCACGATGATTCGTACCAAAGGCGAGCCTGGCACGGGTGATGTGGTTCAGGCGGTGAGTCACATGCGTTTGATGCAGAGTGAGATCCGCAGACTGGTGAGCATGAGTGAGGATGAGCTCTTTGAGGCTGCCAAACAACTGCAGGCGCCCTATGAACTGGTGAAGTTTGTGCATGAGAACGGCAAACTGCCTGTGGTCAACTTTGCTGCTGGTGGTGTGGCTACACCTGCTGATGCCGCGCTGATGATGCAACTTGGTGCCGAGGGCGTGTTTGTGGGCAGTGGCATCTTCAAGAGTGGTAACCCCGCCAAGCGTGCTGCTGCCATCGTGCAGGCCGTCACCAACTATCAGGATGCCAAGCTCCTGGCTGAACTCTCTGAGGATCTGGGTGAGGCAATGGTAGGTATCAACGAGCAGGAAATACAACTATTAATGGCTGAACGCGGAAAATGAAAGTGGCAGTGTTGGCCCTGCAAGGGGCATTCATAGAGCACGAACAGATGTTGCAGCGCTTAGGCGTAGAGACCTTTGAGGTCCGACAACTCAGTGACTGGCAGCAACCAAGGGATGGATTGGTATTGCCTGGTGGCGAGAGTACCGTGCAGATGCGCCTGTTGAAGGAACTCGGCTTATACGAACCTATTCGTGAGGCCATCCTTGGTGGTCTGCCCGTCCTGGGCACTTGTGCCGGTATGATACTTCTGTCGGAGGGACGCCTGGGCACGATGGATATCGAGGTGCGCCGCAACGCCTACGGACGGCAGTTGGGCAGTTTCCATACCATGGATACCGTCAAAGGCATTGGCACGGATGTTCCCATGACCTTCATTCGTGCTCCCTATATCGAGCGCGTGCTGAGCGACAAGGTAGAAGTCCTGTCCACCGTCGATGGTCATATCGTGGCTGCCCGCCAGGGCAATCAGCTTGCTACCGCCTTCCATCCGGAGCTCGACGACGACACCCGTCTGCACGAGTTGTTCCTGGGGATGGTTGTTGGACGCTCTGACAAGGAGTAGTTTTTGTTTGTTCGACTGGTTACAATCTGCAAGAAAATGCATTCTTTTTCTTGCAGATTGTTATTTTGGGTGAAAATGTAGATTGGAAAATGAGACGCTTTTCGGTTGAAAAGCGAAAGAATTCGTAACTTTGCAGTCCATAAAATACATTCGTTTTATGGACACAAAATATATCTTTGTTACAGGCGGTGTCGTTTCCTCGTTGGGAAAAGGCATCATTTCCGCCTCAATTGGAAAATTGCTGCAAGCACGCGGCTATAAAGTAACCATCCAGAAGTTTGACCCCTACATCAACATCGACCCAGGTACGCTGAACCCCTATGAGCATGGCGAATGCTATGTGACGGCCGACGGTATGGAGACTGACCTGGACCTGGGTCACTACGAGCGCTTCACAGGTATTCATACCACGCGTCATAACTCTATCACCACCGGTCGTATCTACAAGACGGTGATTGACCGCGAGCGTCGTGGCGACTATCTGGGCAAGACCATTCAGGTGGTGCCTCATATCACGGATGAGATTAAGCGCAGGATGCTGCGAGAGGACGAGCAGAATGAGCAGCTCGACTTCGTCATCACTGAGGTGGGCGGCACCATCGGCGATATTGAGAGTGCGCCCTTCATGGAAGCCATCCGACAGTTGCGCTGGCAGTTGGGCAGAAATGCCGTGTGTGTGCACCTGACCTATGTGCCCTACCTGAAAGCTGCTGACGAGTTGAAGACCAAGCCCACACAGCACTCTGTAAAGGAGTTGCAGGGTATGGGTATCCAGCCCGATATCCTGGTGCTGCGCACGGAGCGTCATCTGGACGACGGCATGAGAATGAAGGTGGCATCGTTCTGTAATGTGGATTTGGAGTGCGTGGTGCAGAGTGAGGATATGCCCTCTATCTATGAGGTGCCCGTGAGCATGCAGCATCAGGGACTGGATGCCGCCATTCTGCGTAAGATTGGCATCCCCGTGGGCGAGACACCTGCGATGAAGCCCTGGCACGACTTCCTCGACAAGCAGCGCAATGCCACGAAGGAGGTGCACATCGGACTGGTTGGCAAGTACGACCTGCAGGATGCGTATAAGAGTATCCGTGAGAGTCTGAACCTGGCTGGTATATATAATAATGTAAAAGCAAAGATCCACTTCGTCAACAGCGAGGAGGTGACAAAGGAGAATATCGCAGAGAAACTGAAGGGCATGCAGGGCGTGCTGATTTGTCCGGGCTTCGGTCAGCGTGGTATCGAAGGCAAGATTATCGCCGCGGAATACACCCGTACGCACGATATCCCAACGTTTGGTATCTGTCTGGGTATGCAGATGATGGTCATTGAGTTTGCGCGCAACGTGCTGGGCTACAAGGATGCTAACAGTGCGGAGATGGACGACAAGACGCCACACAACGTCATCGACATCATGGAAGAGCAGAAATCGATTACGCAGATGGGCGGTACCATGCGTCTGGGTGCCTATGAGTGTGAGCTGGTGAAGGGCAGCAAGGTCTACGAGGCCTATGGCGACGAGACATTGATTAGCGAGCGCCACCGTCACCGCTATGAGTTCAACAACAAATATCAGGAGGAGTACGAGGCCAAGGGCATGGAGTGCGTGGGTATCAATCCTGCCGCCAACCTGGTGGAGATCGTGGAGATTCCTGAGAAGCGCTGGTACATCGGTACACAGTTCCACCCCGAGTATTCTTCTACGGTGCTGCATCCGCATCCACTGTTTATGAGTTTCATTAAAGCCTGCAATCATTAATCATTAAACATTAAAGATTAAACATTAAAGATTAAACATTAATGGAGCAGTTAAAGCATGAGTGTGGCGTGGCGATGATTCGCTTGTTGAAGCCCCTGGATTATTACGAGAAGAAATACGGTACGTGGGCCTATGGTTTCAATAAGCTATACCTGATGATGGAGAAGCAGCACAACCGTGGACAGGAGGGTGCTGGTATTGCCTCGGTGAGCCTGACCAACGAGCCCGGCACGGAATATATGTTCCGTGAGAAGGCCGAGGGTAAGGATGCGATTACGCAGATTTTCTCTCGTGTCACGGAAGAGATGAAGGGTGAACTGCTGATGGGTCACCTGCGCTATTCTACCACGGGAAAGAGTGGACTGACGTTTGTGCATCCCTTCCTGCGCAGAAATAACTGGCGTGCCAAGAACCTGTGTCTGTGCGGCAACTTCAACATGACGAATATCGATGAGGTGTTTCATTTCCTGACGGAGCAGGGTCAGAGTCCGCGTATCTATGGTGACTCATATATCACGCTGGAGCTGATGGGCCATCGTCTGGACCGTGAGGTGGAGCGACTCTATCAGGAGGCTACGGCAAAGGGACTGACGGGCACCGATATCACACAGTATATTGATGAGCATGTGGAGATGGCCAACGTGCTGCGCTCTACGATGGAGCACTACGACGGCGGTTATGTGATGTGCGGCCTGACGGGTAGTGGCGAGATGTTCTCGGTGCGCGACCCCTGGGGCATCCGTCCTGCGTTCTATTATCGTGATGATGAACTGATTGCCATTGCCAGCGAGCGTCCTGTGTTGCAGACCACCTTTGATATTCAGGCTGAGGATGTGCATGAGCTGAAGCCTGGTCAGGCTATCATCGTGCATCAGAACGGTGAGAGTCAGCTGGAGCAGATCATGCCTGCACAGAAGTTGAGCGCCTGCTCATTCGAGCGCATCTATTTCAGTCGCGGTTCTGACCGTGACATCTATCAGGAGCGCAAGCGCCTGGGTGAACAGCTGACACCGGCTATCCTCAAGGCTATTGATAATGATGTAGCCAACACCGTGTTTTCGTATATTCCTAATACGGCAGAAGTGGCCTACTATGGTATGACAGACGGCTTCCGACAGCAGGGTTACAGCGTGAGAACGGAGAAGGTGGTGTGGAAGGACATCAAACTGCGCACCTTCATCACAGACAACTCCGAACGTAATGACTTAGCGGCTCATGTCTATGATATCAGCTATGGCAGTCTGAAGGAGGGTGTGGACAACCTGGTGATTATCGACGACTCGATTGTACGCGGTACTACGCTGAAGGAGAGTATCTTCAAGATCCTGGACCGTCTGCATCCCAAGAAGATTGTGATGGTATCCAGTTCGCCGCAGATTCGCTACCCCGACTACTACGGCATCGACATGGCCAGACTGGAGGAGTTCTGTGCCTTCCGTGCCACGATGGCGCTGATAGAGGAACGCGGCATGTGGCAGCTGGTTAACGACACCTACCTGGCTTGTAAGCGTGAGCTGGAGAAGCCGAAGGAGCAGATGGAGAACTGTGTGCGTGCGGTGTATGCACCCTTCACCGTCGACGAGATTAACCATAAGATTGTGGAGATGTTGCGCCCTGTGGATATGAAGGCGCCCATCGAACTGGTGTTCCAGAGTATCGAGGGACTGCATGAGGCTTGTCCTGACCACCCTGGCGACTGGTATTTCACGGGCCATTATCCCACACCAGGCGGCACGAAACTGGTGAACCAGGCGTTTGTGAACTATATCAACAAAACTTACACATTGAAAGAAAATAACGGTGGTTTACTTTCAGATTGTAAGTAATGAAAAGTTTTTAGATTTTTGTTGCAAGCAAAATAAAGGATAATCTGACAGAACGATATAACTTTGCAGCTGTAAATAAACAAAGTGTAACCAAAAAGTAAAAAGATGGAAGCATTAAGATTTCAGGTTGTCGGAGAGGCATTCAAAAAGAAGCCACTCGACGTAAAAGCACCAAGTGAGAGACCTAGCGAGTATTTTGGCAAGAAGGTCTTCAATCGTGAGAAAATGTACAAGTACCTGCCTAAGGACGTGTACGAGAAGATGATTGATGTGATGGACAATGGCGCTCGTCTTGACAGAGCCGTGGCCGATGCTGTTGCTGCCGGTATGAAGCAGTGGGCTACCGAGAATGGCGTCACTCACTATACGCACTGGTTCCAGCCTCTGACTGAAGGTACTGCCGAGAAGCACGACTCGTTCATCGAGCACGACGGTAAGGGCGGTATGGTTGAGGAATTCAGCGGAAAACTGCTGGTCCAGCAGGAGCCTGATGCTTCTTCATTCCCCTCTGGTGGTATCCGTTCTACCTTCGAGGCTCGTGGTTACTCAGCCTGGGATCCCACCTCTCCTGTATTCATTATCGACGATACGCTGTGTATTCCCACCGTATTTATTTCCTATAGCGGTGAGGCCCTCGACTATAAAGCACCTCTGCTGCGTGCCTTGCATGCCGTGAACGTAGCTGCCGTAGATGTTTGCCATTATTTTGATCCTGCAGTGAAGAAGGTCACTTCCAACCTGGGTTGGGAGCAGGAGTATTTCCTTGTAGACGAGGGCCTCTATGCAGCGCGTCCTGACCTGTTGCTCACCGGTCGCACCCTGATGGGGCACGACTCAGCTAAGAACCAGCAGATGGATGACCACTATTTTGGTTCTATCCCCGAGCGTGTGCAGGCCTTCATGAAGGATTTGGAGATTGAGGCTCTGGAGTTGGGTATTCCTTGTAAGACCCGTCACAACGAGGTGGCTCCCAACCAGTTTGAGCTGGCTCCTATCTTCGAAGAGACCAACCTGGCTGTTGACCACAACATGCTGCTGATGTCGGTCATGAAGAAGGTGGCCCGCAAGCATGGCTTCCGCGTACTGCTCCACGAAAAGCCCTTCGCAGGTATCAACGGTAGCGGTAAGCACAACAACTGGAGCTTGAGCACCGATACTGGTGTGCTGCTGCATGCACCTGGTAAGACTCCCGAGGCTAACCTGCGCTTCGCTACATTCATCGTAGAGACCCTGATGGGTGTTTATCGCCACAACGGTCTGTTGAAAGCTTCTATCATGAGTGCTACCAACGCTCACCGCCTGGGCGCCAACGAGGCACCTCCTGCCATCGTTTCTTCATTCCTCGGCAAACAGCTCTCAGAGTTGCTCGACCATATCGAGAAGGCCGACAAGGATGACCTCCTGGCAATGGCTGGCAAGCAGGGCATGAAGATGGATATTCCTGAGATTCCTGAGTTGCTCATCGATAATACCGACCGTAACCGTACCTCTCCATTCGCCTTCACCGGCAACCGCTTTGAGTTCCGTGCCGTAGGTTCTGAGGCCAACTGTGCCAGCGCCATGATTGCCCTGAACAGTGCCGTTGCTGAGGCTCTGGTTGACTTCAAGAAGCGTGTGGATGCCCGCATTCCTGAGTTCGCTGAGAAGTTGAAGGGTACTGAGCACAGCGCAACCTTCCACGCCATCATCGACGTGCTGCGCGAGGATATCAAGACCTGTAAGCCTATCCGCTTCGACGGTAACGGTTACTCTGACGAATGGGTAGCTGAGGCTGAGAAGCGCGGTCTGGACGTAGAGAAGTCTTGTCCCAAGATCTTCGAGCGTTACCTCGACGAGGCCAGCATCAAGATGTTCGAGAGTCTGGGTGTGATGACCAAGAAGGAGCTCGAGGCTCGTAACGAGGTGAAGTGGGAGACCTACACCAAGAAGATTCAGATTGAGGCTCGTGTGCTGGGTGACCTCTCTATGAACCACATCATCCCTGTGGCTACACGCTACCAGAGTGAGTTGCTCACCAACCTGAACCACATGTCTGTAGTATTCCCCATCGATACCGCTGACAAACTCTCTGCCCGCAACAAGAAGATTATTCAGGAGATTTCTGAGCGCACTTCTACTATCGAGAAGGGCGTAGAGGAACTGGTTGAGGCTCGTAAGAAGGCCAACAAGATTGCAGATGAGCACGAGAAGGCTATTGCCTACCATGACAAAGTAGAGCCTTATCTCGACGAGATCCGCTATCAGATTGACAAGCTGGAGCTCATCGTGGATGATGCCCTCTGGCCTCTGCCAAAATATCGTGAACTGCTATTCATCCGTTAAGGATATAAGTTCTATAAAACGAAAGTTCCGTAGGCTTCGGCTTACGGAATTTTTTTTATGGCTTCCAACGGAATGCGTGCGTCATGCCACGTTGGTTGATGAAAAGTCTGGAAACAAAAAAAGAGTTAGATTTCTCTAACTCTTTTCGCGCTTCAGGATGGGCTTGAACCAACGACCCCCTGATTAACAGTCAGGTGCTCTAACCAACTGAGCTACTGAAGCAGTGCTTTCGTTTTCTCGATTGCGGGTGCAAAGGTACGGCGAAAATTTGAATTCTGCAAACTTTTCGGGAAAAATTTTCAATGAAACGTGATTTTTTTATAAAAAGTAGGGAAAAAAGGTGCATTTTTAAGTAGAATGCGCTAAATTTGCAGGCAAAATAATATATAAAGATATGAACAGGCGTATAAAAACCATACTGATATCACTACTGATGTTGCCCCTGACAGTCTCAGCTCAGACCAATCATCAGTTGGAGGTGGGTAAGAATCTCGATATTTTCAATGCGTTGTACAGTAATCTGGATCTGTTTTACGTGGATACATTGAATCCCAAGCAGACCATGACGGCAGCCATTGACGGGATGTTGCGCTCACTGGACCCCTATACCGAGTATTATCCTGAGGAGGAGACCAAGAACCTGAAGATGATGCTGACCGGTAAATATGCAGGTATCGGTGCGCTGGTGAAATATCACACCCGCTTGAAGCATGTGGTGATTGACGAGCCCTACGAGGGGATGCCTGCAGCAGAGGTGGGTTTGAAGAAGGGTGATATCATCCTGAGTATAGACGACTCCGTGATGACCGACAAGCAGGTGTCGTATGTCAGTTCGCATCTGCGTGGTGATGCCGGCACTACCTTTGTGCTGAAGGTGAAGCGCCCCTCTACCGGTAAGGAGATGAAGTTCAAGATTACCCGTAGGAATATCAAGTTGCCCGAACTGCCTTATTGGGGTATGCGTCCGGACTCTATCGGCTATATCAACCTGAACCAGTTTACCGAGGGCTGTGCCAAGAGTGTGCGTCGTGCCTTCGTGGAACTGAAACAGCAGGGTGCCAAGGGACTGGTGTTCGACCTCCGCGGTAATGGCGGCGGTTCCGAGATGGAGGCTGTGGATATCGTGAATATCTGGGTGCCCCAGGAACAGACCGTCGTAGAGAACCGTGGAAAGGTGCGTCAGGCCAACCGTGTGTATAAGACGCGCCTGGAGCCCGTGGATACGGTGATGCCTATCGTGGTGCTGGTGAATGGTGAGACGGCCTCGGCCTCAGAGATTACCAGTGGTGCGCTGCAGGACCTGGACCGTGCAGTAGTATTAGGTACGCGTACGTACGGTAAGGGACTGGTGCAGGTGCCCCTTGACCTGCCCTATAATGCCAACGTGAAGATTACCACCTCACATTATTATATCCCCTCCGGCCGTTGTATCCAGGCGGTGAACTATAAGCGTAACGGTAAGGAGCGTATTGCTGATTCCCTGACGAACGTCTTCTATACCCGTGGCGGACGTGAGGTGCGCGATGGCGGTGGAATCAAGCCCGATGTGGAACTGAAGAACGACACCATGCCGAATATCGCCTATTACCTCTCGGCTGGCGGACTGGATTCTACGGAGGTGCTCTTCGATTATGTGGTGGACTATATCGATCATCATCCCACGATAGCACCCGCAAAGGACTTCCATCTGACTGATGCCGACTGGCAATCATTCCGCCAGCGCGTCATAGAGAGTGGCTTCTCTTACGACCCCGTGTCGCAGAAACAGTTTGATGAACTGGTGAAGACGGCGAAGTTCGAGGGCTATTACGACGATGCCAAGGAGGCTTTCGAGGCTCTGGAGAAGAAGCTGAAGCACGACGTGGCCAGCGACCTGGATAAACATCGTGAGACCATCCAGCAGATTCTGGAACTCGACATTATCAGTGCCTATTATTTCCAGGGCGGAAGTATCGAGGCAGGCCTTTATGCCGACAAGCAACTGAAGGAAGCTGAGCGCCTGTTGAAGACCCCTGCTGAGTATCGTAAAATACTGGAACCTAGGCAGAAAAAGTAAAATATACATAGAAAAATTTGCAGGAATGGGGAAAAAGTCGTACCTTTGCACCCGTTCAGTGGAATGAGAGACCCGCAAGGGCCTCTCATTCTTGTTTAAATAACCGTTAGAATGATAACGAAAGAGACATTAAAGACTTTAACGGAAGAGTGGCTGCAAGGTCAGTCGGGCTACTTCCTGGTAGACATTGAGATGTGTGATGACGACCGTATCGTCATCGAGATCGACCATGCCGATGGCGTATGGATTGAGGATTGTGCCGCATTGAGCCGTTTCCTTCAGGAGAAGGTAGGCGACGAGATGGGCGACTATGAATTGGAGGTAGGCAGTGCCGGATTGGGACAGCCTTTCAAGGTGGAGCAGCAGTATGCTAACCACGTTGGCGATGATGTAGAAGTTATTGATGCCGATGGCAAGAAGATTGTAGGTGTGCTGAAAAGCGTAGAGGGCCGTACGTTCGTCCTTTCTACTCAGGAGAAGCAGATTCCTGAGGGCAAGAAGCGCCCTGTGAAAGTGGAAGTAGACAAGACCTACTCTATGGATGAGGTAAAATCTACAAAGTACGTGTTGAATTTTAAATAAAAAAACAGATAAATGGCAACAAAGAAAGAAATTGCAGGTCCCAGCATGTTTGAGACCTTTCAGGAGTTTAAGGAAACCAAGAATATTGACCGTACCACATTGGTGAGCGTGCTCGAGGAGAGCTTCCGCAATGTGCTGGCCAAGATGTTTGGTTCTGACGAGAACTTCGACGTGATTGTAAACCCTGACAAGGGTGACTTTGAGATCCACCGTAACCGTGTGGTAGTAGCCGATGGTGACGTGAAGGACGAGAACAAGGAGATTTCTCTTACAGAGGCTCAGAAGATTGAGCCCGACTACGAGGTAGGCGAGGAGGTTAGTGAGGCTGTAGACTTCACTAAGTTCGGTCGTCGTGCTATCCTGAACCTGCGTCAGACGCTGGCTTCTAAGATTCTGGAGCTCGATCACGATGCCCTCTATCAGAAGTATAAGGATAAGGTGGGTACCGTTATCAGTGGTGAGGTTTACCAGATGTGGAAGCGCGAGGTGCTCCTCATGGACGATGAGGGTAACGAGCTCCACCTGCTGAAGGGCGACCAGATTCCTTCTGACACCTATCGTAAGGGTGAGACCGTACGTGCCGTCGTGAAGGAGGTGCAGAACGAGAACAATAATCCTCGTATCATGCTGAGCCGTACCAGTCCTGACTTCCTGAAGCGTCTGCTCGAGGCTGAGGTGCCCGAGATTGCCGACGGTCTGATTGCTATCCGTCGCGTGGCCCGTATGCCAGGTGAGCGTGCCAAGATTGCTGTTGAGAGCTTCGACGACCGTATCGACCCCGTAGGCGCTTGTGTAGGTGTGAAGGGTAGTCGTGTACACGGTATCGTACGTGAGCTTGGTGGTGAGAATATCGACGTGATCAACTACACCAGCAACGTACAACTGTTTATCCAGCGTGCCCTCTCTCCTGCCAAGGTTACCAGCATCACGCTCGACGAGGCTAACCACAAGGCTGAGGTTTATCTGCAGCCCGAGGAGGTTTCACTGGCTATCGGTAAGGGTGGTATGAACATCAAGCTGGCTTCTATGCTGACAGAGCACACCATCGACGTATTCCGTGTGGTTAACGAGGGTGAGACCGATGAGGATATCTACCTCGACGAGTTCAGCGATGAGATCGACCAGTGGGTTATCGATGCCATCAAGGCTCTGGGCTACGACACCGCTAAGGAAGTGCTCAACGCTCCTCGTGAGCTGCTCATTGAGAAGGCCGACCTCGAGGAAGAGACCGTTGACCATCTGCTGGAAGTGCTCCGTGCGGAGTTCGAATAATTATCAAGTATCAATTATCAATTATCAATTCGACTAAATGGGAGTAAGATTAAATAAAGTATTAACAGAACTGAATATAGGACTTCAAACGGCAGTTGATTTCCTGAAGAAAAAGAGCAGTCTGGGCGAGATTCGCGACGACGCTACCACCAATACCAAGATTACTGACGAACAGTATGAGGCGCTGGTGCGTGAGTTTAGTGGCGACAAGGCCGTGAAGACGCAGGCCGAGAAACTCTTCACCAAGATGAAGGAGAAGAAGGATAAGAAGCCTGCTGAGAAACATGCAGCACCCGCTCAGGAGAAAAGCGACGACGCTGCACCTGCCCGTCAGCAGTTCAAGCCCCTGGGCAAGATAGACCTCGACAGTCTGAACAAGCCCAAGGCAAAGGCTGCCGAACCTGTTGTAGAGACAAAACCCGAGCCCGAGGCACCTGCCGAGCCCGAGGCTCCCGTAGTGAAGGAGGAGAAGAAAGTGGAGGCTGTAAAGCCTGCCGAGCCAGAGGTGGCAGAGCCCGTGAAGCCTGCAGAGCCAGAGCCTGTCAAGGAGGAACCTGTCAAGGCTCCTGTTGAGGAAGTGTCAAATGATGCTCCTGAGGCTAAGGAGGCTGAAGCACCCAAGGCAAAAGAAACTCCCGCAGAATCAGAGCCTGCTAACGACGGTCCTGAGATCTTCACCCTGAAGAGCGAGGCCAAGTTGGCTCCAAAGGTGAACGTACTGGGTAAGATTGACCTCTCAACCCTGAACCAGAGCACGCGTCCTAAGAAGAAGACGAAGGAGGAGAAGCGCAAGCAGCGCGAGGAGAAGGCTGCGCAGATGCATGGCGGTGCCAACAACGGCCAGACAGGCGAGAAGCGTAAGCGCGAGCGCATCCGTGGTGGTAAGGTTGACATTGAGGAGGCTGCAAAGCAGCAACAGCAGGGTCAGAACCAGAACAACAACAAGAAGAATAAGAACAAGGGAGGCAACCAGAACTTCCAGGACAATAACAACAACCAGCAGCAGGGCGGTAAGAACAAGAAGAACAAGAACCGCCAGCCTGTTCGCTCTATCGAGGCCAACGAAGAGGATGTTGCACGTCAGGTTAAGGAGACGCTGGCCCGTCTGACCTCAAAGACCTCTCAGAACAAGAAGGGTGCCAAGTACCGTAAGGAGAAGCGCGATGCTGTTCAGGAGCGTATGAGCGAGGAGATGGCAGCAGAGGCAGCACAGAGCAAGGTGCTGAAGCTCACCGAGTTCGTGACGGTATCTGAACTGGCTACCATGATGGACGTGCCTGTTGTGAAGGTTATCGGTACCTGTATGTCTGTGGGTATCATGGTGTCTATCAACCAGCGTCTGAATGCTGAGACCATCAACCTCGTTGCTGAGGAGTTTGGTTTCACCACGGAGTATGTTTCTGCTGAGGTGCAGGAGGCTATCACTGAGGAGGTGGACGATGAGAACGATCTGATTTCTCGTGCACCTATCGTCACGGTGATGGGACATGTTGACCACGGTAAGACTTCGTTGCTCGACTATATCCGCAATACCAACGTGATTGCTGGTGAGGCTGGTGGTATTACCCAGCACATCGGTGCTTACAACGTGACGCTGAAGGATGGTCATAGCATCACGTTCCTGGATACCCCTGGTCACGAAGCCTTCACCGCTATGCGTGCCCGTGGTGCTCAGGTAACGGATATCGCCATCATCATCGTGGCTGCCGACGACTCTGTGATGCCTACTACCAAGGAGGCTATCGCTCACGCCCAGGCTGCCAACGTGCCAATGGTGTTTGCTATCAATAAAATCGATAAGCCAGGTGCCAACCCTGACAAGATTCGTGAGGACCTGGCCAATATGAACCTGCTCGTAGAGGAGTGGGGTGGTAAGTACCAGTGTCAGGAGATCAGTGCCAAGAAGGGTATTGGTGTCTATGAACTGCTGGAGAAGGTGCTGCTCGAGGCCGAGATGCTCGACCTGAAGGCTAATCCTAACCGTAAGGCTACTGGTTCTATCATCGAGTCTTCTCTCGACAAGGGTCGTGGCTATGTCTCTACCGTGCTCGTATCTAACGGTACGCTGAAGGTGGGCGACGTGGTGATTGCCGGTACTGCCTGGGGTAAGGTAAAGGCTATGTTCAATGAGCGTAACCAGCGCATTGAGAAGGCCGGTCCTGCCGAGCCAGCTATCATCCTGGGTCTGAACGGTGCACCTACCGCTGGTGACTCGTTCCATGTGATGGAGAGTGAGCAGGAGGCTCGTGAGATTGCCAACAAGCGTATCCAGTTGCAGCGTGAGCAGAGCTTGCGTACCACGACGAAGCTTGGTCTGGACGAACTCTCACACCGTATCGCTCTGGGTGAGTTCCACGAGCTCAATATTATCGTTAAGGGTGATACCGACGGTTCTATCGAGGCACTCTCAGACTCATTCATCAAGCTGTCTACCGAGAAGGTACAGGTCAACGTTATCTCTAAGGCTGTAGGTCAGATTTCAGAGAACGACGTGATGCTGGCCTCTGCTTCTCAGGCTATCATCGTGGGCTTCCAGGTGCGTCCTTCAAGTGAGGCTCGCCGCTTGGCTGAGCGCGAGGGTGTGGAGATCAATACCTACTCAATCATCTACGATGCTATCGACGATGTACGTTCTACCATGCAGGGTATGCTCGACAAGGTGAAGAAGGAGATTGTTTCTGGTCTCATCGAGGTGAAGCAGGTATTCAAGATTTCAAAGGTTGGTACCGTTGCCGGTGGTCTGGTTACCGAGGGTAAGGTACACAACAAGGATAAGGCTCGCGTGATCCGTGATGGTATCGTGGTTCACACCGCTCCTATCGATGCCCTGAAGCGTTATAAGGACGACGCTAAGGAGGTGGCTACAGGTTTGGAGTGTGGTATCTCTCTGGTCAACTTCAACGATATCCAGGTGGGCGATATGATTGAGACGTTCACTGAGATTGAGGTGGAGCAGAAGCTGTAAGAAGGGAAAAGGGAATAGTGAAAAGTGAATAATTTGCTACCGCTATGAAGAGGAAAGGATTTCTGGCTACGCTCGTGCTGCTTTGCATCGTAGCGTTGAGCGCTTGTCGCTCAAATACGGAGAAGAGCGCAGAGGTGAGTGCTACTGACGATTCCAGTCAGTTTGTCACGCTCACCGATGCTGTGCCCGATGCCATCCTTGAGATACGTTATTACGGCACCTACAATTTCGTAGGTGCACGTATTGACGGCTACTTGGAGCCTACGGCACTGCTCACCCGTGTGGCTGCCGACAGCCTGCGTGCTGTCAGCGACGACGTCATCAGTCAGGGCTATCGCCTGAAGATCTATGATGCCTATCGTCCGCAGAAGGGTGTCGATCATTTTGTGCGCTGGGCAGAGAATGTCTCAGACACGCTGATGAAGGCTTTCTTCTATCCCGACCTCGACAAGAGCGTGCTCTTCGAGCAGGAGTATATCTACGAGAAGAGTGGGCATACGCGTGGCTCTACCGTTGACCTGACGCTCTTCGACATGCAGACGGAGAAGGAACTGGATATGGGCGGCACGTTCGACTGGTTTGGCCCAGAGAGTCATCCCGACTTCTGTGGCAATCCTGAGACGGGCGAATACACAGGCGATAACTCAAAATCGCCTGCTGGTCGCAGCATCACCCCAGAGCAGTTCCGCCATCGCATGATTCTGCGCGAGGCCATGCTTCGTCACGGCTTCAAACCGCTGGACAGCGAGTGGTGGCACTTCACTTTAGCCAACGAACCATTCCCTGATACTTACTTCACATTCCCTGTGAAGCAACTGAAGTAAAATCTTACGGATTATACAAAATATAGAGAGCATGTCAGCAGATAGGTTGGCATGCTCTTTTTTTTGTAAAGACAGAGTAACACAAGAACAAAGACACAATAACTTTTTTTAAAAGACACAATAACAAAATAACATAATATTTTTTTTGTGTTTTAATGAATATACACTAACTTTGCATCGTCATATATCTCAACCGTAAATGATGGCGCTTTGCGCACCCATAGACCTAAATTATAGTAAACTCAATTATACAGCTATGAAACATTTTAACTTATTAAAATCTTTGCTCCTGCTATGTGCCCTGATAGTAGGTAGTTTGAGTGGTTGGGCAGATACATATGAGCAATTGACTTCAATTGCTAACATTGATGAATCGGCAGAGTATGTTTTGGGAATCGATGGAACTGGATTCCATTATGAAGGAACATCTTCTTGGGGTTTGACGGCATTACCATCTGCGCATACGCCAATCTATTACACTTTGAAGAAGGCAAGTGATGGAAATTCATTCACAGCCGAGGCTACAATCAGTGGTACTAAATATTATCTGCAGATTCCTACTTCCAATACCTTTAGTATGGCAACTTCTACAGGTACAAATACTGATCTCATCATTGGTACTACGCAAGTTTCTGGAACAAATTATGCCGTTGCTAATAAGACAACGACAACGCGTCACCTTCGTAGAAATGGTTCTAGTGGAATTCGCTCTTATGCCGGTACAACCGGTACCATGGCTTTTTTCTATAAAGTTGTAAAAGGGGTTAGTTTTACTCTTACTGGCGAGTCGAATAATACATCTTTAGGTACTGTTTCGGTCGAGAATAACGTGATTACTGCAACTCCAGCTGCTGGATGCCGTATAAGTACAGAAACGCCTTATGAGGTGATTGCTGGTTCAGCAACAGTATCACAGTCACAGTCTGGTAATATATTTACTGTCACGGCAACAGAGAATTGTACAGTTCGAATTAACTTCGAGGAAATACCATCTTATACTGTTACAATCACAGCTCCAACAGGTGGAACTCTTCTTGTTAAGAATGGTGACGATATTGTTAGTTCTGGTGATAAGTTTGTTGCAGGAACAGAACTTTCAGTTACAGCTACTCCTGGGCTTGAATATAATTTTGTCAATTGGAAAGCCGTGGATGCCTCAACTCATACTTACACGTCAGCCACTTCTTATACAATGACGGAACATGATGTTACGTTAAGTGCGACATTCGCAGCTAAGGTATACCATAATGCAATTTTCAAAAAGAATGGTGGCGAGACACATGCTACTGTTTCTACAGAAGAAGGTAAGGCTATTGTATTCCCTGCTACAAATCCTGCAGCTGTTGATGGAAAAGTGTTCGTTGGTTGGGTAGCTGCTACTATTACCGGCACTACAGATGAAGCACCTACATTTGTTTCTTCTGCAACAATGGGAGATGAAGATGTTACCTATTATGCCTGTTACGCTGATGTAACTCCAGGTAGCTCAACAACAAAGACGGACGAGCTGACTAAAACAACTACTGGAGTTACAGGAACAACATATTCTGGCTGGTCAGGTAAAACTGTTGTTTCAGGTGCTGTCTATGCAGGAAACAGTGCAGCAGGTAATAATGCGATACAGTTGCGTTCGAAAGACAATAGTGGTATTGTTTCTACAGTATCAGGAGGACAGGTCAAGAAGGTAACTGCAACTTGGAATAGCAGTACAACAGCAGGTAGGACTTTGGATATTTATGGCAAGAACTCAGCTTATTCAAGCTCTTCAGATTTATATTCTTCGACACCTGCAACTTTGGGAACAAAAATTGGTAGTATTGTATGTGGGACGAGTACAGAATTGAATATAGTGGGAGATTATACCTATATAGGTGTTCGCTCTAAAGACGGTGCTATGTATCTTGATGAGATAGATGTTGATTGGGTGACAGGTACACCTGATACTTATTCTGGCTATTGCACCACCGTTGTAGCTGACACTCGCGAGGCTGTAAATATTACAAGCTTCATAGCAACTGAGACTACGCTGATTAAGGGCAATACAACTGCGACTGCTGTTACCAATGATCAGGCTGGATGGACTGCCGCTTATACCTATGCTTCTGATAATACCGATGTTGCTACAGTAGCTGCTGATGGTGTGATTACTGCTGTTGGTAAGGGTACTGCAAACATCACTGCTACATTGAATGTAGATAAGGATGATGCTAACTATAAGAAGGGTACAACTTTCAGTAAGAGCATTGAGATTACTGTGAACAATCCTTCTCATACCGTTGCTTTCTATGATAATGGTACGAAGATTAGTGAAACAAGTATAGAAGAAGAGTCAGCTATCGTATTCCCATCTAATCCTACTCCTGCTGTAGGTGGATTTGTGTTCGAGGGATGGGCAACTGCTGCCATTGATGGTACTGCTGCTGTTAAACCTGCTACTGTAACTGAGGCTAATATGGGTGATGCTGATATTAACTACTATGCAGTATATGCTGATGTACAGAAGAGAGAAGTTACAGCCACGTTCGATGCTTCAGATATTTCAAACCTGACAGAAACGGGTACTCGTGTATGGGAAGATAATATAACTGGAATTTCATTGAAGATATCTAATGGTAGTCGATATACAAGTGGTACACCAATGACATGGAGTGTAACAAAGAGTTCTAATACCATTTGGAATTATCTTTTGGTAAAACGTGAAAATAGCCAGATTAAGAAAGTGAAAGTAATAGTTACTGGTTCTGGCTACGCAGTTGATGATTATTATGCTTATGTTAATGACGCTGATGAAGAAGGTGTTCAATTGACATCTTCAGTATTGGTTTCTGATAATGTTTCGACGTTGACTGTTGATGGAGCATATGAGCAGGTAGCGTTGTATGCGTCTACAACTAATCAGATTCGTGCTACTAAGGTTGTTGTAGATGCAATAATTAATTCAATAAGTAGCTATGTAACAACACTTCCTACTGATGTTACGGTTTCTATCTCTTCTGCAGGCTGGGCAACTTACAGCTCTAACTATCCTCTCGACTTCACAGGCGTTACAGCCTTGACTGCTTATACCGCAACTAAGGACGACAATGTTGTGAAGTTCAATAAGGTGACGGGTAAGGTGCCTGCTAACACAGGTCTGCTGGTGAAAGGTGAGACTGCAAATGTGCCTGTATGTGCAAGTGCTGATCCTGTGACGAACCTGCTGGTAGGTGTTACTGCTGAGACAACTAAGGATGCTGGAACGGTCTTTGTGCTGATGAAGGGTTCTAAAGGTATCGGCTTCTATAAGAACACCAATGCCTTTACCCTTCGTGCCAACTCTGCTTATCTGCGTGCTGAGGATGTGGCTGGTGCAAGTGCTCGTTCATTTATTGCTTTGGACGACGAGACAACGGGTATCGCTGATGTAAAGGCTGTGAAGGAAGATGCAGAAGGCATGTTCGACTTGCAGGGCCGCAAGATTGCTAAGCCTACAAAGGGTCTCTACATTGTGAACGGTAAGAAGATCGTTGTAAAGTAATTAATGTTCAATTAATGAGTTATTAATGGTAATTATTGTAAATAGAACGAGGATATGATTATGAAAAAGGAATATATGACACCCTCTACGGAGGTAACAAAGATTCATACAATCCATATGCTGGCAAGTTCACCCTTGGATACTTCAAGTGAAACACCTCAGCAGGAAGACTTCAATGAAACTACTGATGAAACGGGTAATAACCTTTCTCGTCAAAGTCTCTGGGATGACGAAGAATAAATCATTAAAGACCGATGTCCGCAAGGATGTCGGTCTTTTTTCGAGACCCTCACAGGATTTGTGACAATTGTGACAAATGACAACGCGTTTTTTCTTCTTCCACGCAGATGAGGATAGAGATGATAATAGATGATGATATTAATAATGAAATAGATAATTGATTATTTACTTACTTACTTCTATTCTTATTACTTAGCCCTTCTCCACCATGTGCGCAAAAATGACTGTCACAATTGTCACAATTGTCACAGCCTCGACGAGATGCAGCCCTTGTACTTTTTCCCATGAAGACTCCATGTTTCGGGGGTTGTCTTGCCCTGAAAAACGTTGAATCAAAAACAACGTTTAAAAATGGAGAAAACAGAAGATTCAGATTTGTTGGAGTTGCAGGAACTCGCACTAAAGCACAAAAACGTCAAAAAGCACAAGTC
>Ga0256404_1004818_pt1 | contig 24783 bp, 20 predicted proteins | sample RumenRJG_01DNA_FD_185990 | JGI IMG/M metagenome (GOLD analysis project Ga0256404, IMG submission 185990) | Bovine rumen microbial communities from Lethbridge, Alberta, Canada - RJG_01 | ecosystem: Host-associated > Mammals > Digestive system > Stomach > Rumen | place: Canada: Alberta | collected... | reverse complement strand
TGGCTGCCCGCATGCTGACGCTCACCGACGATCCCATCCTGCTCGTCAGCGCTAACGCCGGCTATCCGAACCTCTCTTACTTCAACCGCTCCTTCAAGGCCCGATACGGTATGACTCCCAGCAGCTACCGGCGGCAGTCTGCCGCAGCACACTGAGTGCCTTCATCTCGTGCTCCGCACTCGATGATGAGCGGTCGCCTTCACAAAAACCGGGCGCGCATCCGCTCCCGGTTTATCCTGTCTTCAGGTCATCAGCTGGCTGTATACCTCCCGCCGGCTGATCCCTCTGTCGCGGGCGACGGCCTTCATCGCCTCTTTTCTGTCCATGCCCTGGCTGACATACTTCTGAAAATGCTCTTCCACCGTCATGCTCCGGGCGACGGCATCCTGTTTCTCACGCTTCAGCTCACTTCTGCTTCTTCCCTCGATCACCAGAACATACTCGCCTCTCGGCTCTTTTTCTCTGTACGCCCTGAGCGCGTCCCCGATCGTCGTCTCCGCGATCGTCTCATGCTTCTTGGTCAGCTCTCTTGCCAGCGTGATATTCCGGTCTCCCAGCGCGCCGAGCAACTCCTCGAGTGTCCGGACAAGCCGGTGCGGCGCCTCGTACAGCACGATGGTTCTCGTCTCCGTCTTCAGCTCCTCCAGGATCTCCGCCCGTTCTTTTTTGTCCATCGGCAGAAAGGCCTCAAAGCAGAACCGCCTTGTCGGTTTGCCGGAGCAGACAAGCGCATTCACCGCCGCGCAAGCTCCCGGGACTGGAGAAACAGTAATCCCATTCTGAAGTGCCATGCGGACCAGCTCTTCCCCGGGGTCGGAAATGCCCGGCGTCCCTGCGTCCGTCACGACAGCCACATTTTCCCCCTGGAGCAGACGGTCGATCAGGACATGTGCCTTGCTCAGTTTGTTGTACTCATGGTAGCTCGTCATCGGGGTATGGATGTCAAAATGATTCAGCAGCCTGACACTTCCCCGTGTATCCTCCGCAGCGATCAGATCTGCCTCTCTGAGCGTGCGGACCGCCCGCGGCGTCATATCTTCCAGGTTTCCGATCGGCGTCGCGACCAGATACAGTATTCCCGCCATCTTTCCCTCGCTTTAACGTACACTGTTTTCCGGCAGGCTGTTCTGCTCACCCTGTCAGCACAGGCTTTCGTGCCGTCATCCGTACAGCGACCGCACTTCCTCCGTGTAGACGCCCGGCCGCTCATAGATGACCAGCGGTTTTTCGACTGCCAGCCTCGGTCTGCCGCCCCTGACAGCCTCGATCAGCACCATATTGGGCTCCCGCCCCTCCATTGGATGAACCAGCCTCATCCGCTTCGGCTCCAGGCCATACGTATTCAGATTTCGGAAGATATCCGCAAGCCGGAACGGACGGTGCACCATGCACAGCCGCCCCTGCGGCCTCAGTGCATATGCAGCCGCCGCGCAGACATCCTCCAGACTGCACAGAACCTCGTGCCGTGCAGCCGTCAGAGCCTCATTTTCCCCTGTCAGCCCATGCCCGCCGATCATATACGGCGGATTGACCGTGACCAGATCGAAAGACGCCGGTTTTACCAGTTCACGGATCCTGCACAGGTCTCCTTCTATAAAATGAACGCGGCCTGTCTGTTCGTTTCCTGCCGCACTTCGCGCCGCCATATCGGCGCATATCGAGTTGATTTCGATGCCGGAAAAGACCGGATCTGGAGTGTCTTGCTCCTCTCTGTGCCGGTCCTGCCATCTTGCATCCATCAGAATCGGGATGATTCCGTTGCCGCTGCACAGATCAAGAACCCGGCTGCCAGGACGAAGAGCCTGTTCTGCAAAAGCTGCAAGAAGCACGGCATCCATTCCGAAACAGAACAGAGACGGGTTCTGGATCAGCCTTGCCCCGTCCCGCTGCAGGTCATCCAGACGTTCTCCCGGATGCAGGTCAAATCCGGCCGCGCCGGCTTCTTCAGACAGCCGCAGCCCGTGCAGCTGTCTTTCCCTGAGAATCCGCGCCTGAGACTTTTGCGCCTCTGGCTGCCGCCGGACATTTTGTCCCGTTTCCACTATCTTCTCCCATAGATCGCCATCTCATTTGATCTCTTCTGCGTTGCCTCGCCATCTGCTGCCATCAGGTTTTCTCCGCCCGGCACTGGCCGGACTTCCATTGTGTCCGCTCTTTCCCGGACCGCCCCGGCGCCTGCATCCGGTGTTCCGCCCGGGCTGACAGGTTTCTCCACACTGCGGTCTGATTCCGGCTGGCGTTCTCTCCGGAACCTGTTCTGGCTGTCTCCTTTATATTTATATCCGCGCCTTTGCCTGTTCTGGGCTTCCTCGCCACGTTCCGGACGCCTTGGTCTGTCCTGGACATCCTCGCCCCGCTCCGGTCGCCGCATTCTGCCCTGGACATCCTCGCCCCGCTCCGGACGCCTCGGTCTGCCCTGGGCATCCCCGCCACGTTCCGGGCGACTCGGTCTGCGCTGACCGTTCTCTCCTCGCTCCGGGCGTCTCGGTCTGCCCTGGACATCCTCGCCTCGCTCCGGGCGACTCGGTCTGCTCTGGACACCCTCGCCCCGCTCCGGTCGCCGCATTCTGCCCTGGACATCCTCGCCCCGCTCCGGGCGACTCGGTCTGCTCTGGACACCCTCACCACGCTCCGGTCGCCGCTTTCTGCCCTCATTCTCGCCCCGCTCCGGGCGTCTCTGCCTGTTCTGAACTTCCTCGCTGCGATCTTCGCGGTCCGGACGATTTGAAAGCTCCCTCCGGCCAGATTTTCTGTACCCCTTCTCCGGCCGCTGCATACGATCCGTCCGTACAGCCGTTTCCATCTGCGCGTCCGCCTCTGATTTCTCCGTCCGCTCTTGCTGCTGCATACCGGCTTCGGAATCAAGCGCCGGCGTCAAGGTGACAGCTCCTGTCAGGCTCTCTGTCTCCCGCTGCGCATCCTCCGGTTTTCTCCGCCCGTCGTCCGCACGGCTCTCATTTCTAACTCTGACACTGTCTGCAGGGCTCTCTCCCCTGCCCTGTGCGCTGTCCGATCTGCTGTCCGGCTTTCTCTGGCCGCTCTCCGGGCTTCCCTGCTGTCCCTCTTCTCTCCGCTTTCTCGGCGTAAAGGTCAGTTCATCCACGCTGAAGTTCTCGATTTCCTTGCTGTCGTCTTCCTCAAACAGAACACGGACCCGCTGCCGGAGGACATTCAGCTCGATCACCTTGCCTGTGCGTCCGTCGGCAGTCGTCGCCGCCGCACCCAGTTTCGGCATCCGGGTATTCAGGAACTCGTACGTCTCCTCCTCGTTTTTAAGGCAGCACATCAGTCTTCCGCAGATCCCGGAGATCTTTCCCGGGTTCAGAGACAGATTCTGCTCTTTCGCCATCTTGATCGAAACCGGTGCAAAATCATTGAGATAGGTTGCACAGCACAGCTCGCGTCCGCAGCTCCCGATGCCGCCAAGCATCCGGGTCTCGTCGCGGACACCGATCTGCCTGAGTTCAATCCTGGTGTGAAACACCGACGCCAGATCCTTGACCAGGTCCCGGAAGTCAATCCGTCCGTCCGCTGTGAAGTAGAAAAGAATCCGGTTCTCGTCAAATGCATATTCCGCGTCGACGAGCTTCATCTCCAGATTGTGTTTATGAATCTTTTCCCGGCAGATTTTCAGCGCTTCCTTCTCTTTTGCGGACAGCTCCGCCCGCTTCTCCTCGTCCTCCTTCGTCGCCACGCGGATCACAGACCGGAGCGGCTGCGCCACCATATCATCCGCAACCGTCCGTGCGCGCATCGAGACGACGCCGAACTCCGGTCCGCGCGCCGTCTCGACAATCACATGATCTCCGATGTGGAGCTCAAACTCCTTCACATCAAAATAGTATACTTTCCCGGCGCTGCGAAACCGCACGCCTATGATCTTGACCATATATCAATTCTCCTTCATCGTCAGGAGCAGCAGCTCCATCGTCAGATCGAAGCTGACATTCGCCTTCAGCCGGATCTTCGCCGTCCGAATGGCATCCAGAATCCTCTGGATCCCGTCGTAGGAACTCTTCTGCGCCACTTCCCTGATCTGCACAATCTGTTCACGGAAAATGGTGCCGTCGGCATCCCTCGTTGCCTTGAAGAGCAGCACATCCCTGTACCAGATAGAGAAAAGATCCAGGATGTCGTTGACCACATCCTTTCCTCTGTCCATGTCGCGAATCAGAACAACGATATCCGATACGTCCCACTCCTTCACATGCGTCAGAACCTGGATCGCGCGCTCCAGCAGGCTGTAGAAATTCTCCGAGGTTGCCAGCGCAACGGCTCTTCCGATATTCCCCTGGGCAAATGCCACACAGATATCCGCCTTGTAGGACTCGACTCCATGTTTGTCCATCAGATACGACCGCACCTTCGCCGCATCGACAGGGCGCAGCGGCAGCACCACGCACCTGGAAAGGATCGTCTCCAGCATGGCATCGCGGCTCGTCGAGAGCAGGATGATCACTGCATACTCCGGAGGCTCCTCGAGCGTTTTGAGCAGCGCATTCTGCGCTTCCCTCGTCATCTTCTGCGCGTCCGGCAGAATGTAAATCTTGTACCGCGATGCGTAGGGCTTGATCTGAACATCGCTTACAAGCGATCTGATATCATCGACTGATATAGATGTTTCCTTCTGGTACCGCCAGACCATGATGTCCGGCTGGTTGTTGGTCTCCGCCTGCCGGCAGCTCTTGCACGTTCCGCAGGCATCGATGGACTGAAGCGGAAGCGTCCCCGAATTCTTCTCTCCCGGGCTTTCCTGTTCCTGCTCCAGCATCCTCTCAAGGGTCTCACACTGCAGTGTCTGGGCAAATGCCTGCGCGATGGTTTTCTTTCCCATCCCTTTATCCCCGACCAGCAGATATGCCTGGCTTACGCGCCCGGAGGCAATCGCATTCTTCAGATGTTCAATTGTACGCTCATGTCCTGTAACATCCCGGAATCCTGACATAACGCCTCCTCTGGCACCTTTGCCCATGTATCATTATTATATCGGAACTGTCCGGACAATACAATCTGACTGTCAGACGGCGACAGCCTCCCTGCATGCCCCGGCAAACTCCAGCTCACTTGCATCCTCTGCAATGGTCACATAGCAGCCCCCTGCATGCCCCGGCAAACTCAGACTCAGACCAGACGCTGCCCGTTCTCAGTCTCTCATCCCTCCGCCTGATACGACCGGATGTACGCTGCAATCTCCGCGATGCAGATGCTTCGATTCTCATCATTCTGAAAGCGTCTTCCGATCCCTGCCCGCCGCAGATTCTCCTCCGAGAAGTCCGCCTGGTCCGCCAGAAAACGTCTGCACATCTCCTCATACCGGCGGTTTCCGGGCTTGCGCTCCCGCTTCAGAGCACGCTCAAGCCTGAGCCCGTCATCCACCTGGATATACAGCGGAATCACCTGCTTTTCCCCGAAGTAATCGCGAAGCCGGACATAAGACTGCAACGTCCCGATTCCGATCACGTCCGTGTTCCCCTCTAATATCCCGTCGTCGACCGTAAAGTACGTCCACAGACCGCACACCGTCTCGTATGTCCGCTCCTCGATCACCTTTCCGGCTTTCTCCAGCCGCCGCAGCGTCTCCCTGTCGGTAAAATGATACTCCTGTCCTTCCATTTCCCCGGCACGGATCGGTCTGGTCGTATACGGAACAAGCGGGCGAAGCTGAAGACTTTCATCCTTCAGCAGCTCCTCATAGATCGTGTCCTTGCCGGACGCACTCTTTCCGCACAGATAGAATAAATGTTTCATGAATGTTACGGCCTTTCCGGCTTTTCTCCCTCCTCCTGCTGACCCACACACCAGACCGATCTCAGGCTGTAGTCGTCCGTTCCTTCCACCGCGTACCCGGCCGCCATCAGGTCCCAGACACGCACAGAAAGATCGTTCGGTATCCGCTCTCCCGGTGTAATCAGCGGAATACCCGGCGGGTACAGATACAGATACTCGCCGGACACCCGCCCGGCGGCCTCCGCAAACAGAACCCGTTCCTGCGCGCTGTCCTGCGCCTTTCTGATCGTCATGACCGCCTCCGGGAAGCTGCTGCGTACATGCTCTGCAGGTCTGTCGGCGCTGCCTGCCATTTCCCTGGACGCTTCCGGGCCTGTGACAGCGGATAGTGCTTCCTGTTCTTCCTGCTCTCCGATACCGACTGGCTTCCTTCTGTCTCCTTCCGGCATTGTTGCCTTGCCTACGGTCGGAGGGCTCCCGGCAGTGCTCCAACTGCGGTCAATCTGATGCAGTGCTTCGCTCAGCCGCCGAAAGCCTTCCTCATCGTCGCCGATCGAGCTGAGCATCAGCACATAGGAACGGGAGAGCATCTCCGGCTGAAGATGCCAGGTCTGCCGCAGCGCATCGTACAGCTCACCGGCCTCATGCCCAGCCGGCCTTAGCAGGATCTTCGACGGATCATCCGTCACAATACAGCTGATGGACGACAGGTCTGCCACCGCTGTGTAAAACCATCTGAGATTCTCCGCCAGCCTGTCGAACAATTCCTTTCCCTGACTCTCCAGCATCCGGATACACTGATCGATGCTGGCCATGAGTACATAGCTCGGACTGCTCGTCTGGCAGATGTCGAGCATTTCCCGCAGCCGCCTGCGGGAAACCAGCTTTCCCTGTACATGAATCAGCGCTGTCTGTGTCAGCGATGGCAGGGTCTTGTGCACACTGTGGATTACCAGATCCGCCCCCAGCTTCACGGAGGACTCCGGGAAAATCTCATGCATGCCGAAATGGGCCCCGTGTGCTTCATCAACGATCAGGGGAATCCCGTGCCGGTGCGCGATTTCGGCAATCGCCCGCACATCTGAGACGATCCCATCGTATGTTGGTGATGTGATATAAACCGCCTGGATTCGCGGATCCTCCGCAAGCGCCCTCTCAACCTCCGCCGGATCAGCCGGCTGCCCGCAGTCCAGCTCTGTCAGGCCATCTGCCTGTGAACGGCCTGGCTCTGCGCCGTCAGAACTGGTTCTTTTTCCAAAGCCCCCGACCAGGCGGATGTGCGGCGCAGACCCGCCGCATAGTCCGGAAAGATAATGCGCTGTAAGCCCGCCGGCCGCGACCGCGTGATACGCGGCCTTATGGCTCGCCCGCATCATCAGAAGATGGCCTCCCGCCGTCGTGACCGCACCGATTGCACTGAGAATGCCCGCGGTACTTCCATTCACCAGGAAATGCGTCTCCTCCGCCCCATACAACCTTGCGGCTCTCTTCTCCGCCTCCAGCAGAATCCCTTCCGCATGATGGAGGTTGTCGAATCCATCGATCTCTGTGATGTCGAATGAAAACGGATCGTTCAGCTGCCCGAGCCTTCGCTTGTGCCCCGGCATATGAAACGGGTACGCATCCGACCCGCAGTAGCGCACCAATTCGTCATATAGATACGGCATGTCTGCCCTCACTCCCGGATTCTTTCCTCCATGTCCGACCGGCCAGCCAGCGTTTCAACCCCGCAGCAGCTGTCCGCTGCAGGTATCTGTAAAGCAGGCCGGTCAGCCAGTATTCCAACTGTGTATCTGCTGTCCGCTGCAGGCATCTGTAAAACAAACCGGTCAGCCAAGTCTGTAGACGTCCTTCGCGTTCTTCAGCAGCGCCGCTGCACACGCCTCCTCATCCATTTCCCGAAGCGCTGCGATCTTTGCGATGACATACCGGATATTCCGGGAGTCATTCCGGGTGCCGCGCACCGGCTCCGGCGCCATGTACGGGCAGTCTGTCTCTGTCACAAGACTCTCAAGAGGAAGCGTCTGCACAACCTCCTTCAGCACTCTTGCATTCTTGAAGGTCACGACACCGCCGACGCCGATGTGGTACCCCAGCTTCACATACGCCCGGGCCATCTCGACGCTGCCGGAGTAGCAGTGGATAATCCCGCCGCTTAGGGTTCTTCCGGCTCTTGTATGATGCTTCACAATCACATCAAAGGTATCCTGCGCCGCTTCCCGGCTGTGCACATTGATCGGCAGATTTAGCTCCGCCGCCAGGTGTAGCTGTGCAGCGAACCATTTCTGCTGGATCTCCCTCGGCTGTACCATCCAGTGATAATCGAGGCCGATCTCCCCGACGCAGACCACCTTTGGCTGTTCGAGCAGGCCATGCAGGCGTGCCATCACGGACAACGCCTGGCTGCTGCCCTCCTCCCCGAAGATGCCGACCTCATCCGGATGGATACCACAGCCTGCGTACACTTCCTCATAGCGCCGCGCCAGCTCCGCCGACCTTTCGGCCCCCTCAAGGGAAGCCCCCATATTTACAACAAACTCAACACCCTCGTCACGAAGATCTCTGCCAAGAAGACGCGTTCTGTCTGCGTCAAAGGCCTCATCGTCGTAGTGTGCATGTGTATCACAAAATCTCATGTGTCTGCTCTCCCCGCCATGACTGTATTGTACGCCCCTGTCCACTGTCCCGGAATCACGCTCATCAGCAGCTACGATCTTACCACAATCAGCCGTTCATTTGAGCCAGAACATGAGATATCCAAAATTGCAAAAAACCGTCCGCCATGCTAAGGTTACACTATTCGCTGTCATTCTTGTCTGAGGACATTGTCTGGTTCAGAAAGAGACAGCCATACGAAGGAGGCCAGCATATGCTTGAAATTCACAATCTCGAGGAAGGCCTCGGTCTTTTTAAAACACTCGGTTCGGAAGTGCGGCTGAAAATTGTCTGGCTGCTTGCCCGCAATGGGGAAATGAACCTGAATGAAATTGCCGGCGCGCTCGGCCTGACCAACGGTGCCATCACCTCCCATATCCGAAAACTTGAGGAATGCGGCATGATCCGCATTCATGCGGCATCCACCGGGCGCGGGAGTCAGAAACGCTGTGCCCTGGTCCATGATCGGATTCTGCTCAACATGCTGAATACACCGGAGGAAAAACAGACAAAAGTCTACGAAACCGTCATCCGGGTCGGACAGTACACCGATTATGCTGTCAATCCTCCCTGCGGTGTCGTCACCGCGAAAGGGCCGGCAGGCGGGCTGGAGGGTGTCCGGTCCTTTGCTCATCCAGACCGTTTTGAGGGTGAGCTGTTATGGTTTCACGACGGATATGTCGAGTACCGCATCCCGAATCTCCTTCCACCTGACAATCAGATTGTCCAGCTGACCATCAGCGCAGAGCTCTCATCTGCGGAGGAAGGCCCGTCAGAGGAGCATTCGTCGGAGATCACTTTTTATCTGAACGGCAGGCAGATGGGGACCCCGGAATATTTCCAGCCCCAGGACGCCACCAGCGGCATCTTTTCTCCCGCCTGGTGGAAAAACAAAGCGCTGTCGCATGGCAATCCCAAATTGATTGTATTCAATCGTTCTGGTGTCTTTATGGAAGGCCGCAAAGCTTCCTCCTCCGGTCTGGGTGACATGAATCTCGATGAAACAAGCGACCTGAGGCTTCGACTGGAAACCAGGCCCGGAAAGCTCCATCACGGCGGGTGCGCAATCTTTGGCTCCGGATTCGGTAACTATCACCAGGACATCGTCGTCCGTGTCCACTATATGCCATCTGATCAGACCGCTGTCCGGGAGGCTGAATCAAAATACAGCAGCTGATGCCGTCGCCTATTCACTCGCGCTCATACTGGATATGAAATTCGATATCCTGGTTATAATTGCCGAAACCACGCCCAAACAAAGTCAGTCCCCCTACATGCTCCGCACTGTCCGGAACCGAGAACCGGAAGTAGATCGGTGTTCGGCTGCTGATATTCAGATCCTGAATGGCAGCCTGAGAGATCTGGACATCATCCATAAAGGTCCCCTTTTCATTGACTGTCAGTGTTTTTAACAGTCCATACTGATTCCAGTTGGACAGCCACCAGTCCGGTGTAAAACGGCCCGGGACATCTCCATAGTCGCCTGGGCTGGTCCATTGTCCCAACAGCATCCCGTTCAAGGAAAAATAGATGTCCGATGGCCAGTTAGCATTGACCCCCGGAGCCTCAGACGAAAGCTCAACAGATACCCTGAATTCCGTAATCCGGCTGCTGCGCGGAATGATACAGGGCACCATGTACTCCACAAATCCTCTTGTAAACCACAATATATCTGCCTCGAACCGTTTCTGATGTGTAAAATAACGAGGATCATCTACTTCCCCGATGATGGACTTCTCGGTTGAGATCCCGCAGGTCGGGTAGATCTCACAGGAGGAATACTGCCCAACCCGGATATGGGATGCATATTCATTCTGCCGGGCTGTCTCCTGCGAAAAAACCAGAAATATCTTATCGAGATGCGGCTCACACATCTTCATATTCCCATGCGCCATCGCATCCTGATTAATACGGACCAAATCTGCGCTCTCAAGCTTTCTTATATGCGGCGTCAATGCCCCCTGAGACAGCCCAAGCTTGTCGGCGAGCTCATTCATGCTCATCCTCCCCTTTGCCTGCAGCAGATTCAGAATCTGCAGTCGAACCTCTGACCCAAGCGCATTGAACAGCTCGGCCTGTTCCGAAATATGTTTCAAATATCTCATCGACTCACCTCTGATCAGATCTTTCTCAGATCGGTCTCTCCTGTTATCGGAACTATATCACAAGTTCTGAAATATATAAATAAGTAATTTAATTGCTTCTAAAATTCATGACGTTTATTAGTCATTTCATACAACTTTTCAACATAATTGCTGTAATAATGTGCCGTTTAGTTTATAGATTTTAGTTTTTGATAAATTACTTTAATTTACTGTTGACATTTATTTCATCAGATTATACGATATACCCATACAAAACCGACGCGTCGCCTGTGATTTCCACACATTGCCAGCCTGACGGTGTTGTGTGAGAGGACGTTTCTGGCAGGATCTGATCAATCCTTGCCGGATGCCTGTTGCGTCAGGCTCACCATGGTTTTCTGATAAGGGAGGTACACTTACATGAAAGGCAAGAAGATACTGGCTGCCGCAGCCGCAGCGCTCATGGCTTTTTCGCCCATCTCAGTCATGGCTGAAAGTACTGAAGCCAGCACAGAGGCAAGCACTGAAGGCGAGGCAACAGCCGTCACGACTGTCGGTCCGGAAAACGGCACCAAGTTCGAGATGTGGTCCTTCGTGGATGTCCACAACGAATTTTACGGAAAGATGGTTGATCTCTGGAACAAACAGAATCCTGACAAGCCGGTTACCATCACCTTCACAACCTATCCATACTCCGATATGCACAACAAGCTGATGATGTCCCTTCAGGCAGGTGAGGGTGCGCCGGACATGTGTGATGTCGAGATCGGCCAGTTCCCGAACTATACGGGAGAAAACTGCCCGCTCTATCCGCTGACAGACGCACTTGCTCCTTATGAAGACAAGATGGTCAAATCCAGACTGGATGTCTACAGCCAGGCGGACGGTACCCGGATTGGTGTTCCGACACATGTCGGCGCGAGCGTCATGTACTGGAATGCTGAGATTTTCGAAAAGTACGGTCTCGATTACAAGTCCGTCAAGACCTGGGATGATTACACAAAGCTCGGCGAACAGCTGAAGGAAGCTTCAAACGGAGAAGTTTATCTTACCTCCGTTGATACAGGCGGAACAGACTGGATGTGGGTTGCAATGGCTGAGTATGGAGAAGACTGGACCGGCGGTCCGGACGGAGAAGTCAACGTCGAACTCGACTCTGTCAAGAAGATGCTGACGATGCAGCAGCAGTGGCTCAAGGATGGCATCGCGATGGTTTCCACAGACGGTCATGTCGATCTGGAAGCCGGCTACAAGAATATCTCTGAAGGAAAGATCGCATCCTTCCCGAAGGCAATGTGGTTTATGAGCCGCTTCGTCAACTATATGCCGGAGATGAAGGGCAAGTACGACATCACAACGATTCCGGTCTTCGAGGACGGTCAGAAGTGCTCTGTCGGTATCGGCGGAACCGGCACCGTCGTAACAAACCAGTGCAAGAACCCCGAACTGGCAGCAGAATGGCTGACCTGGGCAAAGTGCTCGAAGGAAGGCGAAGAACACATCTGGAACGATCTTGGTTTCGATGTCTGCAACAAGTCCCTCTGGTCTGACAAAGCCTTCGCTTACGACAAGAGCAATGTGTACAATACCTTCTTCCGCGTCATGCCATACGAGGTTCTGAACGACCTTGCTGACAAGGATGCAATCGGGACCGTCTACACAACATCGGTTTCTCCGACTCTGAATGACTACATCAACACCACCACCCTCAATGAAGTTCTCGAGGAAGGCAAGGATGTGGATGAGGCACTGGCAGAAGCGCAGGATTACATCGAGATGGAAGTTGGCTGAACATCCAGTTAAACCCGGCAGTCATTTCCAACGCCAGGGACACTGCATAGCCAAATCTTGAATATAGACTGCCACGCAGTTGAACACCGTGACGCCGGTCCGGGCATGAAAGCCCGCCCGGCGTCCGGCTGAATCATCTGAGCGGCAGTTTTTCTTTCATCCACCATCTGAGGACGTATCGTCTGCTGCGCCGTCCGCACAAGAAAGGGGAATCTCATCGTGTATAAGATCAAGAAAGCACTTAATTCGCAGAAGGTGGCACCTTTTGTCTTTGTGCTGCCCTTTATCCTGAGCCTCCTGATATTCTGGGCTTATCCATTGATCAGCGGCATCGTCATGAGCTTTCAGAACATCGATTTCGGCGTCAAGGTATGGGTCGGGCCGGCTCATTATCTGAAGCTGGCGCATGACAAATTCTTCCGCATCGCCGTCTGGAACAGCATTGAATATATGGCTCTGACGCTGCTCCTCATGATTCCGATCCCGCTCCTTCTGGCCGTCCTGATGGAAAGTCGTCTGACAAAAGCCAAGGGCGTGTGGAAGGTCATCATGTATATCCCTGCGCTGACCTCCGTTGTCATCTCCGGTATGCTTTTCCGTATGATGTTCTCGGAAGCGGATGGAAGCCAGATGAACCGGCTGCTTGAATGGTTCGGAAAGGCTCCGATTGCATGGCTCAAATCCAAGCCGACTGCATGGATCGCCCTGCTTCTGCTCTGCATGTGGCGGTGGACAGGCGTCAACATACTCTACTTCCTCTCCGGACTGAAATCGATTGATGACGTCCTCTATGAAGCTGCTGATATTGACGGAGCCTCAGCACGCCAAAAGTTCTGGTACATTACGCTTCCGCTCATCAAGCCAACCACAATCTATGTTGTCACCATATCCGTCTATGCCGGTCTTGCAATGTTCCTCGAAAGCTTCATGCTGTGGAACGGCAATTCTTCTCCCAAGAACATCGGCCTGACAATCGTCGGATATCTCTACAAGAGAGGCATCGAAAAAAATGATATCGGCTATGCCTGCGCTGTCGGCGTTATACTGCTGATCATCGCACTGGCCATCAATACCATCCAGCTGGTGGCGACCGGAACTTTCAAGAAGGAGGAAAGATGATATGACTGCATCAACCGCAAAAGTCAGAACTTCCCATCATACAGCAGGAACCATCATCAGCACCGGTCTCTTCGCGATCATCGGCTTCTTCATCGCTTTCCCGCTTGTGGCGGGCCTTCTTGCCTCCTTTCATCCCGGAAGAGAGCTGGTCCAGAACGGTCTCTCCCTGAACCTGGATTTCAAAACCATGACGCTGAACAACTACAAGTACCTGTTCGGATTCGGCGGCGGGGACAGCAAGGTTGATTCCGCAAAGTATTTCCTGTGGTATAAGAATTCCCTGGTTCTGACGATCACAACCGTCATTCTGACGCTGCTCGTCTGTTATTTCGTCGCCTATGGTCTGACGATGTACAACTTTAAGCTGCGGGGATTCCTGCTTTTTCTCGTCATCGCTACCATGTGCGTCCCCTTCGAGATCCTGATGCTCCCCCTGTACCAGGAGGTGACCGGGATGAAACTGATCAACACGAACGCCGGTGTCATCCTTCCCGGCTTGTGCGCCGCCTCCACAATCTTTTTCTTCCGTCAGTACATGGTGACGCTTCCAAGAGAGCTTCTTGATGCAGCCCGGATTGACGGCTGCAGCGAGTACGGCATCTCTGTCCGCATTATGATGCCGATCACCAAGCCGGCCTTCGCGTCGATGGCAATTCTATGCGCGATGGGCTCCTGGAACAATATGCTCTGGCCGATGCTGGTCTTCCGTGATGCGAAAAAATTTACCCTGCAGATCGGTCTGAACACCCTGCTGACGCCCTATGGCAACAACTACGATCTCCTGATTGCCGGCTCCATGTTCGGGATTATCCCAATTCTCGCTGTATATCTTCTCTTCCAGAAGTACCTGATCGAGGGTATGACAGCCGGGGCCCTGAAGGGCTGAGCAGTCTTTAGATTCATGACAAAGGATAAAATCATGACAGAATATTACATCAACGCTTCTCATAAAAAAAACAGAATCAATAAGGAAATCTACGGACATTTTTCTGAGCATCTGGGTCGCTGCATCTACGAGGGAATCTATGTCGGTGAACACTCGGACATTCCCAATGTCAATGGCATGCGAAAGGATGTCGTAGATGCACTCAGAGAGATCAAGGTTCCTGTCCTTCGCTGGCCAGGCGGCTGCTTTGCAGACGAGTATCACTGGATGGACGGAATCGGGCCAAAGAAGCAGCGCAAAAAGATGATCAATACCCACTGGGGCGGTGTGATCGAGGATAACAGCTTCGGCACACATGAATACATGGAACTTGCAAGACAGCTTGGCTGTGAAACCTATATCAACGGAAATGTAGGCAGCGGAACTGTCCGCGAGATGTCAGAATGGATCGAGTACATGACCTTCGGCGGAGTCTCGCCGATGGCAGATCTGCGCGCACAGAACGGTCATCCGGATCCGTGGAAGGTTGATTTCTTCGGCGTTGGAAACGAAAGCTGGGGCTGCGGCGGAAATATGAACCCGGAGTACTATGCCAATGAATATCGTCGATATCAGACTTACGTCCGCCAGTATGCTGTTTCCGATCAAGAGCCCTCTATCAACAATCCAGAATTGATCCGCAAGATTGCCTGCGGCCCGAACACCGATGACATAGAGTGGACTGAAACCGTACTCAAAACCCTCTTTCAGCACAATGTGCCCGCATACCATGGTCTGACGGATGGTCTTTCCCTTCATTACTATACCGTCCCCGGAAGCTGGGAACACAAAGGAAGCGCAACCGATTTTGATGAGAAGACCTACTACACAACGCTCTCCAAAGCATGCTACATGGACAAACTGATCCGCATGCACAGTGGAATCATGGACAAGTATGATCCGGAGAAAAAACTTGGTCTGATTGTCGATGAGTGGGGAACCTGGTACGACGTGGAACCCGGCACAAACCCAGGTTTCCTCTATCAGCAGAACACCATGCGGGACGCTATCGTGGCAGGCATTCATCTCAATCTGTTTAACCAACACAGCGACCGTGTGAAGATGACATGCATTGCACAGATGGTCAATGTCCTGCAGGCTGTCCTTCTGACAGACGGGAACAAACTCGTCCGAACACCTACATACTATGTGTTTGATCTGTTCAAGGCCCATCAGGATGCAGCACTTGTTGCCAGCCATATCGAAACGATTCCGATTGGCAATGAGGGTGACCCGGTTCCGAATCTCTCGGAATCCGCCTCGGTTGATCAGGATGGAAGGCTCCAGATCACAATCACAAACCTGTCCTGTGATACAGCTTATCCGATCCATACGCATCTTGCCGGATTCAAGGCGGGACATGTTGATGCAGAAATTCTGACAGGGGATATTCACGCGAAGAATACCTTCGAGCAGCCGGATGCCGTCAAGAAAGCATGCTTCTCAGATGTCGCCCTGACAGAAGATGGCCTTCTCTTCACGATTCCGGCCTGCAGTGTTCTTCATCTGACGGTGGAGGCTCCCACCGCCTCATGATGCAGGGAAATCCGTTTTCTGGAGATAACGTCCGACTTCCCCTTTTTTTCTGCAGACGATGCACAGCCCCTACCCGGTCAGAAGAAGCCTACCTGGATGAGCTGCGCGTCTATGTGCGCCAGACGGAAGACGATATGAAGGTCAGCGACCGAGTGTACAGGAAGCGCCTGGCCTGTTGCAGCTCCTGCAGCAGTCTGATTGCAGGTACGTGCAGGCTATGCGGCTGTTATGTAGAACTGCGCGCCGCATTATGGTATAAAAGCTGTCCGATGACAGCTCCTGCCTGGAAGGCTGAAAGCGGGCCAGCCTGGCAGACTGGGGAGGAGCCTCTGCACGTTTGACTGCACCGAAAGGGATTGCCGCATCGCGACAGTCCCTTTTCCATTATTGGGGTTCTGATGATCACAGCAGGAGGATAGAATAGAAGAATGACGGGAACAATGAAAGTATCTGTAAAAAATATACTGGTTGCACTGAGTGCCGCCTTTTTTGTATTATCCGGCGCATTTCAGACACCCGCAGCCGAACAGCCCATGCCAGCTCTGGATACGGAAGGCACTTGCGCCACACAGCCCTTGCATGTATCTGTCCATGACCCGTCGGTGATCCTCGATCAGGACGGTACCTGTTACCTGTTCGGATCCCACACAGCCATTGCATCAAGCAAAGATCTCATCCAGTGGGAACAGATCTCCTCCGACTATGGAAACGGCAGACAGGTTCCCATTTACGGAGACCTTGACAAGCTCCTGAAAATCCCATTTCGCTGGGCGGGGCGCGATGATGGGGACGCTGCAGGGGGATATGCCGTCTGGGCTCCTGATATTTTTTGGAATGAACAATACAGATGGGAAGACGGAACAAAAGGCGCCTATATGCTTTACCTCTGTACGTCCTCGACATGGACAAGATCGGTCATCAGCTTCTGCGTTGCCAGAAAACTGACGGGTCCTTACACCTTCGCCTCACCGATTGTATACTCCGGGTTCACCAAAAACGGGAAGCCAGATGGCAACAGTACACGCAGCACTAAATGGGACCAGGATATTCTGAACCTTAAGGCGCTCAAAGACAAAGGCGTTATTGATGAGATCAGTGACAACTGGTTTACAAAAGACGGAGGATGGAATTTCAGGTACGCCCCCAATGCCATCGACCCAAACGTTTTCTTTGACAAGGATCACAGGAGAATGTACCTGTCATATGGATCCTGGAGCGGCGGCATATTCCTGCTGGAGCTCGATCCAGAGACAGGCCTTGCCATCTATCCCGGGGTGGATTCTACAGACCGTGAATCCGGCAATTTTGTCGACCGGTACTTTGGCATTCATCTGGCGGGCGGTGGCCATGCATACGGGGAAGGTCCTTATATCAAATATGACCCTGAAAGCGGATTCTATCATCTGTTCATCACGTACGGAGGCCTTGCCTCGGATGGTGGTTACAACATGAGACTCTTCCGTTCACGCCATGTATCCGGCCCATACCTCGACGCAGCCGGAAGAAACGCAGCTGACAACGCTTATGATCCGGATGATTACGGAATCAAGCTGATTGGAAATTACAAATTCACCGGCCAAGTTGGAGTGCGGTCCGCCGGCCATAATTCACAGCTTATCGACTCAACGGGAAACCGATACCTGATCTACCATCAGCGTTTTGATGTGAAACCACAGCTGGAAGCACATGAAGTGCGTGTACACCAGCAGTTTCTGAATGAAGATGGCTGGCCTGTCACCGCTGTCTACGAATACCGCGGTGAGAAGCCCTCCCTCTACAGCAAATCAGAAGTAGCCGGACATTATGAGATGGTCTGCTCTGGGACGGAAACAAGCAGCGATATGCTTCCCACTCTCCTCCTGACTCTGAACGCAGACGGCAGTGTTGAAGGTTCAAAAACCGGTACATGGACCATGTCCGACTCCGGGAAAGGCTACCACAATCTGACGATGAAGCTTGGGAACACCGTATACAAGGGCTTATTCTTCCGTCAACATACGGAAAATAAGGATCCGAACGCTGTGATGACCTTCTCTGCAATCGGCGATGACAATACGAGCCTGTGGGGAAGCCGAATTGACCCCTCTAACCGTGAATTGACGCTGGAGGCTGCGGCTTCTTTTATTCGAAACACTCTGCCAAAAGTCACATCCGATGATCTCGTTCTTCCCTCGGAGGTCATCGGATGCAGAATTCGCTGGTCCAGTAACCTTGAGAATGTGTTAAATCATGAAGGTCATGTGTGCCCCGTTCAGGAAAAAACCAAGGTGACACTGACTGCTGTCCTCTCGCTCGGCGGGGAAACCCGGACCGAAATGATCAAGATTCGTGTACGACCCGAATAACAGGCCAGAAAATGCGCAGGTCCCGATCCATGTATGATTCAGGCCTGCGCATTTTCGGACTGTATGAAGTTATACCATGTCATTCTGCGTGATCGGGTCGCCACACTCCGGACAGAAGGTCGGAACCGGTTCCCCTGGCTGAGAGGTCCATCCGCACTTGTCACACCGGACGACAGCACCATATGCTCCGCCCTGACCACCATATACGTTATTTGGCTGACCATATGCGCCGTTCTGATTCTGGGCGCCGTACATCCCGTTTTGCTGCCCGTATGCACCATTCTGGTTCTGAACACCGTACATCCCGTTTTGCTGCCCGTATGCACCGTTCTGATTCTGGGCACCGTACATCCCGTTTTGCTGCCCGTATGCACCATTCTGGTTCTGAACACCGTACATGCCATTGGGCTGGCCGTATGCACCGCCCTGGTTCTGAACACCATACATGCCATTGGGCTGGCCGTATGCACCGCCCTGGTTCTGAACACCATACATGCCATTGGGCTGGCTGAAGCCCTGTCCGCCCGGCACACCGCTGTATCCGCCTGCTGCAGGATTTCCATAAGCTGCCTGGCTGCCCGGATATCCCGCCCCGGCTGCTCCGAAGCCTCCTGCCATCTGCACTGTACGCCCGGTCAGCAGAGCGACAATCTCATTCCCCGCCTGCTCCATCGCCATCATTTTTCCACGCTCGTGGTCCTCTACAGAGAACGTGTTCATCTGGAAATCCATATCGTCAAACCACGGCGAATTGACCGAGATATGCATCACATAATCATATGAATACTTAAAATGCGGCGGGACATAGCTCCTCATGTTTCCGTCGTTGTCCTTGTACTTCTCCTCATCCCGGTCTTCCTTCACCTCAAGCCTGCAGCCTGTCACCTGCGACAAGCTTACAATATCCGGATTCTCCTGCTCATCCAGCTTCGATGCAACCGTGAACTGTCCCTTGCCCTGATCTACGAACACGTGGTACCTGTCTGTCGCGATATCTCTTGTCACCTGAAATGCCCGGACCGCCTCTTTGTTCATCTCACGGTAGTCCAGCTGCCGGCGGATGTCCTCCACCGTGCTCTGCCTCCGTTCCTCAAACCAGGGGGACAGCTTCTTCGCACAGTTCTTGCAGAGATTGCCATCCGTCAGCTTTCTGTTTCCAAGAAGTCCGATCTCGCCTCCGCAGATGCTGCACTCCTTTTTTTCAAACACCTTTCCAAATAGTCCCATACTGTTCTCCTTATAGGCATATGATGATGGCCATGTGATAAGTTAAGTATAATTTGGCTTCTTTTCTGAATCAAGTCACAGAAACAATATTCAGTGTATATTATTGACTTTGCTTACCCATTTTAACAACTATTTTCCCCAATATTTACAAAATATGTGTAAAATAGCGCTACGGATCTGAATTTACAGAAATCATGAGAGATTATGGAAAACAGAAAACAACACAATATGGGGTTCCTGTCTCAGATGATGTACGGAATAGGCGAGTTTTTCAACGGCGGCGTTTTCGTCATCATCAATACATTCTTCATTGTCTTTATGACGGACGCCATCGGAATCCCGTGCGAGCAGCTCTGGAACAAGGAAAATGCGCGCATCCACAGGCACACCTCCCTGCATCAGCCCTGAAGTACCTTGAACGGAAGAGTTCACATAAACTCCACAGACCCGCCATAAGTTCGTCACAGGGCGGCATTATCTTATAACCATCAGATGAAACAAAAGAAACGAAACAAAACTTCATCTGTTCCATATATAGGCAACAGGCAATTCAAGCAACAACTTTTCATACTCCCTCCCAGAAAAGCCAGCCGGTCGGCTGGCTTTTCGATTGTCCTGAAGTACCCGGGGCATCATTCCACACCTGACTGACTTCTCATTTCACCGCATGTCCGATTCAGCGCTGTCAACGCATGGCTGATTCAACACTGCCAGTACACGACTGATTCAGTGCAGTCAATGCATGGCTGATTCAGCGCTTGGATTCCTGCTTCCATCCTGATATACTTGTTTTATCATGTTTCGTAGAAAAGATCCGGCACTCTGAGTGTTCCAAGGCTCAGCCGCAGCGCTGCTGAACCGCATCGGGATTCAGTGACCCCCTGCGATCGCGGCTGCGTCTCAAGGCAGGCCGGATTACACAACATCCCAGTGACGACAGGAGGAAAAAACCATGCTTCGTTTTGCGATTCTTGGGGCGGGCAGCATCGCCCGCACGATGGCAGATACAGTCAACGGAATGAAGGGAGAGATCGAACCCTATGCGATCGCAGCGCGCGACAAGGACCGCGCGGAAGCGTTCCGCCAGCAGTACGGGTTTACCGTCTCATACGGCGGCTATGAAGAAATGCTCGCTGATCCGAAGGTCGATCTGGTCTATATCGCGGTTCCCCACTCGCACCATCACCAGTGGACGCTCGCAGCGCTGAACGCCGGAAAGAACGTCCTGTGCGAAAAGTCATTTGCAGCCAATGAAACGCAGGCCCGGGAGATGATCGAACTGGCAGAGAAAAAGCACCTCCTCCTGACCGAAGCCATCTGGACCCGGTATCAGCCGTCCAGGAAGCTCATCGACGACGCGGTCAAAAGCGGAATCATCGGAAACATCCGCACGGTCTCTGCCAACCTCGGGTATCCGATCTCCCATGTGGAGCGCATGCAGCGTCCGGAGCTCGCCGGCGGCAGCCTGCTGGATCTGTCAGTTTATGTCCTGAATTTTGCCTCGATGGTGCTCGGCGACAACATCCGGAAGCTCACAGCCACCTGCGTGAAGACAGACACTGGCGTCGATGGCCAGGACAATTTCTGCCTCGAATATGAGAATGGTGCCATGGCAAGCCTCTTCACAACGATGTATGTCCCGACCAACCGAATGGGACTCATCTGCGGCGATAAGGGCTTCATCGAGGTCGAAAACATCAACAACCCTCAGAAGATTACTGCTTTCCGGCAGGAGGGCTCTGGAAAAACGGAAATCGCCAGCTGGAACGTTCCAAAGCAGATCACAGGCTACGAATACGAGGTGCGGGCGTCCATCAAGGCAATTGAAGAAGGAAGAATCGAATGCCCGGAGATGCCTCACAGCGAGACGCTTGAGATCATGCGCCAGATGGACGAAGCCAGAAAACAGTTCGGCATCGTCTTTCCGTTTGAGCGGTGAGCTGGGAGATGTCATTGCATCATCCATCCTAAAAGATAAAACTGCCAACCTGCAATATCCCTTTCGGGACATCGGGCTGGCAGTTTTTTATTCGATCGCTATGAATCGGATGATCGATTCGGCTCGGCTTTTGACTTGTCTTTTGGCTTGTCTTGTTTCAATATGTATTTTCCGGGTGTCTGGTATACGCGGTATCTATCAGCGCCTGAATCAGCTCCTTCTTGCTGACTCCCTGCGCTTCCCAGAGCATCGGATACATGGAGATCGCCGTGAATCCCGGCAGTGTGTTCAGCTCGTTGAAAACCGGTCCTTCCTTCGTCAGGAAAAAGTCAACCCTTGCCAGAGAATAGCCATCAACCGCCTCAAAAACGGCAACCGCCGCTTTCCGGATCAGCTCACGGTCCTTCTCATCCATCTCCGGATTCGTGTCTGTCTCCGACTGCGGATTGTTATACTTCGCGTCATAATCGTAAAAATCGGCTGCTGCCAGAATCTCTCCGACACCGGATGCCTTCACATTGCCGTCCTTATCTCGGAAAACAGCACACTCCACTTCTCTCCCGACGATGGTCTCCTCAATCAATACCTTCTGATCCACCGTGAACGCTTTCCGTATTCCGTCAATCAGCTCCTGTCTGTTGTGCGCCTTCGTGACACCACAGCTCGATCCTGCATTCGACGGCTTGATGAAGACCGGGTAGGAGAACTTCGCCTCTACCCGCGCAACATTATCCTCCATATCCTCAAGCTGCTTCCCGACCACGCTGACATAGTCTGCCTGACGGACACCGATTGAGCGAAGCGGCGCCTCCGCGATAATCTTTGTATAAAGCTTGTCCATCGACACCGCAGACGCCAGAACGCCGCAGCCGACGTACGGAATACGGCTCAGCTCAAAGAGTCCCTGAATCGTTCCGTCCTCCCCATTTTTCCCATGAAGAGCCGGAAAAATTACATCCACCTTCCGGAAGGACATCCTTCCTGCCTCATCCGTGACCAGGAGCGACTGCAGCTTCCCATCCGGAAGAAGAACCGCGTGAACCTTCGAATCATACCAGCTTCCATCCTCGACCGCTTTCAGCGAATCCGCCAGCAGCCATTCCCCTTCCTTTGTGATGCCAGCCAAGAGCACATCGTACTTCTCCGTATCAATGTTCCTGACAATATTGACAACCGACTTACAGGAAATCTCATGTTCCGTTGAGCGGCCCCCGAAAACCGCCAGAAGTGTCTGTTTCATGTTCCTTCTCCCCTTGTTCTATGTCGATAGAATCCTCAATCTGCTGATGATTGTCAGGCGTGCCGCGACGGCTTGCCTGATTTCGTCTTGAACTTCATCCTGCTTCGTCAGAACCGCGCAGCCTTCTTATCATATCACATATGAGCACATATGAAACCTCCGTCAGATCGCAGAGCTGCTGACAATCTTCCGGTCCAGCCATTTCATGCTCAGGTAGCGATGCAAGAATATGATCCCCCGCAGGGTCCAGTCTACAGCCATTCCGATCCACACCGCAATCGGACCGACATGAAAAACGCGAATCAGGACAACAGCCAGAATGACTCTCGCCGTCCACATCGTGATGCTTGACGTGATCATTGAAAAACGAACGTCGCCGGCTGCCCGCAGGCCATACGCAGGGATAAACGCCGGTACCCACACAATCGGCTTCACGATGCTGATAAAGATCATCATCTGAAAGCACATCTTCCCGGCAGCCGGTTCGAGCCCAGCCAGGAAAATCACCGGCTTTGTGAGAACAAGAACAGCCAGAACGCTCAGAAACACGGCGAGGTACGCCAGCTTTGTCAGCCTGACTATATAGTATTTTGCCTCTTCTCTCCGCCCTGCGCCGATCGTCTGGCCTACAACCGTCATCAGGCCAATCCCGATTCCGATCGCGGCGATCCCGTTCAGACTTTCCAGGAGAATTGTAAGTGCCTGGGCCGCAATGGCTGTTGTTCCCAGAAGTGAAACGGAGGATTGAATAACCAGCTTTCCGAACTGAAACATCCCGTTTTCGATTCCGGCTGGCACACTGATCGACAGAACATCCCGGATGGTATCCCATTTCGGCCGGACAAGATAGCGGCGAAGCACAATCTGCTGGCGGTCCTTTCGAAGCATGACGAACAAAATCACCGCATTCAGAATCCTGGACCCCAGCGTTGCGTATGCGGCACCGGCAACACCAAGATTCAATCCAAAGATGAGAATCGCATTTCCGCCTATATTGGCTCCGTTGCACAGCGCAGCAATCAGCATCGGAAAGCGGCTCTCCCCGCCGGCACGATAGAATGCGGCTCCGCAGTTTGATAGCGCAATAAAGGGATAGGAGAGTGCCGTGATCAGGAAATAAATGAGCGAGTTCCGCATCACATCCGGCTCGACCGCTCCAAAAACCAGGCGAAGCAGCGGTACTCTCAGCACGACACAGACCGCTGTCAGCATGGCGGACAGCACAATGTTCGTCAGCACAATCTGCTCCGCAGAACGGTTTGCACGCTCTCTGTCCTGTCTGCCGATATAGAAGGAACAAATGATGGTTCCGCCTGCTGCCAGCGCCTCGAATACCTGAATCACAAGCACATTGATTGCGTCGACCAGGGAAACCGCGGAGATTGCCGCGCTTCCGCATCTGGCAACCATGACCGTATCCATCATGCCCATCAGCGTGTTGAGCAGCTGCTCGGCCATCAGCGGGATCAGGAGACGGCGCAGCGCCTGTCTGTCAAACAACAGATCTCCGAAGTCAATCTTTGATCTGTCGTAGAACTGTACTTTTCTCATCCCTGTCTCCCTTCCACTGTATCGCTCACTGTCATCCATCTCCTCTGTTATATCATCATTTGCCGGCATGATGTGAGGATACCGGACACAAATAGAGGACCTGATCCATTTCCCGTTGTGCTTTGCATGAGTTAGTGCATGAGTTGGGCAGAAAAAAACTCTGAAACCCGCATAAAATCAAGGGCTTTCTTATCTTCCGGGTCTACGTGCATCTGGTATCATCCTTTCCTGATTGGTCCTCCCTCATGCGTCCATGTCCCAGTAGTCTGCAATGTCACAAAGATGCTGGTATTCATCCCAGTCAAATATCCCCCATTCTCATCTGTACATTCGCAAATGTTCTGTGCTATTCTCTGTTCATCGTTCATGGCCGGTCCTCCGTTATCCGAAGACTCATGCCTCTGGATGTGTCTTTTCGTATTCTTCATTTTTTGCAAAAGAGGTGCAGGACCTGCCTGTAAGAATCATCGGGAAGTGTACGGAGGTAAGGAAAAAATTGTAAGAGGCTAGTTCCGGTAGGGCAGACTGTCCGAAAACTAGCGGATTGAGCACCTGATGAATTGGTTGTTACGGATTCCACTATGAACCCGTTTCACATATACATTTGCACCTTGAAAACTGAATAAAGTACGCATTATTCCTGG